>Ga0265318_10000095_pt1 | contig 82005 bp, 58 predicted proteins | sample 4821metaG_FD_192431 | JGI IMG/M metagenome (GOLD analysis project Ga0265318, IMG submission 192431) | Rhizosphere microbial communities from Carex aquatilis grown in University of Washington, Seatle, WA, United States - 4-8-21 metaG | ecosystem: Host-associated > Plants > Roots > Rhizosphere >...
GTAGACGCACTAGCTTGAGGTGCTAGCGGTTAACAGCCATCGGGGTTCAAGTCCCCGTCCTCGCACAGCAGGCAAACCCCGAATCATTTCATATGGTTCGGGGTTTTGTCTTTCTGGGGTCGGCGGCGACGGGGAGGGCCCGGAAGGCTCGGTGTGGCCGGAATTTCTGCCGCATTAGCAGCGGCAGCGGCAGCGCGGATGAGGCAAGCCGGGGGACAGACCGAGTCGAGGGCCGTGCGGACGGCGTCGCTGATAGGCAGCTCACGGCTGACACTCCAGTCGGGACACCGCCAACCCGATTCCCGAGGGATGAAGATCAGCGTTGGCGGGCGCATCATGGTGGTGGTAACGGCGGCGGTGGTCGGAATGCTCGGGGTAGGCGCATCGCTCGGTCTGGCGCTTCATCGCAACGTCGCAGGGTACGAACGGCTGGTGGCCTCGCAGGTCGAACGCGCTGGCCAGGCGCGACAGCTCCAGCTCGAATTCAAGAAGCAGGTCCAGGAATGGAAGGACATCCTCCTGCGCGGGCATGATCCCGTCGCTCGCGACAAGTACGTGGGCCACTTCCGGGAGCGCACCGCGGCGGTGCGTGGTCAGGTCGCGGCGCTCCTGGCGAGCGAAACGGCACCGAGCCGGCTGTCGCTGCTGCGAGCGTTCACCGACGCCCATACCACCCTCGGGACGGCGTACGATGGCGCCCTGGCGATCTTCGTGTCGGCTGCGGGCACGAACTACCGGGAGGCCGACGCTCTCGTCAAGGGCCGCGATCGGGCGGCGACGGATATCCTCGACGGCTTCGTCGAGGATTTGACCAGGGAGCGCGACGCCCGGGCCAGGGCGCTCTCCGAAGCCGCCCGGGACTCGCAACGAACCATGCTTCTCTTCGGCCTGCTCGCGGCGGCCGCGCTGATCGTGCTCGGCGTCGTGACGGTGCGTCGCCTGCGCCGCCAGCTCGACAGGTTGACCCACAACCTGCGTGCCATCGCCGAGGGGGATGGCGACCTCACCCAGCGCATCGCCGTCGACAGCGACGACGAGCTCGGCGAGATGGCGCATGCCTTCAATCAGTTCGTGGTACGCATCGAGCGGACGGTCGCCGCAATCGGCGCGTTGGCGCAGACCCTGTCCGCCGCGGCCGAGGAGTTCACGGCCGTCAGTCGCCAGCTGGCCTCGAACGCACAGGCAACGAACGACCGGGCGGGGTCGGTAGCGGCCGCCAGCGAGGAGATCACCCAGAACGCGAGGACGGTGGCGGCAGCCTCCGAGGACATGAGCGCCGGCATCGTGGCCATCGCGCGCAGCACCTCCGAGGCCGAGCGCGTGGCCGCGGACGCGGTGGCCAGGACCGCCAGCACCAACGAGACGGTGGCGCGCCTCGGTCAGAGCAGCATCGAGATCGGCGCCGTCATCAAGGTCATCACGGCGATCGCCGAGCAGACCAACTTGCTCGCGCTCAATGCCACCATCGAGGCCGCGCGGGCGGGAGAGGCGGGCAAGGGCTTCTCGGTGGTGGCGAGCGAGGTCAAAGAGCTCGCCAAGCAGACCACCAAGGCGACCGAGGACATCGAGGACAAGGTCCGTCAGATCCAGAGCAACAGCAGAGGCGCGATCGACGCCATCAGCCAGATAGGGGTCACCATCGGCCGGATCAGCGACCTTCAAACCAGCGTCGTCACCGCGGTGGAAAGGCAGGCGTCGAGCTCGAGCGAGATCGGTCGCAACATCTCACACGTGGCCCAGGCGAGCTCGGACATCAGCGACAACATTTCCAAGGTCGCCGAGGGAGCCGCCAACACCTCGGCGGGCACGAGCCAGACGGAGGCTGCCTCGATGGAGCTCGCCCGGATGGCGAGTCAGCTGGAAGCGCTGGTGCGACAGTTTCGCTACCACGAGGATGCCGCGACCGAGTCGCCCACGAGAGGCGCGGCGGCGCCGGGGTCTCGTCCCGGCGCCGTTAGGCCTCGGATCTACGCCGTTCGCTAGCAGCTCCGCCGCCATGAGGGGGTCGCCCCCCTCATCGAGCGCGGCGACCGTCAAGCTAGAACAGGAAGAAGCCCGAGAACTGCCCGCGGTGGTTCTTCACCACGTCGTTGTTGGCGAAGGTCTCTCGGTAGTAGGCGTACTCGGCCCCGAACCGGAGCGCAGGGGTCACGTTCCAGAAGAGGTTGCCGTCGGCCCACTGCACCTTGGTGAAGACCGCGGTCGGCGCGGCGCCGAAGGAGGCGATGTTGTCCGACTTCATCTGCGAGACATTGGCGGAGATGAAGAAGCTCCCCGACGGGGGCAGGTAGTACTGGAAGCCCGCGAGGAAGCTGGTCCAGTTGATGGTGTGCAAGGCGCCGGTCGCGTCGTAGGTGACGAGGCCATTGTCGATGTTGGGGGTGAAGGTCGGCGCGGGGGTGGCCATGCCTGGGTTGGGCACGGCGGGATAGGTCACGCCGCCCGTGAACCCGGTGTACTGATCGTTGAACCCGCTGCCGGTCTGGAACGACCCGTTCAGGGTCAGGGCGTTGCCGATGTGCCCCGCCGTCGCCGGGATGACCGGAATCATGCCATCGACCGACACGCCCCACCCCATCTTGGAATTGCTGCCCGGAACGGTCCCAGCCGCGGCCGGAAGGAATTGCAGCACCTTGAACTGCCGCGCCAACCCGGAGACGCCAATGCTGAGGCCATCCACCGCATTTCCCGCGCCACCGCCGGCGGTGTGCACCCCCTTCCAGTTGTTGATGACGAGCTTGAGCCCGCCCTGCCCGTCCGGGACGCCGGCATCCCTCTGAGGGGGACGGACCGCCGCCGCCGCCAGCTCGACGCTGATGGCATCGCTCTTGAAGAGGTGCGAGAGCTTGAACTGGGCCGTGCGACCGAAGAGCTCCCCGGGGACGCCCTGGATCTGGACGGTCAGCGGGAAGAACGTGGTCTGCCAGCCGAACAGGTTCCACGTCTGGCCGAAGAGAAGATCGACGTAGTCACTCTCCATCTTCAGGAAGACGTGACGAACCCGCATGCCGGTGTTGTTCCAGAACGCCGCCTCGCTGACCCCACCTGCCACCTGCTGGAAGGTGGGAGGCGCGTTGCCGAGCCAATCCACCTCCACCTGACCACTCACCCGCACTCCCTCGACTTCGGGTGCCGCGATCTTGAAGCCGAAGCGAGAGTTCCGGATGCTCTCGGTCCATCGATGGTTCCCGGTGGCGCCGCCGTAGGCCACCGGGCGCGGCAGGACGGGGATGCCCCCGGCGTCGTTCAGGCCCTCGGTCGAATCCCAGATCGCGTCACCTTCGAGGAATCCATAGAACGTCGCCGCCCACTTCGACTTCATGACCGCCATGTCGGCGGGTGCCGCCGGGGCCGGTGCGGCCGGGGGGGATGGTGGTGGCGCCGGGGGCGTCGCAGCCACGGCTCGCTCGGGGGGCTCGGCGGGCTCCACGGCCTCCGCAGCCGCGGCAGGCTCGGCCCCCGCAGCTGCCGGGGCGCTCGTCTGGGCAAAAGCCGGGTATTCCCAGGCCGTTGCGCCGAGTGACAGAAACATTCCCGCGACCAAAACCCATCTCACGCGTCCGATCTCAGTCATGTGCACGCCTCCCTGTTGGCGGGCGCATCATGAACATAGCTCGATGGCAGTCACGTCACGTCAATGTGGCGAATTGGTGAACTTCCTGGCGGAAGGGGCGCGCCCGTCAGCGCATGTACGCCGTCAGCGCCGGGATGCCGAGCTGCCGGAGGGCATCGTGCACGATGGCGGCGATCGCGTTCGCGCCGGCGACGTTGGTGTGGGTCACCTGGCCGTTGAAGTACGTTTGCACCGCGCTCGGTCCGACGCCGTTCAGCCAGGTCGTGGTGAGGGCGGTCAGGTCGATGAAGGGAGCCCCGGTCTCCGTGGCCACCTGCTTGACCACCATGGGCAGGTTCACGCCCGCCGAGTTGATGTGCTGGGGGCCGAGCGTGTTGCCGTTGAACTGGGCGCGCGATATGGGCGAGAGCAGCAGCGGGAACCCGCCGAGGGCCCGGGTCTGGGTCACGTAGGCGGTCATGTTGTCGTGAAAGGCCTTCTCCGAGGTGGTCTTGTCGTTGTGCCCGAACACCGCGAACACCCAGTCGCCCGGCTTGAGCGCGGCCTTGATGGCCCCGAAGAGCTTCGCGTTTCCGAGGAAGCTCCCCGAGCTCTCCCCCGAGTCGGCGTAGTTGGCCACCGACACGGGGTAGTCGAAGAACTGGGGCAGCGACTGGCCCCATCCGCCGAGTCCAGCAGGTTGATCGCAGGTGGTCGAATCACCGGCGATGTAGATCATGAACGGCTTCGCTGCCGGGGCATAGCCGATGCCCTTCAGCTGCGGAGCCGCCCCCGAGAAGTACACGTCGAGGCCAGGCGTGCCGTTGCTGGGGCGCATCTCGACGGGCTCGCCCTCGGGCTGGCGGACGTTCACCGTGAACGAGAACATCTTCGTCTCGCCGGCGGCCGTCATGACCGACGGCAACATCACCCGCCCCTGCTCGGCCTGCGCGATGGTGGTGCCGGCGGCGGCGCCGCCGAGCAGGACCGTGACGTCGTAGTTCCCGGTTGGCCCGCCAAAGCTGCAGCGAATCGGGCTCGTTCCCGTGCACTTCATCAGGGCCGCCGGATCCAGCGCCGGCGCCGGACCTGCCGGCGGCGGCGGCGGCGCCGAGCCCCCGGCGTTCCCTGCGGCAGTGCCGCCCACCGACGTGCCCGTGCCTGCCCCCGTCCCCGCGCCGGACTGGCCGCCGCTTCCGGTCCCGCCCGGCTGCCCGGAGACACCGCCCGTGCTCGGTGCGGTCCCGCCGCTGGCCTGGGACGACCCGCCGGTGGCCTGGGCGGCGGCGCCTCCCGATCCGCTGACCGCTCCCCCCGAACCGGCCCCCGGACCGCCGTTCGTGCCGCCGGTGCCGTTCGACGTTCCTCCAGATCCGGTCGCCGAGATCCCACTGGTCCCCACCGGCACCGGAGCTCCGCCGTTATCCGAGGAAGACCCGCAGGCTCCCGAGACGAGCATGGGGAGGATGCCGGCGAGGATGCGGACGTTCTTCGTGGCCCCGAGAAATGGCTTCATGTGTTCTGGCCTTCCGGATGGGAGTTCGCCCGTGGCGGGGGCAAGACCGTGAGATACGCCACATGACCCTACCGAACCCGATGAACAGAGCGACACAACCGCGCCCGCGCCGATGCGATCGATACATCGCGTCATCGGGACATGAAATCGGGACATCGAGAAGACACCCGCGGTGCTCGCACCCGAATGGAGCGGGCGTCGACTTTCACCCGCGGGCATGGGCCGCCACGGCCCCGCATCGCGTCCTCAGCTCGGCTGCCCGTCGGGCGAGATCGGGGCATCGGTCCCGTCGGTCTCGCCGAGGCGGCCCCGCGCCGTGGCGTGCACACCGGTGGCATCCAGGGTCTTGCTGGCCTTGGCGAGGCCGAAGAGCGGCATGTTGTTGTAGATCGCCTCGTACTGCCCCGCCTTGACCAGATAGGTCTCGTGCCAGATCCCGATGTCTCCGCGCGAGCCAATCTTCCGGTTGAACTCGACCCAGTAGGGGTAGTGGACCTTGTCGCGATCGCGGGCGTAGGCGACGAGCTGCGCGGCCGAGCGCCAGTACTGCACCAGCACGCCGAACCCCAGCATCTGATGGCCGAGAAAACCGGAGCTCGGGTTGGCCTCGATCTCCTTGATCATCTTCGGCATGGTGCTGACGAACCAGAGGTGCAGGGGGAGCTTCCACCAGCGGTTGATCCGAGCCCGGATCAGGAAGACCACGAAGTCACCTTCGATCTGGGCCGCGACCCGCCGGTTGACCGTGCTCATGGACCGATGATCAATCCCCGGCCGCGTGGGATCAAGTGCGTGCTCCCAGCCGCCTCCAGGGGGTCCGAGGCCCGAGGCCTCGTCCCGGAAGACATCGGTGCTACACGAGCGGGGCGAGCAGGCGCGCCAGAGTTTGCAGGGCCCCCATGAGCTTGCCCGCCTCGGGAACCCCGCGTGAAGCGGAGGCGCAGGTGGTCTCGAACCAGGTGGCGAGCCAGCGGGCCTCGTCGGCGCCGTAGAGCAGCAAGGCGACCTCGTAGTCGAGGTAGAGGCTCCGCAGATCGAAGTTCGCCGACCCGACGACCGCGAGATCCTCGTCGACCAGCACGGCCTTGGCGTGCAGCATGCCGGGCCCGAACCGGCGCACGTCCACCCCGACGCGCCCGAGATCGCGCAGCAGCGATGCCGCCACGAAGTCCGCCAGGCGATGATTCGAGCGCCCAGGGACCACCACCCGTACCTCGACCCCGCGCCGCGCCGCCAGCTCGAGCGCCTTGTAGAGCGAATCGTCGGGCACGAAGTAGGGCGTGGCGATCCAGACCCGCTCGCGGGCCCCGAAGACGGCTTGCAGGAGCACGTCGTAGAGCGAATCGTCGGGGCGGTCGGGTCCGCTCGGAACCACCTGCGCCAGGGCCCCGCCCGGTGCCGCCGCGAAGACCGTCGGTGCCGCGGCGGCCGGTGGTGCGGAGCTCCCGGTGCCCGCGGGCGCCGGCCCCTCCGCGGGCGAGGTGGCGGCGCGCCCCACCGCGAAGCGCCAGTCGGAGCGGAAGATGCCCTCCAGCGTGGCCACCGGGGGGCCCTCGATGGCGAGCGCGAGATCGCGCCAGCGCCCCTCGAAGGGCCGCGGGCCCATGTACTCCTCGGCGAGGTTCATTCCCCCGAGGACCGCGCGCTTTCCGTCGAAGATGGCGATCTTCCGATGGTTGCGCAGGTTCGCGCGACCCCGAAAAGGCAGGTGCAGGAGCGGCATGAAGCGCGCCACCTTGCCGCCCGCCGCCTCGAGCGCGGCCACCAGCCCATGGGGCGCCCGGTAAAAGAGGAGATCGTCGATCAAGAGCTCCACCACCACGCCCGCCTCGGCCCGCCGGACCAGGGCGGACAGCACCGCCGCGCCGGTCTCGTCGCTTCCGACGAGGTAGGTCACGATACGAATCGACCGTTCGGCGCCCTCGATTGCCTCGATCATTCCGCGGAAGGCCTGTTCGCCGTCGGAGAACCAGCGCAGAAAGGACAGGTGACTCGGGGCGGGGATGTCCGGGCCGAGCACGGACTCCACATCCACGTTGGGGCGGCGGCCCGTGTTCACCTGCACCTGCACCCGCGCCCGCGCGCTGCCCAGCGTGAGCACGCCCTTGGCCGCCACGCGCCCCCGGAACTTGCGTCCGCCGAAGACGGCGTAGAGGGGGATCCCGACGTAGGGGATCAGCACCAGCGCCAGCAACCAGGCGAAGGCGCTCCCCGTGGGCCTGCGCTGGCGCAGGACCGACGGCGCGAACAGCGCGGCCACCCCGAGGCCCGAGAGCCACAGCGCGTGGTGCACCAGAAATACCCAGATGACGGTCATCGCCCGGCCTGGCCTCGCCCTCGCCTCGCCAGTGTTCTGGCTCTGGTGCTGGCCCGGCCTGCCGGGCCCGAGTGTACCCGGCCCCGGTCGTCGCGGCAGCGTCGCCGGTGCGGTATGACTCGAGGACGCATGCGCACATCGATTGGCAGGGAGCAGGCGCCGTGACCTACTGCGTGTCGCTCAAGGTCGAGGCCGGGATGGTCTTCGCGGCGGACTCGCGAACCAACGCCGGGTTCGATCAGATCAGCACGTTTCGCAAGATGGGGGTCTACGAGCGGCCCGGAGAGCGCTTCATGGTGCTGCTCTCGGCCGGGAACCTCTCGATCTCCCAGTCGGTCCGCGAGTGGTTGCAGGTGGAGCGATACGCGGCCGAGTTGCCTGGGCACACCACCATCTGGAACGCCAAGAGCCTGTTCGATGCGGCCCAGGTCCTGGGGAGCATCGTGCGACGGGTGTACGATCGCGACGGGCCGGCGCTGCGGGCGGCCGGGATCGACGCTGGGTGCACGCTGATCTTCGGGGGCCAGATCAAGGGAGAGGGTATGCGCCTGTTCCTGGTGTACTCCACCGGCAACTTCATCGAGGCCACCGCCGAGACCTGCTACTTCCAGATCGGGGAGTCGAAGTATGGCAAGCCGGTGCTCGACCGGATGCTGGTGCCGACCACTCCGCTTCCTGAGGCGACCAAGTGCGCGCTCGTGTCGATCGATTCGACCTTGAAGTCGAACCTGTCCGTCGGGCTGCCGATCGATCTCGTGGTCTATCGCGCCGACGCCCTGCAGAGCGACGCGCTCGTCTGCATCGACGAGAACAACCCGTATTTTGCGATGATCCGGCGGTCCTGGGGGGAGCGGCTGCACGCCGCGTTCGAGGCCATCGACAACCCCGACTGGGACAAGCTCGAGGGAAGCCAGCCGCTGCGCGTGCGATCCGCCCGCTACGAGGAGATCACCAAGCACCGCCCTTCGACCGACTGAGCCGCGATCGGGCGCACCGCACGCCGCCGCCGGATGGTGAGGGCAAGGAGCGCGCCGAGCGCCGTGGCGAGCTGGCCCTCGGTCCCCGAGGCGCCGGCACCGTGGCCGGCAACGGTGCGATCGAGCGCGCAGGTGCATCCCCCGCCACCGACGCCCTCCCCGGGGGGACGCACCCCCGGGGAGGAGGGCGGCCCGCCTGCAGGCGGGCTCGCGCCGGCGCTGCCGACCGGGGCACCGCCGGCCCCGCCAGACACCGGCGCGCCGCCGCTGGCGGCCGGTCCAGTTCCCCCCGTGGCCAGTGGTCCGAAGCCGCCGGAGCCGCCAGCTCCGCCGGAAGCGGAGCCACCCGAACCGCCCGTGGCCGTCGCGCCGCCCGTCATGCCCATCATGCCCGCGCCGCCCGTCATGCCAGTCATGCCCGCCGCGCCACCGCTGCCTGGGCCTCCCCCCGTGCCGGGTGCGGGGCTCGACACGCAGGCGCCCTGCTCGAAGGCTCCGAGGTCGGGCGCGGCACCAAGGAACGCAATCCCCACGTCCACTCCCTTGTCGATGAGCTGGCTCGTCGGAGACAGCCGCATGAAGGGGACGCACGGGAGGCTGCCATCCGCCTGCCGCGGGCCGTCCATTCCGGTGACGGAGGTGCTGAGAAAATCCCCGTCGCCGACGGTGAGGGCGGGCGACAGGTCCCACGAGTCGTTGGAGGCATCCACCATCGGCCCGGTCGCGTTCCCGAGCAACGTCCCTCCGTAGGCGAGGTTGTTGCGCAGGATCCCGAGGTTCTGCACGGTCCCGTCCGGCAGCATGCCGAGCAGGTCGAAGTCGGGGTGATTGGCATAGGCGGTGTTGTTGTAGAAGTGGTCCGCCACCGGCTCGTGGTTGGCGTAGAAGCCCGCGGCCTTGTTCAGGAAGGAGAGGCAATTCCGGATGACGTGGCTCGGTGGGCTGGCGGGGACCTTGGTCTCGGGCACGCCGAAGCCGCCGCCCTTGAACCCGTTTCCATTGCCGGCTGGCGCGGGGGTCATGGTCCCGGGGAGGTAGCCGTTGTACCAGGACCAGGACTTCTCGACCGTGACGACCTCGGCGGCCTGGATGAAATCCCAGCCATCGTCGCTGTTCCACCAGGCGCGGCATCCGCGAAACACGTTGCCCGTGCCCCCCTGCGCGATGTGGCAGCCGAACCCGTCGGCGCTCTGTCCGGCGCCGTTCGACGTCAGCGGGTCGTAGTTCTCGTGCGAGTCGCAGTCGAGGACCAGGTTGCCACCCCCGTCCTGGATGAACAGCCCCGGGCCCATGTTGTGGTGCAGATCGAGCCGTTCGAAGACGTCGTTGCTGCCCGAGATCCACATACCCCAGGACTCGTGGTTGAGGGTGTTGTTCTGGGGAGCTCCGGTGACCTCCAGCCCCTCGAGGTGAAGCCAGCTCCCCGACACGAGGAAGCCCTTCACGCGGCACGAATCCTTGATGCCCGAAAAGTCGAACACCGGCTTCTCGCCCGGGTAGGCCAGGTATTCGATCGGGCTTCCGGGCGCGCCGCTCTTCGAGAGCTCGATGGCGCTGATGACGGCGGTCGGGCTGGCGCAGGCGGACGTTCCGGCCGTGTAGGCGTACCGTCCACCACGGAGGTAGACGGTGTCTCCGGGCGCGGCGACGGACTGGGCGTGGGCGATGGTGGCGAAGGGGGCGCCGATCGCGCCGGGGCCGGCGTCGTTGCCGCTCGGTGAGACATAGTAGGTGGCACGTGTCGCGGGGGCCGCCAGGGCCACCGCGGCATGACCCAATGGCGTGGCGAGGACCGCTGCGGCGAGGACCGAAGACGCGAAGTCACGCGAGCCGAGGAGCGCGAACGTGGGGCGGTGCACGACAGCCACAAGGATACGGGAGCATCCCACCGGCTGAACCAACGGCCACGGCGCGCGGTGGCGCGCGGCGGCTTGGCCGAATCAAGCGCCGGACGCGCGTGCCGTCGGAGGCGGGCGGCGATGGATCTCCACCGTCACGTGCGAGATGCCGTGGAAGCCTTCGAGCCGCGACCGATACGTCGCCACCTCCTGCGGCTCCGCGGTGACCAGGGAGACGATGCACCCGCGCCGCCCGGGCGCGAGATCCCACAGGTGCAGGTCCGCGACCTGGACGCCGCCGACCTCGAGCCGCTCGCGCACCTCCCGCGCCAGGTCAGGGGACGGCAGCATGTCGAGCAGCTGGTGCGCGGCCCCCCGACAAAGACCCACGCTCCAGTTCAGGATCACCGCGCCGCCCACGATGCCCATCAGCGGATCGAGGAAGGTCCACCCGGCATACTTTCCCCCGATGAGCGCGGCGATCGCGAGGACGCTGGTGAAGGCGTCCGCCACGACATGAAGGTAGGCGGCCCGCAGGTTGTGGTCTTGATGGTGCGCAGGAGGTCCAGCCACCGCAGGCGCGTCGTGGTCGTGCGCATGGTGTGAAGGTCGGTGCGGCTCGACGTGGTCCCGGTCGCCGTGGTCGTGGTCATGCGTGTGGTCAGCATCGTGGTCGTGGTCGTGGTCGTGGGAATGGGAATGGGCGTGGTCGTGGGAATGGGCGCCACCCGCATCGAGCAACTTGGCGCTTCCCAGGTTCACGAGCAGGCCGATGACGGCGACCGGCAACGCCTCGGCGAAGTGAATTGCCGACGGGTGAAGCAGCCGCCGCGCCGATTCGGCGAACATCAGGATCGCGACCATTCCGAGGATCACCGCGCTCGTGTAGCCCGCGAGCGCATACACCTTGCCCGTGCCAAAAGAGAACACCTCCGCCCGCGCCCGGGTGCGCGCGTACCAGTACGCGAGCGCCGACATTCCGAGGGCGCCCGCGTGGGTGGCCATGTGCCATCCATCCGCGGTCAGCGCCATCGAGTTGGTCAGCGTGCCGACCACCAGCTCGACCCCCATCATGGCCGCGGTGAGCACCACCACCCACCGGGTTCGTCGCTCGTGGTGGTCGACCGTGACGTGATCGTGGCTGTGCCGGAAGGCCTCGATCGAGTCTGCTTGCATGGCGAGGAGCATACGCCCGTAAACGTGCCTTGCGATTGCAGGTCCCGTGGAGTAAAAACTACGCGCTGAATCCCATAGCGGAGTGGATTCAGCCCACTGGCCAGATTGACGCCCTGGTGACCCCGCCCACGGAGGACACCATGGAAAGCATCGCACAATCGAGCCCCGACACGACCACGAAGCGACCGCATGCGCTGGGGGACACGGAGGCGGGCCGCCGTCACCTGCAAGCGGCGCGGGTCACCCTCCGCGAGCTCGGTTCGCTGGCCAGCGTCGCGGGCGGCAGCCTGTCCGGCGCGACGGTCACCGCCGAGGTGACACGCATCCTGACCGAGCTCGAGGGCGTCGACAGCGAGGCCCCGGCGGTCCGCCGGGTGCCGTGCGACTTCTGTGGACGCCTGATCATGCCGGCGGCGACCCTGTGCGGGTTCTGCTGGCACGCGCGCGCGGCAGGCAGCCCGCGCCAAGACCACGCGGCCGGTGCCGCCACCGTTTCTCATACCTGATCTCAGCCGTACGCCAGAAGAAGGGACCCCGACCATGTCAGCCAAGACCATCATGTTCTCCGACCACGCCCGCCAGCGGATTGCCAGCGGGCTCGATATGCTCGCCAACACCGTCAAGGTGACCCTCGGGCCGCGGGGACGCAACGTCATCATCTCCAAGTCCTGGGGCTCTCCGACCGTGACCAAGGACGGCGTGACCGTGGCCAAGGAGATCGAGCTCGAGGATCGCCTGGCCAACCTCGGGGCCCAGATGGTCAAGGAGGTCGCCTCGAAGACCTCCGATCTGGCGGGCGACGGGACCACCACGGCCACCGTGCTCGCGCAGATCATCTACGCCGAAGGCAGCAAGCTGGTCTCGGCGGGGCACAACCCGATGGACATCAAGCGCGGCATCGACGCCGCGGTGACCAAGGTGGTGGAGAACCTCAAGCAGCAGTCCAAGCCCACCCGCGGCAAGGCCGAGATCGCCCAGGTCGGCACCATCAGCGCCAACGGCGACCAGGTGATCGGCGATCTGCTGGCGCAGGCGATGGACCGGGTCGGCAAGGAGGGCGTGGTCACCGTCGAGGAGGCCAAGTCCATGGATACCACCCTCGACGTGGTGGAGGGCCTGCAGTTCGACCGCGGCTACCTCTCGCCCTACTTCGTGACCGACGCCGAGCGCATGGAGGCGGTCCTCGAGGACTGCTACATCCTCATCCACGAGAAGCGGCTGTCGGGCATGAAGGAGCTCGTGCCGGTGCTCGAGGAGGTGGCCAAGGCCGGCAAGCCCCTGCTGATCGTGGCCGAGGACATCGAAGGAGAGGCGCTGGCCACCCTGGTGGTGAACAAGCTGCGCGGCACCCTCAACGTCTGCGCGGTCAAAGCGCCCGGGTTCGGTGACCGACGCAAGGAGATCTTGCAGGACATCGCGGTCCTCACCGGCGGCCAGGCCATCATCGAGGATCTCGGGCTCAAGCTCGAGAACGTCGGGCTCAAGGAGCTCGGGCGGGCCAAGCGGGTGACCGTCGGCAAGGACAACACCATCCTGGTCGAGGGTGCGGGCAAGAAGCCCGAGATCGCGGCGCGCGTGACCCAGCTGCGCGCCCAGGTCGAGGACACCACCTCGGAGTACGACCGCGAGAAGCTGCAGGAACGCCTGGCCAAGATCGTGGGTGGGGTGGCGATCATCAAGGTGGGCGCCGCCACCGAGTCGGAGATGAAGGAGAAGAAGGCCCGGGTCGAGGACGCCCTGCACGCCACGCGCGCCGCCATCGAGGAAGGGATCGTTCCGGGCGGGGGCGTGGCCCTGCTCCGGGCGCTGCCGGCCCTGGCGACCGTCAAGTTCGCCGACGATCGCCAGTACGGGGTCAACGTGGTCCGCCGTGCGCTCGAGGAGCCCCTGCGCCAGATCGCCCGCAACGCCGGCCTCGAGGGATCCATCGTGGTCGAGAAGGTCAAGGACGGCAGCGGCTCCTTTGGATTCAACGCCGCCAGCGAGGAGTACGAGGATCTGGTCAAGTCCGGGGTCATCGACCCGACCAAGGTCGTGCGCGTGGCCCTCCAGAACGCGGCCTCGGTGGCGGCCCTGATGTTGACCACCGAGGCCATCATCGCCGAGCGCAGCGACGACGACGCGCCCGAGGCCAGCATGGCGGCGGCCTCCGCCCTCGGCAGATGAGCTCCGCCCCGCGCGCGCCGGCATCCTGCCCCGGTCGACGGACATGAACGGGAGCGCCTGCGAAATCACCTTCCTCGGGATGGATCCCGTCGAGGCGATCCGGGTCGAGGTGCGCGCCTGGTTCGCGCGGCTCGGGGCCTTGATGGAGCCGGTCTCGGGCGGGCACGTGTTCATCGAGGCCGTCGAGGAACACCGCAAGGAGCGCCTCTACCGGGTGCGCATGGATCTCGCGACGCCACGCGGGCTGGTGACGGTGTGCCACGCCCAGGGCATGAACGCCTCTCACGAGGACGTGTACGTCGCGATCCGGAACGCCTTCCGCGCCGCCCGCCGCCAGCTCGAGAGCGAGCCCGCGGCGCGCGCCGACGATGGCGGGCCCGCTCCATCATCGCCGCTACCGAGCCCGGCGCTCCCCGGGTGAACGCCCGCGCACGGGGTGCGCGTCAGGCCACGGCCACGGCGCTCCACAGCGGCTCGGCGGGGCGGTCGACCGTCAGCGCGGCCCGGTTCAGCGTCGCGGGCAGGGGTTCGACCGACGGACCTTGCGCGGGCAGGTGCACGCTCGGGACATTCGGCGGATTCGGGACACCCGGCGGCCTCGGGGGCAGCGAAAGATCGAGGGTCTCTCCCGCCTCGCTGATGGGGTCGGCCCACACCTGGAACTTATTGAGGGTCGCCCCGCCGTAGAGCGTGGCGAAGGCGGCGTCCGCCGCGTCGAGGCCGCAGGCGATGAAGACCCGCCCCTTGCGGCGCTCGGTGACGTGGGGGTCGAACACGTACCAGGCGCCCTCCAGCCAGACCTCGGCGTAGGCGTGAAAGTCCATCGGCGCGCCGTCGTCGGCGATCGCGATGTCGGGCAGGTACGCCACCGCATAGCGGGCCGGCATGCTGAACGCGCGGCAGAGCGCGATCACCAGGTGGGCGCGATCCCGGCAGACCCCCTGCCGCCGCGCCAGGACGTCGGTCGCCGACCAGTCCGGCTGGCTGACCCCGCGGCGGTAGGTGACGTTGCGGTGGACCCAGTCGCAGATGCCCTGGGCGCGCTCCCAGCCTGCCGGGAGCCGGGCGAAGGTCTCCCAGGCAAACCCCAGGAGCTCGTCGGTCTCGGCGTACCGGCTCGGCAGGGTGTAGCGCAGCAGCCGCGACGGCAACTCCTGGGGCGGTACCTGGCGCGCGCCGGGACGGGCCGCGTCGGCGTCGGCCGGCACCACCGCGACGGCCTCGTACCTGAGCACGCTGGCGCCCGCCGGCAAGGTGGATCGCTGGCAGCGGTTGCCGAAGAGATCCCCGTACTCCTCGAACAGCGGCGCGCCCTCGAGGGTGAGCGTCTCGGCGCTCAGGATCTGGCGCGCGTGCGGCGGCGGCTGCACGATGAACACCGCCGGGGTGGGTCCCGAGGCCAGGTACTCGAGCCGGCAGCCGATGCGTATTCGATACATGATCGTCGGATCACGATAGGCCCGCCCGCACCGAGCGCAAGAAATTGGCCAGCGGGGCGGCCCCGCTCGACGGGTGAACCGCCTCCACGTCAAAAAGACTGGCGGTTCCGGGCGCGACGTCTGACGATGGACCTGCATGGCGCGGAAGGCCGAGAGACCACCGGATGCCGACCGATCGAGGGCCCTCGGCTGGATATCGTCGACCTACTTCGGCGAGGGCCTGCCCTGGACCTTCATCCACCAGATGGGCACCGAGTTCCTGACCGCGATCGATGCCTCCAAGACCCAGATCGCCGCCACCTCGTGGTTCCACCTGGCGGTGACCTTCAAGTTCGCGTGGAGCCCGGTGGTCGATCTGTTCGGGCGCAAGCGGAGCTGGCTCCTGGCGCTGCAGGTGCTGCTCGGGCTCGGCATGCTGGCGATCGCCGCGGTGGCGGCAAACGGCAACCTGACCTGGTTCTGGGTGCTCCTCTCCGCGCTCGCGGTGGTGCACGCCACCCACGACGTCGCGTGCGACGGCTTTTACCTCGAGGCCCTCGACGAGAAACGCCAGGCCCTGTTCTCGGGGGCGCGCACGGCGGCCTTCCGCGCCGCGATGTTCGTGGGCTCGTCGGGGCTGGTGTACCTGGCTGGACGGACCAGCTGGCTCCTCGGGTTCGGTGCCGCCGGGGCGCTCATGTGGCTGGTCGCCGCCGTCAACGCCCGGTTGATGCCGCGGCCACCACGACCGGTGCCACCACAGGGTGGTGGTGGTCGCGGGGAACGTGCAGGCGACGACGCGGGAGGCGCGGCGACGGCTCCGACGCGCGGAGCGGCCTTCTGGGCCGCCTATCGTTCCTTCTTCGGACAGCCCCAGGCGGCGCTGGTGCTGTCGTTCATGCTCTTCTACAAGCTCGGCGACATCATGATGTTCGCCATGTCGAAGCCGCTCCTGCGCGACATCGGCATCGACACCAGCCACCGCGCCTACCTGAACGGCGTCGGTACGGGCGCCTTCATCGTGGGCTCGGTGCTCGGCGGCGCGGCCATCGCCCGGCGCGGCCTCGTGCGCTGCCTCATCCCGATGACCTTCCTGCAGAACCTGGCGATTCCGCTCTACATCGTCATGGCCGTCACGAGACCGAGGTTCTACGCGGTGGTCCCCTTCATCGTCGCCGAGCAATTTGCCGCTGGCATCGGCGCCGCGGCGCACGTGGTGTTTCTGATGCAACGCTGCCGCGCGGCCTTCTCGGCCTCGCACTATGCCTTCGCCACCGCCATCGTCTCGGTGGCCAGCACCTTCTCGGGCGCGATCTCCGGCCCACTCAACGAGCGGCTCGGACACCCCCTCTTCTTCACGGTGGCCTTCATCGCCAGCTGGCCGAGCCTGGTGCTGGTGCTGCTGGTCCCGAAGACCTCGATCGAGAAGGCCCCGTGAGCCGGCCACGCCACCGCCGCTGTGCCCGGGTTCAATCGGGCGCAGCCACCTGGCGTCCACGTTGCGAGGTGCCGCCTGGATTTGAACCAGGGGTGAGGGTTTTGCAGACCCTTGCCTTACCACTTGGCCACGGCACCCAAACTTCTGCTTTTTCGACTCTCGATGTTCGAAAGCAGATTTCTATCAGAGGCGAGGCCGGTGCGGAGGCCGAAAAATCGTGTTAGCTCTCGGGGACCGTGCCCGTCCGTTGCTCCTTCGAAACCGACCTTCCGCGCCTCGAAGGACGGGCCGGGGCCTGGCAAGCGCTGGCCGAGCAGGCGCTCGAACCGAATCCGTTCTTCGAGCCCTGGTTCCTGCTGCCTGCCCTGCGCCACCTGCCGGAGGTGGGGCTCGGGGTGGGTGCGGGCGTCCTCTTCCTCGAGGAGGAGGACGATGGCACCCTGATCGGGGTGGTGCCGCTGCGGCTCGAACCCCTGCGGCTCGGCAAGGTGGGGCTCGGCAAGGTGCGCCTCGAAGAGTTGCGGCTCCCTCTCCACCGCGCCCGGCTCCTCACCCACGACTACAGCTTCTGTCACATCCCGCTCGTCTCCCCGGATCCAGCCACCGCGACCCGAGCGCTGGTCGCCCTCCTCGACTGGTGTCGCTCGCGACGCGCCCCCATCCTCGAGCTCGACGACCTGTACGCCGAGGGGCCCGTGCGCGCGCTCCTGCTCGAGGAGATGGGGCGGCGCGGGCTCCCGAGCTTCGTCCGCGCGACCCACGAGCGCGCGATCTTCTTCCCGCGCGCCGACGGCGACGCCGACGCCTATCTGGCGGCGGCCATGGCCCCGAAGCGCCGACGCGATGTCGATCGACGCGAGCGCCAGCTGCAGGCCGCCGGGCGGGTGGAATGTCCCGAGGCAGGCCCCGCCGGACAGCACCCCGGCGACGTGGCCCCCTTCGTTCGTAGCTTCCTGGCGCTGGAGGCCGCCGGCTGGAAGGGGGAGGCGAGGACCGCCTTCGACAGCACCCCGGCGACCCGCGCGTTCTTCGTGGAGTCGGTCACCCGCGGCCACGAGCGCGGGCGGATCTGGTTCCAGACCGTGGAGCTCGACGGGGTCACCATCGCCAGCCTGCTCAGCTTCGTGGCCCGCGAGACCTCGTACTCGTGGAAGATCTGTTACGACGAGCGGATGGCCAAGTATTCCCCGGGCGTGTACGTGGAGGTGGTGAACCTGAGGCGGTTGCACCAGCGCCCCGGGATCGCCTGGATGGACTCGGGAGCCCGCCCCGATCACCCCATGGTCAATCGCCTGTGGCCGGATCGCCGGCGCATCGAGACCCGCTGGGTGGCGACGGGCGGCGTCCTGCCCTCGGCGCTGGTGCGCGCGCTGCCGATGGCGACGCGCCTCAAGGCCCGCCTCGACCGCGCTCGTCAGAAGTGAAAGTAGATGAACTCCGCCTGGCTCGCGCCGAAGACGAACAGGGCGCCGAGGAGCCCCGCGTAGGCCACCAGGGTCAACCCGCGCGGCTCGAGGCGCTCGATGGCCGGGCGAAAGCGTGACGCCGCGATGTAGGCCACCGTCGCCAGGGGAATGAGCAGGAGCCCGGCCTCGGTCGACGCCGTCCGGGTCCGGGGCGCGACGATGCCGTGAAGCAGGTCGATGGCCACCCCGAAGGTGGGCGCGCGGAAGAAGACCCGCGTGAGGGTGATGAGGTGAAACACCACGATCCCGCGCAACAGGCGCTCACCCGCCGGCATCGAGTCTCCGCGGCGGGGCCGCGACCCGCGCGCATCGTGCCAGGCCCGCTCGGCGAGCAGGAAGGCCCCGTTGAGGGCGCCCCACACGACGAAGGTCCAGTTGGCGCCATGCCACAGGCCCCCGAGCAGCATGGTGAGGAACAGGTTCTTGTAGGTGCGCAGGCGCCCCCCCTTGTTGCCGCCGAGGGGGATGTAAAGATAGTCGCGCAGCCAGCGCGACAGGGTCATGTGCCAGCGCCCCCAGAAGTCGGCCATACTCACGGCGGCGTACGGCCGGTTGAAGTTGAGCGGCAGCTCGTACCCGAGCAGGCGGGCGCACCCGCGGGCGATGTCGCTGTAGGCAGAAAAATCCAGGTAGACCTGCATCGAGTAGCCGTAGGCCGCCACCAGGCACATCCAGCGGTTGTGGGCCAGCGGGTTGGCGAACACCGTCTCGACGAAGGGCGCGAAGTTGTCCGCGAAGAGGACCTTCTTGCCGAACCCGAGCGCGATCAGGTTGAGCCCGGCCGTCAGCCCCGCGCGATCGAAGGTCCGCGGTCTCGGGATCTGGTGCAGGAGCTCGCTCGCGCGGACGATCGGCCCCGCGATGAGCTTGGGGAAGAACATCAGGAAGCTGAGGTACTCGAAGAAGCTGCGCTTCGGCTCGAGCTGCCCGCGGTAGACGTCGATCCCGTAGCTGATGGTCTCGAAGGTGTAGAACGAGATCCCGAGCGGAAGGACGATGTGCAGCGCCGGGGGGGTCCAGGGAACCCCGAAGAGGCGCCCGAGCGTGCCGACCGTCCCGAGGAACATGTTGGTGTACTTGAAGTAGAGGAGGCTGCCGAGGCTGAAGATCAGGCTCCCCACCAGCCAGGGCCGGCGCTGTCGCTGCTCGGGGAGCGCCGCCATCTTCAAGGCCACGACGTAGTCGATGGCGGCGGTCACCAGCAAGAGAGCGATGTAGGGGGGGCTCCAGCTCGCGTAGAACAGGAAGCCGCACCCGAGCAGCCAGGCGTTCCGACGGGCGAGCGGCAGCGCGTAGAGGACCACCACCGTCCCGAGGAAGAAGACCGCGAACGTGAGCGAGTTGAAGAGCACGAGGCGTCCGTCCTCTCCCCGTCACCAGGCCGCGAGCGCCGCGACCACCGGGGGCTGCTGCGACAGCGCCTCCGCCAGCACGGGCATGTAGGCCTCGGCCCCGGCGCGCGTGAGGTGGCCCGGATCCCCGAAGGGCTCGGGGGTGGAAAATTGCTCCACCTGCGACAGGAAGATCTGCCCCTCCTCGGCGGCCAGGCCCCGCATGCGGCGCTCCCAGGCCTCGTACCGGCCGAGCCCGCCGAAGCGCTCGCGGTACACGGGGGCCACCGGCATCTCGAGGAACACAACCACGGCGCCGCGCGCGCGCGCCGCGCGCACCGCGCGGCGGACCAGCTCGAAGTGCCAGTCGGACAGCCGGTACTTCGCCGCGTCCACCTCGTAGGCGGCTAGCCCGCGGGCGAAGCGCCCGGGGCCGTCGGCGGTGACCACGAAGGGCTCCCACCCGTCGGGCTGCGGCTCGTAGAGGCGCCCCTTGACCTTCGGCGCGCCTGCCGCGAGCCCGAGCCAGGTCGTCTCGAGGCGCGCCGCCACCCCCCCGATCCGATCGGTGAGCCCTTCCACCTTCTCCTTGATCATCGGCCGGTGGCGGTAGGGCGGGTAGATCGCGCCCAGGGCCACGTCGAGACAGAGCTCGAGGGGCGCGCCCGACTCCACCAGCCAGGGCAGCGCCCGCCCCGGCACCCGCTCGAGCCGGTTCGCCAGCCGCGAGCCGTCGAATCCCTGCGGATCCACCGCCCACACGATCACGGCCGGGGGATGAGCCCGCGCGGGATCGAACGCCTCCCGCACCAGCCAGGACTGATGGAGGGTGTCGGTGCCGTCCTCGGCGACGTTCAAGATGGGCAGAAGCCCCGATCGGATCTGCCGCAGCTCCGCCGAGAGTCGCGCCGGCGAGATGGCCACGTGGGGACGCGAATCTCCCACCACCAGCAGCGCGATCTCCGGGTGCGCCTCGAGCGCGCGCCGTCCAGGTCCGACCGTGTCGCCGACGCGCGCGAAGGGGAGCCCGAAGAGCGCGAACAGGACGAGGACAGTGCCGGCGGCCCGCGCCCCCTGGACCCGAGCCGAGGGTCGGTCGAGCGCGCCACCCACCGCCGAGTGGCCCGAGCCGCTCACGCGGCGCGACCCGGCTTGGTCTTGTCGTGTCGCGCGTGCCACCAGCCGCGCAGCTTGTCCAGGCGATCCCGCGCCTCGCGCGAGTACTCGAACATCTGCAGGCGCACCGGCTTGAGATCGACGGCCATCTCCCGCCCGAGCTCGACGTCGTTGTCGGTGAGGTTGCGCTTGAAGCTCGAGATCCCGGCCAGCGGATCGGTCGGGCCGCCCTCGGTCACGCCGCCGAGGTCGAGCATCACCGAGCCACCCTCCCGCGCCCAGGTCATGAGCTCCCACAGCAGGAAGTAATTGAAGGGCATCGAGCGCAGCACCGGATCGAAGAGAGAGCCGGCCATGGTGTACTCGGCCAGCCGCCCGTGCCGCATGATCGACACGAAGGCCAGCAGCTCCTGGGGGCGGTCGGGCAGGAACAACCCGAAGATCCGCGCGAGCTCGGGGCGCTCGGCCGCCACCCCGAAGAGGGCCGCGAGATCCATCCGCGAAGCCGACTCGCCGCCGGTCCGACCGATCGATGCGAGCGCGGCGGCGCGACAGGCCGGGATCCACCTGGGGTCCTCGAGCGGACGGATGTCCACCTCGGCGCGCTTGCGGTGGCGAAACTTGGCCCGGGTCTTCTTCGTGCGCGAGGCCAGGTACGCCTCCGGCGTGGTCGACAGATCCACCACCAGCGTGCGGGTAATTCCCTCGGGATCGCGCAGCGAGAACCCCGCCCGGCGGGCCCGTGCCTCGTAGTCGTAGAGCGAGCGCTGCACGGTCCGCCGCGGCTGCAGCCGCAGCGACAGCAGATCCCCGAGCTCGGCCGACATCAGGCGCAAGCCACGCAGCCCGGCCTCCTCGTCCTCTCCGGTGGCGGCCGGGCCGAGCCGATGCACCATGCCCTGCGACACCAGATCACCAAGACCCCGCGGCCGATAGATCGACACCACCGCCTGCATCGCGGCCCGGCCCTGGGCGTCGCGCATCTGGAACAGCAACCACTAGCGCTGGGTGTGCTTGAGCCAGACGTGACGCTGGGGAAGGGGCAGCTCGATCGGGGTGTAGATCTGGGTCTCCCCCTCGTCATCGACCGGGCGCGGATCGCGGCGCTCGAGCAGCTCGGCCTCGAACCGCAGCGTGGCCTGGTCAAAGCGATTCGTGACGAGCAAACTGCGACCTTCCATCGACCGACGCAGCTCGATCACCCTGCCGTGCTGCGGGAAATCGCCTCCACCCATGACTTTCAGAATGAAGGTCACCCCCGGCAGATGCAAGGCGCGTCGACCACGGTGTTCATTCAGTCAATTTCGACCAGGGAACACGTCAGAAAATTGACGGTCGCTGCGTAGCTGCAAAGCCCGAGCTCAGGCACGCGGAGCTCAAGCGATCGACCGGTGCTCGGTGATCGGGCCGTCCTCGGACTGCACCTTGCGCAGCTTGTAGCCCATGCCGCGCACGGCCTCGAGGAGGTCGCCGGCGGCCCCCAGCTTGCCGCGCAGGTTGAGGATGTGGGTGTCCACCGTGCGGACCCGTCCCACGTGACGGTAGCCCCACACCCGGGTCAGGAGCTCCTCGCGCGAGAACACCACCCCGGCCCGCTCGGCCAGGAACTTGAGGAGCTGGAACTCGTACGGCGTCAGCTTCAAGGGCGCACCCTTGTAGCTCGCCACCAGCGACACGCAATCGAGCACGAAGCCACCGTGCTTGATGACCCGCCCCGAGCTGACGGACTCGCGCCACCCGAGCTGGCGCAAGCGCGCCGACAGCTCCCGGGGAATGATCGGCATCAGCAGGAAGTCGTCCGCCCCGACCTCGGGATCGAGGCCGGCGACCCGGGTGACGTCCACGCACAAGAGGACCCGCGCGTTGGCGAGGGTCTCCATCGAACGCAGGCGCTTGATCGCGTCGCGACCGATCTCGAGGTGCGCGCCCGCCTCCACCACCAGCACGTCCGCGCGCAGGGCACGCGTCGCGATCTCCGTCAGATCATAGCCAACCACGGTCACGGTGTGCCCGAGGCTGCGAATGACGGCCGCCGGAGAGTCGACCCGGACGGAGCTCAGACCGGGCTCGAGGGTGACGACGATTGCAGACAAATTTTCCGGAGTCGCGGAACCCATCAAAGTCATTCCATTCGGGCATCCCAATGCCGTCCTGATGTGACTTTATGGGCACGTGGTATCCGCCGCATTTCGCCGGGGTTGATCTTCTGTAACTTCCGGTCGGGGACATCCCCGTACCTGTCGTTCAGGTGGCGCCCGCAACGGCCCCAACCAGGCGGTCAGCGCCGCTTGCCCCGCTTGGGACCGCCCCCCCGACCGCCCCGCTTCGAAGACGCCGGCGCGGTCGAGCTCGAAGCTCCGGTCGAAGCTCCGCTGAGCGATCCCCGGACCCGGATCCTGGACGCGACGCCGGTCGCCCCGCCCCGGGCGGCGCCCTTGCCGCCCCTGCGGGCCTTCCCGGCCGACTTCTCCGGCGCCGCCTCCGCAGCCACCGGGTGTCCGCGTCGGCCGGAGGAGCCGGCGCGGTGCGCGGGGTGCCCGGCGACGGGCTCGCCCGGCGCTCGGTCCGCCCCTGCACCGGCTCCCCCTCGTGCTTTGCGCAGGGCGCGCCGCCGGCCTGACTTTTCCGCCTCGGCGTCGCGGCGCGCACCCGGACGAGAATGTCCCTTGGCGCGGCCATCCCGCGCGCGGTGCTCGTCATGAAGGGCGAAGTCGATCTTCCGGCGGACGACGCTGACCGATTGCACCTCCACCCGCACCGAGTCTCCGAGCGCGAAGACCCGACCCGATCGGCGACCGACCAGCCGCGCCGTCACGTCATCGAAGAGGTAGTAGTCGTCGGACAGCGCCTCGACCCGCACCAGGCCCTCGATGAAAGGCTCGTCGATCACCACGAACAGGCCGAAGCCCATCACGCCGGAGATGGTGCCGTCGAACACGTCCCCCACCCGGTCGCGCATGAAGTAGGCGCGGTAGATGTCCACCACCTCGCGCTCCGCTTCCATGGCCGAGCGCTCGGAGAAGGACGACTCGGCCGCCATCTTCTGCAGCGCCGCCCGATCCGGCAGCGGCTCGTCCGCCGCCGACTTGAAGCCGCCGGCCGGCTTGTGCTGACCGGCGAGGCGGGTCTTGAGCAAGCGGTGCACGATCAGATCGGGGTAACGCCGGATCGGCGAGGTGAAGTGCAGATAGTCGCTCGAGGCCAGCCCGAAGTGCCCGACGTTGCCCACGTCGTAGGTCGCCTGCTTGAGCGAGCGCAGGAGCGCGAACGACAGCGACTTCTCGGCGGCGTGCCCCTTCATGCGCTCGAGCACCCGGCGCAGCCCACGCGGGGTGCGCGCGTCGTCCACGTCCACGATGATCCCGTAGTGGCCGGCCAGCTCGGCGAACTCCTTCAAGCGACCCGCGTCCGGCGCGTCGTGGATGCGCCACACCGTCTCCTCGTTGCGTTCGCGGAAGCTGCGCGCCACCGCCTCGTTGGCGGCCAGCATGAACTCCTCGATCATCGAGTAGGCCTGGCGCTCGCCCGGATCGCGCCGGGACTTGCGGATGTCGCGCACCAGCCGTGGATCGTCGTGGTCGAGCTCGACGAAGGCCTCCGGCAGATCGAAGTCGAGCGAGCCGCGCAGGAGGCGCCTGGCCCGCAGCTGCCGGGCCAGCGAATCCATGTGGCGGAGGTCCGGCAGGAAGACCTCGTACTTGCGGCGCTTGCCACGGGTGTCGCCCCCGAGCGCGGCCGCCACACCTGGGTAGTCGAGCCGGGCGCGCGAATGGATCACCGCCGCCGAGAAGTCCGTGGCGGTCACGTCGGCGTGGGCGTCGAAATCGATCGAGACCACCAGCGCCAGCCGGTCCTCCTCGGGCACCAGCGAGCACATGTGCGCCGACAGCGGCTCTGGCAGCATGGGGATGGCGCGGTTGGGGAGATAGAGGCTGCAGCCGCGCTTGCGGGCCTCGACGTCGATGGGCGCGCCGTCGCGCACGTAGTGCGAGACGTCCGCGACCGCGACCCACAGGCGGGTTCCGCCGCCGGGCAAGGACTCCACCGCCACCGCGTCGTCGAAGTCGCGGGCCGTCTCGGGGTCGATGGTGGTGAAGGGGATGTCGCGGAGGTCGGCCCGGTCCTCCAGCTCCTTCGGGGTGACGAGCTGGGGCAGGCCGGCCGCGATGCGCTCGACCTCGTCCGGGAACTTGTCCTCGATGCCCGCCACCGCCAGGACCTTCTCGACCTCGGTGCGCGGATCGTCCGGATCGCCGAGCACGCGCAGCACGCGCGCCTCGAGCGGTCCGTCGGCGGTCTCGGGGTAGCGGGTGATCTCGGCGACCACCGCCTGCCCGAGCTGGGTAGCCGCCAGGTGCTCCGCGCCGACCAGGCTCACCGCCCCGGTGATCCGGGGATCGTCGGGCTGGAGCACGGTCTGCCTCCCGAGCCGCGCGAGCTGCCCGGTGATCTTGGCGCGCCCGCGGGCCACCACCCGGACCACCCGGCCCTCGAAGCCGCGCACCCCCGACCACACCTCCACCTCGACGGTGTCGCCATCCATGGCGTTCGACCGTCCCCGCGCCGAGACGTGCACATCCTCGGAGTTGTCGCTCGGGACCACGAAGCCGTACCCGGCTGGGTGCACCTTGATCCGGCCGGAGACCCGCCGCACGCCGCCCGGCGGATACTTCACCGACGGGAAATTCTCGAATTCATCCACGGACAATCAAATCCTTTCGTACCACTTCTTCACACTGCACCTTCACACTGCGAGACCAAGACCCTCATCCCTTGCGCGGCAAAAAGCCACCCTCACGGGGTGCCGCCGGAGGCGGCACGAAGCGCATAGAGTTTCTTGTCATCGGAACCAACGTAGATGGTTCCGTCTGGAGCCAGGATGGGCGAGCTGTCCACGTCGGCTCCCGTTTCGAACGACCAGCGCAGACGGCCATCGGGCTCGAGCGCATACAGACGGTCATCCTGCGAACCGAACAAGACCGCGCCCCTGCCATCCACCAAGGCCGAGGAAACAATACGATCACCGGTCCGAAACGTCCAGGCCAACGTTCCGTCTAGCTTGATCGCGTACATCTGGGCGTCGAAGGATCCGACCAGGATCATCCCGAGCGGCGACAGCGCCGCCGACGCCCGGATGTCCCCGGAGGTGTTGAACGCCCAGTGCACGCTGCCGTCGAGGCCGAGCGCGTAGAGCTTGCGATCGTCGGAGCCCACGTAGATGGTGCCGTCCTCCCCGATGGCCGGGCTCGATTCGACATCGCCGCCGGTGCGAAAATCCCAGCGCTTGCTGCCGTCGGGCGCCACCGCGTACACGAGATCGTCCTGGCACCCGGCGATCACGGTTCCATCGGGCAAGACGGCCGGAGCCGAGGAGACGTGCCCCCCGGTGGCGAACCGCCAGCGCAAGGTCCCATCGGGGTTGATGGCGTAGATCCCGTCGCCTCCCGTGTAGATGATGCCGCCCGGGCCGACGGTGGGCCCGGCATCTGCGTCACATCGGCTCGCGTCCGGCCCCACCCCCACGTGCTGCGGGCAGGCCCCCACCTGGAAGATCCAGAGCGGCTTGCGGGACGGACCGATGGCGTAGAGGTGATCGTCGTCCGAGCCGATGTAGAGCGTGCCGTCCGCCCCCACGGCCGGAGAGCTGAAGATGATGTCGGCGGTGGGGTAGGACCAGCGCAAGCTGCCGTCGGGCCCGACGACGTAGAGGTGCTCGTCGTGTGATCCGACCGCGATGCCCCCGTCCTCGAGCAGCACCGGGGAGGAGGAGATGGGGCCCGCAGTGGTGTAGGTCCACGCCACCGACGGCCGCTGCCGCGGCAGCAAGAACGACGAGCGCCCCCGGTGCAGGGGCCCGAAACGAAACATGGTGTGGGCCGGCTCGTTCTCGGTGGGCGACCAGGCCGGGGCGGCGGGCGCGCGGCTGGTCCCGGGGCCATACGGTGCCCGGCCCGCTCCGGCGACGCTCTCGGGCCGATCGCGCCACACGCAGGTCCCGAGATCGCAGATGCGCTGCAGCTTGCAGTCGCGGTCCGAGCCGCAGCGAGAGGGCTCGACGTGCGCACAGGTGAGGATCGCGAGGGCGACGCTCCCGAGCGCGCCTAAGCCGAGCAGGATGTGCGACGTGTTCTCGATTCTTGGAATGCGCATGAGAGTACGGAGGCCCCCCACCCCTGGCAAGTTCACACGTGCGGCCGGCGTCAGGGCTTTCGCCCGACGCGGGTGCCCCCAGCGCGAGGTATCGACTGGTTGGGCAACTGGCTGACCATCGGGTGGCCGGCCCTACCGGCCTGCCGACGGTGGCGTGATGCCCCTTACAAACGCCTGTTTACCGAGGGGGGGCAGCTTGATAGAAAAACCCCGCCGGCCCGATCGAGCTGGCAGGCGGAGACGACACATGTTGACCACCATCAGCGTAGCGCGATTGGCTCGAATCTTCACCGGGCTCGTCGGGGTGGCCCTCGCGGCGGGATGTGGCAGCTCGTCGAGCTCGAACCCGGCGCCGACGCCGACGGCCTCCGGGGGCGCGACCGGCCTCGGCGGACGAGCGCCGGGGAGCGGGGGCGAGACGCCGGCCACGGGCAGCGGAGGGAGCCCCGGGGCCTCGGGGCCCGACGCCGCGACCGGCGAGGGCTCGGGCGGCACGGCCGCGGTCTCGAATGGAAGCGGCGGCGGCGCGGGCCCCGGCGGCCAGGGCGGCGGGGGCCCCACGAGCGATGCCGGCACCGCGAGCGGCCCGGATGCGACCGGGCCGATCCCCGACGGATCGGCGTCCGGGTCCGGCGGTCAGGGCGCCGGTGGGGCCCTGGGTGACGCCGGCACGGCCCCGGGGACGCGGACGGGGCCAGTGCTGTTTGCCCAGGCGAACTCGTCGTCGTCCTATGCGGTGGCGAAAAACGGTGAGCTGTGGTCGTGGGGGGTCAACGGGAACGGACAGCTCGGCCACGCCGGAACCGCGGCGGCGGCGGTCGCCACCATCGGGACGAACGCTGCCGCCTATGCCGGCGGAGAGATCCACGCCATCGGCATCACCACCGACGGGAAGGCCTTCACCTTCGGGGTGAACTACTCGGGCCAGCTCGGCATCACCATGGGAACGGGCATGTTCGGGAGCAACCCGGTTCCACAGATGGTCGCGATCCCGGCCGGCGTGACCGCCCTGCCGTTCGCCGCGGCGGGCGAGCGCTACTCCGCCTTCCTCGGCTCGGATGGGAACGTCTACATGTGGGGCGGCAACCTCTACGGGCAGCAGGCCAACACCACCAACATCGGGAACATGACCGCGAACCCCATGATCCACGCGGTCCCCAAACCGACGGGCGTGTCCGGCTGGAAGTTCCTCGGCGGCGGCTACTCGCACCTGTTCGTGCTCACGCCCGACGACCAGCTGTGGACCTGGGGTGACAACCGCATGGGGCAACTCGGAACCGGGGCCACCAGCAACGCGCCCGACGGCGTGGTCAAGGCGGTGATGAAGCCGGCGGGCGTCACGGGGTGGAAGCTGGCGCTCGGCGGGCGCGACTTCAGCCTCGGCATCGGGAGCAACGGAACCCTCTACGCGTGGGGCGCCAACGAATCGGGCCAGCTCGGCCTCGGCAACATGGGGGCGAGCCAGGCCACGCCGACGGCGGTCGCGTTGCCGGGCGGTGCCACCGGCTGGCTGAAGGTCGCGGCCGGAAAGGATCACGCCGCCGCGATCACCGTCGACGGGAAGCTCTGGACCTGGGGCAAGGGGACCGGCATCACGCCGGTCGAGGTCGCGCCGCCAGCGGGCGTGTCCGGGTGGGCCGACGTCACCGCCGGTGTGACGCTGGTGATCGCCGTCGGCTCCGACGGCAAGATCTATCAATGGACCGCCGGAGCCAAGCCCACCGCCCCGATGGCCGGCCTGCCGTAGGGCAGAGCCAAGTTGCCGGCTGCCGAGAATACTTTTCGCCAAGGCGTCAGAGCGAGCGTAGCGAGCGCGTTCAGCAACGGGAGCGCGGGCTTTGCTCGCGCGGCACACATCAGCACGATCCGCGGGGCCCGCGGCGGGGGCGGAGCCCCCACCGCGAGTGGCGCGAGCCGCGTTAGAAGAAGTTGAAGCCGACGTTCACCGCCGTGCTGGTCCAGTGCTCGCTGTTGGAATAGAAGCCCGCGGTCACCTGTCCCGCGAGCTCGAGCGACCAGTTGTAACCCTGGATGAGCTCGACCCCGAGCGAGCCGGTGAGGCCGAAGCCGGTCTTTCCGAAGAACAGGAAGTCACCGCCGCCGTTGTCCTTCTGGGTGATGTTCCCGAAGCCGACACCGCCGCGCAGGAAGAGCTGGCGGGTCAAGAACGCCTGCAGGCCGCCATAGTAGATGGTCTGGTCGTAGACGAAGTCACCGTGCCCCGAGGTGGCGCCATCGATCCCCAGCAAGAACTGCAGCCGGGGCGCGATCCCGAACCCGAGGCGCACCGAGTAACCGACCCCGAGGTCGGAGGTGGACTGGTTGGTGTCGTCGTGGAACCGCAAGCCGCCGAGCCCGAGCGACCCGCCGATGGTGAAGGGTCGATCGGTTATCGGCCGGCTCGCCATGGCTGGCGGAGGAGGTGGGTAGTAACCATAGCGGGAAGGCGGGGGCGGCGGATAGCCATAGCCCCCCGACGCGGGCGGCTGACCATATCCCGATGGGGGCGGGCCGTACGGGGGAGGGGCATAGCCCGGTGGATAGCCCGAAGGTTGCCCACCGGAAGGTGGATAGGCCGGATAGGCCGGATAGGCGCCTGGCTGTGCCGGGGCTGGGCCCTGGGGGTAGGCGCCCGGGGGCGGAGGGGGGGCCTGTTCGGCCGGACCGGCCGATCCGACCTGGGGCCCGGCCGCGTTCGGGTCCGTTGCCGCGGCCGGCTGTTGCGCGAACGCACCGCTGGTGTGAATGACGAGGACAGCCAGAGTCCCGAACAGGGCGGCAACCGGAACACCCCTGCGGGGCAGGCGCTCCGAAAACCGGCGGGTTCTGGCCTTCATTTGCGAGATCATGCGGATGTTCCTCCGACGCTGGTCGCGAAGTTATGAGCAGTGAGGAGAGTGAGAAAGCCTGCGATGCAAGACAAACGCCACCGACCAAGGACCCGGCGCGCGGCCTAGAATCGCCGCACCGGCGGCTCTCCCGAGCTCGAGTCGGGTCCGCCGGCCGGGGACAGGCGCCGCACCCGAGCCAGGTCCAGATCCGGCTCGATGATTCGCCGCACCATGACCGGCACGCGCGTCCCGGATCGTAACACGCGCCGCTGGGGCGGGTCGCGCCCCGAATCCGACGGCGCGGTGGGATCCAGACGGCGCGACAGGCGACCGACCACCTCGACCACGTCCCCCGCCGAGATGGCGATCTCGGCCGCCCAGACCTGACGCGCGCGCAGCCGGAGCGCGGTCAGAAACGGATGATCGATCTCGAGCAGGGTCGAGTTGGTGAATTGAAACCGCGCCTCGTCCGGGAAGGCGTCGATCAGCATCCCACCATTGACCTCGACCCAGATGGGCTCATCGGTCCCGTCGGCCAGCAGGAAGTCGAACGCCATCTCGTGAAAGAAGGCGTTGAAGAAGGCCCGCCCCACCGGGGAGCGGCCTCGTCGGAAGCGCGTCAGGGACCACACCACCGACCGCGCATCCAGCAAGGACTGGCTGGTCCGCACCCCGACGACCACCCCGCGAACCGCCACCGCCCGGCGATCGGCGAGCCCCCGCAGCTCCGAGATCCTCCGGCTCCGATGCCGCGCCACCAGGGCATGCAGCCGATTCGCCAGCCGGACGCCGATCGGGCCCGAGGCCCTGGCCAGCGCCAGACCGGTCCCGAGCGCGATCAGCGACGGCACCATCGTCGGTGCGTTGATGACCGCGAGGCCCCAGGCCCCGACCCCGACCGCCACCGCGGCCGTCGAGGCGGTGACCGTGCGAACCCCTCGCGGAAAGGAGATCCAGCGGGCCACCACCCCGCCGGTGCGCACCATGGAGTCCGCCGCGCCGTCCTCGCTGCGGATCCGACCGTGCCGGGCGCCGAGATCGAGCAGCCGCGCCATCACATGCGCCATCCGTCCGGCCACGAAGCGCGAGACGAAGCGCGAGACGAAGCGCGCGATCGGACCCCGCGGGGGCGCGCTCGGAGCGGGCAAGAGCTCGTTCGGCCTCGAGACCGTGGACATGGCGCTCGAGATCTCCGCGTCGATCACCGCCAGAGACTCGCTATCACTTGGGACGGGACCGCGGTCGGCCATGGGGCAAGGCTCCTCGCTCGAGGGCGAGCATGGCCGATTCGAGGACTTTGCTCAATCCCCGAGCGCGCGCCCGCCGCACGCAACGCTCGACGGCCGGATCCTCCGCGGGCGATTTGCTGCGGAGTCTCTCCTCGAACCCGGTCGCATGATTTACAATCGGCGGTGGGCAGATGATGAACAGCGCCGAGCTCAGAGCCGCGATGGATCTGCTCCTCCACGCGGCGCGCGGCAGCGAGCGGCGTTTTCTGGTGGGCGTCGGCAACAGCGGGGAGCGCGCGCGGATCGCGCGGGCCCTCCTCGGGGAAGGGGCGGTGGTGGAGGCGACCTCACGAGAGGACGCCCTGCGGATCCTGGCCGACGAGTCGTTCGACATCGCGTTCCTGTCCGCGGATGCGTCGGTGTCGAAGGACACGCTCGCCGCCTGGCGCGAGCTTCGCCCCTTCACCGACGTGGTCTACCTGGTCCCGAGCGATCCCGCCCAGTGCGCCGCCGCATTTCGGCGCGAGGTGGCCGCGGTGTTCCCGCTGCCCCTCCCGGAGCCGGAGTTCCTGCTGCGCGCCCACGTCAAGCGCCTGGTGACCGCCCGTCAGAGCCGCACCCGGGGCCTCCTGGTCCTGAACGCGTTCATGGGAAATCGGGTGGTCCTCGAGCGAGCCCACCCCGAGCTGGCGGCGGCGCTGACGGCGCTGGTGGCCGACGCCGGGCTGGAGCCGGCGATCGGGGTGATCGGCGGCGAGGACTTCGTGGCCTCCTTCGGCGCCGGCTTCGAGGAGCACCCGCCCGCCGAGTACGATGCGGTGGTGGTGGAGCTCGGCGCGCGGGCCCTGCCGGAGGCGGCCATCCAGGAGGCCCGCGACCATTACCCGGGCGCGTCGCTGGTGCTGGTGGACGGCGCCCCGTCGAGCGATCGCCTGCGGGATTGCATCTATGGAGGCGTGCGGGCGTACCTCCCCACCTCCGACCTCGGGTTCCTCGGGCGCATCAGCGCCTCGGTGGCGGCGCGGCGCCACGCCGAGATGGTCGGGCTCGAGCTGACGGCGACCCTCACGCGCTTCGGCTTCGCGCCCGACGGCGACGACTCCCCGCCCAAGCTTCCATCCGGTGACCTCGATCCACGGCTCATCGCCGACACCCGGACCAATCGCCCGGCGACGGTGGTGCCGACCGGGCACGAGGTGCTGGTGGTCGACGACGAGGCCGTGGTGTTGACGGTGCTGCGCGAGGCCCTGCGTCGAGGAGGGTATCGGGTGACCACGGCGGCGTCGGCCGAGGAGGCCATCGAGCTCATGAAGCAGCGCCGCTTCGATCTCGTGCTCACCGACAAGAACCTGCCCGGGGCGTCCGGGCTCGAGGTGCTGAAGGCGGCCCGCACGCTGTCGCCCGCGCCGGCCATCGTCATGATCACCGGCTACTCGTCGCTCGACTCGGCGGTCGAGGCCATGGAGATCGGCGCGCACGACTACATCGAGAAGCCCATCCACGACGTCGACGATCTGCGCCAGCGGATCCGGCGGGCGCTGTCCCGCCGCGACGAGCAGCTGGCCCGTCCGCGGCTCGGGCCGGCCGGTCGGGCCGGCCGGGTGCTGCTGGTGGAGGGCGAGGGCTCGCGGCGCCGATTGCTGGCCGACTACCTCGGTCGCACCTACGACGTGACCGCCGCCCAGGACGGGGAGGAGGCGTTGCAGAAGCTGCAGGCCGAGCGCTTCGACCTGGTGCTGGCCGACCGACACCTCCCGGGCATCTCCGGCCTGCGCGTGATCGAGCACGCCCAGCGTCTGCTCCCGCACTGCGCCTCGGTGCTGTACACGGCCTACCCGTCCTACGACTCGGTGAAGGAGGCCTTCGCGACCGGCATCGACGCCTACCTGGTACGACCGAACGACGACCTGAAGAAGCTGGCCGAGAAGGTCGGCGAGGCGCTCGGCGGTCGAGGCGGCATCCTGCTCGGATGAGCGTCTTCCCGGCCTTCGCGCGCCGCGCGCCCCGGGCCTCGCGCGCCGCGCGCATGGAAAAGGCTCAACAGAGAAACGTGATCCTGTTAGGGTGATTGGCACGCGCAAGGTCGCGAACAGGTCGCCTCGATGAGGATCGCATTCACCCACAACCTCCGCCTGACCGACAGCGAGGAGGAAGCCGAGTTCGATACGGTCGAAACCGTCGATGCGATCGCCGACGGGCTGCGGGCAGGTGGGCACGAGGTCGAGAAGGTCGAGGTCACCGGACCGGCCTCGCACCTCGCCGCCCGCATCGAGTCGATCGGCCCTGACCTCATCTTCAACACCGCCGAGGGCCGTCGGGGCCGCGCGCGCGAGGCCTTCTATCCGGCGCTGTTCGAGGAGCTGGGGTTTCCCTACACCGGCTCCGACGCCTATGTATTGACGGTCACACTCGACAAGTGGCTGACCAAGCTGGTACTGAGCAAGCAGGGCATCGACACCCCACGTGGGTGGCTGGTGGGTCCGGAGGACCTGCGCCGCATGAAGGAGCCCGGAGCGCTCGGGCTGGCCATGCCGGTCATCGTCAAGCCGAACTACGAGGGCTCATCCAAGGGCATCGGCGACGACGCGGTGGCGCGCGACGCCGGCCGGCTGGCGGAGATGTTGCCGCGGGCGGTGCGCAGCTACCCGACCGGGGTGCTGGTCGAGGAGTTCATCGCCGGCACTGACGTGACCGTACCGTTCCTCGAGGGCTACGGGGACGACGGGGTGTTGCTGCCGGTCGACTACGACGTCGAGCCTGCGGCGCGCAGCCGCTTCAACATCTACGACTACCGGCTGAAGTCGTCGGAGTCCGGCAGCGTGTCGGTGCGCTGCCCGCCGGACTTGCCGCGTGACGTGGTGGCGCGGCTGCGGGCCATCACCAAGCTGGCGGTGCGCACCCTCGGGATCCGCGACATCGGCCGGGTGGACTTCCGGCTGGCGGAGGACGGGCGGATCTTCTTGCTCGAGGTCAACTCGCTGCCCTCGCTCGAGCGGGGAGCCAGCACCTTCGCGGCGGCGGCGCGCGAGGGGCTCGACTACGGGGACACCCTGCAGGCCATCGTGCAGAGCGCCGCGCGCCGGCAGGGCCTGGTGGTCAAGCCCGGGACGCGCAAGCGACGTCCACCCGAGCCGCTGCGCATCGGGTTCACCTTCAACGTCAAGCGGGTCGACTCCAAGCACGGCAACGACGCCGAGGCGGAGTATGACGCGCCCGAGACCATCGATGCGATCCGCGACGCGCTCGAGAGCCACGGGCACCACGTGACGCTGTTCGAGGCCACGGCCGAGCTGCCGCGCCAGCTGATGGAGACGCCGGTGGATCTGGTCTTCAACATCGCCGAGGGGGTGGCCGGACGAAACCGCGAGGCGGCGGTGCCGGCGCTGTGCGAGCTCATGGGCATCCCCTACACCGGCTCCGACGCGGCCACCCTGTCGATCGCGCTCGACAAGGCGCTCTCCAAGCGGGTGCTGCTCCAGCATGGGATCCTGACCGCCGAGTTCCAGGTGATGGAGACCGGGCGCGAGCGGCTCTCGCCCAAGATGAAGTTTCCCCTGATCGTGAAGCCCAACCAGGAGGGCTCATCGAAGGGGGTGAGCGCCCACGCCTCGGTGGTGGACGACGAGCCCTCGCTGCGCGCGGTGGTGCGCGAGCTCATCGAGCGGTACGAGCAGCCGGCCCTGATCGAGGCCTACATCTCGGGGCGCGAGTTCACCGTGGGGCTGCTCGGGGATCGCCGGCCGAGGGTCCTGCCGCCGATGGAGATCATCTTCAAGGACAAGGCCAACCAGCGGCCGGTGTACGACTACCAGATCAAGCAGGAGTGGGAGAAGCACGTGGCCTACCAGTGCCCGGCCGAGCTGACCCCGGCCGAGCTGAAGGCCATCGAGCGGGCAGCCCGCGAGACCTTCGAGGCCCTCGATTGCCGGGACGTGGCGCGGGTGGACATGCGCATGAACGCCAAGGGTGAGATCTACGTCATCGAGGTCAACCCCCTGCCCGGCCTCACGCCCGGTTACTCGGATCTGTGCCTGATCGCCACCGCCGCGGGCATCGATTACCGCACCCTCATCAGCGAGATCCTGGCGGGCGGGCTCAAGCGCATGCGCGACAAGCGGCGCGCGGATGCCGCCAAGAACGCCGAGGCGCAGTCCCAGCAACAGCGGACCGAGGACCGGCAGATGGCGATCCCCAAGGTCAGCACCGCGGCGAGTACGCCGCCGGGCACCATCCCCGCGTCCGTGGCGGCGCCCGCCCCGCCGGTCGCGAGCCCGCCGGCCTCCCCCGCGACGGTGGTGCTCGCGCCCTCGTCGGGCTCCGCGACGGTCGTCGCGGCTTCCCTCGCAACCCCGAGCTCGACCCCCACGCCAATCCCCATGGCCACGCCTGCCGCGCCGGCCGTGCCGCACGGGCAGCCTGTTCCGAACCCCACCCATGCGGTGGAATGATGCGTTGCCGGCTGCGCGAGCTCGGCTTCGCCATCGGGCGAATCCCACCCGGGCCGTTGAACGCCATCACCGACGTTCCTGGGGTGCGGGTCGGGCACACCACGCTCTTCGCCGGGGACGGTCCCCTGGTGGTCGGCGAGGGTCCCGTGCGCACCGGCGTGACGGCGGTCCTCCCGCACGACGACATCTTCTATAACCGGGTCATCGCCGGCTCGTTCGTCCTGAACGGGGCCGGGGAGGTCTCGGGCCTGACCCAGGTGGCGGAGTGGGGGCTGCTCGAGACGCCCATCCTCCTCACCAACACCCTCGCGGTGGGAAAGGTCTCGGACGCCGCCGTCAAGTGGATGACCCGCCGCTTCCCGGGCATCGGCACCGACTACGACGTGATCATCCCGCTCGTGGGCGAGTGCGACGACTCGTGGCTCAACGACACGGTGGGGAGGCACGTCCGCTCGGAGCACGTCTACCGGGCCATCGAACAGGCCACCGGGGGCCGGGTCTCCGAGGGGTCGGTTGGAGCGGGGACCGGCCTCATCACCTGCGACTTCAAGTCGGGCATCGGCACCAGCTCCCGGCTGGTGGCCATGGGCTCGAGCGCCGCCTCCGGCCCCTTCAACCTCGGGGTCCTGGTGCAATCCAACTTCGGGGTCATGCGCTCGCTGCGCGTCGACGGCACCCCGGTCGGTGAGCTGCTCGAACCGCATTTCGCTACCGCTGATCGGCGGCTCAAGAATGCCGGATCAATCATCGTGGTGGTGGCGACCGATGCCCCCTTGCTGTCGTCGCAGCTGGTGCGCCTGTGCAAGCGGGCGGCCCTCGGCATCGGGCGGGTCGGCTCGTTCGCCGCGCACGGCTCGGGGGAGATCTTGATCGGGTTCTCGACCGCCAACAAGGTGCCCCGGGTGACCTCGCGCATGACCGCCTCGATCGAGGTCTTGCTCGACGAGGCCTGCGACGGCCTCTACGAAGCCGTGGTGGAGTGCACCGAGGAGGCCATCGTCAACTCCCTGTGCATGGCGGACGACATGCGCGGGCCGACCGGTCACGTCGCGCCGGCCCTGCCGCTCGACCGGCTCGAACAGATCCTGACCAAACATCGCGCGGCGGCCGCGGCGGCGGCGGCGGGCTGAGCTCCTTGCCATCGGTCACCATCGTCGTGCCAATCTCCTCCACCTGGCGCTCGTGTCCACCATGCGGATCTGCTTCGTAGTCGGTGACGCCCGCGCCCAGCAGGTGACCTTCGCCGGGATCTACATCGCCCTGGCGGCGCACCGGGGCGGTCACGACGTTCGCTTCGTGTCGGTGGACGAGCTGTCGTTCCTCGACGACAACACGGTGCTCGCCACCACCCGCCGGGTGCGGCACGGAGACTACCCCTCCCCGACCGAGTACGCCCACGCGCTCAGCTCCGACGAGGCGGTGGTGGAGGAAGACAACCTGGCCAGCTTCGACGTGGTGTTCCTGCGCTTCAACCCCACCCGCGAGAGCCACGCGCGCGCGGCGACCCCCCTCATCGACTTCGGGTGGCGCCTTCGCCTCGGCGGGACCCTGGTGCTGAACGATCCGGAGGGGCTGCGTCGGGCCGGCAGCCGCATGTACCTCGGCGACTTTCCCGCCGACGTGCGGGCCAAGACCCTGGTGTCGAGGTCGCCCGACCAGCTCAAGCAGTGGGTGCGGGCCCTGCGTGCACCGGCGGTCCTCAAGCCCCTGCAGCCGCGCGGGGGAGAGCACGTCTTCTTCGTCAAGCCTCGCCAGACCTCGAACCTCAACCAGATCATCACCACCGTCACCAAGAATGGCTACGCCATCGCGCAGGAGTACCTGCCGGAGATCGCCGAGGGCGAGAAGCGGCTGCTCTTGCTCGGGGCCGAGCCCATCCGCTTCGGAAAGCGGGTGGCCATCTACCGGCGCCACATCGCGCTTGGAGGGACCGACGGGACGGACGGGACCGAAGGAGCCGGGGCGGCGGGGGGCCCGAACGGGGCGCCGAGGGGGGTTCCGGCCAGCAACCGGTCGCGCTGCGACTTCGGCCCGGCGGAGGCGCGCATCTGCGAGCTGATCCGACCGAAGCTGCTGGCGGACGGCCTTTACCTGGTGGGCGTGGACATCGTGGGCGACAAGATCCTCGAGCTCAACGTGTTCACGCCGGGCGGGATCCACTCCATCCACGAGCTGTACAAGGTCGACGTCGCCGAGATCATCGTCAAGGATCTCGAGCGCCGGGTCCGCCTGCGTGCGGCCTACCGCACGACCTTCGATCCCGAGGCCGCCGACGTGGTTTGAGACTCGTGCGATAATGATCCGGCATGTCCTCCGCCCGGATCTCGTCGCCCCCGCCCCCGGCCCCGTCATCGTCGTCGTCGTCGTCGTCGTCGCTCTCCCCCTCCCCTTCCGCGTCCGCGGTCCCGACCGCCCTGCGCCTCGACGAGCCCTCCGGCCCCAAGGTGGTCGCACAGCGAATCGTCACGCTCTCCTCCGACGACATCTCACGCTTCTTCGTGCGGGTGCGTCGGGATCAGGATACGGAAAAGTGGGAGGTCCGCCTCGACGCCGCCCTGCGTGAGATCCTCGAGCGCGCCAACGACTTCGTCCCCTCGGAGGCGGGCGGCATCCTCCTCGACGATCCGCGGGCCAAGCTCGCCGGCTCGACCGCGCCCCGCCTCACCTTCATCGCGACCTTCGGCCCCGGCGCGGCCGAGCGTCTCGGCCAGCGCGTGCCGAGCGATCGGGGCGTGTGCGGCGAGGTCTATCAGTCGGGGCGTCCGTACATGACGGACGCGGTGGCCGAGTCGGATCCGCTGGCGGCCCGAGGGGAGCCTCCTGCGCCTCACGACGCCGGAGATGCCGGGACGCCGTCCGAGCTCGACGGCCCCACCGACGGGATCATCCAGGCACAGCCTCGAGCGCAGCCGGAGCTGAGCGAGGAGAGCGGGGGGGTCCGGCGGCCCGTGCAGTCCATCATCGCCGTCCCGGTGATCGTCGGCGACTCGATCTGCGGCGTGCTCGAGCTGACCAACCGCTGCTCCGGCACGCCGTACAGCGCCCGCGACAAGGAGCTGCTCCGCATCTTCGCCGCCTACATCTCGTCGTCGATCCAGAACGCGCTCGACGCCATCCGGAACCGGATCCTGGCCCGGATCGACGATCTCACGGGCCTCTACAACAGCCGCTACTTTCACATGCGGCTGCGCGACGAGCTGGCCCGCGCCGATCGCGACGGCACCGATCTCGGGATCCTGTTCATCGACCTCGACCAGCTCAAGTCGATCAACGACCGCTTCGGGCACATCGCCGGCAGCGCCATCCTGCGCGACGTCGCCCGCGCCATGACCGAGGAGGGCTTGCCCGGCTCGGTGGTGTCGCGTTACGGCGGCGACGAGTTCGTGGTCATCTTGCCGGGAACCAAGCTCGCCCAGTCGCTGCACTCCGCCGAGCGGCTGCGCCGCGCGATCGCCGCGGCGCACATCCCGGATCCCTCGGATCTCAAGGGACGCTCGTACCTTCCGCGGGTGACCGCGTCACTCGGGGTCGCATCGTACCGCGACCACCTGTCGGTGGGAGGCACCGCCCCGCAACGCGAGAACGCACTCCTGCGTCTGGCCGATCAGGCCATGTACCGGGCCAAGGCCGCCGGACGCGACCGCGTCGAGGTGGCGCTGGCGGAAGAGGATTAGGACGCGCAAGACCCGTGATCGTGGCCGGGATCGTGACCGTTTGCGTGGCCGCCCCCCTGATCGTGGCTGTGCCCGTGCACGGGAACGCCCCCCGTGGGCGTGATCGAACTCTTTCAAACGACCGCCCGCCGCAACGGTAACGCACTCTGACGTCGGCTGGGCCGTGGATCATCCGGGTAGCAACCGCCCTCGGGCCGCGGCCGACACGTACCCCATGCTCAGTCTTCAAGACTCGACGTGTACCACGGGTTCGACCACGGCCACGATCCACGGCCGCGGCTGAGCGGCTTGAAACTCTCGCCCCTACTCGGGGCGAATGCCGGCGGCGCGCATGATGCGGTGGGCGAGGTAGCGGGGGCTGACCTGGTACTGGCCGGAGGCCACCAGCTTGCGCAGGGCCTCGACCTTGGGGGAGAGCCGGGAATCGAGGGACGCGCTGGGGTCGCCGATGGCGGGAGCGCTGACGCCCGAGGAGTTGTTTCGGGAAGGAACCGTGTATTTGCCGGTGTTGGCCATGACTACACCATCGGCGAGGGGTTTGAAAACCTTGAGCCCACATCCGCGACAATTGCGCATCTCTTCGACATTCGTGAGGTTTTGTCGGGAGCGAGCTGCATGCGGGTGCATTCGGGGCGAGACCGGACAGCGCACGACATGGCCGCGGGCCGGCGGGCCCTCAGGCGGCGGCTTCGCTGGCGAGATCGGACAGCGAGTCGCGCAGGCGGCGCGTGGCCTCGCCGTGGATCTGGCAAACCCGCGACTCGGTCACGCCGAGCACCGCGCCGATCTCCTTCAGGTTGAGGTTGTCGCAGTAGTAGAGGGACAACACCTGCTGCATCTTCTCGGGAAGGTGGCCGATCCCGGAGACCATGCGCTCGGTGAGCTCACGGCGCGAGGCCTGCTCGAACGGGTCGGCCGCGCTCTGGTCGCCGGTCCGCTCGAGCAGGTCGGGACCCGCGTCGTCGATGCCGACCACCGACGAGCCCGAGAGCTTCTGCTGGCGCGCGTACAGCTCCTCCACCCCGACGCCGAGGCGCTTGGCGATCTCCTCCTGGTCGGGGGTGCGGCCGAGCTGCGCCTCGAGCCGGCGGGTCGCGTCCCGCAGCTCGTTCGACAGGCGCCGCATGTCGCGCGACAGGGTGTCGCGGGAGCGCAGATCGTCCAGCATGGCGCCGCGGATGCGGAACTCGGCGAAGGCCTCGAAGCGGTCCACCCGGCTCGGGTCGAAGCGATCGGCCGCCTCCATGAGCCCGATGACGCCCGACGAGATGAGATCGTCGATCTCCACGTGGGCCGGGAGACGACGGGCCAGCCGGCGCGCCACCTTCTCGATGTAGGGAAAGAACTTGGCCGCGTACTCGTTGCGGCGGGCAATCAGCTCCTTCTTGGAGAGCTTCTTCGAGGACTTGGCGGCCGTCGCCTCGGCGAGGGCCAGCTCGGCGGCGGCCCGCTTGGCGGCGGCCGCCGTGCGGCTCGCCGATTCCTTCACCGCGGACTTCGCGGATTCCTTGCTCGACTCCTTGGCCTTCGCGACGGCGCCGGGCGCCGAGGCCTTGCTGGAAGACTTGGAGACCACCTTGTTCTCGTCGGCTCGCGTGCGCTTCGTGATTGCCATGGCCCGCATCCTCAGCACGAGCCGTGCCACGCGCGTTCGCGCGCGCGACCGCGCCGTTCCGCGGGGTTCCGGATGTAGGAACCTGGCGACCGTCAATCGATTGGCGATCGAACGTTCGTGACGCCGTCAATCGAATGACGATCGGCGCGCGGGCGCGCCTCAGGCTACATGTCGCCGCCGCAGCTTCTCGACCAGGGTCGTCCGGTTCATTCCGAGCAGCTCGGCGGCCCGGTTCTTGTTCCCACCGGTCCGTTCCAGCGCCTGCGCGATCAGGCGATCCTCGAGCTGGGTGAGCAGCAGCCGCAGGTCGATCCCACCGGCCGGCAGGTCGAGCCGCCCGGCCTCGAGGTCGAGGAGATCGAGGCGCAGGTGCGATGGGAGATCACCGAGGACCACCATCCGGTTGGTGGCGATGACCACCAGCCGCTCGACCAGGTTCTCGAGCTCGCGCACGTTCCCCGGCCAGTCGTGGGCGGTGAGGCGCGCCATGACCTCGGGCTCGAAGCCTGGCACCGAGCGTCCCTCGCGCAGGTTGACGAGGTGACGAAAGTGCTCGGCCAGGACCGGGATGTCGTCGCGCCGGACCCGCAATGGAGGCAGGTCGATGGGCACCACCTCGAGCCGGTAGTAGAGATCCTCGCGAAAGCGCCCGTCCGCCACCATCTCCTCGAGGTTGCGGTGGGTCGCGGCGATCACCCGCACCGACACCGGGATGCGCTCGGTGCCGCCGACCGGCGTGACCTCGCGCTCCTGCAGCACCCGCAGCAGCTTGGCCTGCAGGGGCCGCGGCATCTCCCCGATCTCGTCGAAGAAGATGGTGCCGCCGTTGGCCGAGACCACCCGCCCGAGCCGATGGCGATCCGCGCCGGTGAAGGCCCCGCGCACGTGCCCGAACAGCTCCGACTCGGCGAGATCCTCCGGGATCGCCGCCATGTTCACCGCCACGAACGGGCCCGCCGCGTAGGGGCTCGAGGTGTGGACCAGGCGGGCGATCACCTCCTTGCCGGTGCCGGTCTCGCCACGGATGAGGATGCTGGCGTCGGTGTCCGCGACCCGAGCCACCCGATCGAGCACCGCCCGCATCTCGGCGTGCTCGCCGATCACCGCCCCGGCCTGAAACCGCGGGCCGCGCACGGCCTCGGGATCCGGGGATTCCACCTGGCGAACCACCTCCTCGAGGGCCGACGGCCGGACCGGCTTCGACAGGAAGCTGTGGGCACCTGCGCGCAGGGCCGACACCGCCTCCACCACGGTGGCGTGGGCCGTGAGCATCACGACCGGAACGGCGGGCGACCGCGCCTGGGCTTCGCGCAGGACCGCGAAGCCGTCGCGTCCGGCGATCCCCGTCGCTGCACCGCCAGCACCTGCCAGCTGGCTGTCGGTCATGCAGAGATCGAAGCGCTGGCTCCGCAGCCGCGCCACCGCCTCGGCCCCGTCGAACGCCAGGACCGTCGTGTAGCCGAACGCCGGCAGACGGTTCACCAGCTCCGCCTGAGCGGTGGTGTCGCTGTCCACGAGGAGTACCCGTTTGCCCATCAACGTGGGAGGTTCATCGGTGGGGCCCGGGGTGGCCTTGAGGTTCCCCAATCGTTCCGCAGTGTTGCCAGCTGGACAACAGGCGTCCGATGCCGCCGACGCCTCCGCCGCAGCACCGCCGCGAGGGCCAGGGGCCCTCCGGTCAAGGCCACGGCCAGGCGTTCGCGGCGCCCGGCGAGGTGTCCATCCGGGGGAGCCACCGCGCACCCGATCGACCCGGTCCAGGTGTCGTTCGGCAGCGAGCCGAGCGGGTAGATGTCACACGCCGCCTGGGTGTCGTCCGGGGCCAGCGTCCTTTGCTTGACGTCCACCGGATTGAGGACCGGGTACATGGTGTCGTCGAGGATGGCGGGGGTCTGGGCGGCCGTCGAGGAGCACGCCGGCGCGGCCACCCCGTGCTGGTCGACGAAGACGATCTCGCCCGACTGCCGACAGTCGTGCGCGAGGCCGAGGAAGTGGCCGGCCTCGTGGGTGAGCGCGCTCGTCAGATCGTAGTGATCGAGGTAGTCGCGCGCCGATACCATCCCGTTCGGGATCATCGCGAACGAGAAGTCCACGGTGTTGACCTCGATGTCGGCCTCCAGGATCTGCCCGTCATCGGGCGCGCCGGGCGCGTTGCGCACGAACCAGGTCGTGAGCGCCACCAGATCCGCGTCGTGGCAGTCGGTCATCGCCGTCGGATCGCGACACCACGCGCCGGTGCGCAGGATGATCCGGTCGTGTCCGTCGCGCTTGGCGATCTGGTCCTCCACCATGTCGGGCGCCACCTGCAAGGCCACCTCGGTGCACGACAGCGCCGGCTTGCTCCAGGCCCGGAGCGCGGCGGTCGAGGCGGTGCGAAGATCCGTCGCGCTGATCCCAATCCCATCGGGAGGAACCGCCATCTCGAGGATCACCCGCGGATCGTGCCAGAAGTAGGGAACGTCGGTGACCTCGGTCCTGGCCCGGATATACGCCTGGGCAGAGGGCGCGCGGCCGAGGCCGAGCCCGAGCCCGAGGATGACGAACAGCGAGAGGCATCCCGGACGACGGCGAGCGAGGAGGGCGCGAGCGGACGCGCCGCCGGGTGTTTCGGCGGAGAGCCTCGGATTCAGGTGCCTTTGAGGGGCGCACGGGGAGCGCACCCCCTACGCATCGGCACTAAACCGGGTCACCTTTCGGATACGAGCCAAGAACTTTCAACGCCTCGCACTGCCCCGCCACGATCGCCAGGGCCTCGCCCACCGCCGCATCGCGTTCGTGGCCGTCGATGTCCACGAAGAACACGTACTCCCAGGCGCGACGCCGGGAGGGGCGGCTCTCGATCTTGGTCATGTTGAGACCCTTCTCGGCGAAGCCTCCCAGCACCCGGTAAAGGACCCCGGGCTCGTCGCGGGTGGTGAGCAGCACGGAGGTCTTGTCGCGACCGGTCGGCTCGGAGCGCTGGCGCCCGAGCACCAGGAAGCGCGTCGCGTTCTGCGTCAGATCCTCGATGTTGCGCTTGAGGACGTGCAGATCGTAGAGCTTCGCCGCCATCTCGGAGGCCACCGCCGCACCGTTGTTGTCGCCGTGGGCGGCCCGGGCGGCCTCGGCGGTCGAGCTCGACTCGACGATCGAGGCGCGCGGGAGGTGGGTCGCCAGCCAGCGGCGGCACTGGGCGATGGCCACCGGGATGGAGTAGACGCGCTCCACCCGGTCGAGCTCCACCTCCTCGCGGGCCAGCAGGCACAGCGAGATCTTCAGCATGATCTCGGCGCTGACGCGGAGCTCGCTGTCGACGAAGCTGTCGAGCGTGGGAATGATCACCCCCTCGGTCGAATTCTCGACCGGCACCACCCCGAGATCCGCGGCGCCGCGCTCGACCTCCTCGAAGACCCCCGCGATGGACTTGATGGGGATGGCGCGCGCCGAGAGCCCGAACTGGTGCTTGACCGCCATGTGCGAGAAGGTGCCCTCGGGGCCGAGGTAGGCGACCCGCACGGTCTTCTCCAGTGACAGACAGGCGCTGAAGATCTCCTGGAAGACCGAACGGATGGCCTCGCTCGGGAACGGACCCGCGTTGGCGGCGGTGAGGCGCTCCACGATCTGCCGCTCGCGCGAGGGCACGTAGAACGGGACCTGCATCTTCTCCTTGAGCGAGGCCACCTCGGCCACGAACCGAGACCGGTGATTGAGCAGGCGCAGGATCTCGTCGTCGGTGCGATCGATCTCCGCCCGGATCGCCGCGAGATCGGCACCGCCACTCTTCTGTGCGGCCGTGGCCTCGTCCGTGGTGGTCTCCCTGGCGACCTTGGGCGCGCGCGCGCCGTCGTCGCTCGGTCCGGTCTTCCCGCTCTTTGCGTCCGATGCGCCTGCCATGGAGCGACCGTCCTACCCCGAGCTTGGCTTTCGAGCAATCGGGGCGCACGCGGGAGGTCCCCGAGTCGCGCCGACGCCGGCCCCGGTGTAGCTTGGATGGGACATGGCGCGGCTCTGCGGCTACCTGGCCTTGCTGCTGGCGGGGGTGGCGGCCGGCGGCGGTGCTCTCGTCACCACGCGGCCACCCACGCACGGCCTCGAGCTCCTGGCACTGGTCGCGAGTGAGCGGAGCCTGTTTCTGTCGGCGGGGGCGCTGCTCGCGCTGGCGTTCGTGCTCGGGGCGCTGCGCGTGCGAGCGCCCGGACCACCGCCGGCGGTGGTGCTCGCCAGCGTGGTCCTCGCCGTCGCCGGGCTGGTCCTGGGTGTCCTGCCATACGCGGCTGCCCGGCGGGTGGCCGCGGAGAAGCAGCTCACCCTCTCGATCGGCCGCTACCTCCGGGCGCGCATCGACACCGAGGGACCCATCCGCGCCGAGCGGACCATCACCTACGCGACGACCTCGGACGGACGGCCCCTCGGCATGGACGTGTACATGCCAGCGATCCCGTCACCGAGCCCGTCACCAAGCTCGGCGGCGCCTCGACCCCGACCGCCCGTGCTGGTGCTCCACGGCGGTGGGTGGAATGCCGGCGACAAGGGAGATGCCTCGCGCTTCAGCCGCTGGCTGGCCAGCCAAGGCTTCGTCGTGCTCGACGTGGAGTACCGCACCCATCCTCAACCCAACTGGAGGCAGGCCATCGGCGACGTGGCCTGCGCCATCGTCTGGGTGCGCCGGCACGCGGCCGAGCCCGCCTGGAACCTCGATCCCGGCGCCATCACCCTGCTCGGGAGATCGGCCGGAGGACACCTGGCCCTGATGGCCGCCTACGGCACGGACGATACGCGCCGCGCCCCGAGCCTCCTGCCGCCCCTCCTGCCCGAGGGCTGTCGCGGGACCGACACCTCGGTCGCGGCGGTCATCGCCTACTACGCCCCGACCGACCTCGTCTGGGGTCATGAACACCCGGCCAGCCCGCGGGTCTACGACAGCAACGATCGCATGCGGCGCTTCATCGGCGGCGACGGCGATGCATACGAGGCCCTATACCGGAGCCTCTCCCCCGTGAACCAGGTGTCGAGGAAATCGCCCCGCACCCTGCTCATCCACGGCGGGCGGGATCAGCTGGTCGGCGCCGAGCACATGTTTCGTCTCGCGTCGGTGCTGGCGCGGGAGGCCGTCCCCCACGAAACACTGTTCTTGCCGACGGCGCGCCACGCCTTCGATTTCATGGTCGGGGGCTTCGATGAACAGCTGGCCTCCGCGGCCGTCCTGCGCTTTCTGCCGCCCCCGTGAGCCCGGCCTGCTCCGCGTGCGGCACTCACCGGCCCCGGCGCCCATGGTCCGACGTTCCCGACCCGCAATTTCCGGGTTGGTCGTTGCGAGTTCGACCAAAAGGGCCATGATGACGACGAAAGGAAGGGCGCGATGCGGGTACTGGAACTGGTTCGTCGGGATCGCGCAAGACGTGCGCGGCTCCGTCCTCGGGTGGACGGGTGACGGACGGTCCCCAAGGCGAAGCGCGCCCACCCGCACCTGGACAGCCAGCGGCGTCGTCCGCACCCGCACCCGCACCCGCGCCCGCGACGTCCGCGCCCCAAGATTTTCCCATCGTCGGGATTGGCGCGTCCGCGGGCGGGCTCGAGGCGTTCACGCAGCTCCTCGGATACCTGCCGGAGAAGACCGGCTTCGCCTACGTGCTGATTCAGCACCTCGATCCGACCCACAAGAGCTTTCTGAGCGAGAGCCTCGCCAAGGCCACGTCGATGCCAGTCGAGCAGGTCCAGCCCGGTCAACGTGTGGAGCCGGACCACGTGTACGTCATCCCCCCCGACGCGGATGTCTCGATCTCGGGCGGCCACCTCGTGCTCGTGCCCCGGGGACCGGCCAAGCTCCAGCTGCACTTGCCGGTCGACTCCTTCTTCGCGGCGCTGGCCGCGGAGCTCGGCAACCGCGCCATCGGCGTGGTGCTGTCCGGGACCGCCTCGGATGGGACGGAGGGCTTGAAGGCCATCCAGGCGGCCGGCGGGATCACCTTCGCGCAGGAGCCGGAGACCGCCAAGTTCGCGGGCATGCCGCGGAGCGCGATCGCCGCCGGCGTGGTGGACGTCGTGCTCCCCATCGCGGGCCTCGCGCGCGAGCTCCTGCGGCTCGGCCAGCACCCGTATCTCTTCGACGATCGGGTTCACCCTGGCGGCACGGGCGAGCCGAAACCGCCGGCCGAGGATGGCAACACCTCCGAGCCGCCCACCCGCGAGAGCCAGCCCCGCGACCGCAAACCTCCCCGCGATCCATCCGACGCGGCGACCCTGGTCGAGATCATGAACGTCGTGCGGAGCGTGGTGGGGGTCGATTTTCGCGAGTACAAGGGTCCGACCTTCGAGCGGAGGTTGGCGCGCCGGATGGCGTTGCGCAGGGTCGACGACCGGGCGAGCTATCTCACGCTCCTCCGGAACGAGCCCGAGGAGGTGCGGGCGCTCTACGAGGACACGTTGATCCACGTGTCGTCCTTCTTTCGGGATCCGGACGTCTTCGACACCCTCAAGACCGCGGTCTTTCCCGTGATCCTCGCCCACAAGGACGAGGGCTCCTCCATCCGGGTCTGGGTGGCCGGCTGTTCCACCGGTCAGGAGGTCTACTCGCTGGCCATCGCGCTCCTGGAGTTCCTCGGGGACTCCCGGCGCCCCATCCAGATCTTCGGCTCGGACGTCTCCGAGGCGGCCGTCCAGCTCGCGCGCGCCGGTCGCTATGCCGACGGGGGGATGGCGGGGATCAGCGATGAGCAACGCCGCCGGTACTTCACCAAGATGGACGCCGGCTACCGCATCAACCGGAACGTGCGCGACCTGTGTGTGTTCGTGCGGCACGATCTGGCGCGCGACCCTCCGTTCTCGAAGGTCGATCTGCTGAGCTGTCGCAACGTCCTCATCTACTTCGACCAGGCGCTGCAGCAGCGGGTGCTCCCCGCCTTTCACTACAGCCTCAATCAGCCCGGGTTCCTGCTCCTCGGTCGCACCGAGTCCATCTCGGGCTTCGACGCGCTGTTCTCCCCGCTCGACAAGGTCCGCAAGATCTTCGCCCGGTCGAACCTGCCGAGCCACCTGCGTTTCGCCCCCAGGCTCGAGCTTCCGGCCGCGGAGCTGCCCCGGATGGCCACCACGGCCGGCCCCGGCTTGGGCCGGGTCGATAGCGAGCTGGGGAGGCGTCTCGACTCCTTGCTGCTCGGGTACTACGCCCCGCCCGGGGTCCTCGTGAACCAGCAGTTCGAGGTTCTGCAGTTCCGTGGCCAGACCGGCTCGTACCTGCAACCCGCCTCGGGATCGCCGCAGACCAACCTGCTCAAGATGGCGCGGCCAGGCCTGCTCTCCAAGCTCCAGGACGCCCTCAAGCAAGCCGGCGAGCAGGCGGCGCCCGTGCGGATCGGCGGCGTCGAGGTCGACCAGGACGGCTTCACGCGCACCTGCGACCTGGTGGTGCTGCCCTTCGGAGATCTGGCGGCCGCCGGCCGCACGCCGGAATCCACCGAGCGGCTCTTCGTGGTCCTCTTCGAGGAGCTCCCGCTGTCCCAAGGGGACACCGAGCACGATCTGCACCGGGTCCACCGGCGCGGGCGGGGCCCCGACGATGAGCCCGGACGGCTCTCGAAGCTCGAGCACGAGCTCACCTCGACCACCCAGTACCTGCACGCCCTGATCGAGGAGCACGGGCGCGCCAACGAGGATCTCGGCTCGGCCAACGAGGAGCTCCTGTCCGGGAACGAGGAGCTGCAGAGCCTCAACGAGGAGCTCGAGACGGCCAAGGAGGAGCTGCAGTCCACCAACGAGGAGCTGACCACCGTCAACGACGAGCTGCATCGCCGCAACCTCGAGGTGGGGCAGATCAACAGCGATCTGGCCAACCTGCTCGACACCGTCGACCTGGCGATCGTGATCCTGGATCTGCGGCGGCACATCCGGCGGTTCACCCCGAAGGCCCAGGCGCTGCTCAGCGTCCTGCCGTCGGACATCGGACGGAGCTTCGACGACATCAAGACCAAGCTCGACCTGCCGGATCTCGACCGGCGCATCGCGGAGGTGATCGCGACCTTCGTGGCTCAGGATGAGGAGGTCCAGGATCGCAGCGGGCGGTGGTACCGCATGCAGATTCGCCCCTACCGGACCCCCGACCATCGCATCGACGGGGCCATCGTCTCGTTCTTCGACATCGACGCGCTCAAGCACCACCTGCTCGAGGCCCACCAGGCCCAGGAGCAGGCCGAGCGGGCGGACCGCGCCAAGGACGAGTTCCTGGCGGTCCTGTCCCACGAGCTGCGCACGCCCATCTCGGCGCTGTTGATGCAATCCGAGCTGCTCCGGCGGGTGGGCGGCGACCCGGCCAAGCGCGCGCGGGTCTGCGACGCCATCGAGCGCAGCACCCGGACCCAGGTGCAGCTCATCGACGACCTGCTCGACGTCTCGCGCATCATCACCGGCAAGATGCGGGTGGACCTGCGCCCGCTGGATCTGGCGGCGGTGGTCGAGGCCGCGCACCTGAGCGTGGCCGGGATGGCGGAGAGCAAGGGCATCCAGCTCACGGCCTCGCTCGATCGCTCCCTCGATCCGATCGCCGGCGATCGCACCCGGCTCGAACAGGTGGTGACCAACCTGCTCACCAACTCCATCAAGTTCACCCCCAAGGGCGGGCGCATCTCGATCTTGCTCGAGCGCATCCCGGGAGGTCCGGGCGGCGTGGGCCAGGCGCACCTCGAGGTCGCGGACAACGGGATCGGGATCGACGCGGCCTTCCTTCCGCGCATCTTCAACCGGCTGACCCAGGAGGACAGCTCGAGCACCCGGTCGCACACCGGCCTCGGGCTGGGGCTGGCGATCGTGCGTTACCTGGTCGAGGCGCATGGAGGGCTGGTGCGGGCCGAGAGCGGCGGGGTCGGCCGCGGGGCCACCTTTCACGTGGCGCTGCCCCTCCTCGACGTCCTGGCGACCTCCGGGCAGGGCCCCGGACGCAGCCCGTCGAAGCTCGTGCCAGAGGTGGCGTTGCCGCCCCTGCTCCCGGCATTTCCGGCCAAGGTGGGTCGCCTAGCCGGGCGTCGGATCCTGGTGGTCGAGGACGATGCCCTCATCCGGGACAGCGTGGCGGAGATCCTCGAGCACGCCGGGGCCCAGGTGACGAAGGCGGCGTCCGCGGCCGAGGGCGTGGCCCTCTTCGTGGGCAGCCCGCCGGATGGGATCGTCTGCGATCTCGCGATGCCCCGCGAGGACGGCTACGGCTTCATCCGCAAGGTCCGGGCGCTCGACTCTCCCGAGGGACAACGGGTCCCGGCCATGGCCCTGACCGCGCTGCCCGGGGAGCGCCACCGAGAGCGCGCCCTCTCGGTGGGCTTCCAGTCGTACCTCGTGAAGCCGGTCGGAGCGGACCAGCTGCTCGACGCCGTGGCGGGCCTGCTCGGCCTCGGCTGAACCGCGCCGCGCGACCGAGCGCCAGCGCCGACCGCGGACGGGCGCCCCGGCGATCCGGCTACTTGGCGGCCTGGACCAGCGGGCCGGCCCACTCGACGAAGGGGCCCGGGTAGATGCCGAGGAGGAGCACGGTCACCGCCGTCAGGATCAGCGCCACGCGGGTCGAGGCGGCGTCGGTGGGCTCGAGGCGGCGGCCGGCCTCGCGGAAGTACATCGCCACCACCACCCGCAGGTAGTAAAAGACGCTCACCACGCTCGACAGCACGCCGAGGACCACCAGCCAGGTCAGCTGCGGGCTCTCGGTGGCGGCGCGGAACAGGTAGAACTTGGCGAAGAAGCCTCCGGTGGGAGGGACGCCGCCGAGGGACAGCAAGAAGATGGTCATGGCCAGCGCCACCCCGGGCCGCGAGGCGCCGAGCCCGGCCCAGTCGTCGACGAAGAGGCGCTCGTCCTGGCGATTTCCCACCCAGGCGATGACCCCGAAGGCCCCGAGGGTGGTGAACGTGTAGGCGAGAAGGTAGAAGAGCACCGCCGGCTTGGCCGAGGAGACGCCGAGGCCCATCGCCGCGATACCCACCAGCAGATACCCGGCGTGCCCGATCGACGAGTAGGCCAGCATCCGCTTGATGTTCTCCTGGCGCAGGGCCGCCAGGTTGCCGACCACCATGGTCAGGGCCGACAGCACCACCACGATGTTGGCCCACCCCGTGAAGTCGAAGACCAGGAGCGGGCTGCCGAAGGCGGTGTCGAGCAGGCGCATGGTCCCGCCGAAGGCCGCCGCCTTGACCCCGGCGGCCATGAAGCCCGTGACGGGAGTGGGGGCGCCCTCGTAGGCGTCGGGGGTCCACATGTGAAAAGGCACGGCCGCGACCTTGAACGCGAGCGCGATCAGGATGAAGTACTCGCCGAAGTAGAAGACCGGGGTCCGGGCCGCGTCGCTGACCTTGCCCGCGATGCCGGAGTACGAGAGCTCGCCGCCGGTCGTGCCGTAGATCAGGGCCATGCCGTAGACCAGGAAGCCGGTGGCGAAGGCCCCGACCAGGAAGTACTTCATCGCCGCCTCGGAGCTGCGCAGGCTCCGGCGCCAGCTCCCGGTCAGCACATAGGCCGCGAGCGACATGGTCTCGATCCCGATGAGCAAGGTCACGAAGTTGGCCGCGTGGGCCACCATCGACATGCCGGCCGCCCCGAAGAGCACCATGGCGTAGAACTCGCCGAACTCGAAGTGCTGCTCGCGCAGGTACGGCGGGGCGAAGAGCAGGGTCAGGATGGCCGACGCGATGAAGGTCGAGTCGAGGAACAGCGACATGCGGTCGACCACCAGCATCCCGCTGAAGTGGGTGGTGGCGGTCGCGGCGTCGTCCCACTGCGCGACGAGCGCGAGGAAGGCCGCCACGCATCCGCCGATCCCGAGCCAGGCCAGGCCCTTGCGGCTCTCGGCGGTGGCGAAGGTCTCGGCGAGCAGGATCACGCACCCCATGCCGATCAGGATCAGCATGGGCAAGTAGGCCAGGATCTGGCTGCTGTCGAAGTTCATGGGGTGGCCGCTCCGGTGGTGGCGCGGGGGGGAGCCGTCGCCGGGAAGAGGTGGGCCGGGGCGTCCGGGTTGGAGGCGGAGTCACGCAGGCGCTCGGCGTACCCCGTGATCAGGGCCGACACCGACTTCTCCGACCGCGCCAGGATCGGCTGCGGGTAGATGCCGAGCACCAGCGCCGCCACGATCACGATCCCGAAGACCCACCGCTCGCGCCCGTGCACGTCCTTCAGGTGGGGATCGCGGTTCTCGGGCTTGTCGAGCGGGCCGAAGAAGATCTTCTGGTACATCCCGAGCAAGTACATCGCCGACAGGATGACCGCGCTGGCCGAGACGATGGCCAGGACCTTGGGCGCCACGAAGAACTCGGAGAGGCCGACCTTGGCCCAGGCGGAGTCGGCGTTGAAGGTCCCGATCAGGATCAGGAACTCACCCACGAAGCCACAGAGGCCCGGCAGGCCGACCGAGGCCAGCATGATCACCAGGAACATGGCCGAGAAGATCGGCACCTTCTTCCACAGGCCTCCGAAGTCCGCCAGCCTGCGGGTATGGCGCCGGTCGTAGAGCAACCCGACCCCGAGGAAGAGGCCGCCGGTGGAGATCCCGTGGGCCAGCATCTGGAAGAGCGCGCCCTGCACCGCGACCTGCCCCATGGTCATGATGCCGAGCACCACCACCCCGAGGTGCGAGACCGACGAGTACGCCACCAGCTTCTTGGCGTCGTCCTGCACGTAGGCCATGAGCGCACCGAAGATGATCCCGATCACCGCCAGGATGGCGATGGGCGTGGCCATGTATTGCGCCGCCAGCGGGAACATGGGCATGGCGAAGCGCAGGAAGCCGTAGGTCCCGAACTTGAGCAGGACGCCCGCCAGGATCACCGAGCCGCCGGTGGGCGCCTCGACGTGGGCGTCCGGCAACCAGGTGTGGAGCGGGAAGAGCGGCACCTTGATGGCGAAGGCCAGCGCGAAGGCCAGGAAGCACAGCAGCTGCGGGATGAAGGGCAAGGTCAGGCGCGACAGATCGGTGTAGTCGAAGCTGTTGGCGCCGGTGGCCGCGTGGTACTGCGCGTAGAGGTAGAGGATCGCCACCAGCATCAGCAGCGAGCCCACCAGGGTGTAGATCACAAACTTGATGCTCGCGTACAGGCGCCGGTCCCCGCCCCAGATCCCGATGATGAAGTACATCGGGATCAGCATCAGCTCCCAGAACACGTAGAACACGAAGAGATCGAGGGCCACGAAGGCCCCGATCATGCCGGCCTCGAGCACCAGCATGGCGACCACGAACTCCCGCACCCGGACGTTGCGGGTCCCGATGGCCTGCGGCGCGAGCAGCGTCACCGGCATGAGGAAGGTGGTGAGCAGCACCAGCCACAGCGAGATCCCGTCCACCCCGAGGTGAAAGCGAATCCCGAGCGGGGCGATCCACAGCTTGTCGACCTCCAGCTGAAAGCCGGCGGTCGCGGGGTTGAAGTCGCCGAGGATGAACAGCGAGGCGAGGAAGGTCGCGATGGCGGTGCCGAGGCCGATGCCGCGGTGGATGGCCTCCTCCTCGCGCGGCACGAGCATGGTCAAGGCGGCGCCCGCCAGCGGCATCAGGGTGATCCAGGCGAGGACGCCCATTATCGTTGGTCTCCGTTGGCGAGATCCACGGCGCCCTTGATGGTGCTCTCGGTGTGCCAGCGCGGATCGGTCACCTTGACGCGGATGTTGTACTTGCCGGCCTTCTCGTAGCTGTGGCGCAGCTCGGATCTGGTGCCGACGGCCTCCGGTTTGTCCCCGTCGCCGAAGTCGAAGGTGTAGGTGAGGCCCCGGTTCGAGCTCTTGCCCGAGCGGGCGGCGTCCACCGTGACCGTGGTCCCGGAGACGCCGATCTTGAGCGCGCCCGGAACCGTCGGGCGGGTCGCGAAGAAGAGCAGGCCGGCCCCACCGAGGGCGAACACCGCCAGGTATCGCTGGACGTCCCCGAACTGGAAGGAGCGGGTGAGCCGGCCCACCAGATCCACCACCGCGGCCGTGCCGCCGACCAGGATCTGGTCGATGAGCAGCCGATCCACCACCACGAAGAGGCCCCGGGACAGCGCCCGGATCGGGCGGATGATGGCCGCGTCATAGAGCTCGTCCACCCGGAACTTGTCGCGCACGAGCTGCACGAAGCCGGGCGCCGCGGCGGCGAAGCTCCTGGCCGGCTGGCGATAGCCTCCACCGTAGAACAGGTAGGCAAGGCCGATCCCCGTGAAGGCGAGCACGGTCGAGATCAGCATGAAGGCGATCTCGGTGCCGTGCCCCACCTCGAGCTCGGCGCCCACCGCGGGCTCGAGCCAGTGGCCGACCAGGTTCCACTCCGGGTGCCCGAACAGCCCGCCCGGGATCCCGATGAAGCCCCCGAGCCCGGCCCCGATGGCCAGCACCACGAGCGGCCCGACCATGATGGTGGGCGACTCGTGGATGTGTTGCTGGGTCTCGTGATCGGCCCGCGACGGACCTGAGAACACCAGGAAGTAGAGGCGCGACATGTAAAACGAGGTCCCGAGCGCGGCGATGAGCAACATCACGCCCACCGTGGGCCCGACCCAGCCGAGCCCGCCGGTGAAGATCGGGGTGCCGAAAGCGCCGGCCACGATGGCGTCCTTGGAGAAGAAGCCCGAGAACACCGGCACGCCGCAGATCGCCAGCCAGCACACCAGGAAGACCGCGTGGGTCCAGGGGGTCCGGGTGCGGAGCCCCCCCATCTTGGTGATGTCGCCCGAGCCGCTCATGGCGTGCATGACCGAGCCGGCGCACAGGAAGAGCCCGGCCTTGAAGAAGGCGTGGGTGAAGAGGTGGAAGACCCCGCTCGAGAAGTTGGCGGTCCCCACCCCGGCGAACATGAAGCCGAGCTGGCTGACGGTCGAGTACGCCAGCACCTTCTTGAAGTCGTTCTGCGCGAAGCCGATCACCGCGGCGAACAGGGCGGTGGCCGCTCCGACCAGCGCGACGATGGCCAGCGCGGCCGGCGCCAGCATGTACACCGCGTGCATGCGCGCCACCATGTAGACGCCGGCGGTCACCATGGTGGCGGCGTGAATCAGGGCCGAGACCGGGGTGGGACCCGCCATGGCGTCCGGCAGCCAGACGTACAGCGGGATCTGCGCCGACTTGCCGGTGGCGCCGATGAAGAGGAAGAGGCCAATCCAGAAGGCCATCGGCGCCCCGAGCCAGTAGGGCGCCGTCAGGGCCGAGGCAGCCGTGGCTTGGGTCGCGAGGCTGGTGATCTCCGAGAAGCGCAGGGTGCCGGTGGCCTGGAAGAGGAGGAACATGCCGATCAGGAAGCCGAAGTCCCCCACCCGGTTGGTGATGAAGGCCTTCTTGCCGGCGTTGGCGTTGGCGGTCTCGCTGTACCAGAAGCCGATGAGCAGGTAGCTGCAGAGGCCCACGCCCTCCCACCCCACGAACATCACCGGCAGGCTGTCGCCGAGCACCAGCACCAGCATCGCCCCGCAGAACAGGTTCAGGTAGGCGAAGAAGCGCGGGTAGTCGGCGTCGTGCTCCATGTAGCCGGCGGCATAGAGGTGGATCAGGAACCCGATGAAGGTGATCACCAGGCACAACAGGCCAGACAGCGCATCCATCCGGAACGCCAGGTCGACCGAGAGGTTGCCGGTGGCCATCCAGGTCCACACACGATCGTGCAGGCCGCCCTCCTCCACCACCCCCGGCAGGTAGTGAAAGAACGCGTCGAAGGCCAGGTAGCCGGCTCCGGCGATGGCCCCGGCCGCGACCAGGAGCACGGTGTCGCGCTTCCAGCGGCGGCCGACCAGGATGATGAGCGCCGCCCCGAGGAACGGCAGGAGCGGGATCAGGCGCAGGTTGAAGACGTTCTGGGCGGCGGATTCCATGTCAACGCTTCATCAGGGTGGCTTCGTCGAGGTTGATGGTCTGCCGGCTGCGGAAGAGTCCGACCAGGATCGCCAGTCCCACCGCCGCCTCGGCGGCCGCGAGCGCGATGATCAGGAAGGCGAAGGCGTTGCCCTTCACGTCACCGAGCGCACGCCCGTAGGCCAGGAAGACGATGTTCCCGGCGTTGAGCTGCAGCTCGATGCCCATGAGCACGATGAGCGCGTTGCGCCGCAGCAGCACCCCGGTCGTCCCGACCAGGAAGAGCACGAACGAGAGGCACAGATAATAGAAGGTCGGCAGGCTGGTCATATCAATGGTGTCCCCCGGCAGCGGCGTCGGGATCGGGCTGACCCGGATAGTCGTGCTGCGCCAGCTCGGCGATGGCGATCCGGCGCTCGGCGGCCTCCACCTCCTCCGAGGCCTTCCGGGCCGAACGAGAGACCACCACCCCGCCGACGATGGCGACCAGCAGCAAGAGGGAGATGGCCTCGAACGGGAACAGGAACTCCCGGAACAGCACGTCGCCGACGGCGCCCACGGTCCCGTAGGAGGGGTCGACCGGCGGCGGCAGGATCGGGTGCTCGGGGATCGCGATGCGCAGGAACACCACGAGGACGTAGACCCCGCCGAGGACCGCGCCGATCCGCAGCACCAGCCCGCGGAGGGACACCGCGGAGGTCTCCTCCCGGTTCAAGATCATCACGACGAAGATGAAGAGCACCATGATGGCGCCGGCGTAGACCAGCACCTGCAAGATCGCCAGGAAGTGGGCCGAGAGGGTCGCGTACAGGCCAGCCAGCCCGAAGAACGCCGCCACCAGGCTCATGACCGCGGTGACCGGGTTCTTGCGGGTCATGCAGAAGATCGCCATCCCCACGATGGAGATCGACAGCACGAGGAAGATCACGCCCTCGGCCGACGCCAGGGGCGCGAGCAGGCTGGTGGTCTCCATCAGGCCGCCTGCCTCACCTTGGCCTGGAAGTCGGCCCGGAACTTGGTCAGGAAGCCCATCATGGGCCAGGCCGCCGCCTCGCCGAGCGCGCAGATGGTGTTGCCCGCGATGCCGTTGGCGACGTTGCCCATGAGATCGATGTCACCCGGGCGCCCATCGCCGGCCGCCAGGCGCGTGCACACCCGGGCCAGCCAGCCGGTGCCCTCGCGGCACGGGGTGCACTGCCCGCAGGACTCGTGGGCGTAAAAGCGCATGATCCGCGCGCACAGGGCCACCACGTCGGTGCGATCGTCGAAGACGACCACGCCGCCCGAGCCGGCCATGGTCTTGAGCCGGCGCCCGTTGCCCATGTCGAAGGGGACGCCGGCCCGGATCTCCACGTCCTTGATGCGCGGATCAGAGGTGAGGGCATCGAACTCGATGGGGACGTCGATCTCGCTGGCGTCGAGGGGCGGCATGGAGGTCCCCCCCGGGATCAGGCCCTTGAAGGCCCGGCCTCCCGGGATGCCGCCGCACACGTCGTAGACCAGCTCCTTGAAGGTGAGCCCCATGGGGAGCTCGTAGACCCCCGGCTTGTTGACGTGGCCCGAGACGCACACGATACGGGTGCCGCCCGACTTGCCCATGCCGAGGGAGGCGAACCACTCGCCGCCCTTCTGCACGATCTCCGGGATGTTCATCAGGGTCTCGACGTTGTTGACCACCGTCGCCTGCTGGAAGAGGCCCTTGACCGCAGGGAACGGTGGCTTGAGGCGCGGCCAGCCGCGCTTGCCCTCGAGGGAGTTCAGGAGGGCTGTCTCCTCGCCGCAGATGTAGGCCCCCGCGCCCCGGTGCAAGGTGACATTGAAGCGGAAGGTCCCGCCGCCCGGCAGCGGGCGATCGGCGCCGAGGACCCCGGCCGCGTAGGCCTCCTCGATGGCGGTCTGCACGATGGCCGCTTCGCGCATCATCTCACCGCGGATGTAGATGTACGCGTGGCGACAGCCGATGGCGTAGGAGGCGATGGCCATGCCCTCGAGGAGCAGGTGTGGATCCTTGGCCAGGAGCTCGCGGTCCTTGCAGGTCCCGGGCTCGGACTCGTCGGCGTTGACCACCAGGTACACGGTCTTGGCGTCCTTGGGAACGAACGACCACTTGAGCCCGGTCGGGAAGCCCGCCCCGCCCCGCCCCCGCAGCGCCGACTTCTTCACCTCGTCGACGATGGCGGTGGGGGCCATGGTGATGGCCTTGTCGAAGGCCTGCCATCCGCCGCGCGACCTGTAGACCGCGAGCGTGTGGCTCCCAGCGACGCCGAAATTCTTGGTGACGATCTTGACGTCTTTGGCTTCCTCGCGACCCATCGTCGTGCTGCCTTTCAAGCCTTGTGATTGGGGCCGATCCCCAACATGGTCTTGTTCAACGCCGCCGCACCCACCCCCGACGCTGGCCTGGCCCGCTCGAGCCATCGCTTGCGCAGATCATCCAGGATCCCGTCGACCTTCTGCGGGGTGAGATCGAGGTAGTACTTGTCTCCGCAGATCATCATGGGCGCGTTGGCGCAGGCGGCGAGGCACTCCTCCTCGACCAGGTGGAAGGCCCCGTCCGGCGTGCTCTCGCCGGCCTCGATCCCGAGGCGCTTCTCGATGTGGTGGAGGATGTCGTATCCACCGCGCAGCATGCACGAGACGTTGGTGCACACCATCAGCTCGTTTCGCCCGGGTTTCTCGCGGTGAAACATGGTGTAGAACGTGACCACCCCGAAGACATGCGCCGCCGGCAGCTCCAGCGTGGTCGCCACCAGGTGGAGGGCATCGTCCGGCAAGTGCCCGAACTCCTCCTGCGCCAGATGCAGCACGGGCAGCAGCGCCGCCTGCTTGTTCGGGTATTGCGTCAGCAGTCGTTCGATGGATTGTTTCGCCTGCGCAGAAAATTCGAGCGGCATGGTTTTTAAGCCGCGGGAACCCTAAGAGAAAGGAACGGGCGTGTCAACCGCCGTTCCACCGCCCGCGAACCGCCCGCAAACCTTCGCCACCCGCGGGGCGGAGGCGGTAATCTCGACCGGTGTTGGTTTCGTCGTCTCGAAGAAGTCTGCTCAAGAAAGGAGTCTTCGGCGGGGCCGTGCTGCTCCTCGGGAGCGCGGCCGCCAGTTTGCCGATCGTCCTGCGTCCCCACGGCCGCCTGCGCGCCCCCGCGCCCGGCCCCGGTCAGGCCCCGGGCCGCCCCCTGCGACACCTCTCGCCCATCGAGTACGGGGTCTTCGCGGCGCTGTCGGCGCGGCTGGTGCTCGGAGACGACGCTCCGGCCGGCTGGCCCAGCACCGACCAGATCGACTGCGCCGGTCGTCTCGATGAGCTCCTCGGGACGCTGCACCCGCGGGCGGCCCGGGAGCTCTGCCGGCTGCTGCGGATCTTCGAGAACGGGATGACCGGGCTCCTCGCCACCGGCCACCCGCAGACCTTCAGCGCCGCCGCGCCGGCCGAGCAGGACCGACGCCTCGAGTCCTGGCGGCACAGCCGACTCGCCGTGCTTCGCAGCGGCTACGAGGCGTTGAAGCGCCTGGCCCACGCGACCTACTACTCCGCTCCCGAGGTGTTCGCGTCGGTCGGCTATGCCGGACCGCCCGGGATCTCCGCCCCGGCACGGGACGGCGTCGGTGACAGCGCCGGTGACGGCGTCGGCCAGGCGGCGGCGCGAGGGCCGCGGTGACCGCCCCGAGCCTGACCGGGGCCGCCGCCCGGGCCCTGGTGCTGGCCGGGAGCATCCGTGACGGCCGCGACGAGCCCGCGCTCGCCATGGAGTGCGACTACGCCATCGTCGGGAGCGGGGCCGGCGGCAGCGTGGCCGCGAGCGTGCTGGCGGAGGCCGGGGCGCGGGTGGTCGTGCTCGAGGAGGGGGGGCACTACACGCGCCGCGATTTCAACATGCAGGAGGCCTGGGCCTACCCGGCGCTCTACCAGGACGGGGGCAATCGCGCGACCGACGATCTGTCCATCACCATCCTGCAGGGGCGCAGCGTGGGAGGTGGGACCAGCGTGAACTGGGCGTCCTCCTTCCGCGTGCCCCAGCGCACGCTCGACCTGTGGGCCAGGCGGCACGGCGTGGTTGGGATCGATGCGGGCGGCCTCGCGCCCCACTACGCCGCGGTGGAGGAGCGCCTGTCGATCCGCGACGGCGAGCCCGCCGACGTCAACGCCAACAACCGCAAGCTCTGGGAGGGGGCCACCCGGCTCGGCTGGAACCCGGAGCTCATCCGTCGCAGCGTCAAGGGGTGCGCGCGCCTCGGTTATTGCGGGATGGGCTGCCCGATCGACGCCAAGCAGTCGGCCACGCTGACCTACATCCCGGACGCGGTGGCGGCGGGCGCCTCCGTGCTGACCCACCTGCGGGCGCGCCTGGTGGAGACAGACCGCGGCCGGGCCCGGGCGGTGGTGTGCGACGTCCTCGGCCCGGAGGGGCGGTATCCGACGGGGCGCCGCTTCGTGCTGCACGCGCGCAAGGGGGTGCTGCTGGCGGGCGGAGCGCTCAACTCGCCCACCTTGCTCATGCGCTCGAAGATCGGCAGCGGTCCGGTCGGGCAGCGCACCTTCCTGCACCCGACGGTCCCGCTGCTGGCGTTCTACGACGAGCCCATCGAGGGATTCTATGGAGCGCCGCAGTCGGTGGCCTGTCACCAGTTCGCCGATCGCGGGGCGCGGGTGGGCTACTTTCTCGAGACCGCGCCGGTTCATCCCATGCTGTCGGCGGTGGCCTTCCCTGGCTTCGGCGCGCGCCACCGCCAGCTGACGGCGCGGCTGGCCCACGCGCAGGCGACCATCGCGCTGCTCATCGACGGGCACCACGAGGACCCCGGCGGGCGCGTGACGGCCGACCGCGACGGGCGCGTGCACGTCGACTACCCGCTCGGGCCGGATCTGCGGGAGGCGGCGATCGACGCGATCAAGAGCATGGCGCGGGTCCAACTGGCGGCCGGCGCGCGCGAGGTGGTGACCCTGCACCAGGAGCCGATCACCATCCGGAAGGAGGGCGATCTGGCGGCGATCGACGGCGCGCCCTTCGGGCCGAACCTGCACACGCTCTTCTCGGCGCACCAGATGGGCGGGTGCGCGATGGGGGATGACCCCGACGCGAGCGTCGTCAACTCGGATGGGCGTCACCACCACCTCGAGAATCTGTGGGTGGTCGACGGCTCGGTGTTTCCGACCAGCCTCGGGGTCAACCCGCAGCTCGCGATCTACGCCCTCGCCCGCAAGTTCGCGACGCAGATCGCCTGAAGGCGCGCGGCGATTGAATCGGGGACGGGGCTCGCTGCCGCTCGCACGTCCCCGGCCCCCCCTCGCTCCGCGGCAAAGCCGCGCTACGCTCGCATCAGCGGCGGGGGTGGAGCACGGGATGGGGGCACGAGGGGCCGCAGGCGGCGAGACACGTCCCCGATTCAGTGACGGGTTTCGAGCTCGATGCCCACCGGCTCGGGGGCGCCGACGGTCGGGGCTCCCGGCGTCCCGTCCTCGAAGATGAGGGGCCCTTCCCCCGCGCTGCGCTTGCGCGCGATCTCGGCCAGCGCGAGCCGCGCCCGCTCGGCGCGCCCGCGGATGGCGCTGGACGCGCCCGGGGGCGCGAGCGACGCCCAGCGCCCGAGCAGGCCTGCGCAGGCCTCGCGGACCTCGGGCCGCACGTCGTAGACGGAGAAGTGCCGCAGCACGGGGATGGACTCGGCGTCGCCGATGCGGTCGAGGGCCTCGACCAGGTGCAGGCGGCCAAAGGGAGCCGAGGTGTGCATGGCCACCTCGATCTGCGGGATGGCCATGCGCCCGTAGCGTGCCAGCCGTTCGGTCGCGGGTGGAACCAGGGCGTCGTTCCGGCGCGTGAGGATGTTGATCTCGTCCTGGATGTCGCGGTGGTTCGCGTCGTCGCACGCCGGGGCCGCGCCGAGGCCCAGCGCCGCCAGGCCCAGCAGAGCAACCAGAGGAGCGCCCCGGCGCATGTGGGCCGGCGCGCGCCGGGCGGGCGTCACGCCGCGCCCCAGGCGCTCGGGCTCGAGGCATCCCGCTCGGATTCGGTGGGATGATCGGGCTCGATGGCCGCCGGGTCGTCGAAGGCCGGCAGCTCGTCGGCTTCAATCTGATGTGGGCCGCTCCGCCGGACCCGCCGCGCGATGGCCTTGGCCACCGCATCCGCCGGACGGGTGAACACCTGAGCGGACGATGGGGCCGGGAGCTCGGCCAGCCCGGCGAAGAAGCGCTCGCCGATGGCCCGCAGCGTGGGGATGTCGGAGGACGCGAAGCTCGACTGGCGGAGCTGCGCGCCGCCGTGGAGCCCCCGCGAGTACCAGGCGAGGGTCTTGCGCAGCTCGTGCACGCGCATCTTGGTCGGCGCGTGCTCGAGCACCAGGTCGGCGTGCCGCGCCCAGATCGCCCGTCGCTCGGGCAGGGTCGGCGGCCCGGGATCGGGCTCCCCCCGCTCGAGGGCGGCGATCGAGCGGAAGAGCCACGGGTTGCCCATCGACCCGCGGCCGATCATCACCGAATCGCAGCCGGTGGCGGCCTTCATGCGCCAGTAGCCGGGCAGATCCTTGACGTCGCCGTTGCCGATGACCGGGATGTGCGCCGGGAGCGCGGCCCGCACGGCGGCGATCGGCTCGAAGCGCGCGAGCCCGGTGAAGCCCTGGGCGCGGGTGCGTCCGTGCACGGTGATCATGGCCGCCCCGGCGTCCACCAGGCGGCCGGCGAACTCGGGCGCGTTGATGGACGACTCATCCCACCCGGTGCGGTGCTTGACGGTCACGGGGACGGCCGCGGGCACCACCCGACGGACCGCCGCCACCAGGGCCGCCGCGAGCTCCGGCTCGCGCATCAGCGCCGAGCCGCAGAGGCCGGCCGTGACCTTCTTGGCGGGACAGCCCATGTTGATGTCGACGATCGAGGCGCCCACGTCGACCGCCATCTCGGCGGCACGGGCCAAGGCGTCGGGCTCGCGCCCGAAGATCTGCACCACGAAGCGGCGGCCACCGAGGCTCGGCCACATGCGGTCGATGGCCTTGCGGGCGCCGCGGGTGAGCGCCTCGGCCGACAGGAACTCGGTGAAGGTCAGCGCCGCGCCCAGCTCCTCGCAGACGGTGCGGAAGGGCAGATCCGTGACCGCCTCCATGGGGGCGAGCAGCGCCCCCGGACCAATCTCGACCGAGCCGATGCGCATGGGGCCGGCGAGCATAGCAGACGCCGGGAGACGCCCCGCCAGCGAGACCCCCGCGGGCTGCGGGCGTGGTACGTTTCCGCGATGCCCCTCGTCAAGGTCAACCGGCGCCAGGGCCGCCCGGCCGCCGAGAACCAGCAGATCCTCGAGGCCGTTCACGCCGCCCTGGTCGAGGCCTTCAAGATCCCCGAGCACGACCGCACCCACCTGCTCTTCGAGCACGACGCCGCGCACTTCACGACGCCGCCCGACCGCTCGGAGGCGTTCACCCTGATCGAGATCTTCGCCTACCCGGGCCGCTCGCCGGAGGCCAAGCAGGCGCTCTATCGCGGGATCGCCGCCCGCCTGGCAGACATCGGAGTCGCCCCCGCCGACCTGTTCGTGATCCTGAACGATCCCCCGCTCGTCGACTGGAGCGTCCGCAACGGAGTCTCGTCGGCCGAGTCCAGGCCGCCGTTCAAGCTCGAGGTGTGAACAAGCCAGCTCGGATCGCCCTCGGCCTCGGGGCCCTGGCTGCCGGGTGCTCGAGCCGGCCGCGGCCGCCCACCGCGGCCATGGCCCCGCCCGCAGCGATCAGCGCGCCGGTCGCCCCGGCCCTCGCCCCGGCCGACCCGCTGGTCGGTGTCGACGATCCCTGGGCCTGGCCGCGGGCCGCCGGCGCCACCGATCGCGAGCGGGCCATCGAGGACCTCGGCCCGGACATCGACGACCTCGGGCATTTCGTCAATAGCAACGCAGACTGCTGGACCCGCCTCGTGGGCCTCGCCTGGACCCGCGACGTGAACATCGACTTCGACCGCGAGCCGGTCGACCTCGACGGGGACGGCCGGCCCGACGCCACCGTCACCCGCCACATCCACGCGCCCGGTGGCATCCTCGGCAATCCGGCGACCTTCGGGCTCACGGCCACCCCGGACGATCCCCCGGGGCGGGACGGCCGGATCTCCCGCTCGACGGGATACCTCGGGCTCCGCGAGGCCCTGACCCGGGATGGCCGACCGACCGGCCAGATCGGGATGACCTGTTTCCTCTGTCATGGGGCGGCGCGCGCCGGCGGCCCAGGCGCCGGGGCGCCGTGGCTCGGCCTCGCCGCGACCAGCTTCGACTACGGTCTGCTGCTGGCCACCGCGGCCGTGCTCGACGACGACGACGCGGTTGCCGCCGCATACCGACGGGCGCATGGTTTTCCGAGCGGACGGACCGTGCGGGCTCGGCTCTTGCTGGCGGGGCCCGGCCGGCAAGATCTGACGGGAGAGTTCGGGCTCGACGTCACGGTTCCCGGCCTGCATTCGACCCGCTACGCCGGGACGGCGCGGCTGCGGCAGGGAACCGTCGGCATCGTGAACCCGATCAGCGTGCCTTCAGCCTGGGGCACCGAGGCGCTCGACGTCCAGAACTGGTCGGGCTCCGAGATCGCGCGGGCGAGCTGGCTCTCGCGGGTCCTCGATCTCGGCGGCGCGACCCTCGCCGCGCGGAGCGCGACGCTCGCGGCGCTCGGGCTGCCCGCTCCGCGCGGAGCCGACGGGGATCCGGGGGTGCAGAACGAGGATGACGGCGAGCGGCCGGCCCGCCGAGCCCTGCTGCTCGATCTGCGCAACCTCGGGACGCTGGGCCTGCAGCAGGATTCGGACCCGGCGCTCCGGTGGACCGACGCGGTCCGGGGGCGGGTGACGCTGTCGCCGGGCGCGTTGCGGGCGATCCCCGCCCTCTACGCGACGGCGGCCGTTCGCCGGGTGCTGGCGGCCGAGGCGCGCGCGTGGAGAGGCGGTAGCGGCGGCGGCGGCGGCGGCGGCGGCGGCGGCGCCGCCGCCACCGCCGGCGAACCCGACACCCGCGCCACCGGTGCCGCGGCCATCGCGCGCGGTCGGGCGCTCTTCGCGGAGCGCGTGGTTGGCCGCATTGCGAACCTGCAGGTCCTGGGTGAACCGCCCGCGGCCTACGCCGCCGCTCGGCTGACCGGGCCGACGCTGGCGCCCATCGATGCGGCGCTGGCGTCGACGATCCCGGTGCGCTGCGCGGATTGCCACAGCGCCATGCCCGGCGGGCCGCGGGTCTCGCTCGATGCCGCCCCACCCCCGTTTGGTCGCTGCAGCCACTGCCACCGGAGCCACGCCCCCTTCGACGGCGCGGGCGCGGGTGGGCGCCCCGATGGAGACGAGCCGCGCCGGCCCCTGGCGGCGCTCGGGGTCCCGGCCTCGGCGGAGGGCGAGGTGAGCCGCTGCCGGGAATGCCACGCGCGGCACCGAGCCTTCGTGCCGGGGCCGGATTCCTCCCTGCCGTACTCGTCGGGCCTGGTCTTGCCCTTCGATGCCAACCTGAACGGGATGGCCCAGGACGACGAGGTCGCCGACCAGGCGGCGGGAGGCATCGGAACCGAGGCCCTCCTGGCGTTCGACGTTCCGCGCCCCGCGCGTCCGCCCGGGGGCTTTCAGGTCGCGCTCGCGCACCTCTCGGATGCGCGGCGCGCGGGCCGTGTCGCGACCACCCGGCTCGGGGCGGGCTGGGTGCGCGTGGCGCCCCTCGGGGCGATCGGCGCCACCGCGCCGTACCTGCACAACGGCTCGGTCCCGACCCTGGCCGCCCTGTTCGAGCCGGCCGCGCGGCGCCCCGTCGTCTTCGCGCGCGGCCACGCGGGCTTCGTGCTCGACACGCGCCTGCCGGGGAACCGCAACCTCGGCCACGAGTTCGGAACCGAGCTCTCTTCGGCCGAGAAGCGTGACCTCGTCGCGTTCCTCGAGTCGCTCTGATTGTATCGGGGACGTGGCTCGCTGCCGCTCGCACGTCCCCGCGCCCCCCTCGCTCCGCGCGGCACAGCCGCGCTACGCTCGCCCGAGCAGCCGGTGGTACCAGGAGTTCCAGGCACCATAGACCGTTGGCCTTCCCGCCAGGCTACTTTCTCCGCCTTGGTCAGGCTACTTGGCGTAGTCGGTCGCGCGGGTCTCGCGGATGACGGCCACCCGGACCTGCCCGGGGTACGACAGATCCGCCTCCACCCGACGGGCGATGTCCTTCGACAGCAGGCGCGCCTGATCGTCGCTGACCCGGGAGTTCTCCACGATCACCCGCACCTCCTTGCCCGACTGGATGGCGAAGGCCCGCTCCACCCCTGGGAAGCTGGTCGCGATCTTCTCGAGGTCGTGCAGGCGCTGCACGTAGGTCTCGAGCATCTCGCGCCGCGCACCCGGGCGCTGCCCGGACAGCACGTTGGCGGCATCCACCAGGTGCGCGAGCACGTCGGTCGGGGCCACGTCGCCGTGGTGGGCCTCGATGGCGTGCACGATGCGCGGCGACTCGCCGTGCTTCCGCGCGGTCTGCGCCCCGATGACGGCGTGAGGTCCCTCGGCCTCCTGATCGATGGCCTTGCCGATGTCGTGCAGCAGCCCGGCCCGGCGCGCGAGCTTGGCCGGCAACCCCAGCTCCGCCGCCATCGCGCCGGCCAGGATGCCGACCTCGATCGAGTGCTGCAACAGGTTCTGGGCGTTGCTGGAGCGGAACTTGAGGCGGCCGATGAGCCGGGTGAGCTCGGGGGGCACCCGCCCGATCCCGAGATCCATCACCGCCTGCTCGCCGGCGTCGCGGCACTGCTGCTCGATCTCCTGGGTGGCCTTCTCGACCGACTCCTCGATCCGAGACGGGTGAATGCGCCCATCCGCGATCAGGCGGGTCAGCGCCAGGCGGGCGATCTCGCGGCGCACCGGATTGAAGCAGGAGATCACCACCGCCTCCGGGGTGTCGTCGATGATCAGATCGATGCCGGTGGCGGCCTCGAGCGCGCGGATGTTGCGGCCCTCGCGGCCGATGATGCGGCCCTTCATGTCGTCCGAAGGCAGCGGCACCGTGGCGACCGTTCGCTCCGCCACGTACTCGCCTGCGTAGCGCTGGATGGCGGCGGCGATGATGTTCTTCGAGCGCAGCTCGGCCTCGGTCCGGGCATCGTCCTCGATGCGCTTCACGTCGGCGACGGCCGCCAGGCGCGCCTCGTCGCGGATCTCCGAGATCAAGGCCTCGCGGGCCTCCACCTGGGACAGGCCGGCGGTCTTCTCGAGCCGTGCCTTGGCCTCGGCCGCCAGGTTGCCGGCGGCGCGCGCCGAGGCCTCCGCCGCCGACTCCCGCTGGAGGATCTGCTTTTCCGTGCGCACCATCTCCTCGGCCTGGCGCTCGAGGTCCCGGCGGCGGCGATCCACCTCGCGCTCCTTCTCGCCGAGCTCGGCGGTCTGCTTCTCGAGCGCTTGCTGACGAGTCTTCTGCTCGGCGAGGACGTCGGCGCGGGCCTTCTGCGCCAGCTCCTTGGCGTCGAGGACCGCCTGACGCTTCATGGACTCGGCCTCGACCTTGACCGCCTCGAGCAGCCGTCGCTTCTCCTCCTCGGTCTGCACCAGGACCGGCGCACGCAGGGCGCGACCCACCAGGAAGGCCACCGCGAAGGTCGCCACGAGCAGCGGAATGACGATCGCAACGGACACGGGTCAGCTCCCCTCCGGGGTCGGCGATTCGAGGGGCGCAAGCGGGGCTGCTGCCGTCGGCCGCTCGCAGGTCATCGTTCGCAGCTCGGTCACGATGCGATCCACCGCGCGGTCCTCGGGGCCGGCGGGACAGTCGTCGACCACTTGAAAGTCGTAGGCGAAGGCAATCACCGCCTGCCCCGATCGCGCCGCCCGCTCCGGCGCGCTCCCGGACGCGATCTCCAGCCACTCGTCGTAGAAGCCGCCGCCGAAGCCCAGACGATGGCCGAATCGATCGAAGGCGAGACCGGGGACCAGCAAGAAGCCAATCTCCTCGGGGGGCACCGCCCGCGCCGTCGGCGGGGGCTCCCAGAGACCGAAGGCCCCGGACACCAGCGCGTCGCGCGGGGCGACGTGGAACTGGAGCCGCGGGCGACCCGCCCCGATGCGGGGGTAGGCCACGGTGGCGCCGCGAGCCCGGGCTTCGGCCAGGGCCGGCTCGGGATCGAGCTCGGCGCGGGTGGACACGAACCCGGCGACGACGTGGCCACGGGCGATCGCGGTCGCCAGCTCCGGGAGCGCTGCGAGACGCCGGGTGGCGAGCGCGCAGGCACGCGTGCGCTCGGCGACCCCGAGCCCCAACCGCCGCTCGGTCATCGCCTGTCGCAACCCGCGTTTTCTGTCTATCAGCGAAACTGAATCGGCCGGAACCATTTGCCCCCACCGCGCGCAAGGCGCCAGGTGCGGGATGCCACTGCTTCTGTTCGGCAACGTCAGGTAAATCGTGGGTCCAAGGAGGACTGTCCCTATGGAGACGTTCGCCAATGGCGAAGCGGTGTTCCCAAAAAACTGCCAAAACGAAACTTGCGCTTCATACTCGCCCCACCTTCGCCAGGTAGTCAAGCAACGCCCGAGCTTTCTCGCGAATCTGCTTGCGGAGGCTGGCCATCGCCTCGCGGGTCTGGAACAGCTCCTCGGCCAGTTGCAAGGCGGTCAAGATCGCCACGGACTGGGTGTCGGGACTGCGGGTGCTCTTCTGAACGTCGCGGAACTTCGCGTCGACGTGGGCAGCGAGCGCGCGGACGAACTTGTCTTCGTGGTCGGTCTTGAGCGTGTAACGCTGCCCGGCGACCTGGACCGTGACCGAACGCTTCACCTCGGCAACTGTATCACGTCGGCCCGCGCGCGCGGCCGAGCCGCCGGGGCGGAAGCAGGCGTCGAGCCGCACCGGCGGCGCACGTTTCGCCGTTCCCTTTTGAGTCAGGAAGCGCTATGACACCGCGACGTCGGGCCTATAGCTCAGCTGGTAGAGCAGGGGACTTTTAATCCTCTGGTCGCAGGTTCAATCCCTGCTGGGCCCACAAGGAGAGGGGGCGCGATCGGGACGCGCCCAGCGCTCACGAGAAGAGCTTCAGGGACTCGTGGCGTGAAGCAGGCGGTTCGCGAGGACCATGCTGAGCCTGATCCGGATCCCGATGCTGGCCCGGCGGAGAAACCGGAGCCTGGTCGGCCATCTGACCACGAGCCGGGTCCGCAGCCGGAGCGACGGCATTGTCGTTGTCGGGCCTGGAGCCATCGGGGAGATTCGCGCGGTCGACCTCCGCGATCGCGGCTGCCAGCGAGAGCCCGGCGTTGCGCAGGCCGAGCAGCAGGTCGAGCCGGCGATCCTCGAGCGCACGAGCCCGCAAGGCCCGCAACCGGGCGATCTCGGCGTCCGTCGCGGCGTTCGAGCGCGCGAAGAAGGACTGCAGGTCGAGCTGGCGCAGACGCTCTCGCTCCCGGCGGCGCTCCCTCGCCCGGAGCGCCACCGCCCGCGCGCGCCCGAGCTCGTCGCGACGGCGCGCGCTCCTCTGGACGATTCGACGCTCGCCCTCCGAGGGAACGAACCCCGCATCGCAGCGCGCGCACTCACAGTCGCGCCGGTGGGTCTCCCCGTCAGCCTCCAGGCGCTCGACCCGGCGCGAAACCAGGCGCGTCTGGCGCGAAGGTGACTTTCGGGCGGGTCGCTGGCTGTTGTTCATGGCGCACCGGGCTCACGGCGAGAGGAGGGCTGAAACTATGTTCAGTCTGTAACTATGCGCCGGCCCGTCGCGAAACGCAAGCCCGCGCGATCCCGCGAATCGGGGCGGCGCGAGTGACGCCCCCGTCGCCAATCCCCGCCGGAGCAAAAAGGATTGCTTGCACCCGCGCCCCCCTTTCTCTATGAATGCGACCTCGTTTCAGACCCCATCGTCTAGCCCGGCCTAGGACAGTGGCCCTTCAAGCCACGAACGAGGGTTCGAATCCCTCTGGGGTCGCAGTAACACACCGTAATTACATGCGAATTTTGGACGCGATGGCGGCTTTGCCACGCCGTTGCCACGGGGAGGCAGTGCTTTCCGCCAGATAGGTGAACGGCAAAGCGGATCGACCCGCTGGGGTCGCCGAGCCCGAGCATGATCCCAGCCCGCCGATTGAGCGGTCCGCGCGCGCCAACTCGGCGTCGTCAGGGCGCTCCGTTCCGCCACTCTCGCGTGCTGGGAATCCACAACTGCAACGATGACGATCAGGAACTCCCCGCCTCGCGAGGATGGCCGATTGCGCCGAGGGCAGAGGGAATTTGCGGGCTCAGACGCCGAACTCCTGTCTCCCCAGCGGTTCATGGAGTCAGGACATCGATCTCATGCACCTTCTCGAAATCCGACCGATTGTAGGTGTACACCCGCGTGAGCCCATTGCCGAGCATCGTCGCGATGATCTGGAAATCGAAAAGCGACGCGCCGGTAACTCGGTACGCCCTGACCAGGGCCAGGAGGCGCTCGATGGCATCCGGGGGAATCGGAATCAGCGTCATTCCTGGCAAAGCCAGGATCTTCTCGACCGTCTGGGCCGCTTCTTCTGGTGACCGAGGGCTGGTCACCCGGCGAGGATCTGTCACGACGCTGAGGAACTCGGAGACGATGGTCAGACTCACGCAAAGGCCGGCACCCTCTTCCACAGCCCGATCAAGGAGTGCTCGCGCAGCGACATGTTGGGGCGCGCCGGGAAACAGCGCATAGATCAGAACGTTCGTATCGACGAGCGCGAGGTCAGCCAGCGTCGGCGGCATAGACGTCTTCGCGACGGAGGTCGCCAATCACATTGCCCGGCCACCGCGGCAGTTCGTGAGCAGTCTTCCGCGCCGATGCTTGCGGCTCTGCTTTCGGCGCGAGTTGCAGCTTGAAGGTCCGGACGACTTGCTCGATCGCCTTTGCGATCGGTTCAGGAAGACCTTCGACGTCAATGCTCTTCACGATGCCTCTCCCATTCTTGGGTTGCCTATCGGACCCTGATCATAACCGGTACCCCGGATCTTCTCCCTCAAGACCGGCTTTGCCATCTGTTTGCCACGACCACAGGGAACGGGACGGGTGACCCTACGCCGCCGCGCCCCTGCGCGGATTGTACGAACTCCTCGGAATCGCTCACAAAACAGCGCAAGGCCGCGCCGCGATTGATGTTTTCGTGATCGTGTGTCTTCGAGTTCGAATCCCTCTGGGGTCGCTGTAAGGTACCGTGATTACATGCGAATTTTGGACGCGATGGCGGCTTTGCCACGCCGTTGCCACGGGGACGCAGTGCGTTCCGCCAGACAGGTGAAGGGCAGTGGGGATCGACCCGCTGGGGTCGCCCGAGCCCGAGCATGATCCCAGCCCGCATTTTGAACGGTCCGGCGGCGCCAGATCGGCGTCGTCGGTGCTCTCCGTTCCGCCACTCTCGCGTGCGCGGGATCCATACCTGCAACGATGACGGTCAGGAAGTGCCGGCCTCGCGAGAATGGCCGATAACCGTGGGCAGTGAGATCTGCGCCGAGGGCAGAGGGAATTGCGGGCTCAAACGCCGTCTTCGCGACGGAGGTCGCCAATCACTTTGCCCGGCCACCGCGGCAGTTCGTGAGCAGTCTTCCGCGGCGGTGCTTGCGGTTCTGCTTTCGGCGCGAGTTGCACCTTGAAGGTCCGGACGACTTGCTCGATCGCCTTTGCGACCGGTTCAGGAAGACCTTCGACGTCAATGCTCTTCTCGATGCCTCTCACATTCTTGGATTGCCTGTCGGGCGCTGATCGTAACCGGTACCAGCGATCATCCCCCTCAGCATCGGCTTTTCCATCCCCTTGCCACGACGGCAGCGAACGCGACGGCACGCCCGACCCCCCTGCGCCCCAGGGGGGGTACGCAGCAAGGTCCAGTGATTGCTTCCGACAGGAGTGGATGCGCCCTGACCAGAGCCAGGTGGAGGCGCTCACGGGAGGTCGGCCAGCACCCGACGCCCATCGCGGTCGGACGCATCGCCGTCGAGGATCCCGTCGAGATCGCGATCGAGCCCCAGCCGCCGGCCGCTGCCGCGCGGGACCGCCGTGAAGGTCAGAGCTCCCCCCCTCGCTGCATGCGCCCGCAGCTCGGCGTCCGGCACCTCGCGCGCGCCCGCCCGGTCGGGCGCGAACGCCGCACGCCCCGGAACGAACAGGAACCCCGCGGGCCTGCCGTGCAGGGCCTCGCGCACCACGAGCTCGCAGTCCCCGGCCGCCGCGCGTGCCTCGAGCAGGTCGATGCGGGCCTGGACATCGGCGCCCGAGATCTCGCGCGAGAGCGTCACCTGCTGACCGACGATCGGCGGCAGGTTGCTGTCGAAGGCCATCATGAAGTCCTCGATCTGGCGCCGCAGGGTGAGGTTGACCAGCAGCTCCTGCGGGGCCTTCACCGGATCGGTGGGATCCGTGATGACCGGGATCCCGCCCGGGTTCGGGAAGGAGCTGGTCAGTGGCCGCTGCGTGAACACCGTGCTCGAGTGGAACCGGAAGACCGTGTCGACGCTCCCGTCGTGGAGGAACCCGAATCCCCGGACCTGGTCCCCGGCGAACCCGTCGTCGTTGTAGGGCGGCGGCAGGAAGGTGAAGAAGGGGCTAGCCGGGTTGTAGGTCGCGTCCATCCCGAACATCCCGACCTTCTGGTAGAGGTTCCGCAGGTGCGGCACCTTCAGGAACTGGGTCTCCTGCTCGAACGAGTACCGCCCATCGCTGCCGAAGAACCCCGGCGCCGCCACCCCGAAGTCGGCGTTGCCTCGCGGATCGAGGACGTGGCACGTGTTGCAGTTGTGAAAGGTATCGGACGGGATCTCGTGTCCGTCCGCGGTGGAGGCGAAGAAGAACGCCCGCCCGGCCCGCTGGTCCGCCGTGAGCGAGCCGTCGAGGTTCCGGATGGGATTCGGCGGATAGGTGACCTGCAGGATGAAGTCCGTGAAGGCCTGCATCTCCACATCGGACAGCGGCCCGGCTCGCCCGAGCAGTCCGCCGAAGGCCACGTTGAACTTCTTGAATGCCGCCTCCTCGTCGAATGACCCGGTGTCGGGCTGGGCGCTCGGCACCACGGTGAGGCGGGTGGCGTCCGTCCCGCCGGTCCGATCGCCCCGCCAGTGCATGGGCCCGTGGTTCGCCATCCCGCGCAGGCTCTGGGTGGTCATCGGCCCCTTGAGCGGATGGTGCGTGGGCGGTGCGCCGCCCGTGAAGGCGGTCACGAGGGCGAGGTCGATGGTGAACGGCCCCGGGATGGGGGTGACGATGTCGTCGGGGTCGCCGAGATCCCAGGCCAGGCTGTCGAAGTCTCCGAAGATGTGGCAGCTGGCGCAGGCCGAATCCCCGTGGCTCGAGCTCTTGGCGGCATCGTAGAGGAAAGGACGGCCGATCACCACGCTCGGCGGCTCCGGGTTGAACATGGTCACGTGCCCGATCTCCCGCCGCCTCTCGACATCGATCACCGAGATCCCGTCGTCGAAGCGGGTGAGCACGAACAGCAGCCCCGCCGCCGCGTCGAGCGCCAGCCCGGTGGGTCCACCGCCCGACACGGTGATCTGCCGGTGGATGCTGGGCTGGAAGGCGTCGCTCTCGAGGTCGCAGGTCGCGAACACGCCCACCTTGCTCGACCCCAGCGCCGCCACGTAGAGGGTCTGTCCGTCGGGCGTCACCGCCATCCCGGTCGGGAAGGCCAGGCTCTTCGCCGCCTCCTCCGGCGTCCCGTCCCTGGAGAAGTCGATGTGCTTGTTGAGGTGCCGCGGGCTCACCACCCCCGATTCCGGGTCGATGACGGTGATCCGGCTCTCGGCCAGGTGACCGCGCACCGAGCCCGCGGGTGCCCCCACCGTGGGCCCGAACGCGTTGTGGCCCTCGAACCGCACGTCGTTGCGCGCGTCGGTGTTGGCGACGTAGACCTTCCCGTTGGTCGGATTCACCGCCAGGTTGAACAAGGTCGTCCCGACGCCGGTGAACACACCGCCACCGCCCGTGCGCGCGACCGGCGGGTCGGCCTCGGCGTCGATCGCGAACACGTCCTCGTCGGGCAGGCTGAGCTTGACGTGGTCGTCCCACTGGCGTCCCAGGTTGTCGAGCCAGTGCGGTCTGCCCCCATCGCTGGGGTCCGCCCGATACTTGACGATGATGGCGGTGCCCGGCTGCGCGATGCCTTCGGCGTTGGTGTGGGGGGGCGGCAAGCCCGCCGTCGGCGTGACGATGCGCTCGTGAATCGAGGTGGTCTGGTTCCCCGACTGAAAAGCCGCCGCATACACCGTGCGACCGTCGGCGGACACCGCCAGCGCGCGGGGGGTGTCGGCGAAGAGCGTGACGACCGAGAGCGGGTCGCCCGCCAGCGAGGCCCCGAGGTGGTCGGCGTCGAAGACCCACACGTCGGCCCGTCCCACGCCCGGCGTCGTCAACTGGGGATCGCGCCCGGTGTTCTGCCCGCGATGCGCGGTGGTCACGAAGGCGCGCGAGCGGCGTGCCCCCGCGAAGACGATGTCCCGCGGCTCATCCCCGACGAGCAGGGTGCGCACCACGTGGGCGCTCTCGGGCCGACTCACGTCGACCACGCTCACGCTGTCGGACAGGTGGTTGACGACCCAGACCTCCCGCGGCCCGTGGGTGGCGACCGCGACCGGTTCGAGCCCGACGGGAACCGAGGCGACGGCATGCAGGTGCTTGCCGTCGACCCGGAAGATCTCGAGCCGCGCGTCGGGCGTATTGGTGGCATAGAGAACGTGTCCATCCGGAGAGAGGGCCAGGGGCCGCACCTGCCCGCTCTCGAAGGTCGTGAAGGTGGACGAGGTCGCGCCGTTGCCGCCCGCGCCGGCAGGCGGCGAGGTCGACAGCGCGACCTGGGACTCGCCGACGTCAGCAGGCGCCAGCGCACCGGTCGAACCGGGAGCCGTCGGCTGGCCGGCGGCGGTCCCCTCGGTCGACCCGACGGTCACGCGTTGACGGTCGGTACATCCCGTCATCGTCGTCGTCGTCATGGTCGTCGCAGCCGTCATTGCCATCCAAGTCGCCAGCCCCATCCCCATCCACGGCGCTGCCGCCGCGACCGTGACCACCCGATGAGCCCCCGAACGTCTCACGTGCTTCATGACGCCTCTCCTCGGACGCCTGTTTAGCGCGCGGCCCCTTTCTCGTCAGGTGAATTCATGCTCGATCCTGCTCGATTCGAAGGCCCTTGCGAAGCGCAGCTTCGATCGGAGCTCGCGCCCGAAATCGGCCGGTGACGAACCTGCGCCTGACACGTTCCCGCGTGCGACACGCTCCCGCTTCCGATACGCTCCCGCTTGCGACCACACGTCGACGCGCTTCGCGGTGTCGCGGCGCCAGGCGAGCTCGCACCTCAGCGGGGCGCGTGCAGCCCCACCACGTTGCCCTCGGTATCCCGGATGAGGGCGATGTACCCGGGATCGCCGATGTCGGTCTTGGGCAAGACCACCGCGCCTCCCGCCTCCGGCACCCGGCGAAGCACCACGTCGAGCTTCCCCGAGGCGTCGAGGTAGACGAGCGCGCCCTCCCCGGTCGGACGGCGGACCGGGTGCTTGACCAGCGCGCCGCGCACGCCCGACTCGTCGGCGGGGAAGATTGCGTTGGGCATTCCCCCGAAGCTCTCCTGCTTGAGCGCGAGGCCCAGGCTGCCCTCGTAGAAGGCCACGGCGCGCGGCATGTTCTCGACGAAGATCTCGAACCAGTGGATGGCGTCTTTCATGGGTGACTCCTCGGTTTGGACGTTGGACGTTGGACGTTGCACTTCTGACTTCGGACATTGACGAAGCGACGACGCTGGACCGGCGGCTCGACCCTCCTCCTGGCCGCTCTTCCCCTCCGACCGCCCGGCTCACTGTCTCTAGGCGGCGCCCGTGACAGCTTCATGTCATGTTTGAACGACCATGGTCAGACAGACGCGGCTCTTCGCCCTGGCGGAATATCTGCGCGGACGACGCACGGGGGTCACCGCGGCCGAGCTGGCCCGGCGCTTCGGGGTCACCGTCCGCACCATCTACCGGGATCTCGACACCCTGCGCGCCGCGCAGCTCCCGGTCGCCGCCGAGCGGGGCCGGGGTGGCGGTTATGCCCTCGACAAGGCCTACACCCTGCCGCCCGTGAACTTCACGCCTCGCGAGGCGGCGCTGCTCTGGACCCTCGGGCGCTACGCGAGGGAAATGCGCCTCATGCCGTTCGCCGAGACCCTCCAGCACGGGCTCGAAAAGGTCCGCGCCGCGCTCTCGGCGTCGGCCCAGCGCGAGCTGCTCGCCCTCATGCAGGGTCTGGCGTTCACCGGGGTGCCGGCGCCGTCCATCTCCGAGCCCGTGCGGGCCGCGGTCGAGCGGGCCTGGTTCGAGAAGGCGCCGCTTCGAATCAGGTACCGTGGCGCCGACGGTCAGGTGTCCGAGCGGCGCGTGCGCCTCGAGCAGGTCGTGCTCGAGCGCAGCCTCACGATGCTCAATTGCCTCGACCTCGACAAGGGCGCGCCGAGGCAATTTCGGCTCGACCGGATCGAAGCCGCATCGCCGGCCGAGCAGGCGGTGCCCTGACGGGTCCGCCTGTCTCTTCGCCTCACCCGCTCGGCGATGATCTCTCTGCCTCAGCGGCCCAAAAAACGAAAGGTTCCGGCGCCGGCATGTAGCGGCAGCGGAACCTAAGTTTGTCTATGTTCTAGGAGCTAATAAGAGACAGGAGCTCCTGGCCAGAAGAAGCCAGGAGCTCTTGGATGCACTAGTTGGAGCCGCCACCACCGGCCGTACCGGTGTCGCCGCCACCACCCGCCCACCCGCCGGCCGCGCCACCGACCGCGCCACCGCTCCCACTCACTCCGCCGCTCGAGGCCACCGTCCCGCCGGTGCCGGGGGCTCCGCCGCTTGCCGGGGTTCCACCCTGGCCGGCGCCACCGCTCTGGCCGCCGCCGCCCTTACCACCGGCACCACCACCGGCGCCGCCGCCACCGCCCTTGCCGCTGCTGCCGGCCGAGCCGGACGCGCCGCCGAGAGGAGGGAGGGGACCCGCGCCCATCGCGCCGCACGCGTTGGCGGGAGCGCCCTTGAGCATGGGATCCACCGCCGAGTTGCAGGTCAATGCCGGATCCGGCAGCTGACCGGTGAGGGTATTCAGGAACTCGACGATGTCGTCCATCTCGCTGTCGGTCAGCAGCAGCGGGCGGATGCCGGGGGCCAGGGTGCCGACGAAGGTTCCAGGCGTGCCGCCACCCTGGTTGTAGTGCCAGACCACATCCCGCAAGCTCTTGACCTCGCCGGTGTGGAAGTACGGCCCGGTCTGGGCGATGTTCAGCAGCTGCGGGGTGCGGAAGGCTCCCTCCATCGATGGGTCGTACTTGGTGCAGGCCGGGAAGTCCGTGTTCGCGGCGATGCAGGTCGCGTAGCGCGGGTCACCGGCCACGGGTGGCGTCGCCATCGGGTTCGGCGCCTGGAAGAGCGCGGCGCAGGTCGTGGCGTTCGCGGTCGCATCGCGGGTGACACAGAGGTTCTTGTCGTCCTCCATCAGGCGCGCCAGGCCGGTCGTGGGATCGTCGCTGAACTGGCCAGCGCCGTTGTAGGCCGCCACCTGGTCGGACATCGGGAGCATCTGGTTGGTGCGATAGAGGAAGAGCGCGCTGTTGTAGACGGCTGCCATCGTGCCGCCTCGACCCCGGTCGGCCGCCGCCGCGGTGGTGGAGCCGGTGGGCAGAGCGGTGAGCCCGGTCACCCCGACGTTGTGGAACTTGCCATCGCTGAGCAGAGGCCCGTTGTGGCAGTCGATGCACGAGCCCTTGCCGATGAACAGGCGCAATCCGTTGCGGGCGCGGGTGCTGAAGGAGGCCTCGGTGCGATCCTTGCCGATCACGAAGTTCTCGAACGGGGAGCCGTGCGTGACGAGCGCGCGCGGGTAGGCGTCGAACAGCTTGGCCAGGTTGGCGCGCACCCAGTGGATCTGCCACTGATCGTCCTTGGTCATCTTCTCGAAGATGCCGTCCGGGGCGCCGGCGGTCTTGGGGCCACCGGTGGCGGGGAAGCGGGCGGCATCTGGCGCCGCCGGGTTGAGGGCGTCCGGCAGCGGATGATCCGGGAAGGCGGCGTTGTACTCATCCTTGTACTTGCGATAGAGGTAGTGCGCGGCGGCCAGCGGCGTGGCGGCGGTCCCGATGGCGCCCGAGCCGTGCTCGATCAGCGAATCGAAGCGCCCGGTCCACAGGGTCCACTTGTTGTACCCGAGGTTGAACATGGTCGGGGTGTTGTGGGCGAGCCAGCTGCGCCCGTGCGACTGCGGGAGCATGCGCGCATCGGTGAAATAGGGGCTGCCGTGACAGGTCACGCAGCCGACCTTGCCGACGTCACCCACGTTGCCGGACGGGCCGGCCACCGTGATGGCCTCGGCGGCGTCGACCTCGAAGAAGAGCTTCTGCCCCAGCTTCGCCAGGACCGGGTCGTCGCCGCGCATGTCGTATGGGTTGGCCGGCTGGGTGGTCGACAGCGGCTGGATGAGCTTGATCCGTGTCCATTCTTCCGAGCTGAAGCCATCTGTCTCGGTCGAGCACCCCGCCACGTTCCACGCCACCCCGAAAAGCGCCAACCCGGCCACGATGCGGTAGCCCCGAAAGACCTTCGAATCAACCATTGTTTCTCTCCATTGACTGTTTCCTTCTTGGCAAATACTTGCAACAATCGAGACGGACGACTGCCCGCTCGTTGGCGGGGGCCTACCGATCAGGCAGGCCCGCCCTGTCATTCGGCTCGCTCGGGGATTTTCTGAAGCTTCCCTGGAGATCCTCCCGCTCCGGCCTCTGACTCACGCCTCCCGGGAGGCTCTCACGCAGAACGGCGCACCACGGGTAGGTCCTGGCCTCCATCGAAGAGTCTCGACTTGCACGACATGATCTCTCCCAGGTTGTGATCAGAGTCGCACACGACTCTCCCCCCCATATCTCCCCGTGTGGAGAGCGGAGAGTCGATGTGCGACCCGATCTGACCATCGGCTACTGCAACGCAAATGCCAAGCGGGCTCATCGAGAGCCCGCTTGGCAGGACGTTGCGCGACGAGGCGCTCAGAAGCCGATGACGAGGGAGGAGGTGAAGATGTCGTTGGTGAAGGAGGTCATCCCGTACTCGAAGTTGGCGAGGTACTCTGCCTTGAGCATGAGGTGCGGGTTCAGGATGGCGCGCACCCCACCCGTGAACCGGCGCTCCTTGGTGATGTAGGCGCGATCCATCCCCTGGGCCACGAAGGCGTCGCGCTGCTCCATGCGCAGCAGGAACCCGGCCCACGGCACCACCTGCCAGTTGAACTCGACGTAGCCGGAGTTGTGGAGATCGAGGCGCCAGGCTGCGCCATCGGTGGTCCCGGGGGCGTGGCCGCGGATGAACTGGGCCTTGAGCGCGAAGTTGGCGGCCAGATACTGCAGATCGGCCCCCCAGAAGTAGATCTGTCCGCCCTGCCCGAAGGTCAGGATCCCTCCCGGGCTCGACTCCCAGTCCTGCTGACCGATCTCGCCCGATCCACCGAGCTCGAGGCGATGCCCCGACAGTCCGCGGATGTACTCCCCGACGGGGATGCTGAGGGCGATCCGACCGTTGGCGGTCTTGCCGGCGTTCTTGTCGATCTCCGACTGGAAGTGGAACTGTTCGGTCCCCGACGAGTCGTTGGTCACGGATCCGGCGAGGATCAGCCAGTCGTTGAAGAGCTTGCTGCGAACCTTGACGCCGAGCTGGGATCCCGAGGTGTAGCGCTGGATCAGCGAGGGAGTGATGCCGAAGCGCTGATCCGACTTGCGCTCCTTGTACTCGATCCCGAAGACCGGCATGATCTTGCCGGCGAAGATCGAGGTCTTGCCGTCGCGGGTGACGTACTCCATCTCGGCCAGATCGACGTCGATGAAGTCGCCGAGGGCGAAGTCGTGCCCGGAGCGCGGGACGAAGTTGATGCTGGTGCGCATGAGGATCTGCTCGGAGAGGGCGTACCCCACCCGCAGGTTGACCTCGTTGGCGATGAACCCGGGTGCGCCACCCGAGTTGACGCTATCGAAGCGGGCCACGCCTGGGGGTTGGCCGAGCGAGGCGACCTCGCCGCGGCTGTTGACCGCGGTGGCGAGGATGTCCCCCAGGAAGACCCAGGAGTACTGAGAATATTGCGGGAACTGGGTGTGCCCGACGTCCTGGATGAAGCCCACGCCGTTGTTGCCGTTCGGCACGAAGTACCCGAAGTCGACGTAGCCGTGGATCGTGAGGCGCGGGGTGCTGGCCGCGCGCCGGTCCTCCTCGCTCTGCGCGAGCCGGTTGCTCAGCTGTTCGACCCGCTCTTCCAGTTGCTGGACGCGATCCGTGTCGCCATCGTCTTCCGCGGACGGGAGGTTGGGGGCCGAGCGTGGGGCATCCTGGGCCATCGCCTTGGGAGGCGCCGCCCATCCCCAGGCCGTCGCCACCATGGCGACCGTGATGCTGCTGGAGCGGCGCCGCCACTCGCGGAGGACACAGCCCTTTCGACTAACCGGAGATCGTGTACCTATTCCCATGGAGTCCCTTTCCCTCTTCTGGACGCATCTTCGATTGCGATGATGACCGAACTCATCTGGCTCATCTGGCCGCCAGCAAACCCGCCATGACCAATCCAGGTGGCGCTGGAAGATCCCGAACCCACGCTCTCCGAAGCACTCTCACCCATGCTCGGCTCGGCGAGCGCAAATCCACCATCGGCCTTCCGCACAGTATGCGTCTCCCTCGACTCTGGCAAGATTCTTCTCGTGTCCCGCGGGTCCGTCGCGCAGCCATCACCTCGGCGGAGTGATTGGGGTGAATCGGCCCTGAGTTTCCCGTGTGAGGTCGTTTCATGAAGCTGGCGGGGAGCTGTAACTTGGCGCGAGGCGAACATGACTTCGACGCGATAGTCATAGAACTTGAGCTAGGTCCATTGCTCGTCATAGTCCGGGGAGCAAGAGCGAGGAGGACCGATCGGCTGGTGCAGCCTGGTGGGAGGCCCCGCGACCGGAGGCCGTCTGCCCGGAGGCTTTCGCGGCGGCTGACTGCCAGTCCCGCGGAGGTCGTTTCGCGAAGGTCGTGCCGCGGAGGTCGTTGTGTGTCGACATCTCCGCTGTGAGGGCCTATCGGTCTCTATCTGACATGCGCGCCGCGCGGCGGCCGGACTCCACAAATTTCGCGAGCGGTCGATTCAGGATATACTCCGCCTCGGCGGTAAATCTTTGTCACGTCCGGGGGTGAGCAGTGAGCAGCGTTCTCGTGAAGGGCAAGGGCCAGGGCAAGGGAGAGATCGACGATGTCGGTCGCTACCACATCCTCGGCGTCCTCGGCGAAGGGGCCATCGGCCGGCTGTATCTGGCAGAGGGTCCGCGCGCCGATGGCACCCTGGAGCGCATCGCCCTCCGTCGTCTCGACCGGAGGCTGACCGGTGAGGCGAACGCCCTGCGCTTGCTGCTCGAGGGGGCCCGGGTGGCGACCACCTTCGATCACAAGAACATCGTCTCCAGCTACGAGATCGACCGGTCCGACGATCACTACTACCTGGCGAGCAAGTACCTGCCGGGCGAGAGCCTGTCGGCCATCCTGCGGGCGTGCGCCGAGTCCGCGCCGATGCGGCCCGAGATTGCCGCCACGCTGGTCCGAAACTGTGTCGAAGCGCTGCGGTACGTGCACGCTCTGGCCGACGCCAAGGGCGCACCCCTGCGGATGCTGCACCGGGATCTGCGCCCTTCGAATGTCTTCGTGACCTTCCGGGGCGACGCGCGGTTGCTGGGGTTCGAGACCGGGGCCTCCGTGGCGAGCCACACCGAGATCCGCATGGCCTGCGACGGGGGTCTGTCCTACGCCGCTCCCGAGGAGATCTCCAACGGCCCGGTGGACGCTCGCACCGATCTCTTCTCGCTGGGCGCGGTCCTGTGGGAGTGCCTGACCGGGCGGCGGCTCTTCGGCGCGGACACCCAGGCCAAGACCGCCGAGGCCATCCGCACCCGGTACATCGAGCCACCGAGCGTGTTTCGCCAGGACATCCCGCCCGGCCTGGACGAGATCGCGCTGCGGGCCGTGACCCGGGATCCGCGGCGTCGCTACCAGAACGCGACCGAGATGGCCATGGCGCTCGACAAGGCGATCGCCGGGCTCGAGTGGCGGCCGACCGGCGCCGACATCGCGAGCTGGCTGGACGAGCTGTGCGGACGCGAGCGGGTGACCCTCAAGAACCAGGTGTTCCTGGGAACCGCGGTGGAGGCCTCCCTGGCGCGCCTGCGGCTGGTGGGCGCGATGCGCGGCGCCTCGCCCGAGCCCATCGACCCAGACACCGACGCGACCCGGCCGAGCTCGATGGCGGAGCCGCTCATGCGCGCCGCCGGCGGTCCCGGCCCAGCCGCTGCCCCGGTGGAGGTGGCGCCGGTGACGACGCCCGCCGTGAGCCCGCTCTACCCGGCAAGCGGACCGCCGGTGGCACGGACAGGCGCTCCGTTCGCGCTGCCGGGGCTGACGGCGAGCGCGGGCCTGCGCTCCGCGCCGCCCGAGGGCGGTCGCGCCGCGGGCGTGGTCGCCCCGGGCCCGACGAGAGGGCCAGCGCCCGCCGCCGGGCAGCTTCCCGTCCCGGCAGCTCCCGGGGCGGTCGCGGTCGTGACCGCCGTCCCCGGGCCGATCGCCGCGAGCGCGGCTGGTGCCACCGCCACGCGCCCGCCTGTCCTTCCGGCCGACCCTGCGGCGGGGACAGGCGCCGGCGCCGCCACCGCGGGGACCAGGTCCCGCAACGTCATGTTCATCGCGGGCGTCGCCGTGGTGGCGGTGCTGCTGCTCGGCGTGCTCTGGCTGATGCGGAGCGATGGCGCGGCGGGGGTCTCCTCCTCCGAGGGCGCCGCCGCCACCATGGGGTCCTTGCTGGTGCAGAGCACGCCCGCCGGGGCGCAGGTGCTGATCGACGGGGACCCGAGTGGATTGACCACACCGGCGCGGATCACCGGGCTACGCTCCGGGCGCAAGGTCAACATCCAGGTCGACAAGCCCGGCTACGGACTGGCCCGGCAGGTGGCCGAGGTCCCCGCGGGCGGCGAGCGGGTGATCTCGCTCTCGCTGGCCGAGTCGGTCGGGCTAGTTCGCCTGACCGGTGTCCCGTCGCAC
>Ga0265318_10000096_pt1 | contig 81827 bp, 63 predicted proteins | sample 4821metaG_FD_192431 | JGI IMG/M metagenome (GOLD analysis project Ga0265318, IMG submission 192431) | Rhizosphere microbial communities from Carex aquatilis grown in University of Washington, Seatle, WA, United States - 4-8-21 metaG | ecosystem: Host-associated > Plants > Roots > Rhizosphere >...
GGCCCTCGCCAGGACGAACCCCACCGCGAAGGCCCCCACGAGGGCCAGCCCTGGGTTGGTGCGGATGAATCCACGGGTGCGGTCCCCCCACCCCGCCAGCTTTCGGCGCATGTCTTCCGCGCGCTCTGTCAGCTCCCCCCTCTGCTCCGCCAGCTTGTCGGTCATGTTCGACACTTCGGACTTGAAATTCATCACGCGCTCCTTGGTCAAATCGTCCGGGCTCGAGCGGCCCTCCGCGGTGACTCCGGCCATCCCGGCCAGCGTTTTCGCCAACGGCTGTCTGCGGAGGCTTCAAGGCCCGTGCCATGCGCGAAGGCGCCGTCTCCGAGCGCCTCGCCAGCGAGCGAGGGCGAGATCTGCGCGTCAGAATTGGGCAAGCGGACGGAAGGTCGACCGTCTCAGCCGCTGGCGTGTCACCCGTTCGAACCTCGGGTCACCAAAGCGTGACGTTCGCAAGACGGGATCGTGCACCTTGGCCTCGCCGCGCAGAAGCTGCGCCAAGCGGGTCGAGTCGGATGGCCGGAATGACGGCAGAAATTTCTGGAGGCCGCGCATTCCCGGCGCGTGTGGGTTGTCGCTCGCGGTGGAACCCGGTTCCTCCCGGGAGGCATCCGTTGGTACGGACCTTGAATAGCTCCTGACCGAGAGCAGTCGAGTCGCCCCGTGGACCAGGCCGGACAGTCCGAAGGATAGACCGACAGACCAACGGAGGCGGACGTGATCGGACCCCCGAAAAAACGAGAGGAGCGCGACCCCATGATGAGCCCAAGTCGGACCACGGAGACCCTCGAGACCCTCGAGACGCTGAACGAGCTGCTGCGCGGTGAGCTCGCGGCGGTGGAGATGTACAATCGAGCGTTGCGTCTGGTTGGTCCCGAATCGGCTCAGCGAGCGGATCTCGAACAGTGCCAGATTTCGCATGAGAATCGGGCGCTTCGCCTCCGTTCGGAGATCCTCGAGCTCGGCGGGGAGCCGGTCTCGACGGGAGAAGCCTGGGGGGCGTCGGCGCGGCTCGTCGAGGGTGAGAGCCAGCTCGCCGGACCGAACGTGGCGATCGCCGCTCTCGTGGCGACCGAACGACGTGGTCTCGAGGAGTACCGGCAGTCCCTCCCGCGGCTCGACTTCCATTCGAGGAACCTGGTCCTGGTCGATCTCTACCCGCAGCAGGTCTCCACCGACAGCCTGATGGCATCGCTCACCCACGCGCGTTTCTGAGGAGGCGCGTCGCGGCGGCGGCGGGCGACCACGTCTCGTGCGGGATCAGGCGCGATCCTCATTGGCGGTGAAAAGCGGCGCTCGACAGATCTCTGTTGGAACCCGCCAACGCGCTTTGGGGTTAGGATCGCCCAAACATGATTGCGAGCCCATGCTAGACATCCTCTTGGTCGACGACGATCCGGACATCCGCGATTTGCTGCAGGATAGCCTCGAGGGCGCCGGTTACAACGTCCAGGTCGCCCGGGACGGCGTCGACGGACTGGACCAGGTGACGAGGCGGGTCTTCGACCTGATCCTGTGTGACGTTCGGCTGCCCGGCCTGGACGGGGTCAGCTTGATGCGACACGTTCGCCGGGAGTCGCCCTCGACCAAGGTGATCCTGATGACGGCCTATGCCGGCGTCTCGGAGGCGGTGTCGGCCCTCAAGGAGGGGGCCTACGATTACCTCATCAAGCCCTTCGACGTGGATGAGTTGCTGATCCAGACCCGCCGGATCAACGAGGACCACGAACTGCGGCGCGAGCTCGACCGGGCCCGTCACGAGCTCGTGGGCCGCAGCAGCGAGACCACCTTGGTCGGCGAGTCACCGGCGATCCGGCGGGTGGTCGACATGAGCAAGATGGTGGCGCAGAGCGATGCGCCCACCCTCATCACCGGCGAGAGCGGAACCGGCAAGGAAGTCGTCGCGCGGCTGATCCATTCGTCGAGTGCCCGCGCCGGCAAGCCGTTCGTGGCGGTCAACTGCGGCGCCCTGGCCGAGAACCTGATCGAGGCCGAGCTCTTTGGTCATGAGCGTGGCGCCTTCACGGGGGCGGTCAAGAAGCGCGACGGCCGGTTCAAGGCCGCCGACGGCGGGGTGCTCTTCCTGGACGAGATCGCGGAGTTGCCCGCTGCCGCTCAGTCCAAGCTGCTGCGGGTCCTGCAGGAGGGGACCTTCGAGCCCATCGGCACCAACACCACCGTCCGGGTGGACGTTCGCATCGTCTCCGCCACCCACCGCAACCTGCCGGACCGGATCAAGGCCGGGCTGTTTCGCGAGGATCTCTACTACCGCATCAACGTGATCGAGATCCAGATCCCTCCCTTGCGCGAGCGCCTGGGGGATCTGCCGCTCCTGCTCCGACACTTCATCCAGCGGCACAGCGGGCCGAACGCGCCCATGCCGCTGATCTCGCCCGCGGCCTGGGCCGCCCTCATGCACTACGGGTTTCCAGGGAACGTGCGGGAGTTCTCGCACGCCATCGAGCGTGCGCTGATCGTCTCGGGGGGCAAGGAGATCGATCTCCAGCACCTGCCGCCTGCCATGGTCGCGGCGGTCGCCTCCGGGGGGGGCCGGACCCCCGCCGCCTCACACCATCCAGACGCCCCGAGCGCCCTCGGGCATGGCAACGGCGTCCCCGGCCCCGCAAGCACGGTCGACTCGAGCCAGATCCGTCCGCTGCAGGTGGCCCTGCGCGAGTTCGAGCAGGAGTACCTGCAACGCGCCTTGAAGGTCGGCCTCGGCAAGCGCAATCGAACCGCCGCGATGCTGGGGATCTCGCGCAAGACGCTGTGGGAAAAGCTGCGCAGCATCGGGATAGAGCCGGCGGACGCGCCGGACCCCGAGGAGAGCGCGGACGAGGGCGAGCTGTCCTGAAGATGACGTTGATGGGTCTAGTGCACCGCCGTCGAACTAGCATCATATTCGGCCGACGATCCGAGCCGGCTTGCCGGCCTCGGTATTGACGCTATTTCGACGGCGGTGCACTAGCAGGGGCCAAGGCCGCTCGGTCGGCCCCCCGGACGTCGCGGTGGTGTCAACCCGCCTTGGCCAGGCGGGCCGCCTCCGGCGCGTGAGCCTCGGCCTCGGCGGCGGCTGATTCCGAGATGAGCTGATGGACGAACCTCAGCTTCTCGATGGCCGGGCCGGGCAGCACGAACGGATAGCTGTCCTTCACCCCCATGCTCCGGTTGAGGTTGTTGAGCGCCACGGTGAGCGGAATCCAGCTCCCGATCAAGGTGTCGAAGTCGTGAAAGTCGATGCGGCCGGCGATCAGGCTGGCCGCGCGCGCCGGCTTGGCTCCGCTCAGGGACTGAGTCTTCGGGTGCAGGGACAGGCCGTAGGCGCGCGCGGTCTCGAGCGTGTCCGTCAGATGCAGGTAGTGGGCCCAGGTCTCGGCCCAGTCCTCCCAGGGATGCATCGAAGCGTAGGCGCTCACGAAGGACAGCGGCCAGTCGCGCGGAGCCCCCTGTCCGTAGTGGACCTTCTGAGCCTCGGCGTAATCCCGCTGCTCGTCCCCGAAGAGCTCGCGAAACCCTGCCAGCCGTGGCCCGCCGGCGATCAGCCGATCCCAGTAATAGTGGCCGATCTCATGGCGCAGGTGGCCGAGCACCGTCCGGTAAGTCTCTCCCAATCCGTTGCGGACCTTCTCGCGGAAGGCGTCGTCGGCCTCGGCGGCGTTGATGGTGATGACGCCGTCGGCGTGGCCCGTGAAGATGTGTGGCTGCCCGGGGCTGACGCCGTCCCGCATGAAGTTGAATTCGAGCCCCTTGGGATGCTCGGACTTTCCTTCCACCGGAATGCCGAGTTGATACAGGCTGTAGAGCACCCGGCGCTTGGCGGTCTCGAGCTCGTGCCAGGCCCGCAGGGCGTCCGGCGCATCGAGCGGAGGGATCACGTGGTTGAGGCGGCAGGAGAGGCAGTAGGCGTTCGGATCGTCGTCGCGGACGGCCCAGTTGCACACCGCGTGTTCGACCTGGTTTCGGCACGGTCGGTAGAGGGCTCCCCCCGGCTCATCACCGAGCGCCCTCCAGTGGACAGGCCCTGGGACTGACACGGGCGCGACCCCCGGTTCACTCGGATCCCCGGGGGCGACTCCCGGCTCGGGCTCGACCTCCATCGCACACACCAGGGCGCGATCGGGGACGAAGGCCAGCGTGTGGCCGCAATGGACGCAGGCCACGCTCTCGAAGAACACGCTCTGTTCGCAGTTGCCGCAGGAGAAGAGCTTCATCCGCGCCGGCCCTCCTTGCCCTTGCCGTCCTTGCCTTCGCCGATGGACTCGAGCAGGGTCTTCATGTCCTCGGCGTGCTCTTCCTCCACAGCCAGCACGGACTCCAGCAGACGGCGGGTGGTCGGATCGGAGTCGGCGAGGTAACGCACCATCTCCGAGTACGAGTCGATGGCGATACGCTCCGCCACCAGGTCCTCACGGATCATGTCGATGAGGGTCGTACCTTCGACGTACTCGGAGTGGCTGCGGGTCGCGAGGCCCTCCGGGCTGAAGTTCGGCTCGCCATCGAGCTGGGTGATGCGGGCGGCGATGCGGTCGGCATGATCCTGCTCCTCGTTGGCGTGCTCGAGAAACTCCTCGGCGACCGCCTGGGCGTGGATTCCGGTCGCCATGTAGTGGTGCCGCTTGTACCGAAGGACGCAGACCAGCTCGGTCGCCAGGGCTTCGTTGAGCAGGCGGATCACGGTCGGCCGATCACCCTTGTAGGCTTCGGTCACGGCGCCCTTCTCGATGTGCTCGCGGGCGCGTCGCCGGAGCTCCTTGATGTCGGAGAGAAACGGTTGCTGAGGGACTGGATTGTCGTTTGGCATCCCGCCCGGACCTGCACCATCCGTACCGAAAGGCCGGGCGCACCAGAGCGCCGTGTTCCCCAAGAAGAATCGGGGCGGCACGCCAATTGAAGTGAATCGAGCCGGGTGATGGGGACATTCACGAAAGGTCGATTTGGGGCTGGATCGGTTCCCTCGGTGTAACGCCCCCGGCGGGGACGTTACCTGGCGGTGACGGGGTGACAGTGCACAACGGCAAATCGGAGGAACGAACGGTGCTGGACATACTGTTGATCGACGATGAACCTGAGCTCAGGGAGCTTCTGGAAGAGCAACTCGGGGAAGCCGGTTATCGGGTGCGGGCTGCCGCGGATGGCCAGGAGGGCGCCGACTGGCTGTCCCGTCAGACCTTCGACGTGGTCATCTGCGATGTTCGCCTGCCCCGGATCGACGGTCTCACGCTGTTCCGGCGCATCCGGCAGGAGACGCCCAGCACCGACGTCATCTTGATGACCGCCTACTCCGACGTGGTGCAGGCGGTGTCCGCGCTGAAGGAGGGCGCGTACGATTATCTGACCAAGCCGTTCGACATCGACGAGCTCTTGCTACAGATGCGGAGGCTGGCCGAGAACCGCGGGCTGCGGCGCGAGCTCGAGAACATAAAAGGCGAGCTCAAGGAGCGGGGCGCCCTGCAGGCCCTGGTCGGCCAGTCCCCCGGGATTCGCCGGGTGGGTGAGCTCATCACCATGGTCTCCCAGAGCGACGCCCCCACCCTGGTCACCGGCGAGAGTGGGACCGGCAAGGAGGTGGTGGCCCGGCTGATCCACGAGCAGAGCGCGCGCCGTACCAAGCCCTTCGTGGCCGTCAACTGCGGTGCCCTGGCCGAGAACCTGATCGAGGCCGAGCTGTTCGGACACGAGCGGGGCGCCTTCACCGGAGCGGTGAAGAAGCGGGACGGTCGGTTCAAGGCGGCGGACGGCGGCACGCTGTTCCTCGACGAGGTGGCCGAGCTCCCGCAAGCCGCCCAGGCCAAGTTGCTTCGGGTCCTGCAGGAGGGCTCCTTCGAGCCGCTCGGGACCAACACCCCCGTGCGGGTCGACGTCCGGATCATCTCGGCCACCCATCGGAACCTGACCGAGCGGATCAAGGCCGGGCTCTTCCGCGAGGATCTCTACTATCGCATAAATGTCATCGAGATCCCGATCCCGGCGTTGCGGGAACGCCTGGAGGATCTGCCGCTCCTGCTGCGCCACTTCATCTCGCGCATGACCCCACCTGGAGCCCCCGCGCCGACGGTCTCGCCAGCCGCCTGGGCGGTGCTGGCGCAGCACCGCTTCCCGGGGAACATCCGGGAGCTGTCGCATGCGATCGAGCACGCGATGGTCCTGTCCGGCGGGCGTGAGATCGATGTCGGCCACCTGCCGCCATCGATGGTCGGATCGCGTGTGCCGCTCCGGCGGCCCGAAGCGGCGGCGGCGCCCTCGGTGGTGCGACCGCTGCACCTCGCGATCCGCGACTTCGAGCACGACTACCTCTTGCGCGCCCTCAAGGCCACCGACGGGAAACGCACCCGGACCGCCGAGCTGCTCGGGATCTCGCGCAAGACCCTCTGGGAGAAATTGCGTCGCGACGTCTCGAGCCGAGCGGGCGACATGGCTTCGCTCGGCGAGGGTGACGTTTCCTGAACCCCAGTTGCCGGGCAGCGCAGCGCCGCGCGGCGTTCCCCGGTCCCCGACTGCCAATGACCAATGTCCGATCATCGAGTGTCACGCATCGATGCCCCCGGGGCCGATGCCCTCCAGGCCGACCCCCTTCGGGCCGACTGCCTTCGGGCGCGTGCCTCGATAGGGTGGGCGCTCGGTGACGCGGACCGTTCTCGTCGTGGATGACGAACCCGACATTCGCGAGTCTCTGCGGGATGCCCTCGGGGATGAGGGGTACTCGGTCTTTCTGGCCTCGAACGGGCGGGAGGCGCTGAAGATCCTGCCCGACCTGCAGCGGCCGTGCGCCGTGATCCTCGACATGATCATGCCCGTGATGAGCGGAACGGAGCTGTACTCCGTCCTGCGCACGACCCCGGAGCTGGCGGACATCCCGGTGCTGATCTCCACCTCGGATCCGTCGCGCGCACCGGGGCGCGTTCCCGTGATGCGAAAACCGGTCGATCTGGATCGCTTGCTGCTGGTGCTGGCCGGATTCTTTCAGGCCGGCGGGGCAGCCAACCCAGATTGATCCACGCCGGACGCGGTGATAGACGCTTGCGTGGCGATGCGGAGCATTCTGAAGAGCGGGGGGGAGGAGCCGGCCGCCCGGAAGAGCATTCGGTCGGACGCGCGATCGAGCGCTCGGTGGTACCTGGGGCCGTCTGGCTTGGCCGTGCTGGGGGCGCTGGCTTGCGGACACACGGCGGACGTTCCAGCTGACACCGCTCAGCAGGCCTCGACGCTGAAGGGTTATCCCAACCTGGCCCAGAAGGTACCGGCCGAGAGCGCGGCGGTCCCGTCCGCGCCCGCCGCGCCCACGACGCCGACCGTATCGGCCGGATCACCCACCGGGCCAGTTGCGACCGCGAGCCCGAGCCCGAGCGGGTCGGCTCCCGTCGCCGCCCGTCCCGGCTCGGACGAGGCCCGGCCGACCGAACGCTTCTGGCCCCCGCGCGGCCCGATGGCCGCGGGAAGTCCCGGTGCCGGGGCGGCGCCGATCCCGATGCAACCGGATCCTCAGTCGGGAGCCGCCGGCCCGAGTGGCGGGACGCCGGCGCTCCGCCCGTACGTCCAGTCGAACACGAGTCCGGCGACCGGACCGACGGCGGCGTCGGCCTCCTATCCGTACCCGCCGTACCCGCCGTCTTCGTCGTCGTCTTCGCCGTCCGTGTCACGATCGGCGCCGTACGCGCCGCCGTCCCGGAGCGCCATGGAGCGGCAATACGATCGCCCGCTCCCGCTCGCGCAGGGCCCGCGCTACACGGTCCGTGGCGTGGACAGATCGGACGTGCTCAACGTGCGGTCCGCTCCCGGATCTGGAAGCCCGGTGGTCGGTCAAATCCCGCCCGACACCCGGGGGGTGCTGGTCACGGGAGCACGGCGTGCGGTGGGCTCCGGGTACTGGCGCGAGGTCAGCTATGGGGACGTGCACGGCTGGGTGAACGAGAAATTCCTGGTCGAAGAGCGGGACTGAGCACGGTCTGGCGGCAAGTCTGGCGGCAAGTCCGCTCCGACGCGTCGCCCAGGTTCCTGCCGGCGTTGATGAGCCGTCCGCGACGGAGGGGGCATCCTGTAGGGAGACATGTGCGCCGCCTCCGCTCCGGTCGTTCCCCTGGTGCTCGACGACGATCGCCTCTTTTCGGCGAATCCGGTCGAGCGTGACATCGCCCGGCGACTCTATGCCGGGGTCCGGGCGCTGCCCATCCTCAGCCCGCACGGTCACACCGATCCCCGGTGGTTCGCCGACAACGAGCCCTTCCCGGATCCCGCGAGCCTGCTCATCATCCCCGATCACTACGTGTTCCGGATGCTGTACAGCCAGGGCATCCCCCTCGAGGCGCTCGGAGTTCCGAAGAAGAAGGATGGCGAGGGCGAGAATGACGGCGAGAATGTGGAGCAGGATCCGCGCAAGATCTGGCGGTTGTTCGCGCAGAGCTGGCACCTGTTCCGCGGCACCCCGACCCGGATCTGGTTTAGCCACGCGTTGCATGATGTCTTCGGGGTTCGAGAGCGGTTGAGCGCGGACTCCGCCGACAGGATCTTCGATCGCATCAGCGACTGTCTCGGCCGTCCCGAGTTCCGCCCACGGGCCCTGTTCGAGCGCTTCGGGATCGAGGTGCTGGCGACCACGGAATCGCCCCTCGACCCGTTGCAGCACCACCAGAAGATCCGCGCCTCGGGCTGGAAGGGTCGGGTCATCACGGCGTATCGGCCGGATCCGGTGGTGGATCCCGAGTTCGAAGGGTTTGCCGCCAACCTCGCGGAGCTCGGCGCCATCACGGGAGAGAACACCTCCACCTGGAGCGGCTACCTCAAGGCGCTCGCCGATCGCCGGGCCTACTTCGCGTCCTACGGCGCCACCTCGACCGACCACGGCCATCCGACCGCGGCGACGTTCGACTTGCCCACCACGGAATGCGCGACCCTGCTCGACAGGGCCCTGGCGGGCCGCATCACGCCCGACGAGGCCGAGCGGTTTCGCGGGCAGATGCTGACCGAGATGGCCCGCATGAGCATCGAGGATGGTCTGGTCATGCAGATCCACGCCGGCGCCTTCCGCAACCACAACCCCACGGTGCTGCGGGCCTTCGGGCGCGACAAGGGTGCCGACATCCCCACGCGCACCGACTACGTCCGGGCGCTGAAGCCGCTGCTCGACCGGTTCGGCAACGATCGCCGGCTCTCCATCATCCTGTTCACCCTCGACGAGACGGTCTACGCGCGCGAGCTCGCGCCCCTCGCCGGACACTATCCGGTGCTCAAGCTCGGGCCCTCGTGGTGGTTCTTCGACAGCCCGGAAGGCATGCGCTTCTTCCGCGAACGGGTGACCGAGACGGCGGGCTTCTACAACACGGTCGGGTTCAACGACGACACCCGGGCCTTCCTGTCGATCCCGGCTCGCCACGACGTCGCCCGGCGCATGGACTCGGCGTTCCTCGCCCGCCTCGTCTCCGATGGTCGCCTGGAAGAGGACGAGGCGCACGCGGTGGCCGTCGACCTCGCCTACAACCTCGCTCGGCGCGCCTACAAGCTCGGTTGACGGGCGGCGCCCCGGCGGCAGGGGCAGGGGCAGGGGCATCCGGCGATCAGATCACAAGTTCGGGAGCCCACCTCGGCTGGAGGTGATCGGGGAAGGCTCGGCGCGGCTCTGCCAGGTGCTGGGGCCATAGGGCCAGACGACGACGTCCCCTCCATCGTCGGGGATCTGGACCGCGTTCATGGTCATGGGCTGCACGAGCACCGTGGCGGGCGGCACCAGCGACGTGGTCGCCCCGTCGAACGCGACCGAGAGCTTCTGCACGTTGTCGGTCCAGTTGACGATCACCAGCGCGGTGCCGTCGTCGGCGGCGTTGCGGCTCGCGTAGGCGTGGACCCCGGTCGGCGCGGAGGTCACCGCGAGCATGGTGGTCCCGAAGTGATGGCTGAAGAGGGCGACGGCCCGATAGGCGGGACGCGCGACGTTGTCCGGGGTCAGGATGCCGAAGGTCCAGCTCTCGCGGATGCTCCAGATCGCCGTGGTCCACAGGCCCTCCGACAGCCCGGTTCCGAGGGTATCGGCCACCCAGAGCCCGGCGGGCAGGGTGCCGGGAGACGCCTCGAGGGTGCTCATCGCGGGATCGCCGTTCCAGGTGATGTTCGCCTCGGTGAGGGCGAGCGGCTTTGCGCCCTGCCCGGCGGCCGCCATCTTCTTGCGGACCGCCTCGATGGTGGCGTGAAAGGCGGCCGCGTCGGCCGCCGCCGCCGTGCGCGAGGTCGCGGTAGGGGCGATCGGGTAGCGGTGGATCGAGACGACGTCGAAGAGATCGCCGCAGTTCGCGAGGATCGGGCTCAGCCAGTCGTTGGCACCGTCCTGGTACTTCCACGAGAGGTCCGGCCCGACGATCTGGATGGTGGGGTCCACGGCGCGCATGGCGGGGACGAAGGCCTCGGCGGTCTGGCAGTAGCTGTCCGCGGTGTACGAGAGCAGATGCGGGGGCGACTGGGTGGGATCGGCGTAGAGATCCGGCTCGTTGCCGATGGAGAAGTACTTGACGCCGTAGGCCTTGGTCGTGTTGGTGTACCGGACCATCTGGGCGGCCGTGTCGGCGGTCGGGGCCACCGCGTTGACGTCGGCCAGGATCGGCACCTGGAGAATCGGCTCGGCTCCCACCGTTCGGGCGTAGGCGACGGCCCGATCGATCTCGGCTTCGCTGAAGGGGCTGGGGGAATTCGTGTCGTTGTTGTGGCCCCCGATGCGCAAGATCTTGGGCCCGAGGGCGGTGACGGCGGTCTCGCTGCCCGCGAGGGTCAGCCCATAGGTCCAGCTCCAGTAGTTGAGCCCGAGCGCCAGGGGCGGGATGGGCGTGCGGCCGGACAGCGAGACCGTCAGCTTGCCCTCCACCGTCGCCGGTGCGGAGGCGGGCGTCGCGGCGTCCGGAGTGGGGGTGGTGACGCCGGGGCCGCCGAGCGCGTCCTTGGGCGCCGGGTCCTTCGCGCAGCCCGAAAGACCGGCGGCCGCGAGCGCGGCGAGCGCGGTGGCGACGACCGTCCCGTCGGCGCGGGCGAGCCGCGCGCCACGAGCCCGGGGAAAGAGCGAGGACGACCGGGAGGGGCGGGAGGGAATGTCCATGTCGTTAGAGAAGAGTCGCGACCGCCGGGCGCGGGCGCACCTTTCGGCGGCTCCTGCGCTCACACCATGGTGGCCTGGCTCAATCGGTCGACCGCACGACCGGGTGGGAGGCGATGATCCCGGCGGCTGCCTGAAGTGCCGTCTCGGAGGCGGGGCGCGGTGGACTGGAAGGATCCGGCCCGTTTGGCAGCCGTCTACCGTCTGCTTCGGGCGGCGGATCGTCCTGTTGGTACTACGCATCAGAACCCGCCGCCTCGGACTTGCGGGGAGCTCTTTCGCCGAGGTCCTCTCAACTCGGCGCGTCCGACGGCCGAGGTCCGAGGGCTCACGACGGCGACTTCATCGGCGGCGCCTCGCCTTGCCCGCTCAAGTCGCGCGCCCGAGAACCCGATCCCAAGGTGAGATGCAAACGCGTGCCCTCATCGGACTGCTCGCGAATCGCTTCGAATCCCGCCGCACCGGACCATCGTCGAGGCCCGCGCCTGCGTCTGCAGCTAACCCGTCGCGGCTCTGGGCATTGTGGTTCGGGATCGTCCTCTTCGGCTTCGGGTGGCAGTTCGCCGCTCCCCGCCTGGTGCCGGTCTGCGGGCGCTGGCTCGCACGCCTGGTGCTCCTGCGCTGGCGAGGGTAGTCCCCTGGACTGCCTCCGCGCCCTTGGCCACGTCATCGCCGCCGCCGCGACCATCGCGGTCTTCGGCCTGGCGGGCAGGACCCTGCTCGCCAGGCTGATTCAGCAAACCGAGCCGTTCCTGTTGTGGAGCTCGGCGCTGGCCCTCGGAGCGGGCCTGACGGCTGTCCTCGTCACGGCCTCGGTGGCCCTCGGAATCTTCGGGACTGCGGCCGCCTGGGCCATCGCGGGAGTGGTCTCGGCGGTAGCGATCGCCGGGCTCCGGCGACCGATCGGCGTCGGCTCTCGGCTGCGGGCGCTGTGGCGAGGCGCGCGGCGGCGGCGTGCGGCGACGATCGCCGTCGCCCTGCTGATCCTCATGACCCTGCTCGCCACGCTGGCCCCGCCGTCGTCGATGGATGCCACCGTCTACCACTTGCGGGTGGCGCGTCAGTTTCTGCTGTCAGGACACTGGACCGAGCTCCCCGAGGTGGTGCAGTCCTACCAGCCGCTCTACGTCCAGATGCTCTTCGCCGAGGGCCTCGGGCTCTGTGACGAGGTCTTCGCGGCGCTCATGCACTGGATCCTCGGGCTCGGGGCGATCCTCGCCGCGGGCGCCTGGAGCCGGCGCCTCGGGGGCTCGGCCTTGCTCGGCATGGCGGTGTTCGGACTGGCGGCACTCATCACCTGGGAGTCCACCTCGGCCTTCATCGATCTCGCGCTGGCGCTCTTCGCCTCGCTCGGCTTGCTCTGGGCCACCATGGCCGGAGAGGTCGGCGCTTCGGTTGGCCTGGCTGCCGTCTTCGCGGGCCTCGCCGCCGGGAGCAAGCTCACGGGTGGCGTCGCGGCACTGCAGACCGCGGTGGTCGCCGCCGCCTTCACGCTCTCGTCTTCGTCTTCGTCTCCGTGTTCGTCCACGTCCCCACCCTCTCTTCGCCGGTCGAGGAGGGCCGCCCGAGCCTTTGGCATCGTGGTCGCGGGGGCCTTCGCGCTCGCGCTGCCGTGGTACCTGAGGAATGTGTGGTTCACCGGCAACCCCGTGTTCCCGATCGGCAACCTCTGGCTCGGGCTCCCTGAGCGGCCCCTCGCGTTCAGCCAGTACGGGTACGGCCGGGATCTGCTGCATCTCTTGACGTCGCCCTTCGACCTGGTCTGGCGCGGAGACGCCTTCGACAAGGGCTGGGCCATCGGTCCGGCTTACCTGGCGCTGGTGCCGGTCGGGATCGCCGTGACCTGGGCCACAAAGGTCGGCCGGGCGGCCTGCGCCCTTCTCCTGTCCTGGTGGATCATGTGGTTCTTCTCGAGCCCGCAGACGCGGCTCTTGCTCCCGATCTTGCCGACCGCGGCCGCGCTCGCCTCGGCGGGCGCCGTGGCCGTCCTCGGCTCGCCCGAGCGCTGGCTGCGCCGGGCCGCGGTGGTCTTGCTGGGAAGTGCGGCGATTCTCGGCGCGGCCTTCGCGGTCCTCGCCGTCAGGACCTACGGACCGGTCGCGCTCGGGCTCGAGGACCGGGAGGCATTCCTCACCCGGATGAGCTGGCACTTCCCGGCCTTCGAAGCCACCAACGCCCGGCTCGGTCCCGGGGCAGGGAATCGCGTGGCTGTCGTCGGAGCGGACAACCTCTTTTACCTACGGGTGCCCGCGGAGACGCGACCTGAGCTCGAGCCAGCAGCCGTGCTGCGGGCACGCGGCTTCACGCACGTCCTCGACATTGCCCCGTGCGGGCGCCCATCCCGGCTGGCAGCCTCCAGCATCCTTTGGCAGGGCCGATACCGACTCCGCGCTTCACGCATGGGCGGAGGCACTCAGGCCGAGGAAACCTGCGCCGAGCTCGGCAGCACCGCCCCCAACCCGAGCGACATCGAGGGTCGAGGCGCGCGGGCCGCCTACGCGCCCTTCTCTTCCGCCCGCTCACCGTACGAATATCCGTACCGCGAGTAGTTTCGGTAGTTGTAATACTGGTAGCCGTACGACGAGCTCGAGAAATCGATCTCGTTGACGATCACGCCGAGGATGCGGACGTTGGCGGATGCGAGCTGCCGCTTGGCATGCCCAGCCGCGTCGCGAGTGGTCTTGCCACCCTTCACCACCAGGATCACGCCGTCGACCACGTTCCCGATCACCGCCGGGTCGGTCACCGCCGAGGTGGGCGGTGAGTCGAAGATGATCCGATCGTAGTGCTTCTTGAGGCTCTCGATCAGCTTCAAGAACTTCTCGGTGTGCAGGAGCTCGGCCGGGTTCGGAGGGACGGGCCCGCAGGTCATCACGTCGAGGTTGGGGACCTCGGAGCGCTTGATGGCTTGCTCGGGCGTGGTCTCGCCCACGATCACGCTCGACACCCCCACCTGGTTGGGTACCCCGAACGACTTGTGCAGCCGCGGTCGCCGCAGATCGGTGTCGACGATGAGCACGCGGTTCCCGGTCTCGGCCAGGGTGATGGCCAGGTTGGCGGCCGTGGTGGTCTTACCCTCCTGCGGGCTCGGGCTCGTGACCACCATGGTGCGGATCGGGTGATCGGGCGACATGAAGAGGATGTTGGTGCGGATGGATCGGCAGCACTCGGCCGCCAGAGACTTCGGCTCGAGGAAGACCCCGAGATCGCGATCCCGGATGCGCGCCGGGTCTTCCTTGGCCTCCTGGCCCGAGCCGATGATGGGGATCAGGCCGAGGACCGGCACCCCGAGGAGGTTCTCGACGTCCGCCTGGGTCTTGAGCGTGTTGTCTAGCGCCTCGATCAGGAAGGCCAGGCCGATGCCGAGACCGAGGCCCACCATGGCCGCGATGGCCAGGTTCTGGACAGGCTTCGGTCGGACGGGCGTGCTCGGCAGCACCGCGTGCTCGAGAATGCGCACGTTGTTGGTGCGCATGACCTCGGTCAGGTTGATCTCCTTGCGCCTCTGACTGATGAGCGAGAAGACCTTGGAGGTCTCCTGCGCGGCACGGCTGTAGGGCCGATACTCCACCTCGATCTTCGACAGGTCGATGGCCTCGTGCTTGGTCTTCTCCATCAAGGCCTCGAGCGATCGTTCGGTCTCCACCGCCGACTGATACTCGTTCTCGAACGATTCGATCGCCTTGTCCACCGTCGAGTTGTAGGCCGCCTTCATGTCCTCGAGCTGCGCGCGGGCCGCCTTCAGCTTGGGATGCTCGGGCCCGTACTTCTCCGACAGCTCGAGGTAATCCCGGGAGACTTTCATGTACTCGTCCTGCATCTTCTGCACGGCACCGCTGCTCGTGACGACGGGCAAGCTCTCCTTCAGGGCCGGGTTCTGGAGGGCCGCCTGCACCTGTTTGCGCCTGGCATCGAGCGCGATCCGGATGGCCCTGGCCTCGTTGACCCGCAGGTTGAGGTTCTGCAGGTTCTGCGTGACCATGCTCTGGCGTTCGTCGAAGCTGGTGTCGAGGAGGTTGTGGGTCTTGCGGAAGTTGAAGAGCGTGAGCTCGGACTCCTCCAGCTTCTTGCCGAGGTCGGTCTCCTGCTCCTGCAGCCACGCCGTGGCGGTCCGGGCCCCCTCGAGCTTGTAGTCGAGGTTGTATTCGATGTACGTCTCGGCGACTGCGTCGGCCAGCAGGGTCGCGCGCTTCGGCTTGGTGTCGCTCACCACCACCTCGGAGATGCGAGAATCCTTGATGGGGCGGACCTGGATCCGACCGGCGAGCGCGCGGGCGATCGCGTCCATGTCCGGCTTGCCGGTGGCCCCGCCGTTGAAGTCCTTGTCGTACTGAAGGCCGAGCTTCTCGACCACTCGCCGCGACACCCCCGGCGACTGGATGATCCGGTACTGCGTCTCGTAGAACTCCTTGTTGGCCCAGTAGCTCCCCGTCCCCATCTCGACCACGTCCTTCACGCCTTGCAGGACCTGCGGCGCCATCGGCTCGATGACGATCTGGCAGCGCGCCTCGTAGATCTTGGGCTGACGATAGGTCCAGACGATGGTCACCCCGATGGCGGCGACCAGGCACAAGACCACGATCGGCCAGCGCTTGACGACGGTGCGCCAGTAGGCCCGCAAGTCCGTCTTGGACTCGAGCAGATCCGTCTGGTTGCTGGTGCGATTGTCGGCGGCGCCCGTGTCTGACGAAGAGTCCATGAGAAGGGCTTACGGTAGCTCATGAAAGAGCACCGGTGCAACCCGAGCGAGCGTCCAAGATCCGTAACGGAGCGCGGGAAGGGGAGGACCCCTCCCCGCGAGCCCCTCCCGACGGACGACAAGAAGCGCACCCGGATCTGCTTCGCCCGCGATATCTCCGGTTGGCTAAGCCAACCTCCGATCCACCGCATGGACAGCGCGATTTTGGACCGAAGACTTGCTCGGAGATGACCGCACCAGGCCCCTGCGGCTCAGCGCGACGTGGATTGCGACTTCGGTGGTGGCGCGGCATCGACGTTGTCGTCGATGGGGGGGGCCGGATGGTCGAGGCCCAGGCGCTGCGTCGCTGATCGGGCTCGGTCACCCCGGGTGAGCCAGTGCTCGCGCACGATGCGCCCGCCCTGAACCCACAGGTAACGCGCGGCCGTGCGTGGGTGGTCGAAGCTCAGGACCTTCCGCCCGAGCTGCTCCGGACGCGACACCGGCTCGAGCCCGCCATATCCAGCGATTACCCGTTCCACCAACCACGAGAGACCCGGCCCCCGACCCTGCGCGTCGGCTGCCGCACCGGTCGCCGGGTCGCCGAGAAATGCGGCCGAGAGGGCAAGGGTCGTCTCGAGGGCGCGCAGGCATTCCCACGCCCGAGCCGCGGCGCGCAAACGCACGATGGTATCCGCGGCGGCGGCGGCCTCCGGCTGCCCGGCCGTCGTCGCCATCGCCGCGAGGCGGCGAAAGTCGAGGAGGTAGAGCGCCGGGACGTCGAAGTGGTGGATGGCCATGTGGAGCGCCTGGTTGACGGCCGCGTGCACGAAGCTCGGGGTCTTCGTCACGCGCCCCGCGAAGCTCCACGTCCGCATGTCGTTCCACAGGGCCCGGTAGTCGATCGCGCCGCGGACCAGGGGCGCGAGCGCGAAGTGCAGGTCCACGTTGACGGCGTCCCGGCGGAACGAGACCTCGTGGTAGTCGGGCTGGTCGAAGCCGGGGGCGCCGGCCGACGGTCGGTAGCCGAGGCGCGCGAGTGTGCCGAGGGCCGCCCGCCGCTCGCTCCCGCGGACGAGCAGATCGATGTCGGACGACGGGCGCGTCCCAGGGTCGGGATAGATGAGATCCTCGTAGGCGATCCCCTTCAGGACGGCCACCTCGACGCCCCGGGCGTCGAGCGCGGCCAGGATCTCGGAGAGGGCGTGGCGCAGCAGGGTCGAGCGCCCGAGCGTGGACAACCGATCCCGGCGAAATGTCTCGGCGATCTCCGGGGAGAACCCGGCGGGCCGGCTCCCGATCGAAAGGAGCGGGGACAGGCGGTGATGCCGGGCCAGCGCGACGATCCGCGCAGCCTCGATCCCCGTGGGAGATCGAAAGGGCACGCCGCGGTCGGCGGTCGCCACCAGCGCGACGAGGAGCCGCTGATCAGCGGAGCGCATCCCTGGCGGCGTTGGCGTTGGCATCATCATCGGCATCGGCATCGGCGGGACCGGCGTCTGCATTCGGCCCGTGCCATTGTACGCGCTCCGCTTTCGCCGTGACGCGCGTCGCCGGGTGCGGTAGCTTGGCGCCGGCTGGTATCAAGTTGGCAACCGACACGTCCGATCGCCGCCTGCGCATCTGCTTGCTGCACAACTACCGCGAGTCGCAGCAGATCAGCATGAAGCTCTACGCGGATCGCCTGGGCTCGGCGCTGCGCCTCCAGGGCGCCGACGTCGAGCGGCTGAGCCCGCCGCCCCTCTTTGGCTCGGGCGGCAAGGCCTGGTTCTTCGACAAGCTCGACTCGTATCTCGGTCGCTTCGTCGCGTACCCGCGCATCGCCCATGGCGCCCGCGCCGACATCTACCACGTGGTGGATCATGGTCAGGCCTTCTTGACGGCCTCGCTCGAGCCGCGTCGAACCGTGGTCACCTGCCACGACATGATGCTGCTCGTGGCCTCGTCGGGCCGCCTCGGCCGGCGTCCCGAGCTGACCGTGGCCCTGCACGTCTTCCGCGAGATCTCCTCCTTCCTCGGCCAGGCCGCCGCCATCGTGGCCGATTCGGAGAGCACCCGGCGCGACATCCTCCGCTACCTCAACGTGGATCCGGAGCGCATCGAGGTCATCCCACCCGGGCTCAACCAGCCGTTCGCACCCGACCCCGCGCGGCGCGAGCTCGGCCGACGGCGCTGGCGCCTGGGTGACGATCACGTGATCCTCCAGCTCGGCAACGCCTTCTACAAGAACGTGGAGGCCTGCCTGGATGTGGTCGCGGATCTGCGCCAGCGCGGCCTGCCGGTGACGCTCATCCGCGCCCGCCAGCGGCTCGGTCCGGCCCAGCGCGCGCGGGTCGAGCGGCTCGGCATCGGGCGGTTCGTGCGCGATCTCGGGGTCCTCGAGGACGCCGACCTGGCCACCCTCTACAACGCCGCCGATGTGCTCTTGTTTCCCTCGTACTACGAAGGGTTCGGGTGGCCCCCGCTCGAGGCCATGGCCTGCGGGACGCCGGTGGTGTGCTCGCGCTCGGGGTCCCTGGGGGAGATCTCGGCACCGGCCGCCCTGACCTGCGACCCCGAGGATGTGACGCGCCTGTCGACGCACGTCGCGGCGGTCCTCACCGACCCGGCCCTGGCGTCGGCCATGCGCGAGCGCGGGCTGGTCCACGCCCAGCAGTTCCGCTGGGATCGCACCGCCGAGCGCATGATGGCCCTCTACCGCCGCGTCCGAGAGGCGGTCTAGTCCCGATGTGCGGCATCGCGGGGATCCTGCGCTGGCGGACCGGCGCGACGCTCGATCCGGCCGAGATCCACCGCATGGTCCTCGCCCTCAGCCACCGCGGACCCGATCACCAGGGCCTCCTGTGCGAGGGCCGGGTGGGGCTCGGGATGCGCCGCCTCGCCATCCAGGATCTGAGCCCGACCGGGGAGCAACCGATGTCCTCCGAGGACGGGGCCATCACGCTGGTCTTCAACGGCGAGATCTACGACCACCTCGACCTGCGCTCGCGCCTCAGCGCCGAGGGCCAGCCGTTCCGCGGGACCAGCGACACCGAGACCCTGGTCCACGGCTACCGCCGCTTCGGGATCGATGGGCTCCTGGCCCGCATCGACGGCATGTTCGCCTTCGCGGTCCTCGATCGCATCCGCCGCAAGCTGGTCTTCGCCCGCGACGCCTTTGGCGTCAAGCCGCTCTACCTGCGGAGGGGTCCAGGGCAAATCTCCTTCGCCTCGGAGGTGCGCTCCTTCGCCCACGACGGGCTCGGGCGCCCGTCACCCGAGCCCGGGTTCGTGTCGTCCTACCTGTACACCGGGTGGGTGCCGTCGCCCGCCACCGCGTTCGTGGGCGTGCACAAGCTGCCGGCCGGGGCCATCCTCGAGGTGGATCTCGAGACCGGCGCCGAGACCGAACGCCGCTTCTACGAGCTCGCGCCGGAGTCCACGCTGATCGGACTCGGAGACGACGAGCTGATGGCGCGTTTTCGCGAACGGCTCAACTGGGTGGTGCGCCGCCAGTTGCTGTCGGACGTCCCGGTCGGGGTGTTCCTCTCGGGCGGGCTCGACTCGAGTGCGATCCTGACCACCGCCACGCCCCACCTCGAGACGCCGCCGCAGGCCTTCTCCATGGGCTTCGAGTCGTCCGAGACCCGAGACGAGACCGGGCCCGCCGCCGTGATCGCCGCGGCCACCGGCAGCGAGCACGTGATCTGGAAGCTCGATCCCACCACCCTCGAGGATCTGGCGCCCATCCAGGCGGCCCTCGAGGAGCCGATCGCCGACAGCGCGGTGGTCCCCCTCTGGCACCTGTGCCAGGCCACCGCCTCGCGGGTCAAGGTCGCCCTCTCGGGCGAGGGGGGCGACGAGGCCCTCGGCGGCTACACCCGTTATTTCTGGGGATATGCGGCGGCGGCGGCCTCCCTGGCGGCGTCGAGCTTCGGAGGAAGAGGAGGCGGCGACGGCGGCGGTCCGTCCTGGTCCGGAGCGCTCGGACGGCTGTTGCCCGAGGCCCCCGCGCGGGCCCATGGCCTCGCCAACCTCGCGCGCCGGGCGGGCAAGTTCGCGCACAGCTTCGGGCTGCCGGAGGTGGAGCGGTACCTCTCGTGGTTCGAGGTCTTCTCGCGCTCCGAGCGGGAGGCGCTCACCGGGCGCCGCGATCACACCCTCGTCGAGCAGGTCGAACGCATCTACGGACGAGCGCGCCGCCAGGGGCTCGACGTCGTCCAGTGCATGCAGTACGTCGACATCCACACCATGCTGCTCGACAACCTGCTCGTGAAGGCCGACAAGCTGTCGATGGCCCACAGCCTCGAGGTCCGGGTCCCCCTGCTCGATCGCCGTCTGGTCGAGTTTGGAATCGGCCTGCCCATCCGGGCCAAGATCGGGCTGCGCGGGAACAAGCCGCTCCTGCGGACCCTGCTGTCGGATCGGCTCCCGCGTGCCATCACCCGCCAGGGCAAGCGCGGCTTCGAGCTGCCGGTGAACCGGTGGTTTCGCGATCCCGGGACCGCGACGCTGCGCGAGCGCATGCGGTCGGGGGCCCTGGTTCGGGGCCTCGGCTTCTCGGCCCGGGCCATCGGCGACACCCTTCGGCGCCACCAGGAGGGCGCCGATCTCGGGCGACAGCTGTTCGCGCTCGCGATGCTCGAGACCTGGGCCGAGCAGAACACGTGACCGCGCAGGACCGGCTCGCCGGTCGAATCGGATACCGGCTCGCCGGTCGAATCGGATGTCGGTTGGCCGTTGCGGCCCCACGCTCGATTCAATAGGGTATGCGCGTGTCGCGTGTGCCACGCAGCATCCTGATCGTCGCGCCCGAGTTTGCCATCGATGCCGACGGGACCTACCGCCCGGGCGGCCTGGCGGTGTTCGCCCGCAGCGTGGTCGAGTCCCTGGCCGGGGCGCCGGGGCTGGCGCGGCTCGAGGCCTGGGGGCTGCTCGACACCCCGGCGGGGCTCGGGGTCTTCGAGCGCCATCACCGGGGATCGCCGACGCGGGTACGCGCGCGGGCCTTCGGTGGCGACCGGCCCCGCATGGCGGTGGAGTTCGCGCTGCGCCACCTGGCCTTCGAGCTGGTGATCTTCCTGCACATCGGGGTCGGGCGGCTCGGGGTGCTGCGCCCCTTTCGTCGACAATCGCTGTGGCTGGTGGGGATCGAGGTCCGCCGACGGCTGCGCGTCGACGAGCGCTTCACCGTCCGGCGCGCGCGACCCCTGCTCGCCATCTCGCGCTTCTCGAGCGACGAGATGCGCCGCCACAATCCCGACCTGCCGGCGGCCTTGCCCGTTCACCTCGGCGTCGAGCCGGAGGGGCCGTGGAGCTCGAGCACCACGACGAATGCGACCGAGACCGCCGTTCCAAAGTATGTGGCCGCCGCGCGCAAGCCCGCGGTCCTCATCGTCGCGCGCCTCGCGGCGAGCGAGCGCTACAAGGGCCACGACCAGCTGCTCGAGGCCTGGGGCGAGGTTCGGCGCCAGCATCCGGCGGCGGAGCTGTGGATCGCCGGGGCGGGGGACGATCTCGAACGCCTGCGGGCCAGGGCCGCCGGCCTCGGGCATGCGGGTGGGGACTCCGTCCAGTTCCTCGGCAGGGTCAGCCATGCGCGGCTCTTCGAGCTGTACGCGACGGCGCGGCTCTTCGCCATGCCGAGCACCGGCGAGGGCTTCGGCCTGGTCTTCACCGAGGCCATGCGCTTCGGGCTGCCCTGCGTCTGCAGCTTCGACTCCTCGGCCGAGATCGTGCAAGACGGCGTCACCGGCCTGGTGGTGGCGCAAGAGCCCGCGGCGATCGCCGTGGCCTGTGGCCGCCTGCTCGCCGACGACGCCCTGGCCGAGCGGCTCGGCGCGGCCGGGCAGCGCCGGTTTCGCCAGCGCTACACCTTCGACGGGATGCGCGCCCGGGTGCGGGAGGCTTACGGCTACGCCATCGGCGCCACCGCCAGCTCGGAGACGCAGGCGTGAAGCGCGCCCTCATCATCGGGATCTCCGGTCAAGACGGGGCCTACCTCGCCCGGGCGCTCCTCGGGCGCGGCTACGAGGTGATCGGGACCTCACGCGACGCCCAGCTCTCGAGCTTCTCCAACCTCGGGCGCCTCGGAATCCGGCAGCAGGTCCGCCTGCACTCGATGGCCCTCACCGACTTTCGCAGCGTCCTTCAGACGCTCATGCGCTTCGAGCCGACCGAGATCTTCAACCTCGCCGGGCAGAGCTCGGTCGGCCTGTCGTTCGAGCAGCCGGTCGAGACCCTCGAGAGCATCGCGATCGGGACCCTCAACGTGGTCGAGGTCCTGCGCCTCCTCAAGACCCCGGCGCGCTTCTACAACGCGTGCTCGAGCGAGTGCTTCGGGGAGACCCCGGCCGGCGGGGCCAGCGAGCAGAGCGCTTTCGCCCCCCGCAGCCCCTACGGGGTGGCCAAGGCCACCGCCTACTGGACGGTCGCCAACTACCGCGAGGCCTACGGGATCTGGGCCTGTTCGGGCATCCTCTTCAACCACGAGTCGCCGCTGCGACCCGAGCGCTTCGTGACCCGCAAGGTGATCGAGGTGGCGCGCCGGATCGCCCACGGCAGCCCCGAGCGCCTCACCCTCGGGAACATCGACATCGAGCGCGACTGGGGCTGGGCGCCCGAATACGTCGAGGCGATGGCCAGCATGCTGCAGCTCTCCTCGCCCGAGGATTTCGTGATCGCCACCGGCGAGACCCACCCCCTTCGGGCCTTCGTGGCCGAGGCCTTCGCCCAGGTCGGCCTCGACTACCGCGACCACGTGACCACCGATCCCGAGCTGTTCCGCCCGAGCGACATCCACCGCAGCCAGGGCAATCCCGCCAAGGCGGCGCGGCTCCTCGGGTGGACCGCCACCGTCCGGATGAAGGAGGTGGTGCGGGGCATGCTCGCGCACCGAACAGGTGCTCTGGACACCCGCCCGCCCGCCTGATCGCGCCGATGCCGCGGCTCCTGCTCTACTATCACTTCTTCCACCCGAGCGACGTGGTCAGCGCCCGCCAGTTCTCCGATCTCGGCGCCGAGCAGGTGGCGCGCGGCTGGGAGGTCACCGCGGTCACCAGCGACCGCGCCTGGCACGATCCGACCGTGCGCTATCCCGCGCGCGAGACCTGGCGCGGGATCGAGATCCACCGGGTCCACCGCCCGGCGTGGCCGCAGTCGCGGGCGCTCACCCGCCTCGGGAACAGCGCCTATCTGCTCGGGGCCTGGACACGCCACAGCCGGACCCTGCCGCCGGTGGACGCCATCGTCATCGGCTCCGATCCGGCCTTCGCGCCGCTGCTCGCCCTGCCGCTCGCGCGCCTGCGTCCCTCGACGCCGATCGTCCACTGGTGCTTCGATCTGTACCCCGAGGCCATCGAGGCGGAAGGGCGGGGGGCGGGATCCTCGCTCACCGCGCTCGGGATGCCGGCCGCGCGCCGGCTGATGGCCGCGGCCTACCGGCGCTGCGACACGCTGGTGGACATCGGCTCGACCATGCGGCGCCGGCTCGCCGCCTACGGGACGCCGGCCCGCCACGCGACGCTCCCACCCTGGGCGCTGGTCGAGCCCGAGCGCCCGAGCCCGATCGATCGCGCGGCGCGCGCGGCGCTGTTCCCGGCCGAGACCAGGCTGGCCTTGATCTACGCGGGGACCATGGGGCGGGCACACGACTTCGAGCCCCTGCTCGAGCTGGCGCGGGCGTGCCGAGCGCGCTCGGGGCGCGCCATCGGGTTCTGCTTCGCCTGCCGCGGCAACCGCCTCGACGAGCTGCGGGCCGCCGTGCGCGCCGAGGACGTGAACGTCACCTTCGCACCCTTCGGCACCGAGGCCGAGCTCCCGGCGCGCCTCGCGGCCGCCGATCTCCACGTCGTCAGCCTGCGCCCGGAGTGGCAGGGGCTGGTGGTCCCCTCCAAGTTCTTCGCGTCGCTGGCGGTGGGACGGCCGGTCCTGTTCACGGGCCCTGCCGACTCCGAGATCACCGACTGGATCGCCGAGCTCGGGGTGGGCCTCGCGGTGCACGGCCCGGCCGACCGCGCCGCCGCCGTCGAGGCGCTGCACCGCCTCGCCCTTGCGCCGGCCGAGCTCGCGGCCTGGCAGGCCGAGGTTCACGCCCGCTACGCCGAATCCTTCAGCAAGCGCGCCACCAACGATCGCTGGGATCGGCTGCTCCGGGAGATCGCCGCGCGCTCGTCCTCGTCATCGTCCCGCACGTCCCCCACGTCCACGTAGCGTCGATCTCGATGTCCGCACCGGCCGGGGACCGCGCCGCGCTTCCAGCCTTGAAACGGCGGGCCCTCCGTGTATGAATCGGCCCCCGATGTCTCGCAAACGCGTGCTGGTCACCGGGGGAGCCGGCTTCCTCGGCTCCCACCTCTCCGATCGCCTGATCGCCGAGGGCCACGAGGTGGTGTGTCTCGACAACTTCTTCACGGGCAGCCGCACCAACATCGAACACCTGCTCGATAACCACCGCTTCGAGCTCCTGCGCCACGACATCACCGAGCCGCTCACCCTCGAGGTCGACGAGATCTTCCATCTGGCCTGTCCGGCCTCGCCCATCCACTACCAGCGCAACCCGGTGCGCACGATCCGCACGGCGGTGCAGGGGACCTTGAACGCGCTCGATCTGGCCCGCGAGGCCCGGGCGCGCATCCTCATCGCCTCGACCTCCGAGTGCTACGGCGATCCCGCGGAGCACCCGCAGAAGGAGACCTACTGGGGCAACGTCAATCCGATCGGCCCGCGCGCCTGCTACGACGAGGGAAAACGCTGCGCCGAGTCCCTGGCGGTGTCCTACGCCATGCAGTACGGCGTCGAGGTGCGCATCGCGCGCATCTTCAACACCTACGGCCCTCGGGTCCACGAAAACGACGGCCGGGTGGTCTCGAACTTCATCGTCCAGTCGCTGCGCGGCGAGGCGTTGACCATCTACGGCGAGGGCCAGCAGACCCGCTCGTTCTGCTACGTGTCGGATCTGATCGAGGGCTTCATGCGCCTCATGGCCAGCGGCCACGGCTCGGATCCCGTCAACCTCGGCAACCCGCGCGAGACCACGGTGCTCGAGCTCGCCGAGCTCATCCGGGACATGGTCGGCTCGCACAGCCCCATCAGCCGGGTGCCGCTGCCGAAGGACGATCCCACCCGACGCAACCCGGACATCACGCGGGCCCGCCAGCTCCTCGGTGGCTGGGAGCCCCGCGTCAGCCTGGAACATGGGATCGCCGCCACGATCGCCGACTTTCGCAAGCGCTTCGGCCTCCCCGCGCCGCTCTGAACCGCACACCCGGCCGTCCGTCGACGCCCGACATTTCACCGTCGGCCCCTCCCGACCCGCCGTCGATCCCGCCGGGGCCTGGCGGGCCTCGACTCCCCCCGACGTTCGCGTATCCTCCCCGCTGCATGGACTTGAGCATCGTCATCCCCTGCTACAACGAGTCCGAGACCATCACCCGCCTGGTGGCCGCGCTCGACGAGGCCGAAGCGGCGCTGCGCGCCGGGGGTCGCTCCTGCGAGTTCGTCCTGGTCGACGACGGCTCGCGGGACGGCAGCTTCCCCAAGCTGCGGGCGGCGGCGGCCTCCCGCCCCTGGCTGCGGCTGATTCGCTTCCGGCGAAACTATGGACAGACCGCGGCGATGGCGGCGGGGTTCAAGGCCGCCCGGGGTGACATCGTCATCCCCATGGACGCTGATCTCCAGAACGATCCGGCGGACATCCCCAAGCTGCTCGCCAAGCTCGACGAGGGCTATGACGTCGTCTCGGGGTGGCGGCGCGATCGCAAGGACAAGGTCGCCTCCCGCAAGATCCCCTCGTGGATCGCCAACTGGATCATCGGCCGGGTGTCCGGGGTTCACCTGCACGACTACGGGTGCACCCTCAAGGCCTACCGCCGCGAGTTCCTCGAGCCGGTGAACCTCTACGGGGAGATGCATCGGTTCATCCCCATCTACGCCAAGTGGGCGGGGGCGCGCGTGACGGAGGTGGTGGTCACCCACCACCCGCGCCGCGAGGGCAAGTCGAAGTACGGCATCATGCGCACCTTCAAGGTGCTGCTCGATCTCCTGACCGTGAAGTTCCTGGGGGACTACGCCACCAAGCCGCTCTACTTCTTCGGGGGCCTCGGCTTCGTCACCTGCACCCTCGGGGTGGTGACCGCCCTTTACACCCTGTTTCAGCGCTTCGCCGAGAACGCCTACGTGCACCGCAACCCGCTGTTCGTGGTGGCGGTGTTCCTGTTCATGCTGGGCGTTCAGTCGATCATGATGGGCCTCCTGGCGGAGCTCCAGATCCGCACCTACCACGAGGCGCAGGCCAAGCCCACCTACCTCATCGGGGACATGGTGAACTTCGACGCGACCGAGGTGACGCCGCTCGGCGGCGGGGTCGGCGGGGTCGGCTCGTCGGGACCGGTGCCGGCGGCGCCGGCGGTCCCGGCCGCCTCGGCCATCGGCTGACCCATGTGTGGCATCGCAGGCCTCCTCGATCCCACCTTCGCCGCGATCGACGGCGCTTGCCTCGCGCGCATGACCCGCGCCCTGGCGGCACGAGGCCCGGACGGCGAGGGGTTCTGGACCGCGCCCGGCGTCGGCCTCGGACATCGGCGCCTCTCGGTCATCGATCTCAGCGCGGCCGGCACCCAACCCATGGGCGGCGAGGACGGCACGGTCCAGGTGACCTTCAACGGCGAGATCTACAACTTCGCCGGACTGGCCGACGAGCTCATGGGGCGAGGTCACCACTTTCGTTCCCGCTCGGACACCGAGGTGCTGGTCCACGGCTACGAGGAGTGGGGCGAGGGTCTGCTCGATCGCATCGACGGCATGTTCGCGTTCGCGATCTGGGATTCTGGGCGACGGCGGCTCTTCGCGGCCCGGGACCGCATGGGCAAGAAGCCATTCTACTGGGCCCAGATCCCGCGCGACGGCGGCCGGCCGCCCCTCTTCGCCTTCGGCTCGGAGCTGAAGGCGCTCTTCCCGGTGCCCGGCCTCGATCGGCGCGTCGACCTGGCGGCCCTGCAGCGCTACCTGGCCTTCGAGTACGTGCCAGCGCCGCGCACCATCATCGCCGGGGCCCACAAGCTCGACGCCTCCGAGTGCCTCACGCTCGATCTCGGGGTCGACCCCTTCGCGACGCCGGTGGTGCGTCGCTACTGGGATCTGCCCTTCCCCGAGACCCACCTCCCCCGATCCGAGCCGGAGGCGGCCGAGGAGCTGCGCGGGCTCTTGCAGCGGGCGGTGAAGCGGCGGCTGGTGTCCGACGTTCCGCTCGGGGTGTTCCTGTCGGGGGGGATCGACTCGTCGGCGGTGGTCTCGATGATGGCCGCCGCCGGTGGACACGGCGGGGTCGAGACCTTCTCCATCGGCTTTCCCGATGCCAGCTTCGACGAGACCACCCACGCCCGCCTGGTGGCCGAGCGGTTCGGCACCGAGCACCGCGAGGAGCGGCTCACCCCGGAATCCCTGCTCGGCATCCTTCCGGACGTGATGACGTTCATGGACGAGCCGCTGGCGGACGCCTCGATCATTCCCATGTACCTGCTGGCGCGGTTCACCCGGCGGCACGTGACGGTGGCGCTCGGCGGCGACGGCGGCGACGAGCTCTTCGCCGGCTACCCGACCTTCAAGGCCGAGCAGCTGGCGCGCGACACCTACGATCGCCTGCCGGCCCCCCTCGGCCGCCTCGGCGCCGAGATGGCGCGCCGGCTGTCGCAGCACCTGCCGGCTGGCACCGACTACTTCAGCCTGGACTTCAAGGTTCACCAGTTCCTGCGGGGGATCTCGGGGACGGGGCCGAGGCGGCACCAGCGGTGGATGTCGAGCTTCCTGCCCGAGGAGCAGTCGGTGCTGCTGACGGACGAGGTGCGTCGCGGGCCGGGAGCCTCGGCCGACCCGCTGGCCGACCTCGAGGTCCGGGCCGCGCAGAGCCGCGCGCGCGATGGGTGGGACCTGATCATGGACGCTTATTGTCGCTTCTACTTGACGGGCGACATCAACGTGAAGGTCGATCGCGCCTGTGGGGCGGTCGGCCTCGAGGCCCGGGCGCCCTTCCTCGACACCGACGTGGTCAGCTTCGCCTGTCGCTTGCCACCGGCCCTGCGCATGGGCGGCGGCATCACCAAGCGGGTCCTCAAGGCGGCGCTGCGCGGTCACCTGCCGGACGAGATCCTCGATCGACCCAAGCAGGGCTTTGGCGTTCCGGTCGCGCGCTGGATGAAGGGCGAGCTCCTGCCACTCCTGCGTGAGGAGCTGCACCCGGACAAGCTCCGCCGCGAGGGCTTCTTCGCGCCCGCCGAGGTGTCGCGCATCCTCGAGGAGCACGTGCGCGGTCAGCGCGATCACCGCAAGCAGCTGTGGACGCTGCTGGTCTTCGAGCAGTGGCTGCGCCAGCACGGGCCGGCGGCGTGACGTCAACTCCCGAGACGATCCGGTCCGCACAGGCAGCCGAAGCCGAGCCCGAAACCGCGCCCGCGCTGCGGGCCCTCCCGAGCGCCACGCCGCCGGTGACCACGATCCCTACCCAGGACCTCGCGTCGCACCACGCGCCGCTTGCCGAGCCTCTCGTCGAGGCCTTCCGCCGGGTGCTAGCCTCCGGCCGCTACGTCTCGGGCGACGCGGGGGGCGAGGTCCGCGCCTTCGAGCGCGAGGCCGCCCGGATCCTCGGCACGTCGCACGCCATCGGGATGTCCTCGGGCACGGACGCCCTGCTGGCGGTGCTCATGGCCATCGGCGTCAGCCCCGGGGACACGGTCGTCACCACACCCTTCTCGTTCGTGGCGACCGCCGACGTGATCGTCCGCCTCGGCGCGCGGCCGGTGTTCGCGGACGTGGATCCGGTCACGCTCAACCTCGATCCCGAGGCGGCGCGCGCCGCCATCGGCGCCGAGACCCGGGCGGTGGTGGGGGTGCATCTGTTCGGGCGACCGTGCGCCGGGGCCGCGCTGCGGGCCGCCTGCGAGCCGCGCGGGGTCAGCTTGATCGAGGACGCAGCCCAGGCCGTGGGTGCGGTCGACACCGACGGGAGGCCCGTCGGTGCCATCGGCCAGGCCGCCGCCCTCTCGTTCTTCCCGTCGAAGAACCTCGGCGCGCTCGGAGATGCCGGGATGGTGCTGACCAACGACGGCGCGCTCGCCGCCACGCTTCGCCGCTTGCGCGTCCACGGGGCCGGCCAGCGCTTCGTCCACCAGATCATCGGCGGCAACTTCCGCCTCGACGAGCTTCAAGCCGCGCTCTTGCGGGTCAAGCTCCCCCTCCTGCAGACGTGGAACGCCGCCCGTCGCCGGCTGGCGGCCCTGTATCGCGAGAGGCTGGCGGGCCTTCCGCTGGCCCTGCCGCCCGATGATGCACCGGGCGCGGTGTGGAACCAGTTCGTGGTGCGTGTTCCCCGGATCGGAGCCGGCGGTGGCCGCGCGCGCGACGCGCTGGCCGACGCGCTGGCGCGGGATGGCGTGGCAACCGCGGTGTACTACCCGGCGCCGCTGCACCTGCAGCCCTGCTTCGCGTCGCTCGGCCATCGGCGAGGAGACTTCCCCGTGGCCGAGCGTGCCTGCGACGAGGTCCTGGCGCTGCCCATCTATCCGGAGCTCCGGCCCGCCGACGTCGCGCTCATCGCCGAGCGCATCTCCAGACACTTCGCCGGAGATCAGCGCGTTAATCGGAATCCCGCTAAGTCATAGCGATCTCTCTGACCAACCTGGCGAAGGGTGCGTCATCACAGTCGGTTCGCTCTGACGAGGGGTGAACCGCCGGAGTCCGAGCCGGGCAAGACACGGCAACCATTGGGATTCCACAATGGCACATTGGGTGCAAATGGGAGTGTCGTCCCCACAGGAACACACCCAGGAGATCCCACCATGACCACCTCGACCATCCGCACGTCCGTCAGCGCCTTCATCCTCTCCACCTGCCTCGCGTTGATCGGTGGCTCTGCCAAGGCTGGTCTCAACTCGACCAACGGCCTCAACTCGACCAACGGCCTCAACTCGATCAACGGCCTCAACTCGATCAACGGCCTCAACTCGATCAACGGCCTCAACTCGACCAACGGCCTCAACTCGATCAACGGCCTCAACTCGACCAACGGCCTCAACTCGATCAACGGCCTCAACTCGATCAACGGCCTCAACTCGATCAACGGCCTCAACTCGATCAACGGCCTCAACTCGATCAACGGCCTGACGGGGTCCGCGAGCACCTGGGGTAACGCCGGGATTGACCCGACCAAGTCGCTCTCCGGGTCGCTGCAAACGCGCTGAGAACGTGGATTCTCGCCGGCCTAGTGTCCCGCCCGAAACCGCCGTCGCTCCCGCAACCGGATCTCCCAGGGGGCCGAGCCACGGGCGTCAGCGGGCGCAAGGCCAGTTCGTGCGACGCATCGTCGCGACGACGGCATCCTCGCGTCGGCTCGGCGTCGCGCCGTGCGAGACCAGAGAGACCGCCGACTGCAGCAACAGTGGCAGCCCACCGGCCGAGTACCCCACCGCCAGCCAGGTCAACCAGCCCGCCTCCGTGAACGCGTAGTCACGCAGCTTCTCTTTGATCCCCATGCCCATGACGTGCCTCGCGCTCCTGTCGTTGCAACGCAGGTACGATGCGGGGGACCGAGGTTTGGATTCATCACAAGGTCTCCGGATCGACGCGCTCGATCGACCAGTCCGTCCTCACGCGCTCGCCGTCGGCCCGATGGGCCTCGGATCCCGTGTCGGTCACCAGGCTGCTGGCGACCGCGAGGGCGGGAATGCGCGCCAGATCGCCGCGTGCGAGCGCGTCGAGGGCTCGATTCTGCTCCGAGGTGTGACGGTCGAGGCGCACCAGGGGGAATCGGCCCCGCTCCCCGCAGACGAACAGCCGCAGCTTCCCCTTCTCGACCATAGGATCGCTCACCACCCGGACCAGCGCGCCCGCCCCTGGCGCGACGGCACCGTCGGCGCCGGCGGACCATGACGGCTCCGGGCAGGCTCCCGGCCCTGCGTCGTCATCCGCGATCGGTCCGCCGATCTCATCGTCGCTCCGGTCCAGCACCAGGTAGCTGAAATCGACGCGCCGCCGGGTCTCGAGGCCGGCCGCGGCGTCGTGGCACCAGTCGCGCTCGCGCGCCAGCGCCGGGCAGGGCCCCCGATACAGGCACGGCGCACGCACGCGCAGCCTCCCGGCCGCGAGCAGCCGATCGCGCACCTGCAACAGGTCGCGCGAGGTCTCGCGCAGGGCCGGCTCGATGAGGACGACGAGACCCCCGGGCGCGAGCAAGTCCTCCCCCCATCGATTCACCAGCCCGGCCAGCCTCGTCAGCCGTTCTTCCGTCTGCCCGTCCGTCTGCCCGTCCGTCTGCCCGCCGACCTGTCCGCCTCCCTTCGAGCTCACGAAGAGCTCGTTCAGCAGGTGGCTCGCCACCACCAGATCGAAGCCGCCACCGAGGGCCGCGACCGAGGCCGGATTCGCGAGGTCGAGGTTGCGAATCCCCGGGCCGACCACGTGCCGGTCGACCGAGGTTCGCTCGACCCCGCCCGCCCCGAAATACCGATCGAGGGCCGCCCCAGCCGCGCCCGTGCCACTCCCGAGATCGAGCGTGCGCAGTCGGCGCCGGTCAGCTCGTCCAGGCCGCTTCAGGCGCGCACCGACGCCGTGCTGCTCGAGGATGCGCGTCAACGCGGCTTCCGTGCGCGGCGCCACGTCCCGCGCATACGCAGCTCGCAACGCAGGCTCCGCCATGTAGGCGGTCCCCACCAGCGCCCGGGGACCGACCAGCCCCTCGTGGAGGGCACGGCCCACGGGATCCGTCGGCCGACCGCGCCGGATACGTGACATGCAACGCGCTCCGGATCTCTCCCCTGAGCTCTCCCCAGATCTGGCCGGCAGGTCAGCCCTTGCCGAACATGCGCGTGAAGTCCTTGAAGCTGACGATCAGGAGGACCCCGAGCAAGAACACCAGCCCGACCGTGTGGACCATCGCCTCGACCCGGGGGTTGATCCGCTTGCGAATGACGGCCTCGACCGCCAGGAAGAGCGCCCGCCCGCCGTCGAGCGCCGGCAGAGGCAGCAGATTGAAGAGCCCGAGGTACACCGACAGCATCGCGATGATCCCGAAGTAATCCCACAGGCTGCGGTTGGCGGCCTTGGCGATCTCCCGCGTGATGCCGATGGGCCCCGACAGCTCCGCCTTCTCCTTGCCAGTGACCATGCTGTAAAGGCCCCCGAGGATGATCTTCGACTTCTCGTAGGGGTAGATCAGCGCCTGCACGGTGGCCGCGCCGAGCGGCAGGGCGGTCAGGTCGTAGTGATCGATCTGGACGCCGATCAGGAAGTCGCCCGAGGGCTGCTGCCTCGGCGTCACGGTCGTCACGATCGGCTTCCCGTCGCGCAGGATCTTGAGGGCCATGGGTGCGCCGTGGCCCTGCTTGATCTGATCGCGGATGGTGTGTTCCGGCCCGATCGCGCGCCCGTCCGCCTCGGCGATCACGTCACCCGCCTGCAGCCCGGCCGCCGCCGCGGCCGAGCCCCCGTTGACATCGACGATGCGCTCGGTCTTGGAGGGCAGCGGGACGCCGAGGGTGGTGAACACCACGAGCATGATCAGGAAGGCCGTGATGAAGTTGGCCAGCGGCCCCGCCACGATGGTGAACATGCGCATCCAGCGCGGCCGGTTGGGATAGACGAAAGGATCGTCCCGGTCGAACTCCTCGTGCGGATTGAGGCCGGTGATCTGGACGAACCCTCCGAGCGGGATGGGGGCGATCTGAAAGGTCGTCCCACCCCGCTTGAAGCCGATCAGGGTCGGGCCGAAGCCAATCGAGAACCGCTCGATCCGCATGCCGCAGAGCCTGGCGGCCAGGTAGTGCCCACCCTCGTGGAGCACCACCAGCAGGCCGAGCCCGACGATTGCAATGACGATGGACAGCATCGTGGAAGCCTAGCAGGTTTCCGGTTTGTCGGTGCCGAGGGGCCGGGCCGCCGCGCGGACCCGGAGCCGAACAGACCCCGGCGCGGTTCCCCGCGGCCTGGTCACGCCGCGAGCAGGCGAAGCAAGGGGGCCAGCAGGCGGTTCGTGGTCGTCGCGAGCACCGGGCGCGAGCCGACGACGTCGATGCCGAGATCCTGGGCGCGCCGCTCGAAGATGCGCTCGAAGAGCAGGCTCGGGCCGGTGGCCCGCACGATGATGGGCAACGCGAGAAGACGGCGCGCGACGATGTACCGCCCGCGCAAGATGACCGCCTCCCTTCCAGCCGCGAGGCGAGACAGGGCCCACCCGAGCGGGGCGAGCGGGGGTTGCTTGCCGCCTTCGAGCAGCATCAATGTCGCGCCGCGCGCCTCGCCAGCCCCACGCAAGAACGCCCGCCCGGCGGCGTTGGCCCGGGCCACACGGAGCCAGGGATGGCTGGCGGCGATGAGCTCGAGGATGGACAAGCTATTGTCCCGCGAGCCGTCGTTCACGGCCACGATCTCGAAGCTTCGGCCAAGCGACTGCAGGTGGGCCGCGATGGCGCGCACCTGGTGTCCGATCTGGTCCTCGTTGTCTCGCACCGTGATCACCACCGATATCTCGGGGACCGTCGACGATGGGGCCTGAGGTGCGTGGGTCATGTATGGGGACTCTCCCGGCGAGAGGACGAGAACCGATCCGGAACCGGACCTACATCCGGCCACAGCTGAACACGGTTCGTATTGAAGCACGCCTCGTGCCGACATTTTGAAATTCAATATTTACGCAGGCTTGCCACCTGACGGGCGAGTCTCGTGCGCAAATTGTTTCGCGCTTGTCATCGAATTGGACGTCACAGGTGCGACTTCGGTTACGCGGCAGAAACCACACCGGGCGCCGGATTGCGCGCCCCGGATGGGTGCCCTCCTCGCCATCTCGCGTCGAGAAAGCCCTCCAACCTGGTGGCGAGCGCGTGGTGATCCCCGGCATGAAAGACCTGAATCGCCGCGCCCGCTTCCCCGGGCCGGTCGAGGCCGGTCCGCTCGCTCAGCTCGGCAAGGCCCCCCGAGTCCGATGTGATCACGGGAACGCCGGCCGCCAGCGCCTCGAGCGTCGAGACCGGGAGGCCTTCCGTGCGCCCGTTCCACAGGGTCCGCGATGGCTGGACGTAGACACCCGCGGCGCCGAGCCAAGCGTCGACCTCGGCGCGCGGGACGAAGCCGGGGAGGCGAAGGTCGACCCCCATGCGGAGGGCGCCGTGGCTCAACCGCGCGCGCTCGGGGCCGTCTCCGAGGATCACCACCACTGCCTTCGCCCCGGTTCGGGCTTCCGCCAGCGCGGCCGCCCGCAGCAGGAGATCGAAGCCCTTGATGGGGACCAGGCGTCCCACCGCCAGGATGAATCCGCGCGGCGCGGGCCCCATCGCGACAGCGCGCGGATCCCCCGGCGAGGACACCGGCGGGCGTCCGACGAACGCGGGAGCGACGTGCGTCCGGGCCCGCATCGTCCCGCCGACGAGAGCGAGAAATCGCCGCTCGAGGTCGGCGCTGGCGAAGGTCACGTCCGAGAGCTCCCGGCCGAGCCAGCGCGCGAGGGCGGCTCCGCCGGCCAGCCGTTCGAGCAGGGCCACGTCTCCTGAGTGGGCGTGGCCACGCACCAGCGGCGGCGATCGTCGCGCCCCGTCGGCGGGTGGGTCGCGCCCCGGACCGGAAGCCCGGAGGCCGCCACGTCCGGGCGCGAATCGGCGCAGGCTGGCGGCGCGCGCGAGGAGCGCGCAGGGGACCAACCAGTGCGCGTGGATCTCGTCCCAGGCCGGGGCCCAGGCATCAACGCGGGCGCACAACCCGGCCGAGAAGGCCGCGGCTTGCAGCCAGGCGGATGGCAGGCTCCTCTCCAGCACCTCGGGCGCGCCGTGCTCGTAGAAGAGGTTGGGGATGGCCGGCCGAGCGCACGGCATCGGCACACGGGCCAGCCGGACACCCGGCCCGAGCGCGGCCGCCATCGGGTCCGCCGGGGCCGTCGGCAGGTCCACCGGATCGCGCGGAGCGAGGCTCACGGCCGAGCGCGGCGGATGGCCGGCCGAGCGTGGCGGATGCGCGGCCGGGGCCGCCGCCGCGGCCACGATGTCCACGGAATGTCCGTCCCGCAGCAACCGGCGGACGTTCTCCTCGACGAAGCTCCCCGCGTAGTCCCCGGGCCAGCGGGGAAACGAGGTGGTGATGACCCCGATCCTCACGCCGAGACCGGTGTGGAGACCGCGGCCATGGTCTCGACGTCGACCACCGCGGGCTCCGGCTCCGTCGCCTTGGCCCCGGCGCGTCGCCGGGCGTGGGCCTCGGCAGGCGCACCGATCTCGGAGCTGTCCCGCGCACCGCGTGCCACAGGCCTGCGCCCCGGGACGAGGAGGCAAGCATCCCAGATGCGACGCAAGAAGGCCCGGCCGAGGAGAAACAGGAGCGGCAGGATCACGGCGCGGATGCGGATCCCCGAACGCCAGTCCGCGCCGTACACCGGCCGCACCGGGACATCCAGCACCCGCGCCCGCGCGCGCAAGAGCCGGCCCAGCAGATCGTTGGGGTACCCGTACCGCGCGAACATCGCGTCGGGATCGATGGCGCGCAGGGCCGCGGGCGAGGCCACGGTGTAGCCACACTGCGAATCGCGCACGTGCTGACCGCAGGCGAGCCGGGTGAGAAACGAGAGGACCAGGTTGCCGATGTAGCGCGAAGGCGGCATCTGCCGCCAGCAGTTCGGCCAGGCCAGGCGGTTCCCCTTCGCGTAGTCGGCGCGGTCGGCGAGCACCGGCCCCAGCAGGCCGAGCAAATCGGCAGGATCCATTTGCGCGTCGCCGGCCATCACCGCGGTGGCATCGACGCCGAGGGCCATCGCCCGGCGGTACCCGGTGGCGATGGCCGCCCCCACCCCACGATTTCGGGGGTGCGCCAGGACCTCGAGCCCGCGGCGAGCCGAGCGCCCCGCGATGCGGGCGGTGGCATCCCGGCTCCCGTCGTCCACCACCAGCACGTGGTCGACGAAGCCGGGGATCGACCGGATGGTGCGTCCGATCTTGTCCGCCTCGTTGAAGGCGGGAACCACCACCGCGATCCGTTTTCCGTTCAACATGCCGGGGAACAGGAACAAACGCGCAGGTTGCTTGTCAAGCACACCCACGAAGTTCAGGGCCCGTGCTCAGTGAGGCGTGGAGGACGGAGGTGCTTGAGGGGCCGATGGTGCCGGGGGTGCCGAGGGCTGTGACGGCGGTGCTGGTGCCGGCAGAGGCTCGACGAGGGCTGGTCTCGCGAGGATCTTGGGCGCCTCACCGAGCGGAGGCCTGGGTGCGGGTGGCGGCGCGGGCACGGCCGCTGTTTCGGGTGGGCGCGGAGGCGCGGCGATCGAGCCCGGGCCGCTGGCTGTCTGCGCGGGTGCGGGGATCGGTGCGACCGCCGGCGCGGCCTCGGCAGCCCCCTCCTTCAGCGAGCTGGCCTCGGATCTGGGCAGGCCCGTGCCCGTGCCGGAGAATGGACCGGAGGGACCCGATGGCGCGAAGGCCGTCGCCGTGGCCCCACCGGCGATGGGCCCCGGCCCGCTCGCTCGCGTCGGGCTCGGAAGCCTGACCCGCATGAGCCTGAACGGCCGCGCCGCGCGATCGAGCCCTCCGGCGCCAGGACTCGGCGTGGCGGTGGGTGGCGCGGTGTTCGGGATCAGCTCGGCGACCGGGGGCCGCACCGTCTCGACCGCGATGGCCTTGTCCTGAAAGCCCACCTTGCGGAACATCACGCGGGGCGGGTTGGCCGCGTCGAGCTCGAGCCCGAACCACATCGGGGTGACACCCACCGTCTCGAGCCTCCCGGACACGAAGATCTCGGCTCCCTCGGGGTAGCTCTGCAGGAGGACCGGCACCGGCTTCACCTTCAGCCGGCTTCGTGCCTGCCCGTCGCTGGGCACGGCACCAGCCGCGGGACCGAACGCCGAGCCTGCTGCAGTGCCAGGCGCGCCCCCCGGCGCGAGCACCCCACGGTGCACCGCGAACCCGACCCCGGCCACGCACAGCACGACCACCAACCAGAAGGACCCGCGCGTCCACACCGGCTTGACCAGCAGGGTCCCGATCACGGCCGCGTCGGGCATGGTCGAAGGGACTCCCTGTGACGTCGACGGCTCCGCCGAGCCGTAGCGCCGGGAGTGCACCACCGGCTGGATGGTCGGCGAGGGCGCCGAGGCCGAAGGTGTCGCGATCGAGCCGGTGGCGCCCGAGGCGAAGCGACGGGGCTCCCCGACGGGGAGCGCGACCCCACCATCCAGCCCGAACGCATGGCGCATCGTCCCGGCCAGCATCTCGGGGGAGAAGCGGGTCGCGTGCACCAGATCGTCGAGCGCCTCCGCCATCTCGACCGCGGTCTGGAAGCGCCGAGCGGGATCGCGCGCCAGGGCCTTGAGCAGGATGTCGTCGAGCTCGGGCGGACAAGCGGGGTTCAGGAAGGACGGAGGCTTCACGTCGCAACGCCGCACCCGCTCGATGGTCTGGATGTCCGTGGCGCCCTTGAACAAGCGTCGCCCGGTGAGGGACTCGTAGAGGATGATCCCGGCGGCGAAGATGTCGATCCGGTGGTCGACGTTCTCGCGCTCGGTCTGCTCGGGCGCCATGTAGGCGTACTTGCCCTTCATGGTTCCGTTTCGGGTGGTCTCGGGAGCATCCCCCATGGCCTTGGCGATCCCGAAGTCGAGCAGCTTCACCGCCCCGTCGTAAGAGAGCATGACGTTCGATGGGGACACGTCACGATGGATCATGCCGAGCGGGCGGCCCTGCTCGTCGGTCAGACTATGCGCGTACCCGAGGGCGCGGCACACCTCGCGCCCGACGAAGGACACCAGCGCAGGGTGCGGTGGTCCGAAGGACTTCCACAGCACCCGCATGGTGGCGGAGAGATCCTGGCCATGAACGTACTCCATCGAGATGAAGTACTCGCCCTCGACCGCGCCGAGCTCGAAGATCTGCACGATGTTCGGGTGGTTGAGGCGCGCCGAGAGCTTGGCCTCCTCGATGAACATCCGGATGAAGGTTGGATCATCCGACAGGTGGGGTAATATGCGCTTGACGACGAAGATGCGCTCGAAGCCCTCGGGACCCTGTATCCGCCCCTTGAAGACGTCGGCCATGCCGCCACGGCCGAGGCGCTCGAAGAGGGTGTATTTGCCGAACTGAATCGGCTGTGGAAGTTGCTGAGTCACGTGGATGATCCGAATGCGGACGGCGACACCAACCGGCCTGGCCAACCCGAACGAACCAGACGGCACCGCCCCCCCGCTCTCGCTCAGATCCCCTGCACGAGATGGCGCGACCGACTGCGGCGACCGTGGTGACCTATGATAGCGACGTGTCGAACACGCTGCAAATGGACCCCGAAGGCCGACCTGCGCGCGGTTCGGTCGATGTGCCGCGGGTGGTCGCGCGGGTGGTTGCAGTCGGTGGCCTCGACCCGACGGGCGGGGCCGGCCTGGTGCGCGACTACCTGACCGCGCGGGCGCTCGGGGCCGAGCCTCGGCTGGTCGCGAGCGCGTTCACCGAGCAGTCGCCGCGCCGCGGAGTCGTGGCGGTCGAGCCGCGAGATCCCGCGTGTCTCGAGCAAAGCGTGCGGCTCGCGCTCGACCTCGTCGCCGAGGAAGACGAGCGCGCGCGTCGGCCGCCCGCCGTCAGCGTCAAGATCGGGATGGTGCCTGGACGCGCGCAGGTCGAGGCGATCCTCGGCGGCCTGCGCGGCTTTGCCGGTCCGGTCGTCGTGGATCCGGTGGTGGCCTCCTCGAGCGGAGGTCGCCTGTTCCTCGACGAGCTGTCGTCACTTCGTCCCCTGCTGAAACGCGCCACGCTGGTCACGCCGAACGCGCTCGAAGCGGCCCGCCTCGCCCGGATGCCGGTCGCGTCGCTGGCCGACGCGGTCGAGGCGGGACGGAGGTTGCGGCTCGAGCTCGGGCTGGAGGCGGTGCTGATCAAGGGTGGACACCTCTCGGACGCGACGGCCACGGATGTGTTGCTGGGGCCTTCGGCGGGTGAATCTGCCCCCGGAACGCCGGGATCCGGCAGACATCGGCTCGAGGAGGAGGAGACACGCTTCGAAGCGCCACGTCTCTCGGTTGGCAAGGTGCGCGGCACCGGGTGCGCGCTCGCCACCGCCATCGCCGTGGAGCTCGCGCGCGGGCGAGACCTGGTGGTCGCCATCCGCCACGCCAAGGCCTGGTTGACCGAAGCGCTCCGCACCAGCGAGGTGGTGGGAGACGAGCTCCACCTTGGACCCGCCTCGGGATGAAGCTCAATTCAGGGCCCAAGCCTCGTCCTCGCCCTCGTCGCCATCCTCGTCCTCGTTCCACGACCGGACGAGACGCAGAACGAGGACGGCACCTGAGCCCTCTCCGTGAGTCGTCGCGCGCTCACCAGTCGATGCTGTCGAGGTACAGAGTTCCCGTCCACGCGCCGGAGGAGGCGAACTGAACCCCGAGACGGGTCACGTTGGTCTCGGTCGCCGGGACCGACAGCACGATCGTGGTCCACCCGTCGCGCTTCAGGCTTCCAGACGCGGTGTTGGCGCCGATGAACTTGAAGACGTCGTTGAGCACGTACGGCTGAACGCTGGTGAGCTGAGCGACCGAAGGGACGTAGACGTGAAACGTCACGGTGTCGCCCGCGGCGACGGCAGGAACCGGCGGGGTCACCTCGAGGATATAGGTCTTGCCCGCGGCCGCGCTCACGGTTCCCGCCAGCGACGCCGAGCCGGAGAAGTGCTGGGCCGTGCTTCGTCCGACGCTGCTGAACGGGTCGCCACCGGCGGCCATGCCCCAGCCCTGGGTCGAGCTCTCGAAGTTGTATCTGGCGGGGTCGGGGCTGACGACCGCTCCCCCCGTGCCCGTCGCCCCGCCGGAGCCGGTTGCGCCTCCGCTGTGAGCCACGGTGGCGCCACCGGTCTGCGCGCCGCCGGTGCCGAGCCCGCCCGACCCGGGCGCGCCGCCCGACGCGGGGGGCATGATGGTCGCTCCCCCGCTGTGCGCGCCGCCCGAACCGCTGCCGCCGCTCGCCGGAGCTCCGGAGCCACCGCTCGAGGTCTGGCCCGCGCCACCGGTGGCACCCGAACCGAAGCCGGCGCCACCCGAGCCGAAGCCGGCGCCCCCTGAGCCGGGGCTCCCCGGCGCGCCGCCGGTGCTGGGTGGCGTGCCGACCCCACCCGTCGCGGCGACACCGGCCCCGCCGCCGCCGCCCGAGCCGAGCCCGCCCTCGGCGGAAGCATCGCCCAGTCCCGTGATGTTGCCCATCTCGGCATCGAACGGGTCACCGGTCAGCAGCACCCGTGAATACGACGACTGTCCGCACGAGCTGGTCATCCACGCCACAAGCACGATCCCCGACGCGCGGACGCATCCCCTGGCCCACCATCGGCTGGCGGTTTCGGGGCTCACGGGGCGCGCGATGCGGCTGGGGTTCATCTCGAGATCTCCGGCCGTGTCCAGGTGGAACGTCATCGATGCGCGGAGCGGGCGCTGCCGGAGGAGCGTGCTCGGGAGTCGAGGGCGATCGCTGGGTCGGCCGACAGGGACATCGGCCGAAATTTCCGGAAACTTTACCGCGCACCTCGCTCCGGGCCGGGCGCGCACCCCACCGGGGGCTGCCGTGGGCGTCTTCGCGGCGACGCAAAAAAAGAGGCCGGGGCGTCAGGACGCCCCGGCCTCTTGCTCACATTCGTGTCGTGCCGTGCGACGCGCGGCGGATCAGAAGGCGCCGCAGGTCGGCGCGCCGTTCAGATTCGCGCACGTGAGCCCGGTCTTGCACGTGCGGTTGGCGGCCGCGCCGACGCCGCAGCATTCCTGTCCCATCGCACCGCACGCGGCGCAGAGGCGGGGGGCGCCCGCCATCGCGGCGGGAGCGCAGTTGAGGTTCGCGCCCTGGCAGGTGAAGCCCACCCCGGTCGCGGCCGGGCAGCAGGCCTGGCCCGCCGCCGCACCGCACGCGGTGCACATGCCCGGCAACACCGCCGTCGCCCCGGCGCACTGCGCCCCGGTCTGACAGTTCGCGCCGCCGCAGCAGGCCGCCCCCGCAGCGCCGCACGCCGCGCAGATTCCCGCGCCGGTCCCTGGCGGGTTGTTGCAGCCGAGCCCGGTCGCGCAGACGCTGTTCGGGCAGCAGATCTGCCCGCTGCCGCCGCACGCCGTGCACATGCCGACCACTCCGCCGCCCGCGCCCTGACAGAAGGCGTCCGCGGCGCACGCTGGACGCGCAGCGGTCGGGATGCAGCAGGCCTGGCCCGGTCCACCGCAAGCGACGCACATGTTCGCCCCGCCCGGGGTGCCAACGCACCGCCCGCCGGCCTGGCACGCGTTCGTACCCATGCAGCACAGCTCGTTGACGCCGCCGCACGCCGTGCAGGTTCCTGGCATGCCGGGACCGCGGCTCTCGCAGGCGAAGCCGGTATCGCAGGCACCTCCTGGACAGCACATGGCGCCGCTGGTTCCACAGGCCGCACCGCCCGCACCGCCGCGTCCGCCGATCGCCCCACCGCCCTCGCCGCCACGCCCGCCCGCACCGCCGCGTCCGCCGCCACCCGCGCCACCACCCCCCGGACCACTTCCCGCGTGCCCGCCGGCGCCGGCGACCCCGCCACCGGCCCCGCCTCCAGCCGTTCCGCCAGAGGCAGTCCCTCCGGCACCGCCGCCGCCGTGGCCTCCCGCTGGGGTTCCGCCCGCGCCTCCGGTCGACGGGGTCCCGCCAAGGCCGCCACCGGCCGTGCCGCCTCTGCCACCCATCCCGGCGCCGCCCGTCCCGGTCCCCGCACCGCCACCGGTTCCGCTTCCGCCGGTACCGGCACCTCCGGTTCCCTGGCCGCCCGTCGCGGAAGGAACGTCCGTGCCCGCGTCGGGGGTCGCCCCCCCGGTGCCGAGGATTCCGCCGGTGCCTGTGCCGCCGGTCCCGAGATGCCCTCCGGTGCCGGGATGGTCGGTCGGTGCATCACCGGAAGCGTCCGCGGTGCCGTTATCGCTGCTGCTCCCTCCGCAACCCGCGAAGCCCAGCAAGAGGGCGACGGCCGCCACTGGCGCGAGCGCCGCGCTCCAAGGCACAGGCCGACCACCCACCAAAGGACCACCAATGTCCGCACGACTGTCGGAGCGTTTACAGCGATATCGATCTTCCATACTTTTCTCCATTCCCTTGAATACGTTTCCCGGTTGCGGAACCCGCCCGGCGCGGAGCTGCCGCGTGCGAACACCGTCTGTCCCCCCCGCCCCACACCTGTGTGTGTGGCGGGCAACGACGGTCCCCATCAATGCAGTGGATCTCGCGCGGTCACGGCTCGCGGGGGCCTGCGACATCTTTGTCTTCGTCTTCGTCCCCCACATCCCGCTGCTACAGTGTAAGTCCCCCTGGGACAAATACGTATGCGCATCCTCACACCGCGTGCGCGCGACGCCAACGGGTTTGATGCGAGGACCCGAGACGGAGCGCACCCAGCTCGGGGCGTGGGGGAGATCTCAGAGGAGCAATTCGAGGCGCAGCATAGGGGTTCGCTTCACCGGAAGGATGCCCATCGTGTCGTTGGGCCTGCGATCTCTCAAGAAGGTCTGGCCGGAATTGGCCGAACTCGTCCAGATGGTCGGCTCGCCGCCGTTCTTGCGAAACCCGATCCAGATGACACCCTCGAGCGCCGGCAGGTCCCGCAGGTCGGAGACCAGCCAGTGGCCGTCCTTCCCGCTCGAGACGTCGGCGGAGTCGACCGTCCAGGTGAATCGACGGAGCAGGTCGCCGGGGGATTCGAGCGGGCTGTTGTCATAGAGGGCAAACTCGAGCGTCCCCGTCCCCGAGATGAGCGCCCGCAGGCGCAGCGCCCGGTGCTTTCCGGGAGGAAGCTGGAAGCGGAGCAGGCTCTCATAGGTGAGGTTCGGAAAGGCGAGTTGCCCGGAGGGGCGATTGTCGTCGTAGGACAGGACCAGCTCGCGGGTGAAGCTGTCGCCACCACTGCCGGTCGCAGGCACGTGGCCGCACGCCCCGACCACCATCCCCATCGTGACCACGGCGGTCCTCACGAGGCCGGGCGAGCGCCCCAATGCGGCACGAACGGCATGGTGATGCGAGGTGCCCGGGGAGTCCTCCGACGACCAGCTCATCAGCGCGTGAAGCCACGATACCTCAGGCCGGTGCCTCGCGGAAATTCGCGCTCATGTCGGGCCGCCAATTGTGTGGGGCGGCCCGACACGAGCCCCGATACGTTTACAAGGCGCGCGCGCGCCCGCCCGGTGCGCCCACCGGCGACTTGACCTCGGCGCTGGCCTCGCCCGCCGACGAGACATCGCTCAGCTTGAAACGCTCCATGATCTCCTTCGCCTTCTTCGTCCACTCCGAGTTGTCGGAGTGCACGGAGAGCAAGATGCCCCCCTCCTTCACCAGTCCCTCGTATCGCTTCGCCTCGAACTCGGGGATCCCCATGCCGACCAGTGCGCCCGTGACGCCACCGACGGCTCCGCCCACCCCGGCGCCAGCCAGGGCCGCCATGATGGGACCGGCGGCAATGAAGGGCCCGAGGCCGGGGATGGCCAGCGCCCCGATGCCCACCAGCCATCCGAGCGTTCCTCCCAGGACCGCGCCGGTGCCGGCACCGGTGGCTGCGCCCTCGGGCGCCTTGGTGTTCTTCTCCACCGCGAAGTCGCGCGTTCCTTCCTTGTCGGGGAACAGGACCGAGATGTCATCGCTGCGAAAGCCCGACGCCTTCAAGGCGTCGACCGCCAGCTCGAGCTGAGAGACGCTGCTGCAAAGACCAAATACCGCTGTGTTCTTGCCGGCCATGGAAGTCCTCCTGGTGTCCGATATGTTTTTTTTGGGGAACCCTGCGACGTGCTTCCGGAAAAATCGGTCGTGTCGTCTCGTGTCGCGGTCGCTCCGATCAGGGAGCGATCCCGATCTCACTGGTCATCTTTTCCGATCCGCCCGCGCCGAGAACGTCGAGAGCGCTCTGCTCGACCTTGGTCTTCTCGGCCTGTGAAGCCACGGGACCTTTCAGGGTGACGAGGCCATCCCGAACGATGATCTTCACGTTGTGCGCGTTCGTGGACAGCGTCTTGTCTTTCACGATGGCGCGCCGGATCTCCGCGGTGAGTTGAACATCCGAGCGGTTGTTCTTCTGCTGGTCCGCGGTCAGCTCGGCATCCGCGCGATCGCGCTTGTTGACCGCGGTGTCGTCAGCCTTGGCGTCGTCGACCGCCTTGGGATGCTTCCGGTGCTTGTGGGCCGGGGACGGTGTGGGGTTCGTGTCCGCGGCGTTGGCGGGGGAATCCGCTGCCCAGGCGCCCGCGCCCGGCGAGGCCAAGGCGATCCCAGCCACGAGCAGCGCTCTTCGAATGAAGGTGTTCACTTCGTTGTCCTTTCAGTTGGGATTTGATGAGGTCCGCGCGGATCGAAGCCCGCGGGACCTTCAGGGGGACGACGCGGTGATAAGCGAAAACCGTGCCGCCTGGTCCTGGCGAGAAGCCCCGGTTCGGGCGCGCGAGGTTGCTGGGGGCTCGCGCCGTGCATCCGATTCGACCGTCACCGCCTCACCCCAACGGGTGAGTTTTTTCGGACGTCGTCGGTCGATGGTTGGTTGCTGCGGCTGGCGGCGACCGCTACACCACGGGCGGATCGACCTCTCGCTCGTGATGGCGGTGGCGAGCGATGGCCTTCACGAATCTCGGGAGCACCTCCTTCGCGGTGGCATCGCGCTCGACGAGGAGCCCAGGATCCGGCGCGCCCGAAGGCAGCGCGGTCCGCACACCGGCGCTCTCGACCAGATCGGCGCCCGCGCCGAGCGCCAAGATGGGCTTGGCGTGCCGGTATTGCTCCTTGACGAGCTCGGCCACCGGCCCGACGTTTCCCAGGGCGCGAACGGCCTCCTTGCCGCCGGGAATGGCCAGGGCGTCGAACAGGACCCCCGGCATGGTCTCCAGGGTCACCTCGATCTTCAGGGACTTTCCGGCCTCCGTCCGCACCGTGCCCAACCGGGGGCCGATGTAGCGCGGCACGGCACCGGCGGCCGACAGCGCCGAGTGCAGGGCCTCCGCCGCCACGCCATCCACGCCATCGGCGACCAGGATCGCGATCCGCCTGGTGCGAATGGTGCCATCCCCCGGCAGCGCGAAGATGGACAGCGCGGGTGATGCCTCGATCTCCGGCCTCGGCGCTCGCTTCAGGGCCCGGGGCATGGCCTCCGGCACGGCGGCCATGCCGAGCTGGGTGGCCACCGCCGCGGCGAGCTCCCCGTCGACGTTGCGGAGCATGGACACCACGCGTTCCCGCACCGCCGGCACCTCGACCTTGGTCAGCTCGAACCGGAAGCCGCGGACGATGTGGGCCCTCTCGATCGCGGTCTGGCTGTTCCAGAATAGGGTCGCCTGGGAATAGTGATCCGCGAAGCGCTCCGATCTTCCTCGTACCTTGTCGCCCTCGACTCGCTCGGGGAGGGAGGTGAACCCGGCCGCCCCCGCCTGGAAGGGACAGCCACCGGCCAGAGAGTTCGGTTCGTAGGAGACACGGCCCCGGTGGATGGCCTGTCGGTGCATTCCATCCCGCTGGTTGTTGTGCGACGGAGCCACCGGCGCGTTGATGGGGATCTCGTGGAAGTTGGGACCGCCCAGCCGCGAGATCTGCGTGTCCTGGTAAGAGTGCAGGCGCCCCGCCAGCAACGGATCGTTCGAGAAGTCGAGGCCAGGCACGATGTGGGCGGTACAGAACGCGACCTGCTCCGTCTCGGCGAAGAAGTTGTCCGGGTTGCGATCCAGCACCATCCGCCCGACGGGCGTCAAGGGGACCATCTCCTCCGGGACCAGCTTGGTCGCGTCGAGCACGTCGAAGCTGAAGGCATCCGCCTGCCGCTCGGTGAACATCTGGAAGGCGAGCTCCCACTCGGGGAAGGCGCCTGCCTCGATGGCCTCCCACAGGTCGCGGCGGTGAAAGTCCGGATCCGCCCCGGAGATCTTGACCGCTTCGTCCCAGTCGAGCGAGTGAACGCCCGCCACGGGCCTCCAGTGAAACTTCACGAAGGTGGACTTTCCTTGTTCGTTCACCAGCCGGAACGTGTGCACGCCGAACCCCTGCATCATCCGGTAACTGCGGGGCAGCGCCCGATCGGACATGGCCCACATCAACATGTGCGTCGACTCGGGCATGAGCGAGACGAAATCCCAGAAGGTGTCGTGGGCCGTGGCTGCCTGGGGCATGCCGAAGTGAGGCTCCGGCTTGGCCGCGTGGATCAGATCGGGGAACTTCATGGCGTCCTGGATGAAGAACACCGGGATGTTGTTTCCGACCAGGTCCCAGTTCCCCGCGTCGGTGTAGAACTTCACGGCGAAGCCTCGGACGTCGCGCGCCGTGTCCGCCGAGCCGCGCTCACCGACGACGGTGGAGAATCGCACGAAGACCGGCGTCCGCTTGCCGGCCTCCGCGAAGATGGATGCGCGGGTGACCTCCGTCATCGGCCGGTAGCATTCGAAGTACCCGTGCGCCCCCGATCCCCGGGCGTGAACGATCCGCTCCGGGATCCGCTCGTGATCGAAGTGGGTGATCTTCTCGCGCAGGATGAAGTCCTCCAGCAGCGCCGGGCCTCTCAGGCCCACTTTGAGCGAGCTCTGGTTGTCCGCGATCGGCACGCCCAGGTTGGTGGTGAGGCGCTGCCCGGTCGAATCGGTCCTGACCCGATCGAGCGGGAGATTGCCCGGGTTCTGGCCGAGCTTCGGCTGACCGACCCCGACCTTCGCCGAGGCCGTCTCCTCGGTGAGCGTGCTGCTGGTGACGCGCGCAGCCGGCGGTTCGAGGACCGCGCCCAGGTGGGGGACGAGAGCGGCCTTCCCGTATTCGCTGGGCTTGGTCGGATTGAAGGGCATGGCCGCGCTCAACCCATCGAGCCCCGCCATCTTCCTGGCCAGCGCATCGGAAGCGGCCGACGCCGGCAGGCCTTTCTTCCCAGGAACGTGCCTGCGATCGCTGGCGGTCGATCTTGCGCGCCTCTTGTCAGCCATCTTCTCGACTCCCTGGTGATGGGTTGGTTCCTTCCAGGCGGAAGGAGTGGACAACATGAGGTCGACCGACCGAAAGGGAAGGCGGCGGTACGAAATTGCGACGACCTGTGTACGTGGAGCGGTCCGGGTACATAGGATGCGGGCTTGAGCCTTTCGCGGATCGGAACCGCCGTGGTCGGTGCCTCGGGATGGGGGCGCAACGTGGTGCGCGCGTTCTACGCCGCCGAGGCGGGGGACCTGCGCTGGGTGTGCGATCGCAACCCCGAGCTCCTGATCGGGCTCGAGGCGCGGTTCCCAGGCGTGCGTGGCACGACCACCTGGGATCAGGTGCTGGCCGACCCGGCGGTCGACGCGGTGGCGGTGGCGGTCGATGCCCCCAACCACTTCGGGCTGGCTCGCGCCGCGCTCGAGGCCGGGCGCCATGTGTTCGTGGAGAAGCCCCTCGCGCTGTCGGTCGAGGAAGCGGAGAGGCTGTGCGCGCTCGCCGAGCGGCGTGGACGGACGTTGATGGTGGGGCACCTGCTGCTCTACCATCCGGCCATCTTGAAGATCCGGTCGCTGATCGACCGCGGGGAGCTCGGGGAGCTGCTGTACATGTACGCGCGGCGGGTCAACCTCGGGATCGTGCGCGAGACGGAGAACGCCTGGTGGTCGCTCGCCCCGCACGACATCGCGGTGGCCCTGCACCTCGCGCGGGGCGTGCCCGCGCAGGTCAACGTCATGGGTGCCTCGTATTTGCAACGCGAGCGCGGGATCGAGGACATCGCCTTCGCGACGTTGCGCTTCGAGGGCGGCTTCCTGGCGCACCTGCACGTGTCGTGGCTGGATCCACACAAGCGGCGGAGCCTGACGGTGGTGGGGTCGCGCCAGATGTTGACCTTCGACGACACGGTGACCACCGAGAAGCTGCGCATCTACGACAAGTCGGCGATGCCCAGGCCCGGGCACACCACCTATGCCGAGGGCGTGGGGGTTCGCTCGGGCACCGTGGTGTCCCCGATCCTGCCGAACGTCGAGCCCCTGCGGCTCGAGTGTGATCACTTCCTCGCGTGCGTGCGCACGGGGGAGCGCCCACGCAGCGATGGCTGGCAGGGCCTGGCCGTGGTCAAGGTGCTCGAGGCGGGGCAGCGCTCGATGCGGCTCGGCGGGCAGCCAGTGGACGTCCAGCCGGTGGAGGTCGAGCCGGGTGGCGGGTGACGCGGGTCGCGGTGTGGACGACCCCGCCGTGGGCCCGGGCGGTGAGGCTCGCGAGCTCGGCGAGACGTCGCGGACCACCGCGCGGGCGGCCGGGCCGGCCTTCGTGCACCCGAGCGCGATCGTCGAGCCGGGCGCGATCCTCGGCCCCGGGACCAAGGTCTGGCACTTCTGCCATGTGCGCTCGGGAGCCCGGGTGGGGGCGGGCGCGGTCCTCGGCCAGAACGTCTACGTGAGCGGCGCGGTCCGGGTGGGGGACCGGTGTCGCATCCAGAACAACGTGTCGCTCTACGACGGGGTCGAGCTCGAGGACGCGGTCTTCGTCGGCCCCTCGGTGGTTTTCACCAACGTGCGGCGTCCGCGGGCCTTTCGGTCACAGCACGGCGCCTTTGGCGCGATCCGGGTCGGGCGGGGCGCCACCCTCGGGGCCAACGCGACGGTGGTGTGCGGGACGCCGCGGCCGCTGTGTATCGGTGCCTACGGCCTGGTCGCGGCCGGCGCGGTGGTCACGCGCGACGTGGCGGCGCACGCGCTGGTGGTGGGGGCGCCGGCGCGCCAGCGGGGCTGGGTGTGTCGCTGCGGCGGCGATCTCGGCCTCGCGGACGCGCCCCGGCCGTCGCTCGGGGAGCGGCGCGCACCGGGCGGCGGCGGCCGGCGCGCCGCAGTCGAAGGCCGCTGGTCCTGCGCGGCGTGCGGCGACATCTACGGGGTGGAAGGGACGCGGGCCTCGCTTCTGCTCGGACGAGGCGAGGGGGAGCCGTGACGACGAGGGCGCACGCACGCGCCGCCGGGCGGACCCGGATGGCGGCCCGCCCACGGGCCGAGGCGACCTTCACGAACCCGGTGCTGCCGGGGTTCCACCCCGACCCCAGCGTATGCAGGGTCGGGCGCGACTTCTATCTCGTGACCAGCAGCTTCGAGTACTTCCCCGGCATCCCGATCTTTCACAGCCGGGATCTCGTGCACTGGCGCCAGCTCGGTCACGTCCTCACCCGTCGGAGCCAGCTCCGGCTCCACCGGGCGCGCAGCTCGGGCGGCATCTACGCGGCCACCATCCGCCACGCCCACGGCCGGTTCTACGTCGTGTCGACCAACGTGTCGGGGCGCGGGAACTTCTACGTGACCGCCCGGGACGCGGCGGGACCTTGGTCGGAGCCGGTCTGGCTCGATCGGGAAGGCATCGATCCATCGCTGTTCTTCGAGGGCGACCGGGTCTTTTACACGCGCAACGGGCCGTGGATCGATCCGAACCATCCACGCATCTATCAGGCCGAGCTCGCCGGGCCCCCCGGCGAGCCGCGCTGGCCCGCCCGGGTCCCGCGCCGAGCGTCCGGGGGCGACGGTGGTCGGGATGGCGCCCGCACGTTCATGCGACCGATCTGGGAGGGGCTGGGCGGCATCTGGCCCGAGGGCCCGCACCTCTTCGCGCGCGGGCGCCACTACTACCTGTTCACCGCCGAGGGCGGAACCGCCTACGACCATTCGGTGGTGATCGCGCGCGGCCCGACACCGTACGGGCCGTTCGAGTCGTTCTCGGGCAACCCGATCCTCACCCACCGCGATCGGCCTCGGGAGGCGTTTCAGGCGCTCGGCCACGCGGATCTCGTCGAGCTGCCGGATGGCAGCACCTGGGCCATGTGCCTCGGCATCCGGCCGGTGGGCGGGCGCCACCACCACCTCGGGCGCGAGACCTTTCTGGCTCCGGTCACCTGGACCCCGGATGGCTGGCCGGTGATCGGTCGCCGCGGGCGCATGTCGCGGAGGTTCGCGGCGCCGAGGCTCGGGACGGCGGCGGGTACAGCCGCGGTCGCAGGCGGGCAGGCGGCGAGTCGCACGGTGCGCGACGACTTCGACCAGGCGACGCTGCGTCCGGAATGGTGCTTCCTGCGCAATCCCCGGGCCCGCGACTGGTCGCTCGACGCGCGCCCGGGGGCGCTGCGCCTGCGTGGCAGCGCGGTGGCGCTCCACCAGGTGGACGCGCCCGCCTTCGTCGGCAGACGGCAGCAGCACTTCGAGTGCGTGGTCCGGGCGCGCCTCGAATTCTCCCCGAGAGAGGAGGGCGACGAGGCCGGGCTGGCGGTCTTTGCCAACGAGCGCTTCCACTACACGCTGGCGATTCGCCCGGCCGGGACCGCCGCCGGGCGCCGGCTGGGCCGCGGGCGCGAGCGGGGAACGGTCGGGCGGAGCGTCGGTCCGGGTGGAGAGGGGGAGCGTGCGCCAGATCGGGTGGCGGTGCTGACGGCGCGGGTCGCGGGCAAGGCACGGGTGGTGGCCGCCCGCAGGCTCCCCGGCGACGGGGCGGTCGTGCTCGGGGTGCGGGCGTCGAAGGACGCGTATCGGTTCTTCCTCGAATCGGTGCCCGCCGAAGGCCATGCGAAGCCGATCGTCCTCGCCGAGCTCGGGCACCTCCCGACCCGTCACCTCTCGTCGGAGACCATCTGGAAGTCGGGGCAGAGCTTCTTCACCGGGGTCTTCCTCGCGCTTTACGCCACCGGGAACGGCGCGCGGGCGCGGGCGCCCGCCGACTTCGACTGGTTCGAGTATGCGCCGGGCGGGCGCGCCGGGTGACCGTCCGCGCGGGGCTCGATTCCGCCAGCGCGCGCTACTTCTTGGCCAGCCCGGAGGGAGGCGGCGTCAGGTAAGCGTAGGGGCGGGAGTCGGCGATCTTCCAGACCTTCCCCTGCTTGAGCATGAGGCAGGGGACGTGAAAGGTGATCGGGGGCAAGGCATGCCCATCCGGGCTCTTGGCACCCGTGACCTTGTGCTCGAGCTCGATGAAGGCGGCGTCCTTGCCGACCGCGCGGAAGGCGACCACGCTCATCTCCATGGTGGTCCCCTTGAGGATGCCGCCAATGTCGCTGGCCAGCACCTTCTCGATCTCCGCCGGCCCCTTGCCGCTCATCCCGACCGGGTTGACCAGGGTCCCGTCCTCGACCCAGAAGGTCGACAAGGTCTTGGCGTCCCCCCGGTTGAAGGTCGCGATGAAGTCCGCCACCCGCGCCTTGATCGCCTCCTCGTCCTTGGAGGCGCCGAGAGCGGGCACCGAGGTCATGAGCAGAAGCACGGACACGAGCCGCTGAACGGTGGTCTTGGTCATGGTGATCTCTCCAGTGTTCAATGTGGAACGTCCCTCCACGTACGAACGATCCCCGACCCCGGATCACGCCCCCGGAAGAATTCCGGCGATTGAATCGGGGACGTGGCTCGCTGCCGCTCGTGGCGATTGAATCGGAGACGTGACTCGCTGCCGCTCGCACGTCCCCGCACCCCTAGCGCTCCGCGCGCCTGATCAGCGGGATGTGAACAAAGTACTTCGCGGGGCCGCCCCGGAAATGAAGTGGGCCCCTCTCCCTGGCCCGAGGGGATAGGAAGGAAGGGGTTGGGGCTCGGCTCCCGGATCGGCGCCTGTCACTGACGGCCGCCTCTCCATGCGGTGAATCGGAGGTTGGCTTTGCCAACCGGAGACAGCACCTGCAAAACAGATCCGGGCCCGACTCTCGTCGTCCCCGGGAGGGGCCCGCGGGGAGGGGTCCTCCCCTTCCCGCGCTCCGGTCCTCCCCTTCCCGCGCTCCGGTCCTCCCCTTCCCGCGCTCCGGTCCTCCCCTTCCCGCGCTCCGGTTACTTTCCCGACGGGGGCTTTCCTTTGACCCCCTTCACGTAGAAGTTGATGCCGTGCAGGAACTTGTCGTCGGCGATCTGGTTCGCCTTCAACACCTCTTGCCCAGACGCGTCGGCAATCGGCCCCTTCCAGATGGCGAAGCTCCCGTCCTTCAGCCCCTTGCGCACCAGCTCGAGCTTGGCCTTGACGGGCCCGGGCACCTTGGCGGGGATGGACACCACATCGATGGCCCCCTCCTTCACCCCCCACCAGGTCTGGTCGGTCTTCCAGGTGCCGGCGAGCACGTCCTTGACCGCCTTCTCGTAGTACGGCGCCCAGTTGATCACCGCCGAGCCGAGGTGTGCATTCGGACCGAACTTGTGCATGTCCGAGTCCCAGCCGAACCCGAACTTGCCGGCCTTCTCGGCGGTCTGCAACACCGCCGACGAGTCGGTGTTCTGCATCAGCACGTCGGCGCCGTCGTTGAGCAGCGCCTGGGCGCCCTCCGCCTCCTTGGGGGGATCGAACCACTTGTTGACCCAGACCACCCGGGTCTCGATCTTGGGATTGACACTCTGAGCCCCGAGGGTGAACGCGTCGATGTTGCGGATCACCTCGGGGATCGGGATCGAGGCCACCACCCCGAGGATGTTCGACTTGGTCATCCCCCCGGCGATCACCCCGACCATGTAGGCCCCCTCGTACGTCCGCGAGTCGTAGGTCCGCAGGTTGGCCGCGGTCTTGTAGCCGGTGGCGTGCTCGAACTTGACGTCCTTGAACTCGGCCGCGACCTTCAGCATCGGGACCATGTACCCGAAGGTGGTGCCGAAGATCAGCCGGTTGCCCTGGGTCACGAGATCGCGCATCACCCGCTCGGCGTCCGAGGCCTCGGGCACGTTCTCGACGAAGCTGGTGACGATCTTCGCCCCGAACTTGGCCTCGACGGCCTTGCGCGCCTTGTCGTGCGCGAAGGTCCAGCCGGCGTCCCCCACCGGCCCGACGTACGCGAAGGCCACCTTCAGCGGCGGGCCGACTCCGGCCGCGGCGGTCAGGGCCGTCGGTGGCGCATCGGCCAGCGCCGTGCGACCACCCGCGCCCTGCGCCAGGACCATGGCCAGCGCCGCTCCGAGTGCAAGCCGGGGGCAGCCCTGGCGGCGGGAGCCCAGGAATCGAGCACCCACCGGGCTCGGGCGGTCGAGCGCGTGGACGGGGGGAGCGTTGCGGCGACTCGAACGGGTCGGGTTCGTCATGGTCGTTTCCTCATGGTCGTTTCCTCATGGGCTCTCCAGGCATGGGTTCGGCGTGGTTCGTCATTGATTCGGGTGAAAGGGTTTGCCGAGCGAGGCGGGCATGTTGACCCGGATCCAGGCCTGGTTGCGTGAGATCAGCACCAGCACCAGCACCGTCGCGACGTAAGGCAACATGCCGAGCAGGTGGCTCTCCACCTGGACCCCCCGCCCTTGCAACTGGAACTGCAGCATGGTCACCCCGCCGAAGAGGTAGGCCCCGAGCAGCACCCGCGCTGGCCGCCAGGTGGCGAAGGTGGTGAGGGCCAGGGCGATCCAGCCCTTGCCGGCGATCAGCCCCTCGACCCACAGGTGCGCGTAGACCAGCGAGACGTAGGCCCCGGCGAGGCCGCACAGGGCGCCTCCGACGATCACCGCGACCAGGCGAACCCGCCGGACCGGGTGCCCGAGAGCGTGGGCCGATTCGGGCGACTCACCCACCGCCCGCAGCACGAGACCCGCCCGCGACCGGAACAAGAACCACGCGAGACCCACCGCGAGCGCGATGGTCACGTACACCACGGGGTGGTACCGGAAACACGCGGTCCCGAGGAACGGAAGGTGCGAGAGGTAGGGCACTTCCGGCTCGGGCAGCGGCGGCAGTTGCCGGTCGGTGTACCCGGCGCCCGCGAAGGCGGTGAAGCCCGAGCCGAAGAGGCTGAGCGCGAGGCCGGTCGCATACTGGTTGGTGCCGAGCCAGATCACGAGCAGGCCGAAGAGCGCCGCCGCCCCCGCCGCTGCGCCGGCCCCGGCGGTGAGCGCCAGCAGGAGCCCGTGTCCGTTCCCGCCGGCCGCGGTCGCGTAACCCGCCAGCGCGCCGAGCAGCATGAGGCCCTCGGCGCCCAGGTTCACCACGCCACTGCGCTCGTTGATCAGCAGCCCGAGGGCGGCCAGGGCCAGGATGGTCCCCGCGTTCACGGCTGCCGACAACGTGAGGGCCAACGATTCCATCAGGACGACAGGGCCTCCCCGGCCGGATGCCCATCCGCCACGGGCGCCAGCGGATCCGCCGCGGCCTCGAGCCCCGCTGGCTCTGGCTCCGGCAGCGGGCGCGGCCGCCTGGCCGCCCACCGACGCGCGAGGGCGTCACACGCCAGCAGCGCGAACAGCAAGAGCCCCTGAAACACCCCGGTCAAGGCCTGTGGCAGGCCGAGCCGCGACTGCGCCAGATCGCCGCCGATGTAGAACATGCTCATCAGCACCGACGCCAGCAGGATCCCGAACGGATGCAGGCGCCCCACGAACGCCACGATGATGGCCGCGAAGCCATACCCGACCGGCAGGTGCGGCGTGAGCTGTCCGAGGGGCCCCGCCACCTCGAGCGCGCCCGCCAGTCCCGCCATCCCGCCCGACACCAGGAGCGCGATCCACAGCGCCCGCCGCGACGAGAACCCGGCGTACCGGGCGGCCCGCGCGGCCACACCACACACCTCGAGCTCGAAGCCGGCGGCCGTGCGCCCCAGGAACAACCACGCGAGCGGCGCCGCCGCCAGCGCCACCAGCAGGCCCACCGTCGCGCGATGGCCCGCGACGAGGCGCGGGATCTCCGTCGCCGGCAGAAACAGGATGGTCTGCGGGAAGTTGAAGCCCTCCGGATCCTTCCAGGGGCCATAGACCAGATACCCGAGCCACAGCTCGGCGACGTAGACAAGCATCAGGCTGACCAGGATCTCGCTCGCGTTGAAGCGATCGCGCAGGAAGGCCACCACCCCCGCCCAGAACATGCCCCCCAGCACCCCGCCGGCCAGCACCATGAGCACGATTCCGCGACCGCTCCCCGCGTCCGCCCGCAGCGCCACGCCCGTCGCGACGATGGCGCCGAGGATGTACTTGCCCTCGGCGCCGATGTTCCAGACGTTGGCACGAAAGGCGATGGCGAGGCCGAGGGCGATGATGGCGAGCGGCGTGGCCTTCACCGCGAGCTCGCTCCAGCCGCGCGCCCCGCGCCAGGGCTCGATGAAGAACATCCCGAGCGCCCGCCCTGGTGACTGCCCGAGCGCCGCGAACAGGAGCGCGCCCACCGCGACCGTCAGGCCGAGCGCCACGGCGGGCGAACCGAAGGCCACCGCGGCCGCGAGCGCCCGCGTCCGCACCCGCGGCGGCCAGGGCGACCGCGGCGCCTTTCCCGCCGGCTCACGCACGTGGCTCCGGCCCTCCACCAGGATTCGCCGCCTTGGGCGCGTTCGCCGCGCCGCCGGCCTCGAGCCCGCTCATCCAGGCCCCGAGCTCGGCGATGGTGGCGTCCCGCACCGCTACGCGCGGCGAGAAGCGCCCGCGCGCCATCACGACGATGTCACCGGCGAGCTCGAGCAGCTCCTCGAGATCCTCGCTCACCACCAGGACCGCGACCCCCGCCTCGGCCAGCGCCAGGAGCTCGCGGTGGATCTGCCGGGCGGCGCCCACGTCGAGGCCCCAGGTCGGCTGGGCCACCAGCAAGACCCGCGGCCGGGCGTCGATCTCGCGGCCCATGATGAACTTCTGCAGGTTGCCGCCCGACAGGCTGGCCGCCAGCGCCTCGGGCGAGTGCGCCCGCACGCTGAAGCGCCGGATCAGCCGGGCCGCCAGCCGCCGGGCCGCCACCCAGCGCAGAAGGCCCCCGCGGGCCACCGCCTCGCGCCGGGTGAGGAGCGTGTTCGCCGACAGCGAGAGCCCCGGGACGGTGCCTCGGCCGATGCGCTCCTCGGGCACGAAGCACAAACCGAGCGCGCGCCGCTGTCGCACCGTGAGCCCGGCCAGATCCCGTCCCCCGAGCAGGAGCACCCCCGGGGGGACGCGCACGTCCTCTCCGGAGAGCGCGTCCATCAGCTCGCGCTGGCCGCTCCCCGAGATCCCGGCGATTCCCAGGATCTCACCGGCGCGCACGGTGAGCCGCAGCTCGGCGAGCGCCGCGCCGAAGGCCTCCCGTCGGGGCAACGTCAGCCCCCGCAGCTCGAGGACCAGGCTCGAGGAAGCCGCTCCCCCCGTCACCACCACCGGGCCGGCGTCGGTCCCGCCGCTGGCGCTGGCGCTGGCCGCGTGCGAGCCCGCGCCGGCCACGGCGACCGGCCGACGCACGAGCGGTGGAGGGACGGCGCCGAGCATCAGCTCGGAGAGGCTGTGGTTGGTCTCGCGACGCGGGTCGACCACCCCGGTCACGCGTCCCGCCCGCAGCACGGTGCAGCGGGTGCACAGCGCGCGGATCTCGTCGAGCTTGTGACTGATGTAGAGAATGGCGCATCCGTCCGCGGCCAGTCGTCGCAAGGTGACGAACACCTTCTCGGCCGCCTGGGGGGTGAGCACCGCGGTCGGCTCGTCGAGGATCAGCACCCGCGGCGCGCCGAGCAGCGCCCGCAGCAGCTCCACCCGTTGTCGCTCGCCCACCGAAAGCTCGCTCACCCGGCGATCGACCAGACGTCCTGGCTCGGGGTCGAGCTCGTAGCTGGCGGCCACCTCCTGCACCCGCCGGACGACCTCGGCCCGCGAGAGCTTCGTGTCGACGCCGAGCCAGACGTTCTCCGCCACCGTCAAGCTCTCGAAGATCGCGAAGTGCTGGAAGACCATCGCGATCCCGAGGGCGCGCGCCTGCCGGGGGCTGGCGATGCGCACCACGCGACCATCGAGGCGCAGCTCTCCCGCGTCCGGGTGAACCGCGCCGTAGATGATCTTCATCAGGGTGGACTTGCCGGCGCCGTTCTCGCCGAGCACGCCGTGAATCTCACCGGGCGCGACGGCGAGGCTCACGTCCTGGTTGGCTTGCACCCCTGGGTAGCGCTTGCTGATCCCCACCAGCTCGAGGCGCGGAGGCGGACCGGCGCGGCGCCCGCCGTGCTCCGCGTCCTCGGGCCCGAGCTCTGTGATGGTCGCTGCCGGCATGGCTTCCGAACCACCATCACGCTACACGCGCCGCCGGGCCGAGCTGGTTTCGAGCCTGACAAGACCCGGTAAACACCTCACTTGCCCGTCCTCCTGCCGTCCTCGTCTCCGTCCTTGTCTCCGTCTCCGTCCCCCCGGTTACGGTATCGTCCAGTCGAGCACCGCCAGGTGGCAGGTGGGATCGCACCCCGGTCCGTTCGGCTGCACCAATCCGTACCGGGGTGTCTCGGAACGCTCGAGAACCGGGCGCTCCTGTCCCCGATCCTGCCCACGCTCTTCTCCCCCCGCCCCCACGACCTGGCTGACCTTGACGAGCTTGGGCATCCCGACGATGTGGAGGGTCTCCTTGATCCGTCCCGGGATCGGGGTGCACGTCTGGCTGACCGAATTGCCGGTCCGGGTGGTGGTGCAAAGGGTGGCCGGGCCGATGTCCGCGGTCAGCCCTGGCTGGCACTCGGCGGAGATGGTCCGCATCGTCTCGCCGGCGGTGGCGGGGGGAAGCGGGAACGCGCAGGAGATCTCGGTGTCGTCGACCGTGACGTCGATGCGCTGGAAGCCCGATGGGATCGCCTTCTCCTCGGCGGTGACCGTGATGCGCAGCTCATCGCTGCACGGGAGCCTGGTACAACCCTTGGGGCCGTCGCCCACCGAGATCGCCGCCCCGGCCGAGCCCGTCGGCGGTGTCCGCTTACAGCCCGTCGAGGTCAGTCCAGCTCCTGCGAGGAGACCGGCGAGGATCGAGGCCAGCCCCATGGACGAAAGACCCCCTGATCTGAAGCTCACCAGGGCCAGGGTAACATGACCGTGCCGGTCGACATCCCCGTCGCCCCGCGCTTCCGTCAGCGGACCACCCGGATGAGCCGTCGCGCCGCCCGCCACGCCAGGTTGTGGCGCGGATAGCGGTGGACGTACATCTTCCGGAGGTAGCGGGGAATTTCCCAGGTGGTCACCAGCCCGTTGGGGAAGAACGCGACGCTGCCTGGGAGCAAGCGCTGCTCGGCGCCGTCTGCGCGAACCGTGACCTCTCCCTCGAGGATGTGAACCAGCTCGTCGAAGTCGAAGGTGATCTCGAGGGTCCCTGCCGTGCAATCCCACAGCCCGCTCACGAAGTAGCCATCCGGCGATTTGATGCGACTCAGGGTTCGGGCCGACGGCCCTGCGCCCGCCGCCGCGTCCGGAGGCGCACCGGTGACCGCCAGCGATGGCAGCTCCTCGGTCGAGAAGCGCTGAACGCCCGGCGCCTGGCCGTTGCCGCCCAGGAGCTTTTCCGACAGCCGTGGCGCCAGGTTCGCCACCAAATCCGAGAAAGTGCCCGAAATACTCGACATCCTCGTCCTCTTCTCTGCAGGGCCGGCCGTATCTTTGGGGCTACACGACGGCGCGCCGGCGATGCGGGTTTTCGCGCACGTGCGGCGACCATACCTCATTCGGGACCGGCGGGAGGTGGGCCGGGCTTGTAGCGCCTGCGTCAGTAGCGCCTACTTGAAGTTCTGGGTGGCCCAGATCTTCCCGGTCGGGGTGCTGGCGAAACCGCAAGCCACGCGGGTGTACTTGGTGCTCGACATGTTGATGTAGTGGCCGTGGGTGCTGAAGTCGGTGCCGGGCCCTTCGGCCCACATCTGCTTCAGGCAGCCGGTGACCACGCTCGTGAGCGAGCCCCCCCAGCCGGGACACTCGTCCTGCGCGTTCTCGGTGCACATGCCGAAAGCGCCGTGCGCCCGGTTGGATTGCGAGTCCGAGAGGGCCTCGCTGGACGCGCAGGTCTCCATGTCCACGCTCCACCGCGCGTATGGAGCGAGGCCAAGCGTCGCGCGGTACATGTTGATCGTGTCGACGCACAGCTGGGCGGCCACCTCGGTGGTGCTGCTGCCCGACGCGCCATCGGCGGGCGCGTCGCTGCCGGCGTCGACCGCGACGTCCCCCCCGCTCCCACCGGTCGAGCCGCCGGAAGAGTTGCCCCCGGACGAGTTGCCCCCGGACGAGCTGCCCCCGCTTCCCAGTTGCCCGCCCGTGGCATGTCCGCCTGTCCCGGCCGCCTGCCCGTCGCCGCTCCCGCCGGGACCACCACCGGTGGACACGGTGACCAAGGTCCCGCCGGTTCCGGGGCGCTCCGGGGGCAGGCCGGCCCCACAGCCGAGCACGATCGACAAGACGACGGCGCGTGGCCACCACCCGCGTGTTCCGGAGATCTCGATCCGCATGGATCCCGATTCGACAGGATGGCATCGTAGGTGTAACGGAGATCTGGGAGGCCCATCATGTACGCAACGAAGAATGATCTGTCCGAGGGGACACGCAGCAAGATCGTCGAGCTTTGCAACGCCCGTCTCGCCGATTCCATCGACCTGCAGACGCAGTGCAAGCAGGCCCACTGGAACGTCAAAGGTCCTGATTTCATTGCCCTGCACGAGCTCTTCGACAAGATCAACGAGGACGTCGAGGAGTACGTGGATCTGGTCGCCGAGCGGGTGGTTCAGCTCGGCGGCGTGGCGGACGGCACGGCCCGATCGGTGGCCAAGCGTTCGAACCTGGCCGAGTATGCGCCGAAGGGCGCGGCCGGTCGCGACCACGTGGAGGCGCTGTCGTCCGCGCTGGCCTCCTTCGGCAAGCTGGCCCGGGCCTCCATCAATCAGGCCAACGACCTCGGCGACGCCGACACCACCGACATCTTCACGGAGATCTCGCGGGGCGTGGACAAGTGGCTGTGGTTCGTGGAGGCCCACCTGCAGTCCGAACGTTGATGACGGCGGTGCGGGCGGCGGGCGCGGCGAGGAACGAGGACGGCGACGAGGACGGCGACGAGGTCGACAACCAGGTCGAGGACGATGCCCGGGCCCGAGCGTCGGGATCGGCTGCCGGTCACCGAGCATCCGCCTCCATCCGACGTGGGACTCGACGGCGTGGTGAACGAGCACTGGGTGCCGACGCACCTCGCGCCCTGCGCGTGGCACTTGCAGTCCGGGTCGATGGTGCACCACCCGTCCTGGCCGGCCGGGTGAAGGCCGGCCGGTCGGCAGACGTTCGCCTCGGGCGGATACCAGTTGCAGATGTCGCCGCCGCAGGTGGCGTTCGGACAGTCGCTGTCGTTGGTGCAAGCCCGGCCGGGCTGCACCAGGATGATCAAGAGCGCCCCCGTGGCCGCCGCGATCGCGACGGCCCGGGCCAGCCCGATCAGGGGCCGAGCTACTTGGAGATCCCCTCGGCGGCGAGCCAATCGAACATCGCCTTCTCCGCGTCGGGCCACGCCGTCGCCGGGGTGGTGAAGCCGTGCCCCGCCCCGGCCACCTGGTGAATCATGGCGTCGGCGCCGGCCGCCGTCAGCATGTCGATGAGCCGGATGCTGTCCCCGATCGGCGCGGTGTGGTCGTTCGAGCCCTGGACGCAGATGAGGGGAGGGATGTCCTTGCGCACGTAGGTCATCGGATTCACCGCCTTGGCGATGGCCAGGCGATTCGGCAAGTCGGCGGGGAACCAGCCTGCCGCCACACCGCCGAGCTCGGCCTCGATGTCCGCGGGGCCATAACCATCGACGATCCCCGCGATCTTGAAGTCCGTGGGATTGGTGGGCCCGAGCATCGCATCCGCGGTCGCCATCCCGACGAACAGGGCGAGGTGGCCACCGGCGGACGCCCCCGTCACCACGAACTTGGTCTTGTCGCCGTGGAAGTAATCGAGGTGGTCCCAGCACCACTTGGCGGCGAGCAACGCGTCCTGGGCGGCAGCGGGCGCCGGAGCGCCATCGACCGTGTTGTCGTTCACGCGATACTCGGCGTTGCAGACCAGGTACCCGTGCGCCAGGAACCGGTCGAAGAACGTCGACATGTGATCCTTGCCGGAGCCATAGTTGTTGGTGTACGAGTGCACCCACGCTCCCCCGTGAAACATCAGAACGGTGGGGAGAATCTGGGTGCCCTTCGGGCCAGCGGTGGGCGGATAGATGATGTCGAGCCGCTGGGCGGTGAGTGGCCCGTACGCGTAGTTGCCCTCGACGGTGTATCCCGGCGCGCTCGAGATCGGAACCTTGGAAGCGGTGTCACGCACCGGCGGCGTGCCCGGGTCCGAGGTGCCGGACGTCGCGGCGCCGCCATTCCCCCCGGGCGGGGTCGCGCTCCCCCCGGTCCCGGCGGGCGCCTTCCCGCCGCTTCCAGTCGGGGCTCCACTCGGGCCGCCGCTTCCCCCGCTGCCGACCGCGACGGAGGCGTCGCCCCCACGGCCGAGCGTGCCTCCGCTCCCGGACGGGCCGGGGCCGGGGCCTCCGCTCCCGCCCGAGCTCGCGCCCGTTCCGCCGGTGCCGCCAATCGCCTGGTCGCCGCTGCCGCCGGAGCTCGCGGGCGCGCCGCCGGTGTGGGTCGGGGCGGCGGGCGCGCCGCCCGAGGAGGAGATCGCACCGGAGGCACCGCCGCTTCCGGTGGAGGTTCCCACGCCCGCGCCGCCACCGCCGGAGCCGCCGCCGCAACCGCACGCCAGCCCCATCGCGAGCAGGCCCGACATCGCAGCCACGCGGCGGGTTCGGCGTGCGCCGCCCCCACCCGCGCCGGCGCGGTGGGCGGTGAAGCGGGGATGGAAGCTCGTTGTGATGGGCATGGGGGGCTCCTTCGAATCGGCCTCGGTCGGGCGCCTGGGCTGGGCTGGGCTGGGCTTGACCTGGGGGAGTTGCCGCTCGACTCGGCGATGAGCTCCCGAGCGTCAGACTAGTCGAGTCGCGGCGACCCTTCCAGTGTGCGGGGTCGCCATGCACCTAACCCGCCAAGCGCGAGGACTGCGTCACGGCTCGGCCTCGGGCCGACCGAACGCAGCGGTCATGTCACCCCCGAGTCGCACGTCGACCACCGGGCGCGCGGCGCCGAGCCAGGCGCCGAGCCGCCGGTCGGGAAAGCGCGCGTGGTAGGGCTCCGCCCACCCGAGCGCGCCCGCGGCCGGCGGCCTGGGAATCTCCTGCGGACCGAGCTCGAGCCGCCGCGAGAGCTCCGCGGGATCGGCCAATCCGTCCATCACCAGACCGGCCAGGCGATGCAGCGCCCCCCCGTTCTCGACGTAGAGGTCGATGTCGTTCACCATGGCCATCTCCGCCAGCATGACCAGCGGTCCGAGCGCAAACACGTGGTAGTGAAGGGCCAGCCGGCCACGCGCCCGCTCGAGCGGCAGACAGCCGACGGCGTCGATCTGCGCGATACCGATCCGGGCCCGCGCGATCCCCCAGTCGAGCAGGCGACGATCGTCGCTGGCGATCCCCACCGCGGCCAGAGCCATCCCGGCAAAGTAGGCATGGTTGTTGGCGCTCGACTTCAAGCCGGGTCGCTCGTAGTCGGGCTCGACCCGGGCGGCGATCGCCCGAAACCACGCCTGGATCGCCTTCCGTGAATCCAGCGAAGCTGGCGCCTGCCGCACCTTGAGGTAGGCGAGCGCGAGGCTGCCGAGCGACCACTCGCGCTCGTAGGCGCCCTGGTGGTTGACCGCGCCGAGCAGCGCGCCAGCCTCCGCCCAGCGCGCGAGCGCATCGATGGCCGCCCCGGCCAGCGCTGCGTCGGCCAGCGCTGGGTCGGACGATCCGCCGGTTTCGCTGGTGATCCACGCGTCGGCGAGACCGACCACCGCGCGGACGAACGCGCGCAGCGGCTCGAGCGCCTCCCGGTTCCGCCGCTCGAGCTCGGGATCCGCGACGGATCTCGCGGGGTCGACGTAGAACGACACGCCCTCCACGTCCACCACGGGTGGAAGCGCCGCGCCCCGTTCCAGGCGCCGGAGGCGCCCGGGATCGGGCCGGACGACGCCGAGCGACCGCGGACCGCGTCCCCGGGCGACCCCGAAAGGGCTTCGCAGTGGCGGAGTCACGGAACCGGGCCGTGGAGGACGCGCACGATCTGGAGCGGGCGCCGCGGGCACCCGCTCGGGACCGGGAGCGGCGGGCACCGGCGCGCGGCCCTGCGACACGCGCGGCCCCACGTCGGGCCTGGTGGCCCGGTGGCACGACAGCGCGAGGGCCACGACCAGGAGCGCCTTTCCCGTCCACCCCCGTTTTCGTTTTGGCGATTCGATGACCAAGGTGGCCTGGTGCGTGTCAGGACATCCTAATCCGACCGTTCCCTCCCTGCCCGCCCGACCCGGTGGAATTCGCGCCGCCCGGCCGGAGAGCCCGACCGCATCCGGGCGGAGCGACCCGACCCCCGATTTGATAACGTGCCGCCCTCATGCCCAGCCGGCTGTATGCGTTCGCGGTCGCCCTCGCGAGCTTCTCCACGATCGCGCTCGAGCTGCTGCTGACGCGGATCTACAGCGTCACGATGTACTACCACTTCGCGTTCATGGTGATCTCGCTGGCCTTGCTCGGGCTGGCCGTGGCGGGGGTCGCGCTGCATCTGTTCCCGACCTTCTTCGCGCGCCGCACGCCCGGGTTCTGGGGGGCGGTCGCCATGCTCGCGTTCTCGGCCGGCGTGCTGGTCGCGCTCGCGATGGCCCTCGGCCATCCCATCAGCCTCCGGGGCTGGCGCTCGAACCTCGGGACGCTGGTGGCCGTCTACCTGGCGGCCAGCCTGCCCTTCCTGGCCTCGGGCTTCGCGCTGTCGCTGGCCATCGCGAAGGCGGGCCGGCACATCGGCCGGATCTACGCGTTCGATCTGGTGGGCGCGGCGCTGGGGTGCCTGTTCATGGTGCCCGTCCTTCCTGCCCTCGGTGCTCCCGGCGCGCTGGTGGCGGTGGCGGGCCTCGGCGCCGGGTCGGCGCTGTTGTTTGCCCTGGCCGATCGGGCACCGTCCGGACCGGTCAGACGGGCGCGCGACGCAGGGCGGGCCGGCTCGGGCCTGGCTGCGCTCGCGGCGGCGGCGGTCCTCGGCCTCGCGGTGCTGGCGATGCGCGAGCCGACCCATCACCTGTTCGGTCTGGCGCGAAACCCGGAGAAGTTCCTGGGCAACCGCCCGGTGCTGTTCGAGAAGTGGAACGCCTTCTCGCAGATCACCGTGGCGCCCTCCGGCGACGCCGATCACCGCTGGTTGTTCATCGACGCCGACGCGGCCACCCGCATGTGGTCGGGGCAGATCCGCGCCGGAGGCTTCACGGCTCCGCGCCGCTTCCCCGAGGTGCGGGTGGCCGGGCTGGTCTATGCCCTGCGCCACGACGGCACCGCGCTCATCATCGGGCCGGGCGGCGGCACCGATGTGACGTCGGCCCTCGCCCACGGGGTTCCGCGGGTGGTCGGGGTCGAGGTGAATCCGATCATCGTGAACGACGTGATGCGATCGACCTTCGGGGCCTGGAATGGCGAGCTCTACGCCGATCCGCGGGTCGAGGTCACGGTCGACGAGGGCCGCAGCTTCATCCGGCGGTCCGCTCGGACGTATGCCTCGATCCAGGCCACGCTGGTCGACACCTGGGCCGCCTCGTCGTCCGGGGCGTTCACCCTGTCCGAGAACAACATCTATACGGTCGAGGCGTTCGAGGAGTTCCTCGATCACCTCGCCCCGCGCGGCATCCTGGCGGTGACCCGCTGGTACGACGCCACCTCGCCCAAGGAGTTCCTGCGTCTGGTCGCGCTCGGTCGCGCCGCGCTCGAGCACCGGGGCGTGGCCGCGGCGGACCTGCCGCGCCACTTCGCGATCGCCACCGACAACGATCGCCGGGCGACCTTGCTGCTGGCCCGGGACCCGTACGACCGCGAGGACCTCGCGCTCCTCCGCGCCACCGCCGCGCGGGATGGCCTCGCCGTGCTCTTCACCCCGGGCGGGCCCGCCGCTACGGGCGGCGAGGATCCGTTTCTCCATGCCTTCCTCGAGGCGCCCTCGGCCGGACGCGCGCTCGCCAGGCTGCCCTACGACGCCCGGCCGACCACCGACGATCACCCATTCTTCTTCTACAACCTGTGGGGGCGACAGCTGCTGTCCATCTTCGCTTCCAGCCTGACGTCCAGCTGGTCTTCCGGCGCCCACCTCGGGGCGCTCGAGCTCAACAACCTCGGGGTGGCGATCCTCGGGTTGCTCTTGCTCTTGTCCCTCCTCATGACCCTGGTGCTGGTCGCGGGTCCGATGCTCCTCCTCGATCGGGCCGCGCTCGCCGTCGACCGCGGGCACAAGCTGCGGGTCCTCGGCTATTTCATGTGTCTCGGCCTCGGATACATCCTGGTCGAGATCGGGTTCATGCAGAAGTTCGTCCTGTTCCTCGGGCACCCCATCTACGCCCTCGCGGTGGTCCTCGCGACCCTGCTCGCCGCGTCCGGGGTGGGCAGTGCCCTGTCCGGCTGGGGCTGCGTCCGCTTCGGGCCGCGGGGCTTCGTGGTGCGCGCGGTGCTGGCGCTCGCGGGGGTGCTCGCCCTCTACGCGCTCGGGCTCACCGCGCTCTTCCACTGGCTGCTCGGGCTTCCGATCGGGCTCCGCGTGCTGGTGGCGGTCGGGCTCATCGCGCCGCCCGGAATTCTGATGGGCGTCCTGTTGCCGACCGGCGTGCGGGTGGCCGGCGGACACGCGCCGGACATCGAGCGCGCCCCTCCGGAGCCGGACCTGTCGGCAAAGGTCGAGCGGACAGCCGCAGGCGAGACAGATGGCGAAGGTCGCGATCTCGTGGCCTGGGCCTGGAGCGCCAACGGCGCCGCCAGCGTGGTCGGGTCGGTCCTGGCCATGGGTCTGTCGATGAGCTTCGGCTTCACCCTGGCGCTCGGCGTGGGGATCGCGGTCTACCTCGGCGCGGCGACCTTGTTGCCACCCCAGCGGCGCCACAGCCAGGTCCCGTAGACCAGCGTCGCCAGGCTGGCCGCGAGCCCCACGAGAAACGAGGTCGGCAGGAAGCGGAAGCTCACCGTCCGTCGCCCGGCCGCCACCCGCGCCGCCAGCAATCCGCCCTGGTCGGCGAGGACGCCCCCCCGGACCCGCCACCCGGCGTGAAAATTCTGGTTGACCACCACGGTCCCGTCCCGCGCGAAGTCGGTCTCGACCACGATGTGGTTGGGGGTCCACAGGGTGCGCCGGACCGTCCCCGCCGACGGATCGAGCGGGTACTCGTCGGCGGGCAACTCCGCGCCGAGGTGGGGCGAGATGTCGAGCGGCGCCTCCTCGAAGCAGTCGAGGGTCCCCTGGTTGGTGCGCGGGTAGACGTACATCTGGTGCCGGTCGCCGCGCACCTGGCGGAAGGTGACGGCCCGGGGATCGCGGGGGGCCTGCAGGGTGAGGGTCTGGAACCACTGCTCCCGGTTGAAGTCGGCGGCATCGATCAGAAAAGCCAGCGAGAGGGCCAGCCCCCCCCACGCAAGCACTTTGCTGATCGCATGTTGTCGATGCGTGAGGCGGTCGGTCCCCGGCCCCGGCCCCGGCCCGCGCCAGGCAGCGCCCACCCGGCTCGACCCGCCGAGCAAGCGATCGACCCCGATCCCCACCAGCCCGCAGGCGAACAGACCGACGAGGACCGTGAACCGGCTCGGCGCGCGCATGAACCGAAAGATCGGCAGGTGCTTGAGCAGCCACCACGGAAAACCAGGAACGTTGCCGATCTGGAAGATCGTGAAGACGAGGAAGGCGTACCCGACCGGCCGGAGGCTCCTCCGGCTTCGCACCACCGTCCACGCTCCGCAGAGGAGCAGGACCAGCGCGGGAAAGCCCAGATAGTTCCCGTACTCGGGCCACACGTAAGGATGCCCCGGCACACCGCGGGTGCGGTGACGGACGAGGTAGATCTCCAGGAGCTCGAGGGGACGAACGACGTCGATGTCGGGCCGGATCCGCGGATGTCCCGCCATGAACTCGAGGATGGGGAAGAGGCGCACTGACGACAGCCCGAGGGACAGCGCCAGCATGCTCGCCACCACCACCACCCCGTCCCGCGGTCGCCCGCGCGAGAACGACCAGATGATCCCGTAGATCCCGAGCGCGAGAGCAGAGTACGGATAGGTGTAGCCGCCGAAATGCCCGAAGATCCAGGCCAGGAACAGCGCGCCGTACAGGATGTGCCGGCGCTGGCCCGCCATGGCCCGGTGAAACGCGTGGAGCACGTACGGCAGAACGCACAGCCCCACCCACCCCACGTGCCCTCCCCCGAGGTGCTGCGCGATGGTCCCCGAGAGGGCGTACCCTGTCCCGCCGATCAGCGCGCCGATCGGCCCGACCCCGAGCGCCCCGAGAAATCGGCGCATGCCATCCACGGCCAGCAGGATGGCGGCCGTCAAGGTCAGTCGGATTCCGAGCGCGGTGCCGAAGACCGCGATGAAGAGGAACGTCGGGCTCAGAAAGTAGGTCTGCGGGTTGGCCAGGTGGACCGCGCCCCCGCAGTAGTAGGGATTCCACAGCGGGAGCTGCCCGAACTCCACGACCGTTTTGCGATCCACCTCCGCCAGAAAGAAGAAGTACCCCCAGTCGAAGGTCCCACCCCAGGTGGTGAGGTGCTGCCACAGCGGCGAGATGTGGAAGGCCACCACACCAAGACAGATCGCGACCGCGGCGCGTTCGAGCCGACGTCCCCGGCGCGCGCGCGCCAGCTCCTCCCGGTGGGCCACCTCGGCAAGGGACGGATCGATCGCGTCAGCATCCATTCTAGTGGCGGCGCTCCGTCCGGGGGGGGGTCGGGGGTGGAGAGAACGCCCGCTCGACCGTCCGCACCGCCTCGAGCTCGACCGCCGAGGGATGGGCCGGCCAGCGCGACAACCCGCCGATGAGCACCGCGAAGACCACCACCATGGTGGTGACGGACCGCCAGGGCCAACGGCTGCCCGCGACCCAGCCGAGGGGATCGGGGACGAGGGCAAAGCCCGCGGCCAGCGCCAGCGCCAGCGCCGTTGGCCCGAGCGACGCGAGCCCGCGCAGACCGAGCCCGTAGCCGAGCGAGTACGGCACGTAGCCATCGAGAGGAAGCCGCCACAGGAGCTGGAAGGTTGGATTCCTGAGCTGGGGCGGGACCTGCGGGTATATCACCGCGGTCAGCGCGTTCGTGAAGATCCCGACCAGGACCAACCCGGCCGCGAGCCCCCACACCACCTGGGCTCGGGCCGAGCCGGCCGAAGAACCGGCGGAAGAACCGGTGACCCTGGGCCAGGCGTACGCCAGCCCCATCGCCAGGAAGGGAACCACCGCGGTGATGTACCGGGGACCGACCGACCACCCCCCTCGCCAGTTCGGCAATCCGGCGACGAACAGGGTCAGCACGATCGCCAGCGCCGCGATCAGGATCCCTTCGGCCCGCGGCCCGCGCACGATGGTCGCGCCCACCGCCAGCGTGGCCAGCAGCAGGAAGGGCGAGCACGCGAAGAAGCCAAAGCCCGGCAGGAAGAGCACCCCGAGGATCGCCGCCCGCGCGGGTCCCACCACGCCATAGAAACCGCCGTGGTGGTGGGCGGTCTGGAACTCGATGTTCTCGAGGTGCCCGTAGGGAAAGGCCCACGGACGACCGAAGCACAGCGTGTGAATGGCGCCCAGCAAGACCGCCGCGGGCAACGCCCCGACGAGGAACGGGACGACGAGCCGCGGTCGGCGGACCGCCACGGTGATCCCGAGCAGCGCCGCCACAAGGATGTTCTGGTACTCGAAGACCACCCCGAGCCCCGCCAGGAGACCCGCCAGCAGCGCTCGCCGGACGCTCGCACCCCCTTCACCTTGGCCGTCGTCGTCACCGGCTTCGCGGCCGATGGCGTCGCGCGCCGGTCGGATGATCCCCCCGGGCGCCAGGGCCATGAACGCGCCGAAGCTCAGCGCCGCCGCCAGGCCATGCCCCACGAAGTGGATTCCATAGGGATAGATGAGGGAGCCGAGCCCCACACCGACCAGCAACAGATCGCCCATGCCCCGCGAGCGCGAGACCCGCCGCGCGTAGCTCGAGAAGACCAGCAGGAACGCACACATGGGCACCATGACCGTGAACACGCGCAACCCGAGGGTGGTGGCCAGCTTGGAGGGCGACGGCCAGCCGAGGCGATGCCAGAGCCAGGTCTCGACCGCCAGGACCGGAACGCCGAGCAACGAGGTGCCCGGGGCCTTGCTCGAGAACAAGCGCGCGCCGTTCTTGGCCTTGTCGTTCACCCAGCCCCAGTCCGCCTCGACCTGGTTGATGGCGAGCGTGTGGTGCTCGACCAGCGCGCGGGTCATGTAGATGCGCACGTTCTCGTTGGGATTGTTGATGGCCGGTGCGTATGGGAACACCGACAGGTACGCGAACGTCACCAGCACCCAGACCCGATGCGCGCGCAACCAGCTCACCCACTGCCGCCACCTCCGCGGCGGGTGCGCGTCGGAGGACACGGGATGCGGGCGCGCGAGGGCGCGCTCCGGCCCGGGCGTGGCGGGGGTCGCGGCCTCGATCACCGCAACCTGCCGCCCGGCCCCGGCTTCGGCCCGCGCGCCGGGCTCGGTGCGTGCCCGCTCGATCCGGCGGGCGTGGGCACGGCCCCCCGCCGCTCGGTGCAGAACGCCGCCAGCTGATCGTCGAGCGCGCGATCCCGGACCAGCCTCGGAAAGGGATAGGGGCCCTCGAGCCAGCGTCGCGCCCACCCGGTCCCCGAGCGATCGACGGGCGCCAGCCGGAAGGCGCTGCGCGACGCGCCCTCCGCCCGCAGGTCGAGCACCGCCAGATCCTCGACTTGCCAGACCGGATGGGTCGCCGCCAGGGCGCGAAAGGCCTGGAGCTCCTCGCCGACGAGCTGCCCCGGAAAGAAGATCACCACGGCGTGGGCCCGCTCGGCCGGCGGCAGCGTCAGGAGCTCGCGCATCAGCGTCCAGCGTCGCAGGTTCCGATCGTAGTAGAACGCCCAGTCCATCCGGCGCGGAGGCGGCAAGGTGAAGCTGCCGTGGAACCACAGCACGTCCTCCGGAGTCGTCGTCCGCTCCACCTCCATGGCGAAGGCGGTCTGGCGGAGGTCGGGGTTGAAGACCTTCCACTTCGGCACCCCACCGTGCAGACGACTCTCGAGCAAGCCCGCCCAGCTGACGGGCGCGGTGAGCCCCACGACGGCGAGCAGCGCTCCGAGCGCGAGAGCGAGCCCGAGCCCGCGCCCGCGCCCGCGCAGGAGCCGAGAACCCACGCGGGTCGCCGCGCGGGCGCTCGGTTCGCCGTCGCCGAGCCGCTTGCCCCATCGGCGCGCCTCCGCGACCAGGTCGGCCACCGCCATGGCCGCCCACACGTTCCCGTAGAGCTGCCGGTAGGCGTGGGTGACCACCGCGGTCTTGAAGACGTGCCAATAGGTGAGGAGCGCGAACGCGAAGGTCAACCCGACCAGATCCAGGTTCCTTCGCCGCCCGCGTACCCGGCGCACCACCACCCACAGGAGCCAGGCGACCATCAAGGCCTCGAGCGCGTGCCCGAAGAGGACATCGGCATAGTCCCGCATGGTGGTGGCGAAGGCTCGGTACCCTATCTCGGAGGTCCGGTTGCCATACGCGAGGCGCAGGTCGGCGACCAGGTTGGCGCGCGACACGAGGTAAGCGTGAAACCCGAGCGGGAGCAGCACGGTCAGCGGATGCAGACCGGCGAAGGCCAGGTATCGCCCGCGGCGCCGCAGCGCCGTCGCGAGGACATGCACGAAGATCGCCGGGAACGCGAAGTAGGGGCTCCACTCGAAGTTGCCGGCCATGGCCTCCGCCGCCAGCGCCGCGATCCCGGTCCGCCACCGGCCGGTCCGCAACCAGTCGAGGTAGAACCAGAAGAACCCGAGCAAGAACGCGATCGACGGAAACCCCTGGTCGATGTGCGACTCGTACCAGATGTTCACCGGCACGAGCGCGAACACCACCGCGGCCGCCCCGCCCGCGAGCGGTCCGAGCCCGCGCCAGGCGACGGCCGACACCAGCAGCAGCGACGCGAACGACGGGATGAGGGCCCCCGCGCGCACCGACCACTCGTGCTCCCCGAACAAGGCGAAGGTCAGGGTGACGAGCTGGTGGGTGAACACCGGGTGGTGGATGTAGTAGGTCTGTGGCTGCGGAGCCGCGAACCCCGGCTCGTTGACCGGATAGATCGTGTGGTGGCGGAGTGTCCCCCGTGCCCAGGTGGCGTAGGACCCTCCGTGGTACCCGTAGTGACCGTAATAGAACGGACCGGTCAGGCCGTAGGTCGCCCCCAGCCAGAACAGGAGGATCCCGAGCCCGACCAGCCCGCCGCCGATCCGACGCTCCTTCATCGCGCTGGCCTCCGCCTCCTCCTGCCAGTGGCGCGACGGCGTCCCGCTCGGCCGGGCCGGCTGCCGCGCCCCCTCCGGGAGCGCATCGGCCTCGGTCCGCGAGCGGGCGGCCGATCCCGGCGTGCCGGATCCCATCACTGGGACCAGGACGTGGGCAAGCGATCCCAGCGGTGGGCGCCGAGCCGCGCGAGGAGCCCGGGCGGCAATTCCCCCGGGGTGTCACTCACCCGAACGTTGCGCTCGACGTGCGCGAGGCGCCGCATCCCCGGGATGACGGTGGCGATCGTCTCGCTCGCGAGGACGAAGCGCAGGGCCAGCTCCGCCATGTCCATGCCCGGGGGCACGAGCGGCCGCAGCGCCTCGGCCCGCTCCACCGAGGCCTCCAGGTTCTCGGGGACGAAGTAGCTGCTGCGCCAGTCGTCGGCCGGGAAGCGGGTCTCGCGGGTGAGGCGCCCGGTCAGGGTCCCCTCGTCGAAGGGGACCCTGGCGATCACCGCCACGTCGGCCGCCGCGCACACCGGGAAGAGCTGGTCCGCCGGGCTCTGGTCGAAGATGTTGTAGATGACCTGGACCGCGTCGATGAGGCCCGAGCGCGCGGCCTCCACCCCGTTCCACGGCTCCCATCGGTTCAGGCTGAGCCCGATCCCCTCGAAGAGGCCGGCCGCGCGCAGCTCGACCAGCTTCTCGTACCAGCGGAGATCGGACAGCCAGCTGTCCTCCCAGGTGTGGAGCTGCACCAGATCGAAGCGGGCCAGCCCCGCGCGCTTCAAGCTCCCGCGCAGAGAGGCCTCGATGTGCTCGGGCGGATAGCTCTCGTCGACCGTGTCGCCACGCCGGCTCGGCCACCGGCCGCTCGCCGGCGGGATCTTGGTCGCGGTGTAGATGCGGCGGTCGGGGTTGGCGCGAACCAGGTCGCCGAGCAGGGCCTCGCTGGCGCCATGGCCGTAGACCGCCGCGGTGTCGAAGAAGTTGCAGCCGAGGTCGACCGCCCGCTGCAGCGCCGCCCGGACCTCGGGGGGATCCGCCCCCGCCCAGGCCACCGCCCCCCACATTCCCGAGCCCACGTCGCCGACCATCCAGCCGAGGCGCCCGAAGCGTCGATGTCTCATGGGGCCGCAGGATAACCCGGGGCTCGCGTCGCCGCCGACGCCAACGCAATGCCGATGCCGATGCCGATGCCCGCACCGTCAAGGAACGGCGTGCGACTCGTAGATGTCCGAGATCCCGGTGCGCGCCGAATCGAACATCAGATAACCGAGGTCGAGCGACAGCGTCGGATCGGAGTCATAGGCGGGGGAGTTGACGTCGACCAGGGGCACCGGCGTCGGGAATGCCTCGTTCGTCGACTGTCGCTGGGACCAGAAGAGATCTCCCGCTCCCGAGCGGGTGGAGGTGTAGAAGACCACGAGGCCGCCCTCCGCGACGAACGGATCCTTGTCGTCGTAGGGCCCGTTCAGCCCCGGCACCGGGCGCGGGGCGCCCCAGGGGACCTTGGTGCTCGCCCGGCTGGTGGAGAAGACGTCGAACATGCCGAGGGTGCCTGGGCGGTTCGAGCTGAAGAACATCAGCGTCTCCGAGGCATCGACCGCGGGCCCGAAGTCCTTGGCGGAGCTCGCCAGCTCGGTCACGACCTGGGGCGCCGCCCAGGTATCGCCGCGGCTCGCCCGCGAGGAGTGCCAGATCCGGCGGTAGGGGACCTCGCGCTCGGTGACGAACCAGATGCGCAGACCGTCGAGCGACACCGTCGGGCCCTCGTCGGCGGCAGAGGAATTGAGGGCGGTCACGGGGGTGGGCGGACCCCACGGATCGGCCGAGGTCAGCCGGTGGGAGGTCCAGAGATCCTTGCTGCCAGCCCGGTCCGACATGAAGAACAGATCCAGCAGATCTCCCGTGAAGGTGGGATCCGCGTCGTAGGCGTTAGGGTCGGAGACGGCCGTCACGAGCACTGGAGGAGAGAACTGCAGGCCCGCCACCATCGCGGGCATCGAGGAGCCGCCATATCCGCCTTGCCCACCGCCTTGTCCAATTTGCCCACCTTGTCCGCCCGCACTCCCGCTGTCCGGAACGGGCTGTCCGCTGCGTGCGACCACCACCGTCCCGAGCAGCTCGGCGCGCCGTCCGCACGCGAAGAGCAGGCCGATCGAGGCCAACCCGAACGCCCGGAGAAGCTGGCGCGCGCGGTCGACTCGACTGGGCAAGCTTTTCACGACCCTCCTGGTTATGCTGTGGTGGGCGCAGGTGAGAATCAATCACGACAAGCGACAAAAGCGCCGGAGCGCGGCAAATCCACCTGCCACCTTGACCTCCCTCCGGACATTCGACATCTTACCCCGTGGGGTGTCGAACATCGCAAAGGAGGTCGCGCGCGATCTCGGTCTGCCGCTCGGCGATTCTTCGGCCGAGGCCGAGCCCGAGTCTGCGACAGCTTCGTCCGATGAGTTGCTCCCGCTCGCGCGCGCCATCGCCAAGGGTGATCCCGATGCGGCGGCGACCCTGGTCCTTCACGTGGCAGGCCCGATGCTGCGGGTGGTGCGGCGTGTGCTCGGCCGCCAGCACCCCGACATCGACGACGTGGCCCAGGATGCGGCCATCGCGCTCCTCCGTGCCCTCGGCACGTTTCGCGGCGACTGCTCGGTCGTCCACTTCGCGAACCGTGTCGCCTTGCTGACGGCCCTCGCGGCCCGTCGCCAGTCTCGGGCACGCAGCGAGAGTGGGGAGTCAAACGGCGCCCACATCGAGAACCTGGCCGACGAGCTCCCGTCGCCGCTCGCCACCACGCTCGCCTCGCGGCGCCGGCAGATCGTCCACGGTCTCCTCGACGATCTCCCGGACGTGATCGCGGAGTCACTGGCCCTGCACTTCGTCCTCGGCTACACGGTCGAGGAGATCGCGGCGGCCATCTCGGTCTCGCGCAACACCGTGTGGAGCCGCCTGCGCCAGGGCAAGCGGGCGCTGCGCCGGAGGCTCGAGGGCGATTCTCAGCTGGCCGAGATGCTGGAGGTCAAGGCATGATCCCGGTGGGAACCGATGATCGCCGCGACTCCGAGTGCCGGGGAGAGCTCGTCTCCCGCGAGCGGCGCGGGGAGATGTCGCACCAGGATTGCCTGGCGCTGCGCGCGCACCTGGCCGAGTGCGCCTCGTGTCGGGTGGCCCGCCAGGTGTACGTCGATCTCGACGACGTGAGCGGGGTCGACGTGCACGACGGCGTGCGGATCGAGCGCATGTCGAGCGCGGCCCGCCGCTGGGCCCACGAGCGGAGCCGCTCCACCTCGCGCCGCCGATGGCCGGCCCGCCGTCGCCTCCGGACCCTCGGGCTCGCCGCCCTGGCGGTGCTGATCGGAGGGACCGCCAGCGCCACCGCTTGGTTCTGGGAGCACCCCGGCTCGATGGATCTCGGTGGGCTCGGAGCCCTGGTGGGGCTCGGCCGGCGTGCGCCCGGTCCGGCAGCCCGCACGGCGCGAGCCCCGGACGGCCGACGGGCATCCACGGTCGCGGCGGTGTACCCCGAAGGGGGACCGCCAGATCAGCGGACGGCCCAGCAAGCAGGGCAGCCGCCAGGACGACAGGAACAGCCAGCCGGGCCCGCGACGCCTCGACCCATCGAGGCCCCCGTCCCTGGCGCGGCCGGAGCTGGCTCCGCCGGCTCGACCTCGACCGAACCGGCGCGGATCGGCGACGAGTCGCCGGTGGCATCGCGGCGCGGCCATGGGCCTGCCCGCGCCCTCACCCACCGCACGGAGCGGGTCGCCCAGATCGACACCTCGATCTCGGCCGCCGAGATGTTGCGCCAGGCCAGCAACGCCCGCCGATCCGGCGACGCTCCCCGGGCCATGCGGCTCTACCGCGGCCTTCAGCACGATCACCCCGATTCGTCGGAGGCCGTGCTGTCGTCGGTCGGGCTCGGCGGCCTCCTGCTGGACCAGAGATCGCCGCGCTCGGCGCTGATCGAGTTCGACGCCTATCTCGGGTCCTCGCGCGGGGGCGAGCTCGTCCCCGAGGCGCTCTACGGTCGTGGGAGAGCGCTCGCCGCCCTCGGAGATCGTCAGGAAGAACGTCGCACCTGGCAGCGGTTGCTGACCGACTTCCCCGGCAGCGCCTACGGCCCCTGGGCCCGGCGGCGGCTGGCCGATCTCGTCGAGTGATCCGGCGACCGCTCTCGGCGCTGGTCGGTGTCGATCGCTCCCGGGCCGCCGTCGGAAGCTGGATCGCGATCGTGACGGTCGGCTTGACCGTGGGCCTGCCTGGCGAGCCCGCGCGGGCAGTCACCAAGAGCGATCCGCCTGCCGCGGCTCCAGGCCCCGCCAGCCCGAACGCCGATCCGGACCCGAGCTCGAACCCGGACCCGGACGCCGGCCCGGACCAGATTCCGGTCGAGCTCACCGTGGTGGGCAGCGCGGCGGATCTGCTGCGGGTCCGGTCGGTCATCGAGCCCTGGCCCATCCGAGGCTCCTCTCCGCACTGGGTCCGGACCGCGCGCTTCAACCCGATCGAGATCCTGCAAACCATCCACGATTCTCGGCCCGTCATCCGGTGCTGGGTCGATGTCTCCGATCAGCAGCAGGCCCGACGACGGGCGCGACTTTACTTCGCGGCCCCGTCCGGGCAGCAGTTCCTGGTGCGCGACGTCGAGCTGTCGAAGGGCTTCGACGAGCTGGACCGGGAGTCCCTCTCGAGCGTGCTCGAGCTGTCCATCAGGGCCCTGATCGACAACCAAGCGGGCGGACTGACCCGGGAGCAGGCGCGAGCGGTGCTCGCGACCCGCGAGCCAACCCAGGAGGCACCAACCGCCCCTCCCGAGCCGGCGCGCGGGCCCACCCTCACGCCCCTCCCCGCGCCCAGGACCGAGGGCGAGTCGCCAGCGGCATCCTCCAGCGACAGCGACGCGCCTACCCCCGAGCCCGCACCCACCCTGGTCGAGCGCGCACGGCCGACGGAGACGCCCGCCCCCCCGGGAGACGCGCGGGCGGCGCCCCTCGCCCTGCGCTTCGGCGTGAGCGGGTTCTATGCCGCCCAGTCGCTCGGAGGTGGATTGCCCTTGGCCCATGGACCGGGGCTGTTGCTGGAGGCGAGCGGCGGCCGCGATCGACCCGGGCTCGGCGTGTGGCTCCTCGGGCAATACAGGTGGCCGGAGCGCTACCCGGGGACCTCGGCAGGCGTCGACGTCGAGACCTTGGCGGCACGGACCGGGCTCGGGTACGCGCTGCCGCTCGGTTCCGTCCACCTCGGTGCCCGCCTCGGGGCTGGAATCGACGCAACTCGTCTCTCGCCGCAACCCGGAACGCTCGATCCCACGGCGACGCTCACCCCGGAGCGCTGGACGAGCAGCCTCGTCTTGACCGCCACCCTGGGAATCTGGAAGGAGCTCGCCTCCCACTTGTGGGGCGGGGTGCAGATCTTGGCCGACCTCCTCCCGAGCCCCATCCACTACGATCAAAGAGTGTCGGGTGTCACATCGGAGGTCGCGGCGCCCTCCCGTTTCCGGCCGGGATTGCTGGTACATCTCGGCTTCTTCTGACCCGAGGTCCCTGCGACTCGACGCGTTGCAACCGCCCCTCGGGGTGGACCTGCGCTGTGTTGGTTAGGCGCCCGAACTCACTTAGCCCTTCGGACCGATCCACGCGGCACCCCCGTTTCCGACTGGAGGCTCAAGAATGACGCGCAACGACTTGTCGAGACGACGATTCATATCGTCGGCAGGGGTAACCATCACGTTACCTCTGCTCCCGTCCTTGCTGTATTCGCGGAGAGCCTCTGCGGCGGCCTCCGCGTGTACACCGGCCAAGCGATTGGTCACCTACATGTTCCCCAATGGGCACAAGCTGGATGAGCACGTCCCGGCCGCCGCAGGAGCGGGGACGGCCTGGACGCTGCCCGCGATGCTGGCCCCCATGCAGGCCCTCAAGTCGGATCTGCTGTTCGTGGCCGGCCTCGAGAACCAGCAGCGGCGGCGCGAGCTCGGCGATCACTCCATCGGCAGCGGCTCGCTCTTCACGGCGCGCAAGCCGACCAAGATGCAGCAGATCACGAACTCGTCGGTCGACCAGATCGTCGCCGACGCCGTGGGCGCCTGCACCCCGCTCCCTTCGATCCAGCTCGGGACCCACAACATCGCCGGCGCCGACCAGTTCGGCACCTTCTACACCCGCAACATCTCGTGGCGGGGCCTGTCGATGACGATGCCCGACGGGAGCATGAGCTATCCGCAGGGGGCCGCCACCCCGCTCGGCAAGGAGATCGACCCCCAGGCGGCCTTCGACAACCTCTTCACGGGGAACGACCCGATGGTCAGCACCGCCGACGCGACGATGCGGCGGGCCCTGAAGAAGAGCGTCCTCGACGCGGTCGTCCCCCACGGCGCCGAGCTCGACAATCTCCTCAACGCCGCCGACAAGCTCAAGGTCGACGAGCTCTTCACCGGGATCCGGGCGCTCGAGGTCGAGCTCCAGAAGACCCCGTCGATGGTGAGCTGCGCCAAGCCGGCGCGCCCGGCCGCCAACCTGGCCTTCCAGTCGGGGCAGCTCGAGTCGATGCACAGCTTGATGGCCATCGCCCTCCAGTGCGACCTGACCCGGGCCATCTCGTTCATGATGGGGGACGCACAGAACCAGCGTGACCTCGGGTTCATCCCGGACATCGCGGCCATCGGGGGCGAGGCGACGGATCACACCATCTCGCACCACATGAACATGGGGACCCGGTTGCAGAAGTTCCGGGCGGCGGTGCTCTGGAAGCAGACCCAGATCGCGAGCTTCCTGACCAAGCTCAAGACCGCTACGGATCCCACGGACCCCGATGGCAAGTCGGTCCTGGCCAACAGCCTGGTCCTCATCAGCAGCGATCTCTCCGACGGGAACGCCCACAACCACGACAACTACCCGATGCTGGTCGCGGGCCAGCTCGGCGGCGCGGTGGTCACCGACCGGTGCGTGAAGTACCCGGTCCTCACGGACTACACGATGCAGAAAACCTTCGGCGATTTTTACATCAATCTCCTCAGCTTGTACGGGGTGACCCTCAAGACCTACGGGGACGACGGAAAGGAGCAGCTCGCATGGAATCGCTAAGGAGACTGAACACCTTCGGGATGGTCGCCCTGGCGATCGCCCTTGGAGGCTGCTCCGGCAAGGTGGTCAGCAAGTCCGGGGACGGCAACACTGGCACCGGATCGGTCGCGAACAACGGGGGAACCAGCTCGTCGGGCTCGGGAAGTGGAACGACTTCCCCGACCGGCGGGGGAACCCCCAACGGGACCGCGACGGGAGCCAACAACGGAACCACCCCCGGCGGGACGGCGAACAATACGCCGGGCGGGCCCGCGGGCTCCGTGCCGACCAACAACGTCGCGACGCAGGTGCCGGTGACCGCACCGACCAATCCGGGCGTGGTGACGCTGCGCAGGCTGAACGCGTCCGAGTACAACAACACCGTGCGGGATCTCCTCGGGACCACCCTCACGCCGGGCACCGGCTTCCCGTCCGACGACCTCGGGGCGGAGTTCACCACGGTGGGATCCTCGCTGAGCTTGTCACCGACCTACGTGCAGGCGTACGAGAACGCGGCGTTCACCCTGATGGATGAGCTGTTCGCGGCCCCGGCGGCCCGTCAGAGCACCGTCCTCACGTGCAACGTGACCACGGCGGGCGACACCTGCGCCAGGACCATCATCTCGGCATTCGCCCGACGCGCCTTCCGCCGACCGGTCACCACGGCCCAGGTCGACGCCCTCATGACCGCGGTCTCGAGCGCCAAGACCCTCGGGGCGACCCCGACCGACGGTCTCAAGGCCGGCCTCGCGGCCGTGCTGATGTCGCCCTACTTCATCTTCAAGGTGGAGACCGATCCGGCCGGAACGAGCGGCTCCCACCGGCTCAACGCCTACGAGCTGGCGACGCGGCTCTCCTTCGCCTTGTGGGGCTCGATCCCGGACGCCACGCTCTCGGCGGCCGCGGACGCGGGCCAGCTCGCGACCGACGACCAGGTGAAGGCACAGATCGACCGCATGCTGGCGGATCCCAAGTCGGGTGCGTTGCTCGACCAGTTCGCGGGCGCCTGGCTCGACTTCAACAGCATCGTCGGTCACCAGGTGGATGCCAAGACCTTCCCGAACTTCGCGGCCACCCTGACCAACTCGATGCGGCTCGAGGCGCGGAACTTCGTCCAGGACTTCCTGGCGTCGGCGCAACCGGTCTCCGCGATGATGACGGCCAGCTTCACCTACGTCGATGCGGGCCTGGCGAAGTACTACGGGCTCGCGGCGACCGGCACCCCGGGCGCGGACGGGACCTGGAAGGCGGACACCTCGGCCACCCAGCGCGCCGGGCTCCTCACGCTCGGCTCGGTCCTGACCACCACGTCGTTGCCGACCCGCACTTCGCCCGTCAAGCGGGGCGACTTCATCTTCTCGCGCCTGCTGTGCGGGACGATTCCTCCGCCGCCCGACAACGTCTCGTCGTTGCCGCTCGATTCGAGCCTGAGCCTGCGCGCCAGCCTCGAGGCCCACCGCAGCAGCCCGGCTTGCTCGGGATGTCACTCGATCATGGATCCGCTGGGCTTCGGCCTCGAGAACTTCGACGCGACCGGCTCCTACCGAACGATGGATGGGACGAGCGCGATCGATGCGTCGGGGACCCTGACCGACGGAACGGCCTTCAACGGCGCCAAGCAGATGGGCGCGGCCCTGGCCAAGGATGCGCGGTTCGCGCCGTGCCTCACCCAGAAGTTCATGACCTACGCCATCGGTCGACTGATGAACCAGCCGGACGACGCCAACTGGGCCAGCTACCTGGCGCAGCAGGCACAGGTCGCGAATGGCAGCCTCGGCAGCGTCCTGCGCACCGTCATGTTGAGCGAGGCGTTCCGCAGCCGACAGCCGATGTAGCGAGCGGATGTAGGGACCCACGTCCCAAGGACGTCGCGAGCGCCCGGTCGTCTCATGTGTCCAGCCGGGCGGCAAAGCCGCCCCGCTGGACATTTTTTTTGGCGGCCCCTGGGCTCGAAGCGCAAGAGATGGTTCACAGCCCCGATCCCGTTCGGATCACCAGCGAATGACAAAGGAAAAGCAATGATGAGAATGCGCGATGGCGTCTTGGCAATGGTCTCGGTAGCGGCCTTGACCTTGGTGGGGTGCGGGTCGTCGTCGAGTGAGTCGGGGAGCGGAACAGGGGGATCTTCGAACAGCGGCGGCTCGTCGAGCCCAGGTTCGGGGGGCTCCGTGCTGCCCATCGGCAGCAGCGGGGGCGCGACCACCGGCAGCGGCGGCGTCGCGGCGGTGGGGAGCGGAGGGGCCGCCCAGTCGGGCTCGGGCGGCGCCGCCCCGGGAACGGGAAGTGGCGGCGCAGGGCCGGGAGTCGGCACCGGAGGTGCTCCCGGTGACGCAGGCGGCGGAAAGGCCCCTCCGCCTGGGGGCGGTGGAGCAACCGCGGCCGGGGGTGGCGCGGTCACACCGCCGGGTGGTGGGGGCGCGCCCGCCGGGGCGAGCGCGACCGAGGTCGATCCGGGGACCGATGGCGACGGCGAGTTCCACGTGCTGCCGCCTTACAACAATCAACCGGCGGGGTTGACCCGGGCCGCGGGCGTTCCCGCCGGCCAGGTGCTCGGGCCCATGAACTTCGCCAGCACGACGATCTACCCGGGCCGGTCGTTCCCGATCCAGATCTACGTGCCGGCCCAGTACACCAAGGCCAAGCCCGCCGCCCTGATGGTGACGCAGGATGGACGTCAGTGGGTCGGCCGCTTCCCCATCATCTACGACAACCTGATCGCCGCCGGAAAGGCGCCCATCACCATCAACCTCTTCATCCCGGCCAGCACGCCCGCCGATCGCTCCGACGAGTACGACACGGTCAGCGGGAAGTACGGCGACTTCATCATGAACGAGGTCCTGCCCTGGGTGAAGGGGATGGGGTACAACATCACCGACGATCCGGCCGGCCGTGCGGCGACCGGCAACAGCTCGGGAGGGATCGCGGCCTTCTCGATCGCCTGGTTCAAGCCGGAGCACTTCCACCGGGTCCTCACCAGCAGCGGGACCTTCCGGAACATCGGTGGCAAGGGCGGCGACATGTATCCCATGACGGTCATGAATGCCCCGATGAGCCCGCTGCGGGTCTTCTTCTCCTCGAGTGAGGGAGACATGCCCGGCTGGCTCGACGCGAACCGGGCGATGTCCAATGCCCTCATGGCCAAGGGGAACCACGTGCGGTTCATCTGGGGCGACAGCAGCATCCCGCACGGCGGGGGGGCCATGCTGAACCAGGATCTCCCCTTCGCGATGGAATGGCTCTGGCGCGGCTACAAGCCGGCGAATTGACGCGGGGGGCCGCGGACGTCCCCCCACGTGCCCCCCGTCGGATCTTGCTGAGGTCAGCCGGCGCGGCAAAGCCGCGCCTCCCGTTGGAAGACCCGCTCGCGGCGCTCGCTCTGGCGCATCGACGAAAAGAACCTCTGAAGTTTGCCGCAGCGTGGCTCCGCCCAGCGCCTGTGCCCCCCCCGCGAGCGCGCACACGAACTCGGACTCGGACTCGGGCTCGGACATCCTGGGCGGCGGGCTCATCCGCGCAACCGCCTCAAGTCGGTGGAAGGATTGGACGAGGATCACGTCCTGCGAATGTCGCGTCCTCGTGCCAGGACCGGGAGCCCTTGGGCCGAAGCTGCCGCGATGTTGCTCTCGGGCATCCTCCTTTGCTGTGAAGGCTCGAGCTACGTTCGCGTCGTCGGTGGTGCCGATGGCGGCTCCTTTCTGAACGGTGACCCTGGGGGCTCCGGACCCGAGGACGGTGGTGTCACGACCGGCTCGGGAGGGGGCGTGGTCGCGACCGGAGGAACCTCGGTTGGCGGCAGCGGTGGGACCTTGGCCGCCAGTGGCGGACAGGGCTCGGGGGGGGCGTCGAGCGGCGGGAGCGCCTCGAGCGGCGGGAGCGCCTCGGGCGGGACGAGCTCGGGTGGGACGAGCTCGGGTGGTGGGACTGGCACCGGGGGTTCGAGCTCGGGTGGCGCCAGCTCGGGCGGTACGGGTTCGGGTGGCTCCGGGAGCGGGGGACAGATCGCGCCGGGAAGCGGAGGTGCCCCTGCGGATGGCGCGCGCTATTCCTTCGAACAATCGGCCCAGGGATGGGGCGCCCCGACCGGTTGCCCGCCCTTCGTCAGCGTCGTATCGAGCGCCGCGGAGCACTTCGCGGGGCTCGCC
>Ga0265318_10000097_pt1 | contig 81763 bp, 62 predicted proteins | sample 4821metaG_FD_192431 | JGI IMG/M metagenome (GOLD analysis project Ga0265318, IMG submission 192431) | Rhizosphere microbial communities from Carex aquatilis grown in University of Washington, Seatle, WA, United States - 4-8-21 metaG | ecosystem: Host-associated > Plants > Roots > Rhizosphere >...
GCCGACGATCCGAGCCGGCCGCTTCGTTGCTCCTCCTCACAATACCTACGGGTATTCCTCGTCGTCGCGCCTCGCGGCCGGCTCGGCTTGCCGGCCTCGTTATTGACGCTATTTCGACGGCGGTGCACTAGTGCTGGAGATCGACGGGCAGCCGCTCGGCATCGCGGAGGTGGCACGCGCTGCCCGTGGCCGGCCGCGGGTGTGGCTCGGCGCGCGGGCGCTCGAGCAGCTCGCGGCCTCGCGGGCGGCGCTCGAGGCCGCGATCGCGAGGGGCGAAGTGCTCTACGGCGTGAACACCGGCTTCGGCTCGCTGGCCCAGCAGCGCATCGGCGACGATCAGCTCCGCGCGGTCCAGCGCAACCTGATCCTCTCGCACGCCGCCGGGGTGGGCGAGCCCCTCGCCGAGGAAGTGGTGCGGGCCATGCTGATCCTGCTCGCCTCCTCGCTCGCGCGCGGCCATTCGGGCGTGCGGCCGGTGGTGGCCGAGGCCATCGTCCGGCTGCTCGATGTCGGGGTGACCCCGGTCGTCCCGTCGGTGGGCTCGGTGGGGGCATCGGGCGATCTCGCCCCGCTGGCCCACGCCGCCCTGGTCCTGCTCGGCGAGGGGGAGGCCACCGTCATCGATGACCCCGACGGCGGTGGTCACGGCGCGGCGCGGGTGGTGGGCGGGGCCGAGGCCCTGCGACGGGCGGGGCTCCCGCCGCTCGTGCTCGAAGCCAAGGAGGGCCTGGCCCTCATCAACGGCACGCACCTGATGGCCGGGAGCGCGGCCCTGGTGCTGGCGGAGCTCGAGCACCTGTGGGAGGCGGCGCTGTGCGCGGCGGCCATGTCCATCGACGCCTGTCGGGGAACCGACGCGTTCCTCGACGAGCGGGTGCACGCCGTGCGGGGCCAGGACGGCCCGAGCGCGGTGGCGCGGCGCCTGCGCGGGCTGATGGCGGGCAGCCAGATCGTGCCGAGCCACCTGCACCACGACTCGCGGGTCCAGGATCCCTATTCGCTGCGCTGCGCGCCGCAGGTGCTGGGGGCGGCGCTCGACGCCATCGGCTTCGTGCGCGGGGTGGTCGGGCGCGAGCTCGGCGCCGTGACCGACAACCCGCTGGTCTTTCCCCTCGATCCTGCCCACGCGCGGCAGGTGGTGTCGGCGGGCAATTTTCACGGGATGCCGCTGGCCTTGGCGCTCGACACGCTGATCGTGGCGATGACCCACATCGCCGGGATCGCCGAGCGGCGGGTGTACTTCATGCTGGCGGCGTCCGAGGCCGAGAACCACCTCAACCCGCACCTGTCGCCGCAGCCCGGGTTGCACTCGGGATTGATGATCGCGCAGTACGTGGCCGCCGCCTGCTGCAACGAGCTCATCGGGCTTTGCACCCCGGCCAGCGTGTCCAACATCCCGACCAGCGCCGGCATCGAGGACTACAACTCGATGGGCGCGACCTCGGCGCGCAAGGCCGGGCGGGCGCTCGAGCGGGTGGTGCAGGTGGTGGCCATCGAGCTCCTGTGCGCGGCAGAGGCGCTGGACTTCCAGCGCCCGCTGCGCTCGGGCCCGGGCGTCGAGGCCGCGCACGCCGTGGTCCGGGGAGCGGTCTCGCGCCGGACCGCCGACCGCCCGCCCGCGCCGGACATCCGGGCCATCGAGGGGCTGATTCGCGCCGGGGCCTTCTCGGCCGGCCCGTGAAGTGGCAACTGGCGGGGCAACTGGCGCTACACTTGAACGATGGGCCGCCCGCTCGATCGCGCTGGTCTGTCACCCGCTGCACCGGGCGACGGCGACGGCGACGGCACGGGATCGTCGCGGCAGCAAGCGCGCGAGGCTCGAAACGTCCGCGCGCCAAGGGGCGCCACGCGCACCTGTCAGACCTGGGAGGCCGAGGCCGCCCTCCGCATGCTGATGAACAACCTCGACCCCGAGGTGGCGGAGGACCCCGATCACCTGGTGGTGTACGGCGGCCGGGGTCGGGCCGTGCGTTCGTGGGCGGCGTTCGACGCCATCGTGGCGATCCTGACCCGGCTCGGCCCCGACGAGACGCTGCTGGTCCAGTCGGGCAAGCCGGTGGGGGTCCTGCGGACCCACCGGGACGCCCCGCGGGTGCTGATTGCCAATTCCAATCTGGTACCCCACTGGGCCACCCGCGCCTGCTTCGACGCGCTCGAACGCCAGGGGCTCACCATGTACGGCCAGATGACGGCGGGCTCGTGGATCTACATCGGCACCCAGGGCATCGTGCAGGGGACCTACGAGACCTTCGGAGCCTGCGCGCGCCAGCACTTTGCCGCGGGGGCCGGAGGCGAGCTCGGCGGACGGCTGGTGGTCACCGCCGGGTGCGGCGGCATGGGTGGCGCCCAGCCCCTGGCCGTGACCATGAACGGTGGCGCTTGCCTCATCGCCGACGTCGACCGGACCAAGCTCGCGCGCCGGATCTCCGAGCGGTACCTCGACGAGATCGTCGATGGGCTGGATGCGGCCATCGATCGCGCGCGGGCCCACGCCGCCGCCGGCCGGGCCATCGCCGTCGGCGTCCCGGTCAACGCGGTCACCTTGCTCGAGCGCCTGCTCGAGCGCGGCGTGGTCCCGGACGTCCTCACCGACCAGACGTCGGCCCACGACCTGCAGAGCTATGTGCCCGTCGATCTGACCCTGGAGGCGGCCGCCGCGCTCCGCACCTCGGCACCGGATTCGTACGCGGCGGCCAGCCTCGCCACCATGGCGCGGCACGTGCGCGCGATGGTCGAGCTGCAGCGGCGCGGGGCCGTCACCTTCGACTACGGAAACAACCTGCGGCAGGGCGCGCGCGACGCCGGCGTCGCCGAGGCCTTCGCCTTTCCGGGGTTCGTGCCTGCCTACATCCGCCCGGAGTTCTGTCGCGGGCGCGGGCCCTTTCGCTGGGCTGCCCTCTCGGGGGATCCCCAGGACATCCACACCATCGATGCGGCCTTGCTCGAGCTCTTCCCGGAGGATCGGGCGCTGCATCGGTGGCTCGGGCTCGCCCGGGAGCGCATCGCCTTCCAGGGGCTGCCGGCGCGGATCTGCTGGCTCGGGCTCGGCGAGCGCAGCCGCGCGGGCCTGCTGTTCAACCAGCTGGTGGCGGACGGTAAGGTCGCGGCGCCCATCGTGATCGGGCGCGACCACCTCGACTGTGGCTCGGTGGCGTCCCCCAATCGCGAGACGGAGGGCATGCGCGACGGGTCGGACGCCATCAGCGACTGGCCGATCCTGAACGCGCTCCTCAGCACGGCCAGCGGCGCCGCCTGGGTCAGCTTCCATCACGGCGGGGGCGTGGGCATCGGGTACTCGCAGCACGCGGGGCAGGTCACCGTGGCCGACGGCACGCCCGAGGCCGCCCGGCGGCTCGAGCGCGTGCTCACCAACGATCCGGCGCTCGGGGTGTTGCGCCACGCCGATGCCGGCTATGCGCTGGCGCTGGCCTCGGCGGCCGAGCACGAGCTCGAGATCCCGTTGCCCTGCGCGGAGCCCGGCTGAGGGAAATGCTCGACGACGACAAGGCGAGGATGGTGGCGGTCCCGTTCGTGCGTCGGGGCGCCTGGCCGGCGATCCGCCCGGGGACCTTCGCCGCGACCATCGATGGGGAGAGCTCCGAGGGATGCGCGGTGGCGCTGCTCGGGCTGCCCGACGACACCGGCGTGCGGCTCAACGGCGGACGTCCGGGGGCGGCCGAGGGCCCGGCCGCCTTCCGCGCGGCCCTCGCCCGCTTCGGGACGACGTTCGATCTCGGGGCCGATCGGCCGCTCGCGGTGCACGTGTACGACGCGGGTGACGTGGAGCCGGCCGGCGGCGGCGACCAGGCGGCGCTCGAGCAAACCCACGCCCGCGTCGAGGCGGCCGTCGGTGCCCTGCACGCGCGGGGGATGGTCACGGTGGCGGTCGGTGGCGGACACGATCTCACCTACCCGGCGGTGGCGGCCGTCGCGGCAGCACGTGGACATCGACATGGACTTGGACTTGGTCGGGGACCGGGGCGCGGACCTGGCCGGGGCCCCGCGCTCGGCGGGGTCAACCTCGACGCCCACCTCGACGTGCGCGAGCGCGTGGGCTCGGGCATGGCGTTCCGACGCTTGATCGCGGGCGGACACCTCGATCCGCGCGCCTTCGCCGAGGTGGGCCTCGGGCGATTCGTGAACGACGCCAACGACGTGGCCTGGCTGCGCGCGCAAGGCGCGCGCCTGCTCACGGTCGACGCGATCCTCGAGCAAGGCTTGCCGGTCGAGAGCGTGCTCGAAGAGGCCCTCGCGCCCGGGCTCGGCTTCGTGAGCATCGATCTCGACGGGATCGACGGCGCGGCCGCCCCCGGGGTGAGCGCCCTCAATCCGTGCGGCCTCGACGTCCGCCACGCCTGCCGCCTGGCCGAGGCGGCGGGGCGCGACGCGCGGGTCGTGCACTTCGACATCATGGAGCTCTGCCCGCGCCACGACCAGGGCGGCCGCACGGCCCGCATCGCCGCGCTGCTGTGGATGTCGTTCATCGCCGGCTTCGCGGCGCGCGCCGAGGCCGGGCCGGCGCCGCCGTGAGCCTCTTCATCCGCGCCGCGCGCGCCCTGCTGTTCGGCGCGCCCGTGGGGCAGGGCCACGGGGAGAGCGGGCAGGGGAGCGGTGAGGCGGCGGCGGCGGCTGGCGTCGTGCGGACCCACCTGCGGGTGCAGGGAGATCGGATCGTGGCGATCGGCGATCTGCTCACGGCGCTTCCCGGAGAGCGGGTGCTCGACGCCCGCGGCCGCGTGCTCCTGCCGGGGTTCGTGGACGCGCACACCCACGCGCTGTGGGCCGGCGACCGCCTCGACGAGTGGGAGCTCCAGCGCCGCGGCGCGAGCTACCTCGAGCTCCTCGCCGCCGGGGGCGGGATCCTCGCGACCGTCCGCGCCGTGCGGGCCGCCTCCGAGGACGATCTGACGGCGGCGCTCTCCGCCCGCCTCGCTCGCATGCTCCGCGAGGGCACCACCACCGTCGAGGTCAAGTCCGGCTACGGCCTGACGACCGCCGACGAGCTCAAGATGTTGCGCGCCATCGCGGCGTCGGCGCGGTCCTTCCCGGGGACGGTGGTCCCCACCGCGCTCCTCGGACACGCCCTCGATCCAGCCGAGCCGGGGCTGGTCGATCGGGTGATCACCGAGACCCTGCCCGCGGTGCACGATGAATTCCCTGGAATCACCGTGGACGCCTTCTGCGAGCACGGCGCCTGGTCGGTGGACGCGTGCCGGCGCCTGCTCGAGCGCGCGCGGACGCTCGGCCACCCGGTTCGCCTCCACGCCGACCAGTTTCATCGCACCGGCGGCCTCCCGCTCGCCATCGCCCTCGGTGCGCGCAGCGTCGACCACCTCGAAGCCTCATCGCCGCACGATCTGCGGGCGCTGGCCGAGGCGGGCGTGTACGGCGTGATGCTTCCGGCCACCGGCTTTCACACCGACGGGCGCTACGCGGATCCCCGCCCCTTTCTCGACGCGGGCGGCGCCCTGGTGCTGGCCAGCAACTGCAACCCCGGCTCCTCACCGACCTCGTCGATGCCGTTCGTGGCGGCGCTCGGACGCCGGAAGCTCGGGCTCGATCTCTCCGAGACCCTGTCCGCCATCACGTCCGGCCCCGCCAAGCTCCTCGACCTGCCGGATCGGGGCCGCATCGCGTGCGGCATGCGCGCCGATCTCGTGCTCCTGTGCCACGAGGACCCGCGCGAGCTCGCCTACCAGCTCGGCGGCAACCCGGTGGACGCCGTGATCTGCGGCGGCGCGCTGGTCTCGCCGTCCCAGGAAGAGCTTTGACCGGGGCGGCCGTGCCGCGCAGGACCTGCGCGGCGCCCCCGGCGTTCGAGAAAACCTTGCGCGAGATCGCAGCGAGCGGACATGCCGGCGCGGCCGACGCTGGCACGTCGATCGCAAGGTCCCTCCCGCATGAAGCCCATGATCGTCGTGCCATACGATTTCAGTGCCGCCTCCCGGAACGCGCTGGCCTGGGCGGCCGAGCTCCACCGGGCGACCGGGGGCCCGCCCATCCGGCTCATCCACACCATCGATCCCCTGGCCGGCGGGACTCCGGAGATGCTGGCCGTGACCATCCCCACCGAGGACGAGCTCCGCAAGTTCGAAGCGTTGCTGGCCGAGGCCGCGGTCGAGGAGCGCGTCGAGGCCACCGCGGAGATCCTGGTCCGTTCGGGCTCGCCGGGCTCGGTGATCCTCGAAGCCATCCGCGAGCTCGGCTGTGACCTCATCGTGATGGGGACCCACGGCCGGACGGGGGTGCGTCGGCTGCTGCTCGGCAGCGTCGCCGAGCATGTCGTGCGTCACGCCGACTGTCCGGTGGTCACGGTGCGTGGCCCGCAGCACGCCGATCGCCTGAACGCCCACCTGGCATCGGCGGAGGCCGACGCGGCCTCTGGGGCTTGACCACGCGCGCGGCCCTCGGCACGCTGGTCGCTCTCACTTGCCGAAAGGGCCCATGAGCGTCATCGAGATCCCGGACGTCATACCCAAGCTCTACCAGGACCAGATCGAGGCCGAGACGGCCGGGCTCGGCTGGTATTTCCACCCCGAGAGCGCCCGGCCCGGGCTGACCTTCGCCCACCGCTACAGCGGCTTCTTCCACATGGCCTTCGACGCCGCCGCCAGCCCGAGCCCGGTGACCTCGACCATCAACGCGGTGCTGGTGCCCCTGCTGTTCATCTTCTGCGACCGGGCCAAGCTTCCGTTCACCAACCTCATCCGGGTGCGGCTCGGGATGTTCCCGCAGAATCCCCTCGAGGTGCCGCACCACAACCCGCACGTGGATTTCTACGAGCCCCACATGGTGGCCCTCTACTACGTGAACGACTCCGACGGGGACACCGTGCTGTTCAAGGAGACCGCCGAGGAGGTCAGCCTCCAGCAGTCCGCGCGCCACGCCAACGAAGGTCGGTTCCGCGAGCTGGCGCGGATTCCGCCGAAGAAAGGCAAGATGGTGGCGTTCGACGGCCGCCACTACCACGCGAGCATGCACCCGCGGACCCACGCGAGCCGCATCGTCATCACCTTCAACTTCAGGTGAGGTCGTCGTCGGGATCGACGCGCCCGCTCCCCCAGGTGCGCCGGTAACGGAAGCCGTCGCGGTCCCGGCCGGCCGAGAAGCCCATCTCGAGGGCGATCTCGTCGAGGTCGGGGCGGGTGAGGAAGTCGCGCAGCACGGGCGCGACGTCGGGCGGCGCGAGCTCGGCGATCTCGCGGAAGGCGTGCCGGGGATCGCCGCCGGCCCGGCGGATCCCGTCGAAGAGCACCCCGAGCACCGGGATGGCGGTGCGAACGTCCGCGGCGCCCGCCCAGACGAGCGCGATCGCCAGGACCCCGAGCCGTGCGGGTCGGGTGCCGCCGGTCCGCACGCCGAGCGAGGCCATGCGCTCCGCGTAGGCGACCAGGGTGGCGGTGTAAGGTGGGCCGAGCCGACCGGCCGCCTGGGCCGCGGCGGTCGGGCCGCCGCGCGCGATCTCCTCGAGGAACGCCCCGATGTGCCCGTCCCGTGCCGACGGTATCGGAACGTCGATGTAGCCGCGGTTGTTCTCCGCCAGGAACGCCTCGGGCAGGGCGACGACGAACTCCGCCGCCGCCACCGGGGGGAGGGGCGCAGAGGCGATCCGCCACGGAGGATCGACGCGATAGAAACCCGCGCGAAACAAACACACCATCTGGCCGTCGGGATCACGCAAGCGGGCCTCGCGCCACAGCCAGGGTTTGGTCTCGGGACCGGCCTCGAACCGGTACCCGGCCGCCGACAGCGCGGCCACGCGCGCGTCGAGGTCGTCGCACTCGAAGAAGAGCACCGCGGAGGCCGCGGAGGCCGAGGAGGCGGCGCTGCTCGGCGGGCGGGGGGCCGCAGGCGGAAGCGCATGCGCCGCGCGCTCGAGCGACAAGGTGGAGTCGCCTTCGGGGAAGGTCAGGCGCGCGTAGCGCAGCCTCCCGTCGGTGTCGCGATCGAGCACGATCACCGTCAACCCGAGGCCCTCGTAGAACGGGAGCACGCGCTCCGGGTCCGCGCTCATGAGCGTCACGTGGTTGAGCCGCACGCCACGCAGTCTACAGGAGGCAGGCGGACCGGAGGGCGAAGCAAGCTCCCCGTTCAAGCGTCTGCCCTCTCCTCCCGCTGCCCTCCGCCCTCCGCCCTCCGCCCTCCGCCGACGCCGTGCGCGCGGAGCTGACGGGTCCCCGGTCGCGCCGCGGGAGAGATCGGCTCGGGGCCGGTCCCGAGGTCGGTCGCGGGGGCGGCAACCGACCTTGCGCCGAGGGCATCCGCCGTCTAAGACCTGCGCCATGAGCACATCGCCAGAGTCGAGACCTGCCGGCAGTCTCCGGGCGCCGGCGACGGCGAGTGCGCCGGCCATCGACGAAGGACGGCGCAGCCCAGCCGGGCCTGGGCCCGCGACCAAGCCTGCGCCCGGACCTGGGCGCCGCATCGCCCTGCTGGTCGCGGTCGCGGTGGTGGCCGCGGTGGCCTTCATCTACTGGTGGAACGGGCGCAAGTACGAGGACACCGACGACGCGCAGGTCGACGGCAACATCAGCAACATCGGGACCCGGGTCGCGGGCACGGTGACCGGCGTGCGCGTGGTCGAGAACCAGCCGGTGCACGTGGGCGATCTCCTGCTCGAGATCGACGCGAACGATCTGGCGGTCGAGGTCAAGCAAGCCCGAGCGTCGGTGGCCCTGGCCGAGGCCCAGCTGCAGGCCGAGGATCCCTCCGTGTCGATCACCGAGACCAGCAACACCGCCGCGGTGGCCGGGGCCTCGTCGGAGCTGGCCGGCGCGAACGCCGGCATCAGCGCCGCCCAGAAGGACGTCGACCAGCTGGCCGCGCGCCTGGTCGAGGCCGAGGGCAACCAGCGCCTCGCCGAGATCGAGCGCCGCCGCGGGGAGGAGCTGCTCAAGGGACAAGCCATCCCGCAGGCCGACGTGGACCGGCGGATCACCACCGCCGAGACCGCCGCCGCCCAGGTTCAGGCCATCAAGCAGTCGCTGGCGGCGGCGCGCCAGCGGGTGCTCCAGCTCCAGGCCCAGCTGGTGGCGTCGCGCAGCCGCCTGACCGAGGTACGGAGGAACGCCCCGAGGCAGGTCGAGACGCGGCGGGCGTCGGTGCTCTCGCGGCAGGCCAACCTCGAGCTCGCGCGGGCCCAGCTGGCGCAGGCCGAGCTCAACGCCAGCTACGCGGTGCTGCGCAGCCCCGTGGAGGGCGTGGTCGCCAAGAAGGCCGTCAGCGTGGGCGATCACGTGGCCCCGGGGCAACAGCTGGTGGCGATCGCCCAGACCAACGGGCTGTGGATCACCGCCAACTTCCGCGAGACCCAGGTCGAGCACATGCAAGCCGGGCAGGCCGCGACCGTGCGCATCGATGCGCTCGGCGCGGAGCTCACCGGCCAGATCGAGAGCATGGGCGCCGCGACGGGCTCGCGGATGAGCCTCTTGCCGCCCGAGAACGCCTCGGGCAACTACGTGAAGGTGGTGCAGCGGATCCCGGTGCGCATCCGGCTCGATCCCGGACAGCCCGGCCTCGAGCGCCTGCGCCCCGGCATGTCGGCCGAGCCCAAGGTTCGGATCACGCCGTGAGCGCGAGCGACGGGGTCGCGGCGCCGCGGCCCGCCTACTTCACCGAGGGCTGGACCAACGGCCACAACCCGTGGGCCATCGCCCTGGTGGTCACCATGGCGACCTTCATGGAGGTGCTCGACACCAGCATCGCGAACGTGTCCTTGCCGCACATCGCCGGCAACCTGTCGGTGAGCCAGGACGAGAGCACCTGGGTCTTGACGTCGTACCTGGTGTCGAATGCGGTGATCTTGCCCATCAGCGGGTGGATCGCGTCCAAGGTGGGCCGCAAGCGCTTCTACATGAGCTGCGTGGTGCTGTTCACCTTGAGCTCGTTCCTGTGCGGGGTGGCGCCCTCGCTCGGATTCCTGATCTTCTTCCGGGTGCTGCAGGGCCTCGGGGGCGGCGGGCTCGGCCCGAGCGAGCAGGCCATCCTGGCCGACACCTTCCCGGTGGCCAAGCGCGGGATGGCCTTCGCGGTGTACGGCATGGCGGTGGTGCTGGCGCCGGCCATCGGTCCAACGCTGGGCGGATTCATCACCGACCACTTCTCGTGGCGCTGGATCTTCTTCATCAACATCCCGGTCGGGATGGTCTCGCTGGTCCTCACCAACCGGCTGGTCTCCGACCCGCCGCACATCCAGGCCGGCAAGAACCGGGCGGGAGCGATCGACTTCGTCGGTCTCGGCCTGATCGCGCTCGGGCTCACCTGCCTCGAGATCGTCCTCGACAAGGGACAGGAGCTGGAGTGGTTCGCCTCGTCGTTCATCACCGGGACCGCCATCGTGGCGGGGGTGTCGCTGCTGTCGTTCGTGCTGTGGGAGCGCCAGCACCCCAATCCGGTGGTCGACGTGAAGATGTTCCGCAGCCGCACCTTCGCGGTCGCCAACATCATGATGCTGACCCTCGGGCTCACCCTCTACGGGTCGACCGTGCTGCTGCCCCAGTTCATGCAGGTCCTGATGGGCTACTCGGCTCAGCAGTCCGGGATGGCGCTGTCACCGGGCGGCTTCGTGGTCATCCTGCTCTTGCCCTTCGTGGGCCGCATGCTGGCCAAGACCGACCCGCGCAAGATGATCGCCTTCGGCTTCGTGGCCCTGTCGGTGTCGCTGTTCTACATGACGCGCCACCTGTACGTCGGCATCGACTTCGTCACGGCCATCAAGCTGCGGGCCTTCCAGTCGATCGGCCTGCCCTTCCTGTTCATCCCGATCAATACCCTGGTCTACGCGGGCGTGCCGCCCGAGAAGAACAATGCCGTCTCGGGCATCGTGAACCTGTCGCGCAACATGGGAGGCGACATCGGCATCGCCTTCGTCACCACCCTCATCGCCCGCCGGACCCAGTTCCACCAGAGCACGCTCGCCGATCACGCGAGCAACTACAACCCGGTCTTCCTGTCGCGGCTGGCCGGCCTCGCCCGGACCTTCGAGCGGGTCGGCGCCAGCTCCCTCGAGTCCACGCACAAGGCGATGTCCCTGGTCTACCGGCAGGTCCAGCAGCAGGCCGTGACCCTGGCGTACATCGACGCGCTCAAGGCCCTCGCCATCGCGACGGCGGCGATGCTCCCGCTCCTGCTCCTCGCCCGGCGTCCTCGCACCCAGGGCGCTCCCGTCGGCGGTCACTGACCTCATCAGGCCAGGAGCCTGCCCCGCCGGTGCTCGGCGCGCCGGCCGACGAGGTAGCCGACGATCGCCAGGTTGACCAGCACCGCGGCGATCCGTCCCGGGCTCGCGTGCCGGGCGATCTCGTAGATCTCGAGCGGGACGAACGAGCCCGTCACGATGACCGTCAGCCACTCTGCCCAGCGCTTCCGGGACAAGAGGCCCCACGCTTCGACCAGGAAGATCATGGCGTAGCCGATGAGGAGCAGGCTGATCACGTGCTCGGTCTTCGGGTCGAGAGACCACAGGCGGCCGAGCAGCAGATCGAAGGCCAGGTGCCCGGGGAACAGCCCCAGCCAGGCGACCGCGTGGTGGAGCCTCCGAGCCAGCTCGCGCGGCAGCTCAGCCAGGCCCGCCACCCCGACGGCGATCAGGGCCGTGGCCTTGGCCAGCTTGAAGAGCCCAATCCACCGCAGCATCCTGTCGCCGGCCGCCATCGCCCGCTGATTATGGGGACCCTGCGCCCGGCCGCAAAGACGCTGGATTCGGGCCTGACCGTCACCAATCGACGCTGTCGATGTAGACCGCTCCGCGCCACGGCCCGGACACGTTGAACCTCACGCCGAGCACCTGCAGGGGGGAGGCTCTGGCGGGCACCCCCACCGTCAAGGTGTTCCATGCGTCGATCGAGAGCTGGCCAATCGGCACCATCGTTCCGGTCAGGAGGTCGCTGGGAGGGCCCTGCTGCACGTAGGGCTCGACCCAGCTGACCGTCGACCCGGCGGGAACCAGCACGTGAAAGGTGACGGTGGCCCCGGGGGGAACGCGGGGTGCCAGGACGCCCACGTCGTAAACCTGCGGGGACGTGGCGTTCAGTTGACCGGCCAGCGCATGAGTCCCGAGGAATTGGAACGCATCGGTGGGCTGAACCGATTCGAACGGCGGCGATCCTGGGACCGCCCGCCAGAGCTGGTACGGCGCCGACGGGTCGGACGACGAATACGGGGGCTCGAAGGAGAACTTCGTGCTGTCGAGGGACACGGTGGACCCTGCCGCCCCGGCTCCGGCGGTCCCGGATCTCCCGCCAGACGGCCCGGTCGTGGGTGACGCCCCGGCGCCGCCCCCCCCGGTCGGGGCCGGACCGCCGACTGACCCCGGCTCGCCTCCCGTTCCGCCGCGCGAGCTCCCCCCGCTCCCGCCATCGGCGCTGCTCGGCGCCTTTCCTGCCGCGCCCGGGCTCCCTCCCGAAGCCGGGCTCCCGCCCGTGTTGCGCCCCGGCGACGATCCGGGCTGGCCCCCGGACTGCGCAGCGCCTCCCGAGGCCGGCGCTGCTGCCCCCGCGGCCCCGCTCGGGCTGGTGCTCCCGTCAGGTCCGCTGCCTCCTCCTCCCCCTTCGCCGGTCGAGCTGCCGGCCGTGGCTCCGACCATGGTTTCGACCACGGTCGCCCCGCCGAGGGCACCCGCGGAGCCCCCGGTTCCTCCCGACCCCTCGCCCGTGGTCGAGACACCGCCGGTACCGCCGCTGGGCATCCCGATGAAGATCACCCCCGTCTCCCCGGCGTCGGCGCGCCCGTCCGCGCCCGCTTCGCCGCCGGGGGCTCGGAAATAGCTGGCTGACCCGCAGCCCACCAGAACCAGAATCAGAACCATCCCTCCCGAGATCCCGCCGAATCTGCTCACCACCTTCATGCGCCCCCCCCTCGGGCCGATCATCCGACGCAGGCGGCCATCTGTCACGCGGAAAACGGTCGCAGAGGACGCACGTCGCATCGAAAGGCAGATCTCCGGTCGCGAGCGACCGAAGGTTGTGCCGCGCTCGACGCGACGAGAGGCTTGTCCTCGCTCGGAGCTTCTCGGTAGAAGAGAGCCCTGCGAGCGCCGTCTCGAAGTGGCACCCATCCAACCCTCCGCGAGGACACATGCCGAACGACCGCAACCCGACGAAGGCCCCCCGAGCTGGAAGGCTCGCCAAATGACCAACGCCAAGGGCGCGGGGACGGCGCAGCAGCCCTGGCAGCTCGAGACCCCGCCCGGCACGTCGACGTTCGAGGTGTACCGGGATCCCAAGGCCACGCCGCCCGCGCTGGTGGTGCAGGTGGGAAAGACGCAGCTGCGCTATCACCTCCGCTGCATCGACGATCTGCACGCCATGCTGGTCGAGCACGGCGACTGGATGCTGCTCGGGAGCGCGGACGAACAGAAGCCCGCGGCCGATGGCACCGTCGAGGCCTGGGGTCGCTCGGGCACCAACCCCGTCGCGGGGTGGTACGGTCTCAAGAAGGGGCTACGCGGTCGCTTCGGCATGTACGTGCCGCCCGTGCTGGAGGCGCTCGGGCTCGCCGAGGTCGAGCACAACCCGAAGAACAACCGGATGCGTGCCCTGGCGAAGAAGAAGTGAATCCGCTCGGCCGCATGCATCGAGGTCACCCTGGCCGAACGGACGGTGGGGGGCGAACCGGTAGCGGCGCGGGCCAGCGAGGGAACACGAGCCGGAGGACATGTCGAAGGTCATGGGTCACCCTGCCGAACACCCTGCCGAACACCCTGCCGAACCTGGAAAGAAAGCGATCCCGCGCGGTTCAGGGCGGTGAGGCCGCGCTTGCCGACTCGGCCAAGCTCCGCGCCAGCTCTCCCAGCCGCGCGGTCCGGGTGGTGGCCACCCGAGAAGCCGCCCAGGCGATCGATGCGATCGCCGACCGCGCCGCCGGGGACTGCGCCCGCAGGAACGCCATCGGGGCGAGGCGCCCCGCGGAGACGTCGCGCAGCGACGGAAGCGCCGCCTCCACGCCCGCCTCCCCGAGCCGGCGGTAGAGGAAGGCCGAGAGGGGCGAGCCGCGCAGGTCGAAGCTCGAGTCATGGGCGCGCCCGGTCACGAACAGCGCGAGCAGCCCCGGATCGGCCCCGGGGTGAGCCGCGCCGGCCTCGCCGGCCTCGCCTGCGCTCGCTCCGTCCCCGTCTGCGCGGGAGCCGAGCCGCGGCGCCGCCCGTCCCCGCCGCTCCTCGAAGGCGACCACGGCCTCGATGGGCAGGTGCCGCTCGATGCGCGCCAGATCCACCCCCTGCCTCGGGATCGCCCCGGCGAACAGCTCGAGAGGCGCGTCGCCGCCCGACTCCATGGCCAGCGACTCGAGGATGGCGGCGGTGTACAGCTTGACCCGCAGGTAACGCACGCCGATGCCGAGGTTGTTCGCCGCTCGTGCCACCAGTCCGCGGTAGGTGGCCTCGTCCGGGACCCCACCCCAGCGGTGGAACACCCGCTCGCCGGAGAGGGTGCTGAGGAACACCTCCATCTGGTGCAGGGCCACCCGATACTGGCGCACGGTATAGGCCGTCGGCAGCTGCAGCGCCGGATTGGTCTCGGGCAAGAGGTTCCACGTGTGATCGAGAAAAGTCGCGGGATCCGGATCACCGAAGTTCCCGACGTCGCTGTTGGCCACCCGGACCGCGCGGGTCACCGCCTCGGCCACCCGCGCCTCGTCGAGCGGGCGGCCGTCGGGGGACAGCCGCCGCAGACGCTCGGCCAGGCGATCGTACGGCCCGAGCCCGCGCTGGTCGGGGCCGCGAAAGGGGATGGTGGCCTCGATGCAGGCAGCCATGGCGATCACCTGTCCCTCGCGCAGCAGTGGGCCGAGCAGGCGCGCCGCCACCAGCGCGCTCGCGAACTCGTTGAGCCCGGCGAAGGGCGAGAGCTCCTGGCCGGACGACAGGCCGAACACCTGCGCCACGTCGAGCACGAGCGGCTCGGCCAGCGCGTCCAGATCCGCCAGGCGATACCCGCCGCCGTCCTCGTGGCGGATCACCCCCTCGAGGATCCGGGCGACCCTCTGGTCGAGGGCTCCGTCCACCTGCACGTAGACCACGTCATGAAACAGGATCGCCAGGGTCTCCAGGGGATCCGCGCGACCTTGGTCGCCGGCTTGGTCGCCGGCCTGGTCCCCGGCGCGGGTTCCTCGAACCACGTCGAAGATGTGCTCGGAGCCATGGAAGAAGCGGGCTCGGTTGGCCATCGCCTCGTGCACGAGCACGCTCCACCGCTCGACGTCGAGTGGATCGGTCCGCAGGTCGAGCCCCTCGAGCGCCCCGTCGAAGGCCGCAATAATTCGATGAATCGTTGCGTGGACGCCGGTCGTCACCCAGCAGATGGTAGCAGCCGGAGCCGGGACAACCCAACCGCCCACCCAAAGGGCCATCCATCGTCGGTCTTTACGCCGCGCCCGAAAAACTCCAGACTGCTGGTCCCGTGACGCCGATCCCCGGACCTGCCACCTCGCCGACTTCGTCCACCTCGCCTGGCCCACGCGCCGCAGCCTCCACCACCTTCGAGACCTGGTTCAGGGCCCGCCACCCGGAGATCCCGTTGCCGGGTGCGAGCGCGGTGCTGCGGCTCGGAGCCGAGGGCGCCACCGTCCCCTTCATGGCCCGGTACCGCAAGGAACAGACCGGCAACCTGGACGAGGTCGCGATCCAGCACGTGCTCGACGACCGCGAGACCTGGGACACGCTGGTCAAGCGCCAGCAGTTCATCGTCGAGGAGATCGACCGCCAGAAGAAGCTCACGCCGGAGCTCCGCGACCAGGTGCTCGGCACCTTCGATCCCGCGGCGCTCGAGGACATCTACTTGCCCTTCAAGCAAAAGCGCAAGACCAAGGCCGCGCAGGCCAAGGAGGCGGGCCTCGAGCCGCTCGCCGAGTGGCTGTGGGCCGGTGGGCATGGCGCACCGGGCGGCCCCGGCGGGGAGGCCCCCGAGGTGCGGGCCGCCGCCTTCCTGAACGAGGCCGCCGGCGTCTCCGACGTGGAGGCTGCCCTGGCGGGCGCGGTGGAGATCGTCGTCGAGCGCCTGGCGGAGGACATGGCCCTGCGCGCCACCGTGCGCGAGCGCTACCGCACCGCGGGGTTCGTCAAGACCCGCAAGGGCGACAAGGCCACGCCCCACAGCAAGTTCGAGAACTACTTCCACTACGAGGAGCGGGCCCAGGATCTGCTGAAGCCCGAGAGCTCGCACCGCTACCTGGCGATGCGCCGGGGCTGGATGGAGGAGGAGCTGGTGATGTCGCTCGGCGGCGCGACGCCCCCGGATGGTCGGCCGGGTGACGGCACGTCGATCGCGGGCGCGGGCACCGCCGCCGCCGCCGCCGCGCCGGGCGCGTCCGCGCGGGTGGTGGATCCGCTGGCCGAGGAGCTCACCGCGCTCTTCGAGCAGGCGGCCTGCTCCGAGCCGCGCTTCCCGGGCGCGCCGTTGCTCAAGAAGGCGGCGCGCCTCGCGCTGCGGGTCCACGTCGGCCCGTCGATCGAGAACGAGCTGCACAAGGCCCTGCGCGAGGTGGCGGACGCCGCCGCGATCCGGGTGTTCGCCGAGAACGTGAGCAAGCTGCTGCTGGCCTCGCCCTTTGGACCGAAGGCCGTCCTCGGGGTCGACCCGGGCCTGCGCACCGGCTGCAAGCTGGCGGTGGTGGACGCGGGTGGAACCTACCTCGGTAACACGGTGATCCACCTCGAGACCCCAGCCGGGCGCGCCGCCGCGGGGCAGGTCCTGCTCACCCTGTTCGGGAAGGCGGACATCCGCGCGGTCGCGGTGGGCAACGGCACCGCGGGCCGCGAGACCGAGACCTTCGTGCGCGAGATCCTCACCGGGGCCGGGATCCAGACCCCCGTCGTGATGGTCAGCGAGGCCGGCGCCAGCGTCTACAGCGCGAGCGAGGCTGCGCGCGAGGAGTTCCCCGAGCTCGACGTCACGGTGCGGGGCGCGATCTCCATCGCGCGCCGGTTGCAGGATCCCCTGGCCGAGCTGGTGAAGATCGATCCCAAGAGCATCGGTGTCGGCCAGTACCAGCACGACGTCTCGCCGACCGCCCTCAAGAAGAGCCTCGAGGGCGTGGTGGATCGCTGCGTGAACCAGGTCGGGGTGAACCTCAACACGGCCTCGCACCACTTGCTCGGGCGGGTCTCCGGGATAGGTCCAGGGCTGGCCCGCGCCATCGTCCAGCGCCGCGCCGACAAGGGTCTGTTCCGCAAGCGCGCCGAGCTGCTGGAGGTGCCGCGCTTCAGCGCCAAGGTGTTCGAGCAAGCGGCTGGCTTCTTGCGGATCCCGGAGGCGGAGAATCCCCTCGACAACACCGGTGTCCACCCCGAGCGCTACCCCGCGCTCGAGGCGCTGGCGAAGCGACTCGGGGTGCCGGTGCAGAACCTGCTCGGCGCCGGCGTGAAGCTGGTGCGCGAGGATCGGGCGCTCGCGGCCGAGCTCGGCAGCTTCACCTTCGCGGACGTGCTTCGCGAGCTCGAGAAGCCCGGGCGCGATCCGCGCGAGGCGTTTGTGCCGTTCACCTTCCGCGCCGACATCCACCGGGTGGAGGATCTGAAGCCAGACATGGTGTGCCCCGGCATCGTCACCAACGTCACCAACTTCGGCGCCTTCGTCGACATCGGGGTGCACCAGGACGGCCTGGTCCACATCTCGCAACTGGCCGACAAGTTCGTCAAGGATCCGCGCGACGTGGTCAGCGCGGGGGATCGGGTGACCGTGCGCGTGCTCGAGGTGAAGCTCGAGAAGCAGCAGATCGCGCTCACCATGAAGTCCGGCAGCCGCGCCGCCACGGGCGCCTCTCAGGCGGCGGGCCATGCACCGGGCACTGCCGGTCGGTTCGGCGCGGGCCCGGGGAGCGGCGGCGCCGGCGGAAATCGGGGAGGAAACCCCGGCTCCGGCGGGGGGGGCGCGAACCGGGGCGCGGGGCGTCCGCCCGAGGCTGCCCCGGTCCAGAAGCCCTTCAACAACCCGTTTGCCAGCCTCGGAAAGCTTCGCTAGGCTCCTTTTCGTCGGAGTTTGGGCCAGGTCGATCGATTCGGCAGGGGCAGGATCGGGGATCTGGTGGATACGAAAAGGGGGATACGATGAGGCGGAGCACGTGGTTGGGATCGCTGTCGAAGGTCGGATGCGTGGCGGCCGCGCTGGCGGGTTGCAGCTCGCCGACCACCGGTCCAGGTTCGCAGGTGGTCGGGACGGACCCGGCGGGCGCGGGTCGTGCCGTGCAGGGCGCGGGCAGCCCGACGCAGGGCGCAGCCATCGCGGCGCAGGGCGCATCCGTCGCGGTGAGGGGCGCGGGCGTCGCGGCGCAGGGCGCAGCCATCGCGGCGCAGGGCGCGGCCATCGCGGCGCAGGGTGGGGTGCAGGGCGAGGTGCAGGGCTCGAGCGATCCGGTCTCGGCGGCCGTGTCCTACAACTCGCTCTCTTACTCGTCCAAGGCGGACGTGCTGGCCGTGGCGGGCAGCGGGGGCGTCATGCTCTTCGACGCGACGACCGGGGCCAAGCGCAAGACCGTCGATCCGGGGCGCGGGTACGCATCGCAGGTCGCGCAGGGCACCGGTGTCCTCGCGACGTCCTTGCTGGGCGATCTCTGGCTCCTCGATCCGGCCGGGGCCGAGATGCACCATCTGCAGCTCTTGAACCAGGTGTACACGCTGGCGCTCTCCTCCGATGAGTCGGTCGTCGTGAGCGGCGGCATCGACGGCGCCGTGCACCGCTTCCAGACGGCCGATGGGCTCGAGGTTGGACCGGCGCTGTTGCCGGTCAGCCAGGACTTCGTGAACCAGGTGCAGATCTCTCCCGATGGCCTCTACGTGGCCGCCGCCACCTCCGAGGGTGCGCACGTCTGGAGCACCGCGGACGGAACACTCGTCGCCGACATCGCCGGGCGGGCGGCGACCCTGGCCTTCGCTCCGGACAGCCACACACTGGCCGTCGGTACGGACGCGGCGGTGGAGCTCCACGCCCTCCCGGATGGACACACCCTCGCCACCTACCCGTCGGCGGTGGCCCTGGCGTACGCGACGGATGGCAGCAAGCTCGCGCTGTCACCGGACGGGATGTCCGTCACGGTCCTCGATGCAACCAGCGGGACCACGCTGGCGACCCTGGTCGACGACTCGCCGCTGCGGCAGCCAGAGCCGCCCCAGACCCGCGAGGTGGCGGGCCTGGCGTTCGTCGGCGGTGATTCCAGGGTGGCCGTCGCGTGGCGCGGTGGCCGGCTGACCGAGTGGCAGCTCAGCGACGCCACCCTGGTCTTCAGCCGCCTCGACGCCGACCTGCCCTGACCGCGGGCCGGACGACGAGCCCCGGGGGCCGCCGTGCGAGCGGCCCTGCCGTGACGCCGACCGGGCCTGGTGGGCGCGACGATTGCGTTCGGCTCTATTTTCCGCCAGGGGGCGGGCGGTGGAGGAGGGCCGCGAGGCGGCGCGGAAGCTCCGCGACCCGGAGCTCCTCGAGGGTCTTCGGCAGGGCCAGGCACCAGTTCGGCCAGGACCGGATGGTTCCCGGCATGTTCGGCTGCTCGAGCACCAGCAGCGCGTCGTCGAGCGTGGCCAGCAAGATCTTCGAAGGCGCCGTGGCGAGCGCGCGGTAGATGGCCAGCACGGCCTCCTCGAGGGGGGCGTCGATGGGGGTGCCGGTCTGGCGCGCCAGGTTCTGCTTGAGATCGCGCAGCCCGGCCACGTTGGGCGTCACGCCGGCGCTCCGCATGTGCTCGATGGCCGCGCCGGTCCAGATGCCGGCGATGGTGGCGAGATCGTGGGTGGTCACGCTCGACAGCGCCAGCTCGGGATAGCGGGCCGGGGGCTCCACCTCGAAGAACGACAGTCGATAGGACAGGAGCCGCTCGCGCGCCAGCGCCTCGCGCGCGCTCGGCAGCACCGTCCCGAGATCCTCGCCCACGATGACCGCCCGTGCCCGATGGCTCTCGATGGCGACGATGGCGAGCATCTCGTCCGATGGATAGCGGACGTAGGTCCCGCCGCGCGTCCCGAGGCGCCGCGGGATCCAGAAGAGCCGGAAGAGCCCCATGACGTGGTCGATGCGGAGACCGCCCGCGTGCCTGAGCATGGCCCGCACGGTCTCGATGAAGGGCGCGAAGCCGCGCTCGCGCAGACGCGCCGGAATGAAGGGGGCGAGCCCCCAGTCCTGGCCATCGAGGTTGAACCCATCCGGCGGACAGCCGATCGAGATGTCCTCGGCCAGCACGTCCTGCCAGCACCAGCCGTCGGCCCCCGCCACGTCGAAGCCGATCGGGAGATCGTGGATCACCCGCACGCTCCGGGAGGCCGCCGCGAGCTGCTGGTCGAGCCGCCACTGCACCCAGGCGTGAAAGGCCACCCGCGGCTCGTTCTCGATGAGCTCCCGCACCAGCGGCGCGGCTGGATGTCGCAACGCCGCCGGCCATTGCCGCCAGTCCTTGCCGTGGCGCTCGGCCAGCACGCAGTAGGCGCAGAATTCCTCGAGCCCGGAGCCGAGCTCCCGGCGGTAGGCCTCGAAGGCCGGATTGCCGCCGAACCCGGCCCACAGGGCCTCGAGGGCCTGCATCTTGAGATCCCAGATCGCGTCCCGGTCGATGCGGCGCTCGGCGTTGAGCGCCCGTCCCGCGGCGCCGAGCGGGGCGAGCACCTCCGCCAGCCGGTCGGCGCCCGGGATGTTCTCGATGCGCAGGTAAAGCGGGTTGCGAAAGCGCCGGCTCGACGGGTAGTAGGGCGAGGGCTCGATCGGGTGCACGGGAGCCGGCGCGCAGAGCGGGTTCACCATCAGCGCCTCGCCGCCGAGCGCGCGGGTCCACGCCCCGAGCGCCTCGAGATCGGCGAGATCGCCCATCCCCCAGCTCTCGTGCGAGCGGACGGCGTAGAGCTGGGCCGCCCATCCCCAGATGCGCAGCGACTCGGGAAGGAAGGCCTGCCCGGGCGTCACGATGATCTGCCAAGGAGGCGACGCCGGCGAGGCGCCGTCCGGCCCGTCGGGACCGCCGGGAATGAACTGGTGGTAGCCGATCCCGAGCCCGGCCGGCAGGGCCTGCCCCGCACCGAGCGGGGTCATCGTCCCGTCCTCGGACCGCAGCACCCCCGCCACCGGGACGATGCGCTCCGCGAGGCCGGCGACCGCCACCACCCAGGCCTCCGGCGCCGGTGGCGGCAGGCTGGCGCCGACCGCGCCGGCCGACGCGCTCCCCTGCGCGACCAGCAGCTCCGCGTTGCGGACGCCCATGGCCCGCAGGATCTCGAAGCGGGTCTCGTCGGTGGTCTTCTTGTTGGTCCCGAAGGCGTCGTGAAACTCGTCCTCGATGCCCCAGCGGTCGTATTTCCCGGTCTGCTTGTCGGCCTCGGTGCCGCTGGCGGCGTCGATCGGGTCGGCGCTGCTGGTCATCGGCCGCCCCACCTCGAGCGGATCGCGTGGCTGCGGCCCCCTCCGTGGGTGAGCCCGTCGAAGAGCAGGCCGCGAAAGATCATCACCCAGTGCACGAACATCAGCATCGGCAGCTTCAACCCCAGGCTGGCCTGGTTGAACACCGCGAACAGCCCGCGCCCCTCGCTGTTGGGCGCGAGGATCGACGAGACGGCCAGCACCACCTGACCGGCCGGGGCGTGAAGCAGCCCGAGCGGGGCCAGCAGCACCACCGCGAAGAGCACGTTCGGCACCAGCCACTCGAGCCCGAACTTGGAGATGAAGCGGGCCGCCTCCGCCAGCAGGTAGAACGACCGCGACTGCCCCTGGTAAAGCAGCTCCGGGACCGGATTGAAGAACACCGACATGGCGAGCCCCACCAGGGCCGCGACCACCGGGGCCCGGTCACCCGCCGCGCGCACCAGGACCTGCTGCACGACGAAGTCGATCACCCAGAACGCGAAGAGCACGCTCACCACGTCCCAGAAGCGCGGGCGAAAGCTCCCGGCAAAGTCCGACAGCTTGACCCGCGAGCCCATGACCGCCTGCGAGATGAGCTGGATGTAGCTGGAAAAACAGGCCGCCATCACCATCCCGAGGATGAGGCCGCCCACCATCCCGAGCGGCTCCAGCAGGCCCGCCGCCACCGTGACGACGAGGGCGTAGACCACGAGCGAAAAGGCGATCGGCCAGGCGCGGACCGCGTACCGCGCGGCGGTCGCGGCCGAGGCGCCATAGAGTTTCAGAATTCCGAGCACGCCGCCGAATCTACCATCATCCACCATCTGCGTCGTCTGACCGGGTCCTTCGGGCCCCGCCGGGCCGGCGGCCACCGAAGAGAATCGCGCGAGCAGTGATAATCTCGAAGAACCCCATGGCGCGCGGCCGTTACACGATCGTGGGCAAGCTGACGGACGGGGGGATGGCCGAGATCTTCCTCGCCCGGCAGCACGGCGTCGAGGGATTCCACCGGCCCGTGGTCCTCAAGCGCATCCTGTCGGCGTTCTCGGCCGATCCGCAATTCCGAAACATGTTCATCGACGAGGCCCACATCTCGATGAGCCTGTCGCACGGGAACATCGTGCCGGTCCTCGACGCGGGGATGGCCGGCGAACGGATGTTCCTGGCGCTGGAACTGGTCGAGGGCTGGGATCTGGGGGCGATCATGGCTCGGGCCCAGGCCGCCGGGCCCGAGCACCCGTGGCCCCCGTCGCTGGCGCTGTTCGTGGCGGCCCAGATCTGTCGCGGGCTCGCTTACGCCCACGCCAAGCTCGGCCCCGACGGCCGACCGCTCCGCATCGTGCACCGGGACGTCAGCCCGGCCAACATCCTCCTCTCCGAGCAGGGCGAGGTGAAGCTGACCGATTTCGGCATCGCCAAGGCCGAGCGCAAGCGCGAGAAGACCGCCGCCGGGGTCATCAAGGGAAAGATCGGCTTCATGTCGCCCGAGCAGGCCCGCGGGTACCCCCTCGACGCGCGCGCGGATCTCTTCTCGGTGGGGGCGGTGCTGTACCTGATGCTCACGGGCCGCAAGCCCTTCGAGGGCAGCAGCGATCTCGCGTCCCTGATGCGGGCCCAGAAGGCCGATTACGTCTCGCCGGAGTCCTTGAACCCGTACCTGTCGCCGGACGCCACCGCCATCGTCAACCGGGCCATGCGGCGTGAGGTCGAGGCCCGTTACCAGACCGCCGACCAGATGCTGCTCGATCTCGAGCGGGTGCTGCGCGAGCGCTACCACTCCGCGGGGCAAACCGAGCTCAAGGCCTGGCTCGGCGAGCTCGCCCGGCGCGACGGCCAGCAACCGATGGGACGGGTGCTCGCCGGGGCCACGGGCGACGCGGGAGGCCGGATGGACCCCGACCACCCCGAATCGGCCGGCCCGATGTTCATCGATCGGGCCGGCGACCTGTCGGCCGGTACCTCGGTCGAGCTGTCGGATCTGGATGTCCCGCAGCCGAGCGTGCCGGCGCCGTCTGGCCCTTCGGCGACGAGCCGGCGACCGCTCCCAGCGCCGGTGGCGGATGCTTCTGCCCGTCGCCGCGTGCCGGGCCCGGTCCCCCCGCCCGCGGGGGCCGCGGTGTCGGCGGCACCGGGGGCGGCAACACCGGCGACACCGGGCGGGGCCGGGCCTTCGCCCTCGGGCCCCGTCACGGGAAAGGCGACCGGAGCCTTCACCGTGGCCTCCGCGGCCGCCTCCGCCGGAGCCTCCCCGGCGGCCTTCGCGGCGACCGAGGCCGTGCCCGTCCAGCCCGCGCCACGCGCATCGACGGGGGGCATCGTGGCCCCGGCCACGCTGCGATTTTCCCGGCGCTCACGCACCGGGCTCGGCTTCCTCGCGGGCGCCGTGTGCATGCTGGGCGCGGTGCTGGCCATCCGGTCGCTGGCGCGATGGGCAGGCGAGGAAAATGGAAACGCCAGGAGCCCGACCAGCACCAAGACCAGCAGCAGCACGACGTGGCCCCCAGGCCCGAGACCGTCCGGTCCCGCGGGGAGCGCGACCGCCCCGACCCCGATCGATGCTGGGACGGGCTCGGACGGGGCGAAGGGCGTCGGGCTGGCCGCGAACGAGGTCGGGGACGGCGGACCGGCGCCCCCCCGGCTGGAACGCCCGGACGGAGGCGCGACCGGCGCCGGCCCACCCGGCCTCGCGACCAACCCCCGCCCGTCCGTTGCCCACGACGAGGACGAGGAGAACCTGCTCGCGCGCGCCATCGCCGACCGGCACACGGTCATCGGAGAGGACGAGGCGGAGACCGAGCCGGAAGGCCGAGCCGCGGCCGACGAGCCAGGTCCGACCGCGTCCTCCGCCGCCGCGTCGAACCCGGCCCGGACAGGCCGCGCGGAGGGAACGCGCCGTGACCACGCCGCCGCACCTCGCGCCAAACCCGGAGGCGCTCGGCCGAGCGCCTCCGGCACCGCCCCTGTGCAGATCCGCATCACCACGAGCCCTCTTGGAGCGGTGGTGCGCACCAAGAAGCAGGTCATCGGTCGCACGCCGCTGTCCATTCGCTTCAAGCCCGGGAGCACCTACGAGCTCACCTTCGTCAAGGCAGGCTACGCGACGACCCGACGCCCACTCCAGGTCAGGCCCGGCAAGTCGGGAAGCCTCAGCGTGGCGCTCAAGAAACTGCCCTCCTCTCCCCCCCCCTTGCGCCAGCGCCTCTTCCCAGGCCGCTGAGCAAGTGCATTCCCCGTCCGCACCAAACCCGTCCTCGTCCTCGTCCTCGTCCCATGCCCGGACGCCACGTAGGACGGCGACGAGGACGCGTCCTGGTGACATACGCGGGCCGCTGGGGTTCGTGATAGACGTGGGGCCACCTCGGAAACGACACCATGACCACCAAGCGTTCAGCCCCTGAGATTCACAAGTTCGGCGGCGCGTCTCTGGCTGACGTTGCCGCCTTTCGCCACGCCATCGCCATCGTGCGGGGACGCCCAGGTCCAAGGGTGGTGGTCTGCTCGGCCCCCTCGGGGGTGACCGACGCGCTCCTCGGTACCGCCAAGCGCGCGCGCCACGGGCACTCGGAGGATCTGGTCACGGCCTCGCTCGCCCTGCGCCGACGCTACCTCGCCATCCTGCAAGCCCTGGTTCCGACCAGGAAGTCGCGGCGCCCGGTGGCCGACGAGATCGGCCGCTCGTTCGACGAGCTCGACGCCCTGGTCCGGAGCCTGGTGGTCCTCAAGGAGCTGACCCCGCGCACCAGCGATTTCATCGTCGCGCGCGGCGAGCGGCTCTCGGCGCTGCTGTTCTCGGCCGGGCTGGCCGCCGCCGGTACGCGCAGCCGCTACGTGGACGCCGTCGAGGTGGTGATCACCGACGGCCCGTACGGGGGGGCCTCGCCCAACCTCGGCGAGACCGACGCCGCCGCCCGGGCGGCGCTGCGCCCGCTCCTCGACCGACGCATCGTGCCGGTGGTTCCCGGGTTTCTCGGCGCCATCCCCGTCGGCGAGGACGACGTGGCCGAGGACAACCTCCCCGTCGCCACCCTCGGGCGCGGCGGGACCGATCTCACCGCCTCGCTCATGGGTCGCGCCCTCGGCGCCCGCGAGATCCTGCTGTGGAAGGACGTCCCCGGGATGCTCACCGCCGATCCGCGCCAGGTGCCGAACGCGCGGGTCATCCCCCAGCTGCACGTGCGCGAGGCCGCCGAGCTGGCCTATTTCGGCGCCAAGGTCCTGCACCCGCGCGCGCTCATTCCGGTGAGCGGGCGCAATATCCCGGTCTTCGTGCGCCCCTTCGCCGATCCCACCTCGGTCGGCACCGAGATCTCGGGGCGGCGCACCCTCGATCGGTACCCGGTCAAGGCCCTGTCGGCGATGACCGGCCAGGCCCTGGTGACGGTCACCGGCAGCGGCATGCTCGGCGTCCCCGGGATTGCCGCCCGCACCTTCGCCGCGCTCTTCGACGAGCGCATCAGCGTTTCGCTGATCTCGCAGTCGTCGTCCGAGCAGTCCATCTGCCTGTCGGTCCCCGAGGATCTGGCCCGTCGCGCCTCGCGCCGGCTGTCCGAGACCTTCCGCGAGGAGATCGCGCGCGAGGAGATCGACGGGATCGAGGTGCGCTCCGGGCTCGCGACCCTGGCGGTGGTGGGCATCGGGATGGCGGGGCATCCCGGGATCGCGGCCCGGGTGTTTCGCGCGCTCGCGGACGCCCACATCAACATCGTGGCCATCGCCCAGGGCTCGTCCGAGCTGAACATCTCGTTCGTGGTCGCGGCCGCCGACGCTCCTGCCGCCCAGCGGGCGATCCACGACGCCTTCCAGCTCTCGAAGATCGGCGGGGGCGCGGCGACCGGAGGCCAGCACATCGACGTGGTGCTGCTGGGATTCGGGCAGATTGGCCGGACTCTGGCCCAGATGATCACCCGGGGCCGCGCAACCGGCGGCGCCGGCCGTGGCGGCGCCACCAGGCGGGGCGGCGCAGCTCCGCGCGTGGCCGGTGTCCGCACGGGACGCGCGGCGACCGCCCGCGACGGCGGCCGCGCGGTTCGCGTCGTCGGCGTCATCGACCGCAGCGGCTACGTGTTCGATCCAGGGGGATTGTCGGCGCGCGACGTGGCGGCGCTGGTCGCGCACAAGGAGCGGGGCCTCGCCTTCGCGCAGGCCCCCGGAGGCCAGACCGCCACCGCGCTTCAGGCGGTGCAGGCCCTGTCGGACCACGCCCTGTCCTCGCCCGTCCTCGTCGACGTGACCGCCGACGAGACCACCTCCCTCGTTCGGGAGGCGCTCGGCGCCGGCATGAACGTGGTGCTGGCCAACAAGCGCCCCCTGGCGCGCACCCGTGCCGAGCAGACCGCCCTCGACGCGCTGGTGGTCGCGTCGGGACAAAAGCTGCTCTTCGAGGCCACAGTCGGCGCCGGGTTGCCCATCCTCGATACCCACAAGAAGCTGGTCGAATCGGGAGACCGCGTGCTCAAGATCGAGGGCTGCGTGTCGGGCACCCTCGGCTTCGTGCTCACCGAGCTCGGGCGCGGCCGCCCCTTCTCGGAGGCGCTGACCCGGGCGATGGAGAAGGGCTTCACCGAGCCCGACCCGCGGGACGATCTGTCGGGCGCCGACGTCGGACGCAAGGGCCTCATCCTCGGGCGGCTGCTCGGCTTCGCGGGCGAGCCCGAGGACGTCAAGGTCGAGTCGCTGGTGCCCGAGGCCTACCGGAAGCTCTCGCTCCCGGCGTTCCTGTCGCGGCTCGGCGAGCTCGACCCGGAGTGGGAGCGGCGGGTCGCGGCGGCGCGCGCCAAGGGCGGTGCCCTGCGCTACGTCGCCACCGTGACCCGCAAGAAGGTCTCGGTCGGGCTCGAGATCGTGGACGCGGGCAGCCCCTTCGCCGGGCTCAAGGGCACGGACAATCAGATCGTGTTCACGACCACCCGCTACCGCCACAATCCGCTGGTCGTGACCGGCCCCGGCGCCGGCCCGGCGGTCACCGCCGCCGGCGTGCTGAACGACATCCTCAGCTCCGCTTCCGCCCCCAGGTGAACCTGAAGGACGCGTCCTCGGAACGTTCGGGGCCTGACCTTCCTCGTTCCCTTCCTCGTTCCCGTCGCGTCCGGGCGTGGGCGAGGACGTCTCTGATCTCTGAGAACCGTCCTTGGAGCCCTGGGAGAGCCCCTCACGGCAGATTGAAGGGAAAGACCGCCGTCAGTCCATCCGAGGGCGGGAAGGCAGCGCCCTTGACGGCGTTCTCGACGCACGCCCCGACGGGGGTTCCCTCGAACTTCCCCCTCACGTCCGCCGCGCTCACCCTGCCGTTCTTGCCGATCTTGACGGTCACGAGCGCCACGCCCGGGACCTTGAACTCGGTGTAACAGTCGTGGACCCTCGGCCTCCTCGCGTCCATGCCCGCGGCGAAGGCCACCTCCGACAGCGGCCCGGGCCCGGTCCCGACCGCGCGTTCCTTGTTGTTTGCCCTCGACTCGGGTGCCCTCGGCTCTCCCGGCGCAGAGCCTGCCGGCGGAGGGCGACGCGCCGGACGCGCGGGATGGGCGGCGGCCACGGTCAAGCTTCCGGCCGTGCCCATGGTCGGGACGCCGCGACCGCCGAGTGCGTCGAGCTTGGCCGCGGCGAGCTTCGGAGGCGGGAGCTTCGCAGCCGCGAGCTTCGCGTGGTCCGTCGCACCCGCGCCGCCGCTCGGCGGATGCCCACCCGCGGCGCTGACGCGCGGGATCGCCTGCGAGGACTTCGAAGACTGCGAAGATTGCATGGACGCCAAGGTCGGGCGCTGTTCCGTCTCGGGCCCGAGCGCCCAGGATTGCTTGAACTTGCCGCCCGCGACGAGCTCGATGGGCTCTGTTCGATTGAAGCCGAGGTCCTGGCGCTTGAAAATGAGCACGTGACGGCCGCACGGGATCGCCTGGGAGTACGGCGTGTGAAGCCCGGTGTTCTTCCCGTCGATCCACACCTCGGACCAGGGATGGGTCCCGACGGCCAGGCTGCACGCGGCAACCGCCGCGTCGGCGCGCGGGGCTGGCGCGGGGATCGGGGACGGCGTGTGGAGCACCACGCGGCTCCCGGTCCGCACGGCAGGATTGGGGCCGACGCCGACGGTCTTGCCGATTCTGGATCCGCTTGACCCGCTGGACACGGGCGTCGGGGGGGCCGCCCGATCGCCGGCCGGGAGCAAGTTGGCAGGGCCTGCCTGGGCCAGCGTGGCCCGCACCTCCTTGATGACACCTGGCTCGACGGACACCTCTCGTTGCCAGGGGAGGTAGCGGCTGTCGCCTTTGATCTCGAGGCGGTGGTTGCCGGGTGGGATCCGGTAAGCGCGAACATCGGTCCTGGCCTGACCTGCCCGACTCGGCATCGGAACGCCGTCGAGCCAGACCAGCTCCCCGGAGGGCTCGCTGCTGATCTCGAGCCCGGTGTCGGCGGCCGCCTCGAGCGCCACATCGAGGGTGACGACCCTCCCCGGGCTCACCTCCACCCGCTGGTCGAAGCGATCGTAGCCCGGACGCACCACCGACACGTTGTGGGTTCCGACCGACGGCTTCGCCACGACGGGCGCGTGACCGGACACCTCGGTCCCGTCGATCCGGATGGTCGCATCGGCGGGCACCGCACGGATGACCAGCCGCCCGGGTCGGTTGGTCCACCACAGATAGGCCCCCGACCCGACGCCGATCGCCAGGAGACCGAGGACCACCCCGCCGAGCTTCCGCTCGCCCTGCCGGTGGATGGAGCGCGTGACCGCACGGAATGCCGAGCGGGCCCGCGATGGCCTCCCGGTCAGCGGCGCCCCGCCGCCGACCGGGGAAGACGGGATCGCGTACCGGCGGGCGCGCGCACCACCCGCCGCCAGGCCGGCCGGCTGCGCACCCGCGGGATGGGGTGGGCGGAGGATCACCGGGTCGACGGCTCTCGCCCCGGCGGCGGGGCCCGGAGCCTTCGTCCATCCACCCGTCGACGCGACCGGCATCATCGGAGCGGAATCCGACCCGTGCGGATTGGCGGCGCGCCTCAGCGCCGTGCCGAAGTCCAGCACCGACTCGAACCGGTCGCGCGGCAGCTTGCTCAGTCCCCGCATCACGACCGCCTCGACCGCCGGTGGCACGTCGAGGCCGAGCGCGCTGAACGAGATGGGCTGAGCGTTCACCACCTTGTAGAGCACGTTCATCGGGCCATCACCCTGGAAGGCCATCCGCCCGGTGAGCAGCTCGTAGGCGATGGCGGCCAGGGAGAACTGATCCGCGCGCGCATCCAGCGACGAGAGCCCGCCGGTCGCCTGCTCGGGCGCCATGTAGTTGGGGGTCCCCATCATGGTCTGGGTCTGCGTGAGGGCGCTGAGCCCGTTCAGCGCCTTCGAGATTCCGAAATCCAGGATCTTGATCAGCCGGTGGTTGGTCCCGGGGAGCGGCACGATGAAGACGTTCGCGGGCTTGAGATCGCGGTGCACGATCGACCGGCTGTGCGCCGCGTGCAGTCCCCGCGCGGTCTGCTCGACGATGTCGCAGACCTCCGCGAGCGGCAGGGGACCCGAGATCGAGGAGAGATCATGACCCTCGAGGTACTCCATCACCAGAAACGGGCGGCCATCGCCCAGATTGTTCGCGTCGCTGATGCGCACGATGTTCGGGTGATTGAGCCCCGACGTGACCTCCACCTCGCGCTGAAAGCGCAGCAACACCTCCCGGTGCCGGCCCATCTCCGGGAGCAGCAGCTTGAGGGCGACCCGACCCTTGGTCCGCTCGTGCAGCGCCTCCCAGACCTCCCCCATTCCACCCGCGCCCATGCATCGAATCAGCCGATAGATGCCGTTGACGAGCGAGCCCGGCCCCAGCCGTTCTCCAAGCTCGACACCCTCGACACCTTCGCTCGCTGGGGACACGTCCCTCCCTCCTTCCCCCTCGACCGGGTCGGGCCCAGAGCTTCCTCGAATTCGCGGGATTGCGCAAGCGGGTGGAGGATCCGCTCTACCTCGGACACGACGGAGCCGGAAACTGCTTGCCGCTGTCGACGAAGTTGGCCGTCACCGCGAGGTCGGGAAGCTCGAGCGCGTTCCCGTAGATGTCGGTGAGGGTCAGCGTGACCGACCCACCGAACCCGTTGGTCATCGGGGGCTGCCAGACGTTGAAGTCCGATCGCGTCAGGTTGACGCTCGCCACCCCGGGGGAGGCCATCCGGACCGATGCGAGCTGGTTGCGGGCGCCGAGGATCAGCACGGACGCGTCGCCCGTGCTGTTGAAGCGCGCCTGAATCGTGCCGGGATCGGTGCACGGCACGAACGCGAACTGGACGTCGATGTTCTGCGTGGTCCCCGACAGGATCTTGATGGCGGCGGCATCCATGGCCAGGGTCGCGCCGTGGGCGGTCGGGTTCTTGGAGATGAAGTCGATGATCTCCACCTCGACCGACTGGCCACCGGCGGTGGCCTGCACGCAGACCCCACAGCGGGCGGCGGCGGCGTAGATGTCCACGTCCACCGAGCCATAGTAGCGCCCGGTCGTGGACAGCTTGGCGTTGGGGAATCCGCACTTGCCGGATCCGGCCTTGGTGTTGTTCGGCCCGGCCGAGAACTGATACACCGTGCCCATCATGGCGGGGATCACCGGACACACGGCGGCCTCACCGGCCGCGGCGTCGCCCGCATTGGTCGTCGGATCGGGCGAGCCCCCCGCGTCGGACGGGGGGGGCACCGCCGCGCCTCCTTGCCCCGGGTCGAAGGCGTCGGCTCCGAGGGGTTGCCCGCCCGCCTCGGCGGCGGACGCGGCGGGGTCGGCGTCGAGCACCGGCGGTGGCATGGTCACGTCCCGGGCGCCCGCCCCGTCCCCGGATGCGCTCGACCCACCCGCGGCGTCGGGTCCCCCGGCATCCGGCGGATACAGCCCACGGTCCGCCGCGCCGTCGCCCGTCCGCGCGTCGGCGCCGGCGCCGGCCTCCCCGACCGCCCCGTCCCGGGAGGGGTGAATCCCGACCAGGCTTCCGCATGCCGCCACGGAGAGGACCACGGACAGCACCGCGAGAGCCGCCACCCCGCCCGCCCCGACGCAAGAACACCTCACGCCATCCGGATCGCGGCGGTTCACCATCCGCTCTCCAGCACCAGGCCCGCTTGCTGCCCAGAGATGGCCGGAGCCAGGACCAGCGGGTGTGAGCGGCCGGCCTCCTCTTCCGCCTTTTCGTCGTGCCAGCGATAGAACAGGTAGCCACTCGCCGACGCCGCCGCGAGGCCAACCACGAACGCGACGTTGGCGTCGCGGGCGGCATTCTCGGCGCCGATCTGGGCCTGCTTTCCCGCGTCGGTGCTGCAGACGTCCATCGGACAGTCGGTGTTCCGCTCGTCCCAGCGCGAGAAGGCCTGCCTCCCGTAGATCGCGCCGACGAGCAGGGCCGAAGCCCCGATTCCCGCCGCCACGCAGGCGAGGGTGAAGGTCAACGACCGTGGCCTCACGGCCTCCTCCGAGCCGCCCGCGTCCCCGAGCGCCAGCGCGCTCCGCGCGGTGGGGGGGCCCGACCCGGGGGGTGGCGGCGTCGGGGGAATTCGCGGCGGAGAGGCGCGTGGTGGGGGGGCAGCCGGAACGGGTGCGGAGGCCTGCGCTCCAACGGCACCCGAGACCGTCCCGCCCCCGGCGGACGCGCTCACCGCACCACCCGGCGACGGCGGCAGCTCGATCACCACCAGCAGCTTCTGCGCGCGAACCCCGACGTTGGCCTGAAACGTTCGCGTCAGGCGTCCCGGTGCCTCGGCGACGATCGCGTGCGCGCCGGGATCGATGGGCGTCGGGACGTTCCACAGCGGCTCACCCCAGCTTTGCCCATCGAGCGTCAGCTTGAGGCCCGGAGCTCGCTGCGCATCCGGGACCTGGATCGTGATGACGGACAGCTTGGGCAACAGGGCCGCGAGATGCTCGCGCGACAGCGCCACCCGATCCTCCCGGTGGTCCGCCTCCGAGGCCACCTCGGCCAGACGGAACTGCGACCAGGCCGTGGCGGTCTTACCGATGGCCTGGTTGCAAACCGCCAGGTTCAAGAGGGTTCCAGTCGCGGGATCGAGCCGGTTGCTCTCGCTGAACTTCTGGCACGCCTGCACCGCTCGACCGGCGGCCATCAGGGAGCGCCCCTCCTGGAAGAGAGCTTCCGCGTTCCCTTGAGAGCTCGCGGCCGGGGCCGACCCGGCAGCGGCCGAGGCCGCCGTCGCGGGGGACCCCGACACGGCAAGGAGAGCCAGGACGGCGGCGAGCACCCAGGAGAGGCGGGAGAAACAGCCGAGGATGAGGCGCCGCCGGTCTGGCGGGCAGTCGGGGATCGAGGATGGCGCCACGGTGATTGATCTCTGTCGTCGGGACGGGGTCACCGGCGGCTGTCACCGACGGCTGTCCAGGGGATCCGAGCTGGGGGGGGACCCATTCGTTGGCGCGCCCGAACGAACGACCTCCCTTTTCGGGGCGCCGTTGGCCGAACGCGGCCCCATATGAATAACAGATTCGAACGACACCGGGCTTGGATGTTTGGGCCCGGTCGCCCCGGCGCGACGAATGCTCTGGGCCCGCTCCCTGGCATGCTCGACCGCGACAGCCGTGAGCTCCGGGGCCGGTGGCCCGCCGAGAAGATCGCTCGGCGGCGAGGCTGCCCACGACCGAGGCGAAGGTGAGGCGGGGGCCATTTCCTGGTCTCGGTGGCCTCCCGGTGCCGAGAGCGGGGCGGGCGCCAGCGCTCCGGCCGGCTCGGACCGTCCTGCGGCGGGAGAAGGCGCCTGCGCTGACGCCGCCACCGGCGCCGACCGGGGCGTGCCACGCCCGGTTTCGACGGTCGTGGACGACGGTGGCCTCGGCCGCGCGAGCAGGGCCAAGGCCCCGAGCAACGCCGCGCCCAGGAGCGCCCCGCCGCCGATCGCCAGGCGCGTCCATCGCCGCCGGAGAGAGGAGGGCCCTGCCGCGGACGGCAGCCCGTCTCGCGTGTTCGGCTCCCGCGTGTCCTTCGTGTCCGGGGCCCGCGCGCTCGGATCCCGGTCCTCGGGGATCTCCGCGACCGCCAGGCTCACCCGTGCGCGCGCCGGCACCGGCGCCGGCACCACCACCGGCGGGAAGATCCCGCTGTCCTCGATCGCCGCCGAGCCGACGCCCGCGATCCGCGTCGCGCGGACGGCCGCGTCGAGGGCCCACCGCGGGGCCCATGGACGAAGGCGCTCCGCCAGCAGGCCGACGCTCGAGATGCGCTGGTCCGGATCCTTGCGCAGGCTCGCCACCACCACCGCCGACAGCTCCTCCGGAAGCTCTCGCCGGAGCGTGCTCGGAGTGGGAGGCACCACCGTGAGGATGGCCGCGATGATGTCGGCGACTGTCGCTCCCGCAAAGGGTAGCTCCCCGGTGAGCAGCTGAAACAAGATGACGCCGAGGGCCCAGACGTCGCTGCGCCCGTCCACCGCCAGCGGCGTGCGGACCTGCTCGGGCGACATGTAGGACGGCGTTCCGAGCAGGATCTGGCTCGAGGTCAGCGATCCGACGTCAGCGGACTGCAGGCCCTCCGACTCGGCGAACTTCGAGATCCCGAAGTCGAGCACCTTGATGAACGGAGAGCCGTCCAGCCTGCGCGAGAGGAACAGGTTCCCGGGCTTGAGATCCCGGTGCACGATCCCGAGCGCGTGGGCCTCGGCGATCGCCTCGCAGGCGTGCAGGATGTAGCCGACGCTGGTGGTCACGGGCGGACGCTCACCGCGGCTGGTGATCGCCGAGAGATCCCTGCCCTCGAGGCGTTCCATGACGATGTAGTGGCGACCAGTCTCGTCCACGTCCACGTCGACGACCCGGGCCACGTGCTCGCTGTGCAAGGCGGCGGCGGCCCGCGCCTCGCGAAGAAATCGTGAGACGCCTTCGGGCTGGAGGTTCTTCGCGACCGAGAGCAGCTTGATCGCCACGGGCTGGCCCAGCTGTTCGTGCAGCGCGGCGACCACCACCCCCATCCCACCGGTGCCCAGAACGCGCTGGATGAGGTACTTCCCCGCAAACCGCTCACCAGGCTGCATTCGGAAGGGCAGCTCTTCCGAGCACATTTCCATAATCTCGGCTCAGCCTATCGCCCCCGGCCGGCACCGTCCACCCGATTGGCTTCGAATCAGGGTGTGCAGACGCGGCGCGGGACGATGGAATCAGGGATTACAAACCAGCGAGAGGACCAGCGACTGGCAACTCCCGATGTTCGTGAACGTGAGCTGCCGGGTCAAGAAGACGTCGGGATCGAAGGGATCCGTGACGGCACACATCACGTCGCTGAGGGGGGTGTCCTCGTCTCCGACCCACAGCTCGAACATCTGCCCGCCCGGCAGCACATCGCTCGCATGGAAGGTCCCGGGGTTCTTGCCGAGGGCCAGCGGCTCGTTCCAGGCGGGAATGGTCGTGTCGACGAGGGTGCTGGTGTACCCGACGGCGTTGTCGACGGGAATCTCGAGCTGCACGAACGGGTCCGGCTCCGAGCCCCCGAACTTTTCCCGGGGACCGTCCCACGGATCGCCATTTGGCATCAGCGGATCGAGGACGGCCGACACCGCGGTCAGGCCCCAGGTCGAGCCGGGATCGACCTCGCAGACTCCACGGCTCGAGCAGCGCAGACAGTCGGCGCAGGCCGCGCAGGCGCGCCCATACGAACCGCAGCGCGCGCTGGTGAGGTTCGTGATGCACCGGTCGCCGGAGCAACAGCCGTCGGGGCACGAGTCGGGGTTGCATGCGGAGGCGTGCCCGCCAGCTCCGGCGCCGCCGCCGGAGCGGCCTGCCAGTCCCCCGGCTCCTCCGCCCGACGGCGCGCCACCGACCGCGTCTCCGCCCGAACCCGGAGCTCCGGCTGCCGAGCCTCCGGTACCAGGCTCGGCCACCCCGCCGGTGCCGGTGTTGCCGCCGGTGCTGGTGTTGCCGCCGGTGCCGGTGTTGCCGCCGCCGCCACCGGCACCGCCGCCGGCCATGGTCCCACCGCTGCTGGCATTGCCACCGCCACCGTTCTGGGCACCCCCACTGCCGAGAAGACCGCCGCTGCCAATCGGGCTTCCGGCACTGCCGCCGGTGCCGGTGTCCGCGCCTCCGGTGCCGCGGGCTCCGCCCGAGCCCATCGGAAAGCCGGGTAGGTCAACGCGCCCGCCGTCTCGCGGATCCCCGCCGAGATCGATCCCGGCATGATCCACCGAGCAGGCCACCGGCGCCATGCAGAGGATCAAGCAGGCCCGCCTGAGCACGGCCTCACCGATCCGGGGCCGTATCCTCGCCGGGACTGGACCCCCGTCCTCGTCGGCACCACCCACCCAAGACATGAGAGTCATCGCGCGCCCCGAATATATTCCAGTCTTCGGGCGTGTGGATCGCATTTCGCGGCGCTGCAGGTGCTGGCAGGTGCTGGAGTGAGTGATGGCGATCGGGTCAGGGCCCTGGCTCCCGCCGGCTCGGACGGCGGGCGATCTGTGGCGCATCGCGGGGGATGGCATCTATCCAGCCCGCGCGGGCCGTGGGAAAGGCGTCCGCGTACGGCACGTAGGGTTTGACGTCGAGGATGGGCGTCCCGTCGAGCAGATCGATCCCGCGCACGAACAGGTTCGAGCCCTCGACGCGCACCAGCGCCACCGCCGAGAGCCCGATGGGATTCGGACGATCCGGAGAGCGCGTGGCGAAGAGCGCGCGCGGCTCTCGCGTGCCGCGTGGTGGACGCACGCGCGTGGACCAGTTGCCCCCGCGGTGAAGCCAGCTCAGCACCCAGATGCGGTCGATTCCGACCAGATCGGTCAACGCCTCGGATGGGATTCGCGTGGCGTCGAGCTCGAGCACCGCTTCGACAGCCGCCGCGTCCACGGCCGCGGCTTGCTGGGGGGTCCCGAACCGGCGCTCGTACGGCGAGCGCACCCACCCGATGGGCTCGACCGAAAAGGGACCGGCCGGCCTCGAAGCCTCGGACGGCTCATGAGCTCTGGTCATGAACTCTCGTCATCGGGTCATGGTCATCGGGTCATCGGCTCTGGTTCAGCAGTCGATGAGGGCCTTGATCACGCCCGCCGCCGGATCGAGCAACTTCGAGAACTCCGTGGCCACCTCCGACAGGCGGAGCCGGTGGGTGTTGAGGGCCCGATCCGGGATCTGACCGTTGCGCATGGCCGTGAGGACCAGCTCGAAGTCCTCGAGCGTGGCGTTGCGGCTCCCGAGCAGGGTGGTCTCGCGCTTGTGCAGCTCGGGATCCGAGAACGTGAGGTTGTCGCGCACGATGGAGACGAGGACGTAGGTACCTCCGTGTGCCACGAACCCGAGCCCGCGCTCCATCGCGCGCGCGTTGCCGGTCGAGTCGAAGACCACATCGAAGAATTCCCCGTCGGTGAGCCGCGCCAGCTCGGCCACGTCGCCGTCCGGTGAGCCGGCCCCGCCGCCGCCGATCTGGACGGTCGACGCCACGCCGAGATGCTGGTGGGCGAAGTCCAGGCGATCGCGGCGGGTGTCGAGCGCCGTCACGTTCACTCCGCGCAGCTTCGCGAAGATCGCCACCGCCATGCCGATGGGGCCCATGCCGACCACGAGCGCGCGCCGCCCGGGCGGCAGGCCGACGGACGCCGCGCGCCGAACGGCGTGGGCGCCGATGGCCAGGAACTCGAGCATGGCGGCCTGATCGAGGGTCACGCCCTCGGCCTTGTGCACGAACGCGCGCGGCAGGCTGAGGTATTCCGCGAAAGCGCCGTCGCGATGCACCCCGAGGACCTGGATGCGCGTGCAGCAGTTGGTCTTCCCGCGCCGGCACGCGATGCAGGCGCCGCACGAGAGGTAGGGCATCACGAACACCGCGTCGCCGCTGGCGAGCCCGCTGTCGGGCGGAGCCTCCTCGACCAGGCCAGCGATCTCGTGTCCCATCACCCGTGGGTACTCGAGGAACGGCTGGTTGCCCGTGAAGATGTGCAGGTCGGTCCCGCACACCCCCACCCGCCGGACCCGGATCAGCACCTCGTCCTCGCGGCGTCGGGGCTGGTCGCGTTGCAAGGCCCGCAGCACCCCGGGCGTTTCACAGATCACGGTCAGCATGGATCACCTTTCGGGCGGCGGGTCGGGGGGCGGCAGTGGGTGGGGGGCTGACAGTCGATAGAATGCCCGGGCGTTCTCCCCGAACACGCCCCGGATCGCGTCGGGTCCGAGGGAGAGGCGACGGCAGAGGCGCTGGCAGGTGCCAAGCCACGCCCCGTAGGAGCCGGCCAGGTTCAACACCGGCCAGTCACTGCCCCACAGCACCCGTCGCGGTCCGAACAGCGTGAGCACGGCGTCCACGTACGGCACGTACCGGTCGTCCGACGGCACCTCGGTCACCTCGCCCTCGGCGGCCGGGCCACCCTCGACGAGGGCGCGCGGCCCGGCCTCGGTGGGCAGGCCAGAGAGCTTGCAGTGGACGTGACGGAGCCCGGCCAGAGCGTTGAGGTGACTCAGCCACGGCTCGATGAGCCCGCGCGCGATGAGCGGCTTGGCCGCGTGGTCGATCACCACCGGCAGGCGTGGGTGGCGTGCGGCGAAGCGACCGAGGGCAGGCAGGTGCCTCGGCATCACCAGGGCATCGAAGGTCAAGCCGTGCTCCACCATGGCCTCGATGGCCGGGTCGAGGGCCGGATCGTCGATCCACGCGTCGTCGGGCAGATCCTGCAGCATGGGCCGCAAGCCCTTGAGGCGAGGATTCCTGGCCAGCTCGGCGATCTGGGCGGGAGCGTCGTCGGCCGCGAGATCCACCCAGCCGACGACGCCGAGCACGAAGGGATGCCGCTCGGCGAGCGCCAGCAGAAAGTCCGTGTCCGCGCGGGTCGGCAACGACTGCACCAGCACCGTTCCCGCCACCGCGCTCGAGGCCAGCAGCGGCGCCAGATCCTCGGGCAGGAAGTCCCGGTGGATCTCCGCCAGGCTCGGCGGCGGCCACTGACCCGCGCGATCGGCCAGCCGCCAGAAGTGCTGGTGCGCGTCGATCAACACCTCGCCGACTCCGCCGGGCTTCGGAGGCCGATTGGCCCACCTGGCGACGCGCGCCGGTCTCCTCGTCGGGTCATGTCGGCCTTCTCGGGGCCATTCTTATCGCGATCGGGGGCGCATCGCAAAGGTCCGATCCGACGGTCCCCGCCGCCGCAGCAGGCGGATGCCCATCAGCGCCGCGTAGACGATCGCGAAGATGGTCGGCTCGCGGAGATCCGACTTCACGCGCCACACGAAGTGCACGACCCCGAGCAGGGCCGACGCGTAGACCAGGCGGTGTAGCCGCTTCCAGCGCCGCGCTCCCAGCCGCTTGACCCAGCCCGAGGTCGAGGTGATGGCGAGCGGGATCAGCAACACGAAGCCCAGGAACCCCACCGTGATGAACTTCCGCTTGACGATGTCCCGGCCAATCTCGGTGAAATCGAAGAACTGATCGACGCCGAGGTAGACCGAGAAGTGCAAGAGCACGTACCCGAACGCGACGAGCCCGAGCGTCTTGCGCAGCGCGATCGGCCAGCTCATTCCGGTGAGGATCTGCACGGGCGTCATGGCCAGCGAGAGCAGCAACCACACGAGCGACCACCAGCCCAGCCGATTCATGGCCTCGGCGATCGGATTGGCCCCGAGCCGACCCTGCGCGAGCTCCGAGCCGATCCGCGCCAGCGGACCGAGCGCGAGCGCGATGATCATCGCCTTTGCGAGGGCGACGAGGCGGCGCCGACGCAGCGCCGCCGCCCGTCGCTCCCCCTCCCCCTTGGCGCTCGGTAGCGGTGCGGGCGGGGTGGCGGTCGACGCTGGCTGCGGATCTCCCATGGGTGTGGTCTCGTCCAAGTACGCGCCCCATCCCCCGCGGTTACGGTGTCGCCTGCCGCGAGCGGTCGATCGGGCGCGGCCGCGCGCCAGGCGCGGTCATCGGGCGCGCGTTCGGCCCTGAGGCCTCCGCCACCCGGAGGCCAGAGGCTCTCCAGTCGCGCAGGGCCCGGTCGACCGTCTCGGCCGCCGCCGCCGAGTGGATCGCCGCATACTCGTCTCGGGCGCGGCCGGCGAGCGTCAGCGCCCGGCGACGATCCGCCGGCGAAGCGTCCGCCTGGGTCCACAGCGCACGCGCCAGGGAAAACGCGGTCCCGGCGTGCTCCTCGGACCCGACCTTGGCCCCCCCGGGGCTCGTGTCCCGGGCGGCCTCGCGCAGGGTATAGGCCCGCTCGAGGGGCGCGAGGACCGCGGGACCCGTCTCGCCGAGCGCCAGGCGCGCCTTGCCGATGCCGGTGAGCGCGTACCCGAAATAGGGATGGTCCGGCGGGAAGTCTTGTTCCCACATCTCCTTGGCCCGCTCGAAGTCCGCGAGGGCCTCGCGCGGCAGACCGAGCGCCAGCCGGATCTCGCCTCGGTTGTAGACGTGCAGCGGGAGATCCGGATGCTGCGCCTTCTCGAGCACCACGAGCGCCTTCTCGTTCTCCCGCAACGCCTCCTCGTTGCGTCCGAGATCGTGCAGCACGTTCGCGACGTTCCCGCGCGAGAGGGCCACGTCCCAGTGGTCGGCGCCGAGATAGGCCCGCTTGGTCTCGAGCGCGCGCCGGTACATGGCCAGCGCCTCGGTGCCGCGCCCCATCAAGCGATCGTCGTCGCCGATGGCGTTGTAAAGCCAGCTCTCGAGCCGCCGATCTCCCCCGAGGCGCTTGACCACCGCCTCGGTCCAGGGGATGGCCTTCAGCAGCTCGACGTCCTTCCCGAGGTAGCCGAGCAGCATGACCTTGCCCACGGCGGCCTCGGCCAGCACGCGATCGTGTCGGGATCCTTCAGCGCGCACGATGGCCTCGTCGAGGTGGTCCAGGCCCTCGGCTTCCTGGTGGTTCCAGAACTCGACCCATCCCGATTCGCGCAGGGCCTCGGCGGTGAGGGGGTCGTATCCGACGGCGCGCACGTCGGCGAGCAGCGGCGCGCTGCGGCGGGCGCCCTCCTTGTATCGGCCCGCGCCATAGAGCGCCTTCAGGTCGGCCACCCGGCCGCGCAGCTCCTCCACCCGCGCGGCGGTGGCTCGGTCGGCGGGCGACCGCACCACCGCCTTCAGCACCGCCACGTCCCCGCACATCGACACCGGCGACAGATCGGAGGCGGCGCCGAAGGCTCGCGCCACGGTCTCCCCGTCGGCCGACGAGAACAGATCCGTGAGGGAGCGGAGCTCGACCTGGGCGCGCTTGAGGCACGACATCCGGAGATCGAGGACCTCGGTCGACTGTTCGCCGCGCACATGGGTCGCCTGGCAGGCATCGGTGTACATCGCCGCCCAGGCGTTGCCGTAGCCGTCCAGCACCGGCCGCAGCCGAGCGAATGCGCTGGCGGCGTGCTTGACCCCCGTCGCGACGAAGGAGCGCCGCACCGCCTCGGCGCGCGCCGCGTCCCAGACACCCGCCAGCTGGTCGCTCGCCCCCTGGCACAGCGGTGGCCGGCTGACGACCTGGGCCGTCCGCGCGACGGACGCCACCACCAGCGCGGCGGCCGCCACCTTCACGAGACGGGTGTGCTGGCGCCCGTACCGGCGCACGCGGGCGACCACCCGGACGGGCCAGGAAGGTGGGCGCGCCACCTCCGCGGCCGCGAGCAGGCCGGCGACCGCCACCGCGGACGGGGGCCGGCGTTCGGGATCCGGGTCCACGCATCTTTCGACCAGCCCCGCGAGCGCGATCTCCGGCGCGCTCGCGCCGGGGCGTGGCTCGACGATCACGAGCCGGGTTCCGTCGGGCGCCCAGTGGGGTCGCTTTCCCGACAGGAGCTCCGAGATGATCATCCCCAGCTGGAAGACGTCCGACCGCTGGTCCGACCGGCCGCCGCGCGCGGCCTCGGGCGGCATGTAGGCTGGGGTCCCGCCGTGAACCGTGGTCTGATCGTCGTGCTCGATGGCGAGACCGAAGTCCGTGAGCACGAGGCGCCCATCCTCCATCCGCAGCACGTTCTGCGGGGTCACGTCCCGGTGGGTGATCCCGACGGCGTGAATGGCGGCGAGGCCGGCGCAAAGCGCGCGCGCGTCGGCGATCCGCTCGGAGAGGGGGCGCAGCTTCCGACCGGCCGCCGGGCTGGAGGCACCGCCGCCCGTCGACGGGACGTGCGCCAGAGGAAGGGAAGCCGCGGGGCCAGGCAGGGCCCCAGGGGGCACCCCTGCCCCCCAGCGGCCGCCCTCCAAGTGGCCGGACTCGTCCATCAGCAGGTCACGCAAGGAGCCTCGGGTCGCGAGCTCCATGGTGACGAACCACCGCCCGCGGTCCTGGCCGAGCTCGAACACCCGGCACACGTTGGGATGCCGGATGGCCCGGGCGACCTTGACCTCCCGTGCCAGGCGGCGAATCCAGCTCTTCTCGAGGGCCCGCTGGGGGTGCAAGATCTTGACCGCGACGAGCTCGCCCAGCATGCGATCCCAGGCGCGGTAGACGGTCCCGCTGCCACCACGTCCGAGCACGGCCTCGATCTGGTAACGGTTGGCCATCACCGTTCCCGGATTGACCCCGGCGACTACGCGAAGCGTTACGCTTCCGGCCACGTCGGTGCGATCCTCGGCCTGATCGGCGCGTTGATCTCCACTTTGATCTTGGGCATCGACGGAAGAGTCGGATTCAGCGACGCGAGCGCTAGACTCGTCGCCTATTCTTTCTGGTCCGTTCGCCACCCAGTAACGGTATACCCTACCCCAATTCCACCATGGCCGAGGCGCCCTCCGTGCCCCACATAGACGAGATAAGCGAGACCGTACCGCGGCGACGCTCGAGCCGCGACACGGAGCGACTGGCCACCCTGGCCCTGGTGGGGAACGCCGCGAAGCCAGAGAGCCTGCGCGCCGGAAGGCTGCTGGTCATCAGCGACCTCACCGAGATCGGTCGCCGGCCGACGGGCGGCCCCGGCCGCACGCGGGTGACCCTGGACGATCGGACGGTGTCCAGCCTCCACGCCAAGATCGAGCGCCAGTCCGACGGGCACTTCATCGAGGATCTCGGGAGCACCAACGGCACCGTGGTGGATGGCAGGCCGGTGACCGGCCCGACCCTGCTGCGGGAGGGGAGCGTGCTCTTCATCGGGGCGCAGGTCATGGTGTTTCGGACCCTCTCGGCCGCCGAGATCAACGCGGTCGAGGCCGACCTCGAGGCGCCGTTCGCGCCGGTACCGACCATGAATCCGGAGCTGGCGATGCTCTGCGCGAAGCTGCGCCGGCTGGCGCCGTCGTCCACCGAGCTCTTCCTGCTGGGGGAGACCGGGGTGGGCAAGGAGGTCTTCGCCAACGCCATCCACCGGATGAGCGGCCGCACCGGTCCGCTCATGGCCATCAACTGCGCGGCGCTGCCCCACGAGCTGGTCGAGAGCGAGCTGTTCGGGTACGAGCGGGGGGCCCACTCCACCGCCAAGGCGAAGAAGCTCGGCCTGATCGCGGCGGCCGACAAGGGGACCCTGTTTCTCGACGAGCTCGGAGAGATGTCGATCGAGGTGCAGAGCAAGCTGCTGCGCTTCCTGCAAGACCGGACGTACATCCCCATCGGGTCGACCCGGGTCGAGACCGCGGACGTGCGGGTCATCGCGGCCTCGAGCCGGGTGTTCGGAGCTTCGGGGATGCCGGCCATCCAGGAGGCGTTGCTCGGACGCCTCGGGGCCCATCCGGCCCAGATCCCGGCCCTGCGCGAGCGTCGCGAGGATCTCGGCCACCTGCTCTCTTTCTTCTTGCAGGCCACCCATTGCGACCGCGGGGTGGAGATGGAGGCCTTCCAGTCGCTCTTCCTGTACGAGTGGCCGCACAACGTGCGCGAGCTGCAGAAGGTCGTCGCGGAGGCGGAGCTTCTGTCCCGAGGCAGCGAGGCCATCTCGTTCGAGCACCTGCCGCAGTCGCTCTTGGGGGCGGTGGAGCGGTCGGTGGCGAGCGACGACGAGCTCGACGAGGGGTCGCAGGATGACGACGACGACGACGACGGCGGCGGCGGGGTGGTGCGGGCGGCGGTGGCGCCCGGTGCCGACACCGAGGTCGCCTCGGGCAACACCGCCCGCGGACGCACGGGCTCGGCGCCGATCCGGGTGCGGCGGCGCGTCCCGTCGGCCGACGAGCTGCGCGAGCTCATGCGCCACTACCGAGGCAACGTCTCCCACGTCGCCAAGCACCTGGATCGGCAGTGGGCGGTCATCTCGCGTTGCCTGCGCCGCTACCAGATCGATCCCGCCGAGTTTCGCCCTCCCGGCGCGGCTGGGGCGCTCGCGCCGGTCGCGGCCGAGCACGACGGTACCGCCACTGCCGGCGAGCTCGACGACTGACCGCGGCCGGTTGACGCGCGATTCAGCACGCGCCTCCGGGGATGAAAGAAATCCGTCCGCCGGTGGTATTGTCATCGTGGGTGCGATTGCGGGAGACGTCCATGACTCCGAGGCTTGCGCTTCTGCTCCTGGGATGTGCCTTCATGTGCGCTCTCGCACCCGGGGCCTGCAGCACCAGCGGATCGAAGCCGCGCGGTCCAGACGCTGGAACCGGGGGTTCGGCCGGGCCCGACGCCCGCACCGATGTGCCCGACCGGCCATCCGGTAGCGGCGGCGATGGCGGTCCGGCGAGCGGTGACGCCGCCGGGCCCTGCACGGCCACCAACGGCAAGGGGGACACGCCCATCGGCATGGCCTGCTGTACGAGGTCTGATTGCGCCAGCGGGTTTTGCGCCGACGGGGTGTGCTGCGAGAGCGCCTGCGACACCGGGAGGTGCATGTCGTGCAACCTCGCCGGCTCCCCCGGGAGCTGCCGTCCGGTCCCCGACGGGGTCAAGGGACGCGACCAGGATTGTCCCGCCTCGGATCCCGCGACCTGCGCCCAGGACGGAACCTGCAACGGCAAGGGTGCGTGCCGCCTGTATCCGGCCAGGACGCCGTGCGCGACCGGCGTATGCACGGGGGAGAGCTTCACCGGGGGCAAGGCGTGCGACGGCAACGGGCAGTGCGTGGCCGCGCAGGACGACCCGTGTTACCCCTACAGCTGCGCCGGGCCGACCGCCTGTCGCTCGAGCTGCACCAGGGACACGGACTGCGCCACCGATGTGGCGTGCGGGCCGGACGGCAAGTGTGGGCCTCTGCCGACCGGGCGCGGGCCGTGCAGCACCGGTGCGGACTGCCTCTCGAAGAATTGCTTCGACGGCGTCTGCTGCAACACCGATTGCAGCGGTCCCTGCGTCTCCTGCAACCTGCCCGAGTCCCTCGGCAAGTGCGTGCCGCTCGGCAAGGGTCTCGTCGACCCCACGTGCGCGCGAGCCCCGGTGTCGACCTGTGGGCTGAGCGGCGCCTGTGCCGGCGACGGGAGCTGCGCCTTCTATGACCAGGGGACCGTCTGGACCGCGGGGACGTGTTCCGGGACGATCGCTACCACGCCCGGAACCTGCAGCGGGGACGGAGCGCGGCTGATGCCGGCGCAGAAGGACTGCGCGCCCGCCCTGTGCGGGAGCAGCGATTGCATCGTGATGTGCAAGTCGGACAACGATTGCGTCTCGCCGAAGAAGTGCGACCTCACCACCGGCAAGTGCGGCCCCGGGGCGATGGGGGCGAGCTGCACGGACGGATCTGAGTGCCAGAGCACCCACTGCGTCGACCACGTGTGCTGCGAATCGGCCTGCCAGGGGAAGTGCATGACCTGCGCGCTTCCGACCGCCCCGGGGCAATGCAAGCCCGTCCCCGCGGGCGGCGACGATCCCACTGGGACCTGCAGCGACATGGGGCCCACCTCGTGCGGCACCGATTCGAAGTGCGACGGCAAGGGCGACTGCCGGACGTACACCGATGGCACGCCCTGCGCCCCCGAGACCTGCGTGGACGGGGCCCACACGCCACAGGCGACCTGCTCGGGGGGCGCCTGCATCGCGCCTCGAGGCGGAACCTGCGACCCGTTCCGGTGCAACGGGAGCCAGTGCTTCAGCATCTGCACGCAGAATAGCCAGTGCTCGACCAACAACACCTGCGTGAAGGGCTCGTGCGGCCTCAAGGCCTTCGGCTCTCTGTGCAACCAGCCGAGCGAATGCCAGCACGCCCCCGACAACAATCAGTACTGCGCCCAGGGGGTCTGCTGCACGACCGCTTGTGACGGCCCATGCCAGGCCTGCAGCCTGAACGGGCAGGGCCTGTGCACGGCCGTGCCCGACGGCGCCCGGGATCCGCAGGCCAAGTGCGCGACCCTGGCGGCCTCGACCTGCGGAACCACGGGGAAGTGCGCGGCGGGCGCCTGCCAGACCTTCGGGACGACCCAGCAGTGCAAGGCGCCGACCTGCGTGCCCGGCTCGAACAACGACCTGCAGGCGGCCTACTGCGGAGGCAAGGGTCTCGCGTGTCCGATGCAGATCTCGGTGTCGTGCGGCGTGTACGCGTGCGACGCTGCCACGGGGCTCTGCAAGAGCAAGTGCACCTCGAGCTTGGATTGCACGATGAACAAGGTGTGCCTTCCAAACGGCACCTGCGGGCAAGCCCAGAACGGAGCGCGGTGCATCTCGGACGCCCAGTGCCTGAGCGGAGCCTGTGCCGAGGGGTACTGCTGCAACACCCGGTGCAGCTCGCTCGGGACCGGGACCTGCATGAGCTGCAGCTTGCCCGGGCACGAGGGGACGTGCACTCCCGTTCCGCTCGGTGGGACCGACCCCGGGGGGCGATGCACGCCGACCGCCAGGACCACTTGCGGGTTGAGTGGAACCTGCGACGGCACCGGAAAGTGCGCCGACTGGGACCCGTCGACGGTGTGCAGCGCCCAGATCTGCGCCAGCGGCACGCTGACCAGCTCGGCCACCTGCGACGGGGGTGGGAAGTGCACGGCCGCGATCCCCAGGTCCTGCGGCAACTACACCTGCAACGGGAACGTCTGCCGCACCACCTGCACGCCGGCGACGGGGGCCACGGACTGCGCGCCGGGGATCACGTGCAACTCCACAGGCAACACCTGCGGCACGGTCTCCCCCAACGGGACCAAGTGCCTGGTCGACAAGGAGTGCGCGAGCGGAGCCTGCGTGCAAGGGACCGGCGTGGACAAGATCTGCTGCGCCACCGCCTGCCCCGCGGACTCGGCGAGCGCGCCGAGTTGCTTCACCGGGATGTGCGTCGCTACCGGCGCGGGCGCCGGCCTCTGCGCGCAGAAGGGGGCCGGGGCGGCCTGCGGCGCGCCGGGGAGCTGTGCGGGGAGCAAGGCCACGAGTCCCCGCGCCTGCAACGCCGCCGGGACCTGCGGCGCGGCAGTGGTGTCGACCTGCCCGGCTGCCGACCTCTGCCACTCCGCCAGCACCTGCACCGGCGGCGTGTGCTCGGCGGCGTCCAACCTGGCGGACGGGACCCCGTGCAACGACAACACCGTGTGCGATGGAGCCGAGACCTGCGTGGGCGGGGTGTGCACCTCCGGGGTCGGGCTGACCTGCGCGTCCACCAATCCCTGCCAGATGGCATCGTGCGATCCGGTGAAGGGCTGCGTCACCACCAGCGTCGTGGACGGCACCGGCTGCAACGACGGCAAGAGCTGCACGGTGGGTGACAAGTGCACGGGCGGGACCTGCGCCGGCACGGTGAGCTGCGACGACGGCAATCCCTGCACCGCGGACGCGTGCGGCCAGGACGGCACCTGCACCCACATGCCGGTCATGAACGGATCCGGCTGCAGCGATGGGAACGCTTGCAACGGGTCGGAGACCTGCCAGGCGGGTGCGTGCACGGCTGGCACGCCCGTCACCTGCACGGCCAAGGACGCGTGTCACCCGGCCGGGATCTGCGACAAGTCCACGGGAGCATGCTCGAGCCCGCTGGCGCCGGTGGGCACTCCGTGCGACGACGGGAACCTGTGCACCACCGGCGAGACCTGCGGCGCGACCGGGACCTGCGGAGGCGGAACCGCGACCGTCTGCCTGGCTCCGGCGAATGCCTGCCATCTCGTCGGTGTTTGCACTCCGGCGACCGGCATCTGCTCGACTCTGGTGGCGGCGAAGGGTGCCCCGTGTGAGGACGGGAACAAATGCACCATGGGCGACACCTGCGACGGCGCGGGAGCGTGTACCGCCGGTACGTCGGTGGTCTGCCCGACGGATGCCTGCCATCTCCCCGGCACCTGCGAGCCGGCCACGGGCTGCTCGGCCCCCCCCGGAAACGACGGAGCGACCTGCGACGGCCCGACGTGCGTGGGGTCCGGGATCTGCATGGCGGGGACGTGCATGTGTCCACCGTAGCCGTGTGTCTCGTCTGGATCCCGCAACCGCTAACGTGAGCGTAGGCAGAAACCTTGATCACCCTTCGTAGACCTTCGCCGACCCATGGGCGCCCCGTGCGCCTCGGTCCGCTTGCGCTTGCGTCCGTGCTCCTGCTCGGGGCGGCGGCCCTCGCCGGATGCTACAAGCCCTCCATCTTGCCCGGAGGGCTGCGGTGTGCGGCCGGCTCCGGGCAGTGTCCGGACGGATTCACCTGTCTCTCCGGGGCGTGTGTCCTCGCGGACAGCCAGGACGCCGGGTCGAGCACCGACGTCGCCGAGGTCGGCGCCGATGCCTCTGACGGACCGGTCGCCTGCATCGTCAACCAGACGCCCTTGTTCGCAGGGTGCATGTCTCGGACGGGGGTGTGCGATCCCGTCTGCGGCACTGGGTGCTGCCAATTGGAGAAGTGCTCCGCCGTCAACCGGCCGCAAAACGGCGGGACCTCTCGAGCCGAGATCGGGTGCGTGCCACTCAAGCGGATCCGCGAGATCAATCAGTCTTGCTCGCCCGTCAACCGCGGTACGCCCGAGCGCTCCGACGACTGCCAGCCGGGGCTGGTGTGCGTCGACTTCGACACCACCAGCAGCTGCCTGAAGCTGTGCCGTGACGACGGCGACTGCCCCCCAGGCGTCCAATGCGAACAGCGCAAGCTCGACATCTCGGGCACGGTGAGCGTCTCGGTCTGCGGGGTCGCGACCACGGATTGCGATCCAACCGCGGTGACGTCGATTTGCCCATCGGGTACCACCTGCTACCTGGCGCCGCCGGCCGGAACGATCTGCGATCCTTCCTCGGGCGGGCTCTCGACCAATTCCGACTGTGTCTACCCGCGCGAATGCCTGCCGACGCTCACCTGCCCCTCGACCGGGATGGGCAGGGGCACCTGCCACCCGGTTTGCGATTCGACCGTCACCCCCGCCAAGTGTCCGCCCAACACCACCTGCATCAAGGTCGGGAACTTGCGGTACGGCTACTGCGACTGAGCGGTCTTCATCGGGCGCTAGCTGATCACGCCCGCCTCGCGCAGCATGCGCTGGCTGTGGCGCTCGTGGCGCTCGATGATCGGGGGCAGATCGAGGCCCGTGAGGGCGCCAGCTTCGATCACCGGTCGCCCGTTGATGATCGAAAGCCACGCCCGCCCCGGTGCTCCGGTGACCAGCGCCGCCACCCGATCGCCTCCCGCGCCGGCGTGATCGAGGCCGTCGCAGCGGAAGGCCACCAGGTCCGCCGCCTTGCCGACCTCGAGGCTGCCGAGCTCCGCGCTGCGCCCGAGCAGCGCCGCCCCGCCGATGGTGGCCAGCTCCAGGGCTTCGCGCGCCGAGAAGCGGTCGGCCCGCGATTCGAAGCCCGGCCACCCGACCCGCTGGAGCAGCATGGCCTGCCGGGCCTCGCCCAGCAGGTGATTGCCGTCATTGCTGGCCGAGCCATCCACGCCGAGGCCCACGTCGACGCCGGCGTCGCGCAGGGCTCGGACCGGCGCGATGCCACTCGCGAGGATCATGTTGCTGGTCGGGCAGTGGCACACTCCCGCGCCGGCGCGCGCGAGCTTGGCGATGCCCTGCGAGCCTGGGTGGACCACGTGCGCGAACCACACGTCGTCGCCCAGCCACTCCACCGACTCGGCGTAGTCGATTGGGTCCATGCCCATCGTCGCCCGGCAGAAGCGCTCCTCGTCCAGGGTCTCGGCCAGGTGGGTGTGCAACCGGACCGCTGGAAACGACCGGGCCAGCCGCGCCGACGCGCGCATCAGGTGCGGCGTGACCGAGAAGGGTGAGCACGGCGCGAGCCCGATCCGCAGCATCGAAAACCTCGACGCATCGTGAAACCGGGCAATGAGCCGCCGGGAATCCTCGAGCACGTGGGACTCGTCCTCGACCAGCTGGTCGGGCGGCAGGCCGCCCTTGCTCTGCCCGAGGCTCATGGAGCCGCGCGTGGGATGAGACCGGACGCCGAGGGCCTCCGCCGCGGCGATGGTGTCGTCGAGTCGCACTCCGTTCGGGTAGAGGTACAGGTGATCCGCCACGGTGGTGGCTCCGCTGAGCATGAGCTCACCGAGGCCGACCAGCGCGCTCACGTGCGCGGCGTCGGGATCGAGGCGGGCCCACACGGGGTAGAGCAGACCGAGCCAGTCGAAGAGCCCCCGCCCGCGGGCGGTTCCGATGGCGCGGGTGAGCGTCTGGTACAGGTGGTGATGCCCGTTGACCAGGCCAGGCAGCACGATCGCCCCGCGCGCGGAGATCCGGCGCGCCGGGGCCCGGCCCACCGGCTCGGCCGCGATGAACGCCTCGACCTCTTCATCCGAGCCCACGGCGGCGATGGCCTGGTCGTGGATGAGCACACTTCCGCCCGCGATCTCGCGGCGACCGGCGTCCATGGTCACCACGAACTCGGCGCCGTGGACCAGCAAGGCTTGAGGTCCCGAGGCTGCCCCTGTGCTCGAACCGCTCATCTCGATTGGCTGGAATCTAACCCCGGATGGACCAGAACCTGCGATCGAGCCCCGCCGCTCGCCCCCGCCCCCGACCGGCTCATTCGAGCCGGGCGGCCACCACGGCGTCCTGCAGCGCCGCGATCGCCTGGCGGATCCGCGCCAGCAGCTCGGGATCCGAGACCTCACCCTCGGCGTCGAGCTTGGATCGCGAGAAGACATGAGCGCCCGCGTCGACGACCGGCAAGCTCATCGTGCGAAGGACCTCCGCCAGCTGGGCATGGGCGTGGGCCGCGCCCCCCGGGGAAGCGCTGAGCAACAACACCGGCTTGCCGAGCGCCTCCACCGCCGAGACCAGCCAGTCGAGGGCATTCTTGAGAGAGCCGGGCATCCCGTGCGCGTACTCCGGGCTCGAGATCATGAGGGCGTCCGCGGCGGCGATTCGCGCCCGAAGCGCGCGGACGGCCCCGGGGAGGGGCTCGACGTCGAGGTCGGGGCTGAAGTGGGGCAACGCCCCCACGCCGTCGAAGGGCTCCACGGTCACGGCCGGGGGAGCGACCAGCGCCGCCGCGCGGAGGATCGCCGCGTTCGACGAGGTCATTCGCAAGCTGCCGGAGAGGCCCAGGATCTTCACGACGCCATTCTAGTGTCCTGTCTTTGGAAATCCTCAGCGGCGCAGCATCTTGCGCGCGAGCTCGAGGCGCTGCTGGAGCTGCTTGATCGAGGCCTCACTGATCCGGCGGATGCCGGCGCGCCGGTTGAGATCGCCGTTGAGATCGGCGTGGCTCTTGCCCGAGAGGCGCGCCAGATCCGCCACCGCCTCGCTGTTCTGCTCGCGCAGGGCCCGCCGCCGCGCCAGGGGGCTTGGGGCCGCCGGCTCCGCTCGCTGCTCGGGCGCCGGCAAGGGCACCGGGGCCAGCGGCACCTGCGCGCCTGGCGCCCCATCGGCCCCATCGGCCTCCTCGCTCCCCGCGAGGTCCGGGATGCGCTCACCGTCGCCAGCGTCCTCGTCGAAGACGCGCGGCGCCTCCCCGAGACGCCGACCCTCGGCGTCGAGCGGGACCGCCGAGATGGCGGTGAACAGTGAGAGTTGCCCGTCCTCGGCGGCCTCCGGCTCGGCCTTCTCGCGGCGGGGCTCGGCGTCGTCGCGCGCCGGCGCGTCGTCGCGGTCGACCCGCCGCAGGCTGTGGCGGCGTTGCTCGGCGATGGCGGCTCCGAAGGCCCGCAGGCGCTGATCGTCGGGGATGAACATGTAGGCGGCCTGGCGACCGAGGTGACTCACCCAGCGCACCAGCCGTCCGACCGCTTGCCGGAAGAAGAGATCGGTCACGGTGTTGGTGGCGTAGACGCCGACGCGCAGGCGGGGGATGTCGACGCCCTCGGAGATCATCCGCACCGCGACGATCCACGGGGCGTTGCCGGTCGCGAACTGCTGGATGTTGCGCGAGGCCCCGGGATCGTCGGAGGTCGCCACCATCGGAGTGACCCGCAGCCGATCGCGCAGGATGCCGGCGATGCCGCGGGCGTGCTCCTGATCCATCGCGATGACCAGGCCCCCGGCCCGGGGATCGCGCCCGCGCAGGTGGGTGAGCTGGGCGTTGGCCTGCTCGAGCACGGCGGGCAACCATTCGCCTTCCGCGTCGAGGGCGGTTCGCAAGCGCTGGTTGGCGAGCTCGCGGGTCAGGGGATCGTCGAAGGTCGCGGCGTAGTCGAGCCCTCCGGGAGCCGTCCACTCCATGTGACCATTGATGCGCGGGAAGTACACCGGACGCACGACGCCCCCGTCCTCGAGCGCGCGGCCGTACCCATATTCGAAGTCGGACTCGGCCAGATCCCCCGCATACCGGACGAAGGGGATGGTGCTCTGGTCGGAGCGAAAGGGCGTCCCTGAGAGCGACAGCCGACATGCGGCCGGCCCGAAGGCCAGGCGCACCGCATCGCCCCAGGCCCGGCTCTCGCCGGCGTGGTGAATCTCGTCGAGCACGGCGAAGGCCCCCGCCACCAGGCCCTGGAGTGCCCGCGGGTTGGCGGCCACCTGCTGGTACGTCACGACCACGCCGTGAACGTCGGATGGCAGTCCCCCGTAGGCGGGAGTCCAGTCCGGATCGAGGTGCAGACCGAAGGGCTCGGCGGCGTGCGCCCACTGCTGCTTGAGGTGCTGCGTGGGGACCACCACCACGAAGCGGCGAGCCCGTGCCGCCAGCAGCGCCCGCTTGACGGCGGTCAGCGCGAAGGTGGTCTTGCCCGCACCGGGGGTCGCGACCGCCAGGAAATCGTCGCGCCCGCTCCCCTCGAAACGCTCGAGCGCCTCCCGCTGCCAGGCGCGCAGGCGCACCCGGCCGGGCGCCCGGGCGCCGCCGTCCCCGCCGGAACTGGCGCCCCCGGCGCGTACACCCGTGGGTGCGACCGGGCCCGACCGAGGGGCGGCCGGGGCGCGCGCAGGATCGGTCGGAGGATCGGTTGCGAACGCGCTGTCACCCATGCCGGAGGCACGACCTTGTAGCCGGTCCCCGCCCTCCCGTCGAGTGGAAATTCGTGCGGCGCCGCGCACGGAGGTGGTCGTTCGACCGACGTGGTCACTGCGGGGGCGAGGCCGCGGGCGCGCTGGGTTCGCGGACCCCCGACTTGGCGTCACCGGGCGCCGCGGCGCTCGGGCGCTGCACGGGGGGTGGGGGCACCTCGCCGGCGGCGTGCGCCCCCTTGGACTTTCCCTCGTCGGAGTGGTGCTCGAGGATGGCGTTGATCTCGCCCCCCATGATGTAGATGAGGCCGGTGATGTAGAACCACGTCATCAGGACGATGACGCCGCCGAGCGAGCCGTACGTGATGTTGTAGCTGCCGAAGTTGGACACGTACGTGGTGAACCCCCACGTCGCCCCCAGGGAGAGCAGCGTGCCCGCCACCGCACCCGGCGTGATGAAGCGAAACTCCTGCTTCACGTCGGGAAGCAGGAAATACGTCACCGCCGCCAGCGAAATCGCGAGGAAGGCCGTGACCGGCCAGCGCGCCCACCGCCACACGAAGACGTAGACGTCGCCGATCTGGAGGTGGCGCGCCACCCAGAAGCCCGCGTCGCCCCCCGCCACCAGCGCGGCCACCCCGACCAGCAGGAAGAGCGCCCCCCCGAGCGTCAGCCCGAAGTTGAGCCCTTCGGTCTTCCACAGGGGGCGGGTCTCCTTCACGTCATAGGCGAGGTTCAAGGCCTTGCGGGTGGCGTCCACGCCCCGTGAGGCCGAGTACAGCGTGATGACGATCCCGAGGGTGAGCAGGTTCGGCCGCGGCTTGCCGATCAAACCCTGCACGTGCGTGTCGATGAGCGACATGGCCTCGGGCGGCAAGATCGCGCGCCCCTGGGTCAGCACCCGGCTCACCGAGGACTGCACGAAGGGGATGTACGCGGTGAGCGTCGCGAGGAAGACCAGAAAAGGAAAGAACGAGAAGAAGAAGTAGTAGCTGAGGGCCGCCGCGCTGTCGCCGACCGCGTCCTTCTGGTACTCCTCGTACAGCGCCTTCACCAGCGCCTTCCAGCCGATGCGCCCGCCCCCTGGGATGGGGAGCCCGCCCGTGCTGGAGCTGGAGGACGCAGGCGAGGGGAGGTGAGCTCCGCTCTCGCCGCGTGGCGGCGGGCTCTCGCTCATGCCTGACAGAGCGCGTCGCCGAGCTCGTGCTCCAAGAACTCGCGCGCGCGCTGGCGAAGCCGCTCCTCCAGCTGTCGCACCCTCTCCCGGCTGATCCCGAAGCGCGTCGCAATCTGCGTGGAGGTCACGGGCTCCTCGGTGAGCAGACGGCAGCGGAAGATCTCCAGATCGCGGTCGGTCAGCGTGCTCTGGAAGGTCGAGAGCTTCTTGCGCAGGATCTCCAGGAACTCGCCCCGCTCGACCTGCGCATCCGGGCCATCCTCCAGCGCCGCCCGCACCAGATCACCGGCGGCGATCTCGCTGTTGTCCCGTCCCCGCAACGGAACGTCAAGCGAGCGCTCGGGGGACAGCCGCCGTTCCATGTCCGTCACCTGCTGCTCGGACACGTCGAGCGCCACCGCGAGCTGCTTGGTATCCACGTGGGTGCCGTTGCGCTCGAGGCGGGCGCGCTGCTTGTCCAGGTTGAAGAACAGGCGCCGCTGCGCCTGGGTCGTGGCGACCTTCACCATGCGGCAATTCGAGAGCACGAAGTTGAGAACATACGCCCGAATCCACCACGCGGCATAGGACGAAAGCTTCACGCCTCGGTGGGGGTCGTACTTGTGAACCGCCACCACCAGCCCCGAGTTGCCCTCCTGGATGAGATCGAGGAGGTTCTGGCTCGCGCGGCGATATTCCCGCGCGAACTTGACCACCAGGCGGAGGTTGGCCGTCACCAGTCGGGCCGCCAGAGCCGGATCTCCGGTGCGGGCGAACTCGACGGCGATCTCGTGCTCCTCCTCGCGCGAGAGGACCGGGTACCTGCGGAGCTGGCCGAGGTAGGCCTTGAGCGTGGAGTCGCCGGTTCCGTCGGAAGTCGAGGCGGCCGCGGATCGTCCCGGGGTCTTGCCCGGGGTGGACAGCTTGGGGACAGCCGCTGGGGTCGAGCTCGTCCGGCGCGGGCTCCAGGCAGTCGGCAGGGCGGGCTCCTCGGGGGCGGCGACGACGTGGAGGTGGGCCTGGGCCTTCGTGAGCTTGATGGGTCCCCGGCGGACGGGAGCGTGACCTCGGGCTTCGTGAATTTTTTCTGCGGAGCTGAGCATGCGGCCTTCACATCGCAAGGTGTGTGCCACCGGATCCCGCGCGGATGCCCCGGGCTTTTTTGGGGCGATCTCGCCTTCGGTGTTTCGTCGACGAAACACCGAGACCGCAGAGGGAGGGAAAAGTATCAGCGCGCCGGGCACGGGGTGCTGCTCACCCACTCCCCGGTCCGCGGAGCCAGCAGCCGCGCGTCCCGTCCCTTCCGAGGCGAGGGGGCGCCGAGAGGGTGCGATGCGGTTTCCGAATTTCCGTCCCCATTCCGCCCTTCTCCCGCCCCGCGGGGGCCTTTGGCCCACAGGCCCCCTCAGCGCGCGATCGACGCGGTGTCGAGCCACCATGGGTGCTTGGCCGTGCCGTCGAAGGTCTCGCTGGTCTTGTACTTCTCCCAGCTCCCCTCCGCCCCGGCCGCCGCCGTCTTTTCCAGCCACGCCGTGGCCGGAGGCGGCTCGGCGGTGCTCAGTCGATAGGCGGCGTCGATCGCTTGCTCGAGGATGCCCACCGTGTCGCATCCCGTGATGACCACCGAGGTCGGCAGGGTCATCGGATACTGGAGACATGCGGTCGGCGAGATGGTCCGCTCGGCGAGCGGCCGACTCTTGAAGAACAAGCCGGAGCCGAAGGGCTTCATGCCGAGCACGCCGATTCCCTGCCGGACCAGCACCGGGAGCACGCGGCGCTCGAAGCCATCGCCCTGGTGCGCGTCCATCACGTTGAGGGGCATCTGGACGGTGTCGAAGTTGAACCCGTGCGCGGAGGCCTTCTTCAGCATGGCGAGGTGAATGCCGGAGCTCTTGTGCCCGGTGAACCCGATGAAGCGCAGCTTCCCCGCCTTCCTGGCGGCGACCAGCGCCTCGATCGCGCCGTCGGGTCCGAAGACGCGCCCGGGATCCGTGGCGCGGATGACCTCGTGGATCTGAACCAGATCGATCACGTCGGTCTGCAGGCTGCGCAGGCACTGGTCGATCTGGGCGGCCGCCGCGGCGCGGGTCCGCCCGTCGATCTTGGTCATGAGGAAGACCCGCTTGCGATGGCCATCGCGCAGGGCCTTGCCCATCCACTCCTCACTGCGTCCGTCGTTGTAGTCCCAGCAGTTGTCGAGGAAGGTCACGCCGTGATCGATCCCGGTGTGGATGATCTCGGCCGCCGTGCGCTCGTCCTTGGCGATGCCGATGTGGAAGCCCCCGAGCCCGAGAACCGACACCTTGACGCCCGTCCGCCCCAGCATCCGCATCGGCATCACGCCTCCCGGCGGCAACCGGATGTCTTCGGGGCCGGGCGCACCCGGCTGGGGTTTCTTGGGGACGTCGCCACCACCCCCGGCTGGCTCTCGGGCAGCCAGGGCCAGCCCCGGCCAAGCGGCGGCTGCCAGTGGATATGCCTTGGACATGGCCAGAAAGGCGCGTCGGGTGGGCATCCTGTGTTCCTCGTGGGGCGGGGGCGGAGCTCGGGCGGCGGAGAATGCGTCAGACCGCGAAGCGATCTGGATCCGCCTCGAAGGCGTCGCGACAATCGCTGGAACAGAAGTAGTACGCCTGGCCGCCGTGCTCGAGCTTGAGCGCTTCGGGCTTCGCCGGATCCACCTCCATGCCGCACACGGGATCTGTCTCGCGCGCGAGAGAGCTCGGTTCGGCCGGGCTCAGGGGACCCTCGTCCCTGTACGTGGTCACCCGGCCATCGTCAAAAGAGGTCGATTCGGGGTCGCTCGCCATGTCAGTTCCTTCCCGCACCACGGAGGTGCGACGCGCGCTCGGCGGGACCAGACCGCCCAGCCCTCGGCTGGTATGCATGTGGTCTGCCAGTGCGAGTCAACATGGAAAGGAACATCGTGCCCGCGAATTCCCGGCATCGGGAGGTCACGCACGTCCGGCCCCGGGGCCGAGGTGGTTACGCGGGCGTGACGATCCGGAGGGGACGTTACCGACGGGCAGCGTGCGCGGGTCGGATGACGAGACGGGGAGGAGCACTCGCGCGGTGAAGCCGGAGCACCAGTGCACCGCCGTCGGAATAGCATCATATTTGGCCGACGATCCGAGCCGGCCTCGGTATTGACGCTATTTCGAGGCGGTGCACTAGGCAGCCAGGGGAGGCTGCAGCAACGGCTCGCCTTCGCTGAGCGGCGCGACGAGGGGCTCGAGCGCCTGGCGCGTCACGATCCCGATGATGAGCCCGCCCACCGAAGCGGGGAGGTGGTCGAGACCCTGGCGCCGCATCATGGCCAGGGCCTCCGCGGGGGTCGTGTCGAGGGAGATCGCACGACCGAGCGGCGTGGCCACCCACGCCACACTCTTCGAGCGTGGGACCCGCTCGAGCTCGACCAGGCTCGCCGTTCCGCTGATCCCCGTTCGGTCGGTCACGAACGCGAAGGCAGCCGCGTGGTGGCGCAGGATGGCGGCGGCCTTGTCCGCGGGGAACCAGGCCGGCAGACTGACGAGCTCGCGCTTCACGGCGGGAGCGATGCCGTGGCCGGCGAGGAGGGGCGCGGAGATCGTGTCGAGGTGGGAGTGAAGGTGGCCCATATGCTCCTTGCCTTCAAATCCGATGCCAATGAAAAGCCGATGTCAGCAGGTTTCGTTGGCCCCGAAAAGCCGCCACTTTCCGCTGGAATGTGCGGCTCGAGGGCGCGGCGGGCAACTTGCCATCGAGCAAGCGCCTTGCACGCACGCAAGAGGCCACGAAGGGATTGTCGCGGTCCTCGAGCCGAGGCAGGCCGATTCCCGAGGACCTGACTCTGGACTCAGGAGTGCGTCATGAGCTCGGGGCGGACCCAGCGATCGAAGTCATCGCCGCTGACCAGGCCGAGGCGCAGCGCCGCCTCGCGCAGGGTGCAGCCACGGGCGTGGGCCTCGTGGGCGATCCTGGCGGCGGCGTCGTAGCCGATGCGTGGGGTGAGCGCCGTGACGAGCATCAACGATCGCTCGACGAGCTCGCGCATGCGCTCGACCCGGGGCTCGAGCCCGGCCATGCAGTGGATTCGAAAGCTGTCCATCCCGTCCGCGAGGAGCCGGGCGCTCTGCAGGAAGTTGTGGGCGAGGAGCGGCTTGTAGACGTTCAGCTGGAAATTGCCGGAGGCGCCGCCCCAGGTCATGGCCACGTCGTTTCCGAACACCTGGGCCGAGACCATGCACAGCGCCTCGACCTGTGTCGGGTTGACCTTGCCCGGCATGATGGAGCTCCCGGGCTCGTTCTCGGGGATCTCGATCTCGGCCAGGCCGGCCCGCGGCCCGGACGCGAGCCAACGCACGTCGTTGGCGATCTTGGTCAAGGCCACCGCGAGCGTCTTCAGGGCGCCGTGCGCCGAAACCAGCGCGTCGTGGGCCGACAGCGCCTCGAACTTGTCGGGCGCGCTGACGAACGGGTACCCCGTGAGGAGCGACAGGCGCTCGGAGACCCGCGCGCCGAACTCGGGGTGGGTGTTGAGCCCGGTCCCCACCGCCGTGCCTCCGATCGCCAGCTCGCCGAGGTGGGGCAAGCTGCCCTCCAGGTGGAGCCTCGCCTGCGCGAGCTGGGCGGCCCAGCCCCCGACCTCCTGACCGAACCGCACCGGCGTGGCGTCCATCAGGTGGGTCCGCCCGATCTTCACGATGTCGGCGAAGGCGGCGGCCTTCGCCGAGACGGTCCCCGTCAACGCCTCGAGCCGCGGCAGCACGTCCGCCCGGAGCGCAGCCGTCGCGGCCAGGGCCATGGCGGTGGGAAAAACGTCGTTCGAGGATTGCCCGTGGTTGACGTGGTCGTTGGGGTGGACGAGCCTGGAGGCACCCAGCCCCCCGCCCAGGAGCTCGCTGGCGCGGTTGGCGAGGACCTCGTTCACGTTCATGTTCGTCTGGGTTCCGCTACCGGTTTGCCAGACGGACAGGGGAAACTCCGCCGGGTGCTGCCCCGCGAGGATCTCGTCGGCGGCCGCCACCACGGCCTGCGCGATCCCGTCTGGCAGGAGGCCAAGCTCCCGGTTCACGAGGGCGGCGGCCTTCTTCACCAGCACCAGCGCGACGATCAGCGCCCGCGGCATGCGCTCGTCGGAGATACGGAAGTGCTCGAGGCTGCGTTGCGTCTGGGCGCCCCAGAGATGCTCGGCCGGCACCTCGATGGGCCCGAAGGTGTCGTGCTCGGTGCGGGTCGGACCGCCGGGCGGCGGCGGTCGGGGATGGATGGGCGGCGAGGACATCTGGATCGACTCCGATTGTACTCGACCTCGTGAGTCGCGGAGCCCGTGGTCGCGAAGGGTCTTCCTCGGACTTCGCTACTTGCGGTCCGCCGAGCGAAACACCTCGGCGGGGGCGAGGCCGAGCTTGGCCACCGTGGCGTCGTCTGGCGCGCCGGTGGCCGGGAGCTGGTTCTCGCTCTGGAACCGGCGCAGGGCCTCACGGGTGGGCGCATCGAGCGCTCCCGAGGTGTGGGCGCTCTCGAGCTTGCCCGAGGAGACCAGCTTCTCCTGGATGCGTCGCAGGGCATCAGGCCGGAGCAGCCCCGCCGGGCCGGTCGCGATCGGGGTCCCGTTCTCGGTGGAAGCGGTACGCTTCAGCTTTCGAGCAGCAGGTGGTGGCGCGGTCGCCGGGGACGTCGTGGCGGTGGCGGGGGTGGAGTCGGTCCGGGTCGCGTGTCCGCACCCGCCCGCTCCCCCGAGGTCGAGCGCGAGGTCGAGCGCGAGGCCGAGCACCAGCCCCAGGTGCATGCGGCGAGCGACGTGGGTGCGGACGGGTGCCAGGGGCGCCACATCCACGTCCCACCATCGTCGCGCCTCTCGTGTCGTCTGCCGTCCCGTCTGTCGTCTGGTCTTTCGTCCGATCTTCATGGGCGTACCGGCTGAGCCTTCGGGGGCCCCGACCCCGTCTTCACCGCCTGGATGGCCTGATCGACTGGACCCTCGGGGCGCGGGGCGGTCTCGGGGGGCAGGTTATCGAATCCCGACGTCACCCCGCGCACGAACGCATTGCGAATCACCCCGAGCACGGTGGGCCAGAGCTGCAGGTCTGGGCCGGTGAGCTTCCCCTTGATGGGGATGGTCGTTGCGATGGCGCGTCGATCCCCCACCCGATCCGATCCGAGCTCGATGGTCTTGTCCGCCAGCCATGCCTTCATCCGGTTCCAGACCCCGGATTCGGTCGGACGAACCTCGATGTTCTTCAGCAGAGGCTTGATGCCGCCATTGATGAGGCCAGCCTGCGAGACGAACTCGGCGAACACGTCGATTGTACCGTGCGCGGGGTTGAGCCCGCTCTTCGGCTCGACGAAGCGGTACAGCTCGGATGCCGCCAGGCCCTTGAGGGAGATCTGCCCCGCAAAGCTCAGGGGGCTCGCGAAGGGGTCGGCCGAGACGAACAGCGTCAGCTCGCCGGTGTGCCCGACCACCGCGTGACCGGCCACTGTGGCGGGACGGCCGCCCGCCAGGCTCGCGCGGGTGGCGAGGTTCTGTGCGGCCAGCTCGAGCCGGTGGATCCAGAGCTCCTCGGGGTGCCCGCCTCCGCCCGCCTCCCGGAACAGCAGCTCACCGTCGAAGATCTCGACGCGATCCACCTTCATCCCCACGATCTTCTCGAGCGAGGTCGACAGATCGGGCGCTCGGGTCGCGGTCTTCGTGCTCGCGGGGGCCGGAGGTGGCGCCGACGGAACGATCACCAGCTTGGGATTCTCGAGTCGGAGACGGGCGAGCAGGTGCCCGTGCAGGATCTGCCCCCAGCTGAGCTGGGCGTAGGTCTTCTCGACGTAGAGCATCGGATCGCGCGGCGCGTGGTCCGGCGACGTCGCGGTCTTCCCCTCCTGACGGTCCTCGAGCTTCTTGGCCCGGCTCTCGGGCCACAGCGCGAGGTCGGTGATCTCGACGCCGGGATCGAACAGGGTCACGTGAACGTGGCGGACGGTGCCCGTGTACCCGTCGAGTCCAGCCAGCGCCTTGCGCGTCTGCCATTCCGCGATGGGATCGAGGAGCAGCCGGATCACGATCAGCAGCGCCAGCAACACCGCGAGGCCAATGAATCCGAGCTTGAGCCGGCGTCCGAGCCCTGGCGACGACCGCCAGGCGAGGAGGCGGTCGGCGAGGGTGCTTTCGTGGGCGAGGTGGCTGGCCATGGGATGAGTCAATCTCGGGGCGCGGTGTCCCCGGGTTCGTGGGCCCAGAACTTGTTCAGGAGACCCGAGCCGCCGCTCGAAGCCAGCGCCACGGAGGAATGCAAGGTTTGCTCGACGGAGCGCCAGCTCGACTCGACCCGTTGCCGGACCACCGGGGTGTCCACGCCGCCCATCCAGACCGCGCCGAAGACCGCGACCAACACGAGGACGGCGTCGAGCCCGACCCTCTGAACATAGCTGTGGCGGTTGCGGCCGAGCCCACCGGGGAGGACGCCTCGGCGCGGAAGACCCCTGCCAGACCGGCGAAAGCGGAGACGTTCGGTCTCCCTGCCGTCGGGATCCTGCAATCTCCGGGGTTCCGGCTCCGCGCTCGGCAAGAGCTCGAGGGGTATCGCGCCCGGGTGGTCGTCGCGCAGCTGGTCGTCGAGGAATGCGTGCGGCAACCCATGGTCGTGCAGCTCGGCGACGGCGACGGCGGCGGCGGCGCGCACGGGGCGAACGGGGAGCAACCCATCTTCGAGCATTGCGCGCGCCAGGGCGTGTGCAAAGTCGACCATCGTGTCGAAGCGTAGCTCCGGGAGGCGGGCCATCCCGCGGGCGAGGACCGCCGCCACGTGGTCCAGGCGGCAGGGGGGCCCCTTGGCCAGCGAGAGGCCCCGCGCGAGCCCGCGCGAGAGCCCGCGATCGGTGAGGACCCGCTCCGACGTATCGAGGGGATCTCGCGGACCCCAAGGTGTGCGGCCAGTCAACAAGACATGCACGATCACCGCGAGCGAGAACTGGTCCGAACGACCATCGATCGCGCCCCCCGGTGCGCGGAGCAGCTCTGGCGCCATGAAGTCCGGCGTCCCGGCCAGCACCCATGGATCGTCGGGAGGGTCCCGGCCGAGGTCCTGGTCAGGATCGCGCACCCCGCGTGGGTCTTGCGCCGCGCCTTGCACGCGCCGCACCTCCGAGATGCCAAAGTCGATGATCTTCACGAGATCCGGCTCTCCCGGGCGCTGCACCAGCATGATGTTCTCGGGCTTGAGATCCCGATGGACGATCCCCCGTGCGTGGGCGGAGTCGAGGGCACCCGCCAGCTGGCGCACGATGTCGACGATCGCCTCGGGTGCGAGCGGCCCCCGCCTGCCGAGGACCTCGGCCAGATCCTCGCCAGCGACGTGCTCCATCACGAGATAGGGCAAGCCGAGCTCGGTGACGTTGAAGTCGATGATCTGGACCACGTTCGGGTGCCGCGCCGCCACCATCAGCTCTGCCTCGTGGCGAAAGCGCGCGAGGTCGGCCGGGGCGAGCTCGGTCTCGGGGCTCGGCACCTTGAGGACGAACTGGCTGTGCAGCCGCTCGTGCGCGGCGAGGTAGATGTCGCCCATCCCGCCGCGGGCGAGATGTCGCACCAGTCGATAGGATCCGCCGAGCACGTTGCCGGGGACCAGGCTCGCCCATGGCCCCGCGCCCGCCCCGACGGCGGTGCCGGGGGCGGTCTCGTCCGATCGGCCGACCCACTGTCCGGCGGGTTCGGCGTCGTGTTCGACGTTGCCATCGTGCCGTGGCTCGGCAATCGCTGCTGCGTTCATGGCCGAGCTTGGTCACTTCAAGAGCCATGCCACGTCGGAAATCTCGGAACGGGCAGGGCCAACACGCCGCTTTCAGCGGGCTCGAGGAGGCGCCTGGTCGCGCCGGCGGAGGCCCGGGGGTTACGCGGCGGTAACGCGCGAGACCGGCGGCGCGTTACATTCGCGGACGGCTCGGATCGAGGCTCTGGATGGGGCGTGTTACGTTCGGCGGGTGAATCTCTCCTGGTTCGGTTTCCTCCGGTGGATGCCGTTGCGCCGCGCGCATGGCATTTCCCTGGTGCTCGGGGTGGGCATGCTTGGCGCGCTCGTGGGGTGCCGCGGGACCTCGGACTCCTCCACCTGGGAGGCGGTCCTCGAGGCCAGGCGGCTGACCTCCGACGCGCGCGTGCAGTTCAACAAGGCCGCGGACGCCGCCAACCGGTCGGTCATGGCGGATACCGACGCCGCCTCGGTGTCGTTCGCCCGAGAAGCGCGAGAGACCACCACCCGGGTCGAGGCGGACGCGGCCCGGCTGCACCCGATCTTGCAGTCGCTGGGATACGCGGAGGAGTCGCGAGCGCTGGAGACCTTCGACGCGGCCTTCAAGAGCTACCTCGAGCTCGATGCCAAGGTGCTGGCCCTCGCGGTCGAGAACACCAACCTCAAGGCGCAAGGACTGTCGTTCGGGCCGCTGCGCGAGTCGGCCGATCGATTGAGGGACGCCTTGCAGAAGTTGACCGAGCGGGTGGCGGGCGCTGGCAGCCGCCGCTGCCAGGCCGAGGCGCTGCAGGCGCGGGCATTGCTGGCGGTGCGAGAGATTCAGGTGCTGCAGGCGCCGCACATCGCCGAGCCGGACGACGCCGCCATGGCGAGGCTGGAGTCGCGGATGACGGCGCTCGATGCGACCGCACACGAGGCGACGACCGGGCTCGCGCGCCTGGTCGCCCCGAGCGGCGGCGGGGAGCTCGGGACGGCGGCCATCGCCGAGCTCGACCGCTTCAAGGCGCTCTCGGCCGAGCTCGTGGCCCTGTCCCGACGCAACACCAACGTGCGCTCGCTCTCGATGTCGCTGCGGGAGAAGCCGCCGCTCGCCAGGGCCTGCGACGACGCGCTCGGCACCTTGCAGGACTTCCTCGCCAAGCGCGGGCTGAACGCGACCCGGTAGCCGTGGAGCGCGATGCCCGATGCCCAATGTCCAATGTCCGCAACGGTGAAGGGTGGGGAGCGATAAGCGGATGTGACGGGGCGGGAATTTCGGATCATCGGGAGAGACTTCGGGCTCTGTGAAACGCTGGCGCGGGCGCGGACCGTCGCGGCGACCGGCGTGCCGGTGCTGATCACGGGCGAGACGGGGACCGGCAAGGAGCTGCTGGCGCGGCTGATTCACGACGCCGGTCCGCGGGCTGCACAGCCGTTCGTGGCCGTGAACTGCGGTACGCTCTCGCGCGAGCTGGCCGACAGCGCGCTCTTCGGGCACGAGCGGGGTGCCTTCACGGGGGCGGCCGGTCGGAAGGTGGGCTGGTTCGAGGAGGCCCACCGGGGCACCCTGGTGCTCGACGAGATCGGGGAGCTGCCGCTCGAGCTTCAGGCCAAGCTGCTGCGGGTCCTCGAGACCGGGCGCCTGCGGCGCGTCGGCGGAACCGGCGACGTCGCGGTGGATGTCCGGCTCATCGCGGTCACCTGGCGGGATCTGCGGCGGGAGATCCTGCGGGGCGGGTTCCGGGCCGATCTCTTCCATCGCCTGTCCGCCTTCGAGCTGACGCTCCCGCCGTTGCGCGCGCGCGCCGCGGACATCCCGCTCCTCGTCGAGGGCTTCCTGCGGGAGCTCAGTCCCACACCGGTCCGCACCTTCGAGCCGGCGGCGCTCGAGCGGCTGATGGCGCATCCGTGGCCGGGCAACATCCGTGAGCTGCGCAACGTCGTCACGAGGGCTGTCATCCTCGGTGGCGAGCCGATCGACGTCGGGGCGCTCGAGCTCGGAGCCCCCGGCCTCGGGACCCACCTCGGCGATCGGGATGAGGCGGATGGCTGGGACGACCGCCAGGCGGACGGCCGGCGCGGTGGACCGGCGCGGGGAGACCCCACCGGCAGCGCGGCGATCTCCGGCACCCCATCCGGCACCACCTCCGGCGCGAGGTCCGGTACCCACGGCGGGCCCGGTGGCGCCCCCGACACGTACAGCGTGCCCGTGTCGGGCCGAACCCTCGCCGAGATCGAGAAGTCCGTCTTCGAGTGGGCCCTGCTCCGCAACGGAGGCAGCCGACGGCAAGCCGCCCGGGCCCTCGCCGTCCCCCGCTCGACCTTCTGCGATCGCGCCAGACGCTACGGGCTCGCGTGAGAATGTCTCTCGGCGTGCACAAAATGATGAATATTCCGGGGACGCCGGGCACGGGCGGGAACGTGAGAAACCCTGTGCTTGGATGCGATCGTCCTGGCGCCTCGTCAACCTGCCATCTAGCCATCCTGCCCCGCGACTGCGCCGTGATACGCTCGACGAGATGCGAAGGATGGCGCACGTGATCGTGTTCGTCTGGGCAGTCTGGCCAGTGGTCGCGCACGCGAAGACAGGGCTTCTGAGGGACGGCGATTGGGAATACCAATACGACGACGCCCGGATCTCCAGTGTGCTCCTCGCTTCCGTCATGGCGTTCAGCGGACACAGCGGGACTACTCGGAGAAGCGGGGATCGGAGGCCTGGCCAAGCTGGGGAGCCGCTTGGCTCGAGCAGGCCCGGATCGCTGCCAATGACGAGATCGCGAGGGTGGCGCCGCTGCAGAACTTGAAGATTCCGAGCGAGCTAGACTCACCCCGGTCGGCGAACCTGAACGCACTCCGCATTCACCACGAGATCGATCTCGCGTTGTTGGACCTTCTGGATACCTCGACCGCGCGCTCGGTTGGAACCGCAGTTGCGAGGTGTGCGATTGAGCCATCTTGGCGGAGCACCACCACGGGCGCGCTTCCCGGCACCAAGTCCTGGGGATCTGGGCTTCGAGGTGCTTCCTCGTGGTGTAGAAGTGTACCCATCCGAATCGGCGCTCGACGGTGCGATCTTCCTGAAGCACGAAATCGTGTTGATTGGAGATCTCGGGGATCTCCGTCTTGGCGATCTCGAGCGCCCTAGCCAGACTGATCCCCACACCAGGGGCTGTTGTCGTCGTGCGACACTCCATGAGGCACGCGAGCGTTGCGATGACTCGTAGCAGAATGAAGCGAGCCTGCATGGGCGAGTCACCAACCGAGAGCTCGATCGGCAAGCACGCTTGCCCCCGTCGTGAGCGACCGTCACCGATCGCCCTCCTTCGAATCTCGACGTAGATCCGGCGAAGAAATCCTTCGCCACCAGGGCGGTCTTCCGGTCGAAGTCCCCGGCGCTCGCTGCGGGCCCCGCTCGAGCTCGAGATCTCGCCCACGGACGATCTGGGGTTCGAGCTGTACTGCCCCGCACTCAATCTCGGCGGAGCTGGCGACACGATTGACGCTGCCTTTGCCGACCTTGAGGGCACGGTCCTCTGCGTCTGGGAGGAACATCGAGGCACGGCCAGCGAGAGGATGACCGAAGACGCGCTCACGCTCTTCGGGAGACTGCGGGGGCTGTTCTTGGTCTGAAATCCAAATTCGCCCTGCGCGTGACCAGCCAGCACCACCCTGCGCCGATGGCTCGACGCCGAAATGGGCTCGCGTGGGCATTTCCTTCGTGTTAATCCCGCGGGGTGGTCACCAAGGACCCTGCGACCCCTTCGGACGCTTCGCTGCTGGCCCCCACCGTCGACGGCACCGTCTACCGCTGGCGGTTCGGCGAGGCGTCGTTCACGGTGGACGCAGGCCTCGGCGCGCGCATCACCGAGTTCTGCGTGGGCGCCGAGAACATCCTCACCAGTGCCGACGTGAACCCGATCAACTTCGGCTCGACCTGCTGGACCAGCCCGCAAAGCCAGTGGGGCTGGCCCCCGCCGCCCGAGCTCGACCGGGAGCCCTACGAGGTGGTCGGGACGCCGCCCGAGCTCGAGTTTCGCAGCCGCCCCGCCGCCGCGCTCGGGATGGTGATCGCCAAGCGCTTTCGCGTCGATCCGGAGCGGGAGACCTTCTCGGTCGCGTACACCTTCGAGAACCTCTCGCAGACGCCGCGGACCCTGGCGCCCTGGGAGATCTCGCGACATCCCGTGGGGGGATTGACCTTCTTCCCCAAGGGCGACGGGGTGGAGGGCCGCTCGACCCTGCGCTCGCTGGATGCCGAGGGCGCGGTCTGGTTCGACTACGACGCGGGGGCGATCACCGCCCACCAGAAGCTCTTCGCCCACGGGGCCGAGGGCTGGGCCGCGCACCTCGACATCGCGCGCGGAATGCTGCTCATCAAGACATTCCCCGCGATCGCGGCGGCGGAGCAGGCTCCCGGGGAGGCTCAGCTCGAGGTCTACGCCGATCCCGAGCATACCTACGTGGAGCTGGAGCAGCAGGGACCGTATCGGACATTGGAGCCGGGGGAGAAGATGGACTGGACGGTGGTCTGGCGTTTGCGCCGGCTTCCGGCCGCGATCGCGGCGAAGGCTGGCAACCGGGATCTGCTGGCGCTGGTGCGCGCGATGATCTGACTCGGCGTGACGTGAGAGGAATCGGTCTCGTTCACTCCGTGGGGGCCGGTGGCGGCTCGAGATCGCCCGACGACTGCGCCGGCGTCGTGGGCGTCGGCGTCGGGCCCGAGCCGGGCGCGGCGCCTCCGGGGGCACCTCCCGGCAAGCCCGGTCCTGGACCGGAGCCCCGCGGGCGAATCCGCGCGCCTTCCGGCGGTGACCCGCGGATGGGCGGGACCAGCACCGCCTCGGTGTCGGGCGGAGGCGAATCCGGCGGCGGCGGCGCCGCCGGCTGGTCCTCCTCGGGCGCCGCCACCGCGACCGGGGGAGGTGGTGTCGGAGGAGGCGGTGGCGTCGGCGGTGGCGTCGGGGGAGGCGGTGGAACGCTCACGGGCGCCTCGGGGGCGAGCGGCGGCGCTGCGGGCGGTGGCGCAACGACGGGCCCGGGCGGGGGCGCCGCCGGCGCCGGCGCCGGCGCGGGAGAGCCGGTCGCGGCGCTCGGGACCACCGCCGAACGCGCACCCATCCGGCTCGGGCCGGGACCGGGCCCCACCGGTGACGAGGGCGAGAGCATCACCTGCAGGCCCGCGATGGGGCCAGCGAAGCGCAGACCGTAGAACCCATCCGGCCGCAACCCGGGGGCCCCCGCCACCTGCAGCACGCTGGCGATGGCCGAGGCGCTGCGGAGCATCGCGTCCCCGAGCTTGAAGCGCAGGTAGGCGTTCACCGCCGAGTGGGCGAAGGGATCGCGCAGGAGGACTTCGCCCTCGAGCGTCACCTCGGCATCACCCGATTTGATGGCCACCCCCTCGGCACGGGCCACGCCCTTCTCGATGGCAACGCGCCCGGCGAAGTCACCGAGCCGCACCCGCGGCAGGGTCAGGCCAGCCGCCAGGAAGGGGTTCGAGCCCCCGAACTTGACGGCGGCCTTGCCATCTCCGACCGTGCAGGCGGCGCAGTTGAACTCGATCTCTCCGGTCGAGTCGGCGAAGCGATCGGTCCTGGCGTCGAGGTTGGCGAACAGGTGCAGGACCCCGGTGACCGGGAGGTTCCAGCTCTCCCGGGGGCCGGGAACCTGCGCCAGGTTCACGTCGTCCACCCGGACCCGATAGTGCATCGGGCCGCCCTTGCGCGATTCGGCGCCGAGGGCGATCCGGCCGCCGAACCCGTTCACCACCACGTCGACCGCGTTGCCGCCCGAGAGGATCACCGGCAGGAAGGGCGCACGTGCCGAGTCGAGGTGGAATTGCATGGGCTTGCCGTTCGCGCCCGAGGTCCGGGAACGAACCCGGATGTCCGTGAAGGCCACGCCGAAGGGAAAGGCCGCGCCCGCCGAGTCGATCTCCGCGTCGTAACCGGCCTGCGCGGCCATCGCGATCGCCATGTCCTTGACCCGGCCGTAGGGGAAGCAGATGGCCAGCGCCGTGACGTAGGCGGCGATCCCGAACAGGGCATACAGGGCCACGCGCCGAAACACCCGCAGGCGCTCCCAGTCGACCTTCACGGCTCCTCCTTGCGCCCGGCCGGCGCGCCGCGCCCGTCGGACTTGGCGACCGGCTTGTCGCGGGGCTCGACCTTCTTCTTGGCGGCCGCGCTCCCGTCCTTGACCCGCTCGAAGGCCACCGCGGTGACCTCGGCGTCGAGCTTGTCCGCCTCGGAGAAGCGGCGCTTGAGATCGAGCCGCGTGCAGAAGATCGGGCGGCGCCCGGTCTCCACCCGCTTCAAGAACTTGGTGAGCGCCTGCAGATCGACGCCGCGAATCTTGATCTCGACCTCGCGCACCAGCCAGCGCTTGCCGACCGGCGTGGGTGGATGCTCGTTGCTCTCGGCGATCTGCACCGTCTCCTCGCGGGCGGCGCTCTCGATGTCCGCGACCAGCTGCGGAGGCTCGGTCCCGAGCCGCACCTCCTGCGCGGCGGTGCGGGCCTTGGCCTCGAGGTACTCGTCGCGGTTCTTGTTGATGGCGGAGAGGGCATCCCGGATGTCCGCGCCGCTCTCGCGCAGATCGCTGATGGCGCTGAAGACCAGGTACACCCCGAGCCCCAGCGCGGCGGCCAGGATGGTGGCGGCCAGCACCGTCACCGTGCGGCGCTCGCGCGCCGGCATGCGCTCCCACTCGGCCGCGAAGTAGGCCGAGGGCCGGGAGACGAAGCGCTGGAATCGAGTCCGGATCATCACCATCAGGTTCATGCGCGCACCAGCACCTTCATGGACACTTGGAGGTCACGTTCAACGTGAACTGTTTGGACTCGTCGGACACCTCGGTGACGGCCCCCTTGGAGACCTCCTCGTAGCAGTCGATCTCCTTGAGGCGCTCGGCGATCTCGTCGACCGCGGTGGCCGAATCCACCGTGCCCTTGATGAAGGTCTTCTTCGGGCGGATGTCGATCTCCGCGATGTCGAGCTTGATGCGATCGGCGGCGGGCACCCGCTTCGAGATCTGCTCGAAGAGATCGAAGGCGGTGGCGCGGGGCACGGGCGCCAGCTCCTCGCGGAACCCCTTGCGCATGGCCAGGGCCACCTCCTTGGCGTCGGTGCGGGGCTGACCGAAGATCTCCTGGGTGGCGGTCTTGAGCTGGGCGTCGAGCTGCTTGCGCTCGGCTCCGAGGTTCGAGAGGGAGGCGTAGACGTCGAGGCCCACCACCGCCAGCAGGGCCGCCCCCAAAAGCCCGAGGTGCATGGCCTTCTGGCGCAGGACCGAGAAGTTGGCGCGGTAAACGAAGGGCCCGCGCCGCAGATCGATCTCGCGCTCTCCGCGGCTGGCGGCGAGCGCGATGGCGGTGGCCTGAGCGAACGGGGTCGAGTCGGAGGCCAGGCGCGGCAGACGCATGGTCATGGCCACGTCGAGCTCCGAGTCCACGGTCCCGTCGCGGCTCTGGTCGGTGTCCGCCGCGCGGAGCGAGGCCAGCACCGCCGACGCATCGAGGGGGGCCCCACCCTGCATGACGTTCGGGACCACCAGGTACGACACCGGCATGCCGAGCTCTTGCTCGAGGAACGGCAGGAGCCCCTTCAGTCGGGCGCCACCGCCTGTCACCTGCAGGCGCGAGATGTCGGTCCCGCCGGTGGCGCGCACGCTGGCCAGGGTCTGGCGCAGGTCGCGCACCAGGGGGGTGAGGGCGGCCCGCAACACCGCGTCGACCTTGACCGCGAGCGGGGTGCCCGCCGGGCCTCCGAGCGAGGCCGCCGGCAAGAGCCGGGCGTCGTTGCGCTTGAAGCGCTCGGCCCGCGCCCGGTCGATCCCGAGGGCGGCCCCGAGGGCCTCGGTGAGGTGGTGCCCGCCGCGGGTGATGGTGCGGGCGTACATCCGCCCGCCGTCCTGCCCCACGAACAGGTTGGTGCGCAGGTGCCCGAGATCCACGATGGCCGGGAGGTTCACCGGCGCCGGCAGCCCCGCGGCGTCGAGGGTCAGGCTGGCCGGGGCGCCAGGCGACGGACCGTCGGGACTGGCGGGGCCGTCGGGTCCGTCGGGAGAGATCTCGAGCGCGTGGTAGATGACCGGGGCGGCGAAGAGCGCCCGGGGATCGATCCCCTCGTTGCGCAGGGCCTCGAGGAAGGCGCCGACGTCCTCCTGGCGGGCGGCGGCGGCGATCACCGTCGAGCCCGAGTCCCCGCGCCGGACCGTGACGTGATCGTAGACCACGTCGTCGAGCGAGTGCACGATCTGTCCCTCCAGCTCGAAGCCGATCACCTGATCGATCTTGCGCGGGTCGACGAAGGGCAGCTCGAGGGAGCGCAAGGAGAGCTGATCGCCCGGCATGGCGAGGTACAAGGTCGAGTCGGAGGACACCCGTTGCAGCCCCTCGCGCACCGCCCGGGCCTGGCGGACGAGCAGGCTCTCGCCCGCCGCGGCCGCGACCACCGCTGCGGCGCCGGTGGCGCTGGCCACGGACACCCCGGGACCCGGGTTCTCCGAGACGAGCTCCTCGAAGGCCCCCCGGAAGACCGACTGGCGAAAGCCCACCTCGAAGACCACGAACTTGATCGAGTACGCGCCGACGTCGATGCCACAGATGGGATGAGCCATGATCCGCGATCTACTCCTCTCGCCAGTACTGAAGGACGCCCGAGGCCTGCTCGGCCTGAACGTTCTGGGTCATCGGATTTTCCAGGGTGCGGGCGGTGTCGATGATGGTGGTGATCTTCTTCTTGACCTTGCCGGCCGAGCCGGTCGCCACCACCCGGTAGGTGCGGATCGGGCCCACGTAGGCCACCGCGTCGAGCGCCGCGCGATCGAGGGTGATGGGCCGCATGCCCTGCAGCGCCCGGTAGCGGGAGTCCTCCGAGGACACCGCGCTCTCGGGCTTGGCGAGGACCCGCATGAAGGTGTCCAGGCTGTCGAATCCCCCCGCCGAGGCCCGATCGCACAGGATGGTGGCGAGCGGATAGATCTTGGCGTCGTCGAGGATGGTCGGGTCGGCGGTGGCCGCCTTGGCCGGATCGCCGATGGCGGCCGCCCGGATCACCCCCATGACGAGCGGCGCGCAGTCGCCGGCCCCGAGGCGGTTGCTGACCCCCCCGAGGTTGACCCGGCAGTTCTTGGTGGTGTCCGAGCTCGGATAGACCGTGAGGTACGGCCCGAAGGCCTCCAGGAACTCGTCGCTGACCCCCCGCACGAGCTTGATCTCCTCCAGCGAGTCGTAGCGGTTGTCGTGGGCCTTGTACTTGTCCTGCTGGGAGTCGTAGTGGTAGTCCTCGGCGGCCGACGCGCCCTCGGGCGAGAACATCTGCTCGTCGATGTCGGCCCAGTCGAGGAGGGCCCGCGCGACGTCCAGCCGCGAGACGAACTGGCCCTTGCTGTCGGACTCGCTGAAGAGCCGATCGTAGCGCGGCGAGAAGGTGAGCCCGGCCAGCAGGCGAAAGACGGTGAGCTGGCGGGTCTTGGTCTGGGCGTTGAGGCTGTCGATGCCGGCGCCGCAGTTGAGATCGATCTTTCCGTCCTCGGGGGTGATCTCGGCGTCGAACCTTCCCGACTTCAGGCCGAGGCCCTTGGCCTGCGAGATGTCGAGGCCGATCAGGCCCCCCAGGCTCTCGGCCTCGTCCTTCGAGCCGCTGAAGAAGCCCATCAGCAGGTCGGCGTAGTCGGTGACCCTCAGGCTGATCCCGAGGCCGCCGAGCGGCGAGGAGCCGCTCGACGAGCCGCTGCCGCCGCCGGCCCCGCTGCCGCCGCCCATGGCCTGCTGCAACATCTTCTGGGCCTGGCCCATGACCGGCTCGACGAAGCGTTGCTGGATCTTGATGAGGAGGCGCGACAGGTTGATCCCCGAGCGGGCCATGTAGTGGGCCCGGAGCTCGTCGCGGGCGTTGGCGGCCTGCGCGGCGTCGACGTTGGTCCCGAAGGTGAACTCGCTGACGAGCGCGATCATCATGGCCAGCCAGGTGATCACGATGAGCAGCGCCACCCCGCGATCGCGCGGCCTCACCGCGCGCACCCCGTTCGGGCGCAGGCGGTCGGCCCAGCGGCGGGCGAGGCGAGAGAGGCCCGTCCAGCCCATCATCGGTACCCCACGACCTCGGTCATCTGGATGCGCGCGTCGGTCGAGTAGGCGACCTCGCGACCCTCCTCGTCGACCACCGTCAGCACGATCTTGACGTGCGAGGGCAGGAAGGCCGACCCGGCCATCCGGCTGTCCCATTCGTCGCGCCATTCCTTCTTGCGGTACTCGTAGTAGGTGAGCTTCATCCGGACGACGTCCGGACACAGGACGTAGGCCTCCCCGGCGATGGCCGCGGGATCGAGCGCCTGCAGGCGCTTGGTCTCGCGTCGCATGAGGTTGAGGACCCGCCGGTCCTGCGGGTCGCGGGCCCCGTAGTACATGATGTCCGAGGTGTCGGACTCGTTGGCGCCGCCCTTGAGGCGCTGGTGGGCGAAGGCGGCGAAGGTCAGCTCGTCGATGTCGGGGCGGCTCACCGCCAGGAAGCGGGTGCGCGGCTCCTGGGCGGAGGTGGCGTTGTTCTCGGAGAGGAACGCCATCTCGATCTCGCGGGCCATGCGCAGCAGCGCCACCCGGACGGTGTGGGTGCGCTCCTGCGCGGCCTCGACCCGCTTCTTGCCGCGCGAGGCCTGGCTGAACGAGCTCCACATGAGGGTCATCACCATGGCCAGGATGGCCATCACCAGCATGACCTCGATCAGGGTGAACCCACGGGAGAGGAGCCGGGCCGGCCGAGCCGCCCACCGGGCCCGGCGCCCGTTCGGCCGCTGCCGCTGCCGCTGCCGGCGCGGCGGGCAGGTTCGGGACGAGAAGAGCCGTCTCATCGGGTGAGCCCCGGGGTCGCGCTACGGTTCTGGGAGGCCGACCCCGAAGTGGTGGCGCCCGGCGTCCCCGGCGTCCCGGGCGTGCCAGGTGCCCCCGGGGTCCCGGGCCCGCCGACCCCGAGGGACATGGCGAGATCGAGGCGCGCCGGATCGGTCACGTACATCGTCACCTCGACGGACTGCTCGGCGGGGCGTCCGTGCTCCCTCCAGTAGACCGTGAGGGTGACCCGCCGGATCGACTCCTGCAGCCCCACCCGGATGGGCTCGAAGAACACCCCCATGAGCCCTCCCACCATTCCGGTGAGCGCGCTCATCGGATCGGCGCTCTTGCCGGACTCCCCGACCTTCGGGGCGTTGTCGATGGACTTGTTCTGCGAGTCCTTGAGGGCCTCGGTGGGCAGCTCGATCTTCTCCACGTCGGAGGTCCAGCGGTACTCGGGGAACCCCTGCTCCTCGAAGGTGCCCTCGTCCTCCTCGTCGAGATCTTGGAAGCCCTTCTCGATGACCTTGTCCTCGATCGAGACCATCTTCCCGCGCGCCAGGAAGGTCGCGCTCGTGATCATGCGCGAGTGGGCGGTGGCCCGCACGTTGTTGGTGACGATGCTGAGCAGCACCACCAGGGTGAGCCCGAGGATCGCCACCGCGGCCATCACCTCGAGCAGGGTGAAGCCGGCCGAGCCGGCGAAGCCCGTGGAGCTGTCGCCGGCCTGCGGACGCCGCGCGAACGTCACTGGGCCACCGCCGTCCCCTCGTCGTCGACCCGGTCGTCGTAGGGGGGCTTGACGTACTCGCGAAAGGTCTGGACCCGGCCGGTGATGGGATGGATCACCAGCGAATAGATGGTCTCGCCGTCCTCGTCCGACAGGTGAATGATGGCGGCCTCGCTCTGCCCGAGTGGAAAGAAGTAGATGTAGGCCCGCCCTTCGGTGACCGGCTCGTCCATCCGGGGGGTGTACACGTCCATCACGCGGGTGTTCTTCATCGTCACGGGCTTGAGCGTGGTGCTCTGGAAGGCCCCGAAGCGCACCCGCTTGGGCCTGAAGTCCTGCACCTTGACCTTGCTGTCGTCGTCGGAGCTGAAGCCGGAGCCCGAGCCCGGCGCAGATGAAGACGCGGACGACGACGAAGATGAAGATGACGATGAAGATGAAGATGACGAGGAAGACGAAGACGCGGAGTTCTCCGAATCCTCGGCCTTCTGCTTTTCCTCCGCGTCGAGGGCGGCCTCGATCTCGGCGCGCTTCTGGCGCCAGGTCTCGGTCTCGGGATCGCGGGGGATGTAGAACTTGCTGTCCGAGACCTCGGCCCAGTATCGGCCCTCGGTCACGTCGATGACCAGGCGATGGTACTGCCCGGTGGTGGAGGCCCGATCGAACAGGAAACGAATGGCGCCGGAGAGCTGCGCGGTCGAATGCCGCAGATCGCTCTTGGCGAGCGCCCGCAGCCCGCGCACCCCGAGGCCCGCCATGATGCCGATGATGACCAGCACGACCAGGATCTCGATCAGCGTGAAGCCGCCGCTATGAGACCTGCGTCGTCGCATGCTCCCGCCCTACTGGATCTCCCAGGAGCGGATGTCGTCGGCGGTCCCGTCCACCTTGTCGGGGCCGAACGAGTACACGTCCACCCCCTCGGGATCCTGGGTCCCCGGGCAGCGGAAGATGTAGGGAGCTCCCCAGGGATCCTTGGCGTCGGACTTGGACAGCTCTCCCTGCCCGATCAGCTCCTCGATGCCCTTCGGACAGCCGCTGCCCGGGCCCGCCATGAAGCGGCCGGAGGCGTCGACCACCTTCTTGACCCCGATGCGGGCCGCCTGGGTCTTGGCCTTCTTCAGCTGGCTGAAGACCTTGATGGACACCCCGGTCACGATGAGCCCCATGATCGCCAGAACGATCATGATCTCGAGCAACGTGAATCCGGACGAGCCCGAGCGGCGCGGCCGTTCGCTGCCGGCCAGCGCGGCCCGAGCCAGGGCGCGCCAGCCTCCGGGGGCGGCCTTCCGGTCAGGATCATCCGGCAACCGCTGGAGCAGACCGCTAGATTTCGTGTGCATGGAATCTTCCTCCCTGTGCCTGTGCCTGTGCCTGTGCGTGTAGCTGTGCAGGTGCATGTGCCTTCAATCGTTCATTGAGCGAAATTCTGCATGTCGAGGATCGGGGTCAAGATCGAGAAGACGATGAACACCACCACCACCGCCATGGTGACGATGATGGCGGGAGACAGGATGGTGGTCAGGCGCGCCACCTTCCCCTCGACCTCCCGCTCGTAGGCGCCGGCCACGTTCTCGAGCATGGTCTCGAGCTGACCGGAACGCTCGCCCACCGCCACCATGTGGACCATCATCGACGGGAACTGTCCGGACTTCTTGAGGGTGGCGGCGATGGACTCGCCCTCGCGGATGGCGTCCCGGGCCTGCTCCACCACCTTCTCGAGGACGGTGTTGTTGAGGACCTTCTTGGTGATCTCCAGCGCCGACAGCACCGGTACGCCCGCCGACAGCATGGTGGCCAGCGTCCGCGCGAAGCGCGCGACCCCCACGAAGCGGATCAGCGGTCCGAGCAACCACAGCTTGAGCAAGGTCCGATCCAGGGTGCCACGTCCCTTGGGGGTCCGTGACCAGCGCCGGAAGCCGAAATATCCCCCGATCCCGAGCGGGATCAGGGCCCACCAGTAGCTGCCGGCCAGCTGGGAGATGAAGATCAGGAGCTGCGTGTTCCAGGGCAGGGTCTTGCCGAGATCGTCGAAGACCGAGGTGATCTGGGGGACCACCACGATGAGGAGCACGCCCATGACCACCGAGCCGAGGACCATCATGATGATGGGGTAGGTGAGCGCGCCCGACACCTTGGACTTGAGCGCCAGCTGCGAATCCATGAAGTCGGCGAGGCGCATCAGCACCGAGTCCAGGTTGCCGGCCGCCTCGCCGGACTTGACCATGTTGACGTACAGATCGCCGAACAGCGCCGGGTGCTCGGCCAGCGTGTCGGCCATCGTCGCGCCCTCGTTCACCTTCTGGCGGACCCCGGCCAGGATGCGCTCGAGCTTCTTGTTGTCGGACTGGTCGGCCAGGGCCCCGAGCGCCTCGGCCAGCGGGATCCCCGCGTGGAGCAAGGTGCCGAGCTGGCGGGTGAAGACCGCCACCTCCTGGGGCCGCACCCGCTCCAGCATCTGCTGGAAGTCGACGTTGCGCCGCAGGACCGAGCCGCCACCCGCGCCACCGCCCGCCCCCGCCGCCCCCGCCGTCCTCTTGGCGCGCGCGCTCAGGACCTCGCCGAGCTCGGTGATGAAGATCCCGTCCTTGCGCAGCGACTGGCGCAGCGCCTTCGGCCCGTCGGCGTCGCGCGTGCCACCGACCGACTTGCCCGCGGCATCGAGCCCCTTCCAGGCGTAGAGCGACATGGCGTTTCTAGTCCACGTCCTGGGTGGTGATCATCAGGACCTCGGCGGTGGTGGTCATCCCGGCCAGCACCTTCTCCGCCCCATCGTCCCGCAGCGAGCGCATGCCCCGGGAGGCCGCGTGGCGCTTGATGGTCTGCGCGTCGCTGTTCTTGATGGTGAGCTGCCGGACCCCCTCGTCGATGATCAAGAGCTCGTAGATGGCGGTCCGGCCCTTGTAGCCGGCCCCGAGGCAGGCCGCGCAGCCGCCCTCCCGCGCGCGAAAGAGCTGACCAGGGGGCGGGGCGCTCTCGGCGTCGTTCTTGAAGCGCACCCGGCGCGCGCCCCCGGAGAAGAACTTCTGCGGGTCGATCCCGATGCTGGCGATGTCCTCCGCCGACGGGGTGTAGGGCTCGCGGCACACGCGACAGACCCGCCGCACCAGCCGCTGGGCCAGGAGCGCCATCAGCGACGAGGCCACCAGGAACGGTTGCACCCCGAGATCCACCAGCCGGGTGATGGCGCCGGGGGCGTCGTTGGTGTGGATGGTGGAGAGCACCAGGTGCCCGGTGAGGGACGCCTGGATGGCGATCTCGGCGGTGGGGAGATCGCGAATTTCGCCCACCATGATCACATCGGGATCGTGACGCAGAAACGAGCGGAGGCCAGCCGAGAAGGTCAGCTCGATCTTGTCGTTGACGGCGGTCTGCGAGATCCCGTCCAGCTGATACTCCACCGGATCCTCGATGGTCAGGATGTTCAGATCGGGGGAGTTGATCTTGGCCAGGCAGGCGTACAGGGTGGTGGTCTTGCCCGACCCGGTGGGCCCGGTGACGAGCAGGATCCCGTGGGGCCGGTGAATCAGATCGTCCATCTGCCGCAGGTGATCGTCGCCGAACCCGATGTCGGCCAGATCGTGCAGCACCGACTCGCGATCGAGCAACCGGATGGTGATGCGCTCGGACGAGGCGCCCTTGACGGTGGGGACGGTGGCCACCCGCATGTCGATGTCCTTGCCGGCGATCTTGCGGCGGATGCGGCCGTCCTGGGGCAGCCGCTTCTCGGCGATGTTGAGCCCGGCCATGATCTTCACGCGCGAGACGATCGACGGCATGAACTGGCGGTTGGCCCGCCGGGTCTCGTAGAGCACCCCGTCGATCCGGTAGCGGACCTGGACCTCCTTCTCGCCGGGCTCGATGTGGATGTCGCTGGCCCGCTCCTTCACGGCGTTGAAGAGCAGCGAGTTCACCCAGCGGATGATCGGGGCCTCGTCGGTGACGTCGAGGATGTCAACGAGTTCCTCGCTCTCGCCCCCGACCTCGTCCTCCTCCCCCTCGCCGAGGTTGCCGCCGCTGTCGTGCTTCTTGCCGTAGACCAGGTTGATGAGATCCAGGATCTTGCTGGACGGCAGCAAGACCGGCACCACGTCGCCCCCCACCTTGCCGCGCAGATCGTCGAGCGCCCACACGTCGAGCGGATCGGCGGTGGCCACCAGCACCGAGCCGGCCTCGACCCGCAGGGGCAGGACCCGGTGCTGCTTCGCGAAGGAGATGGGGATCTTGGTGGCGAGCTCGGTGTCGACCTCGTCGACCTTGAGATCGGCCAGCACCGCGATGCCGAGCTGGCGCCCGAGGGCCTGCAGCACGTCCTCCTCGGTCGCGAGGCGCATCTTCACCAGCACCTCGCCCAGGCGTCCTCCTTCCTTGGCTTGCTGAACCAGCGCCTGCTCGAGCGAGTCGACGGTGACGCCACCGGCGCCGAGCTCGAGCAGGATCTGGCCTATGGTCTTGTGACCCATCGGGCTATTCCACGCGCACCGGGGCCGGTGGGACCGGAGAGGTGAGGGTCCCACGCGCCCCCGACGAATCCGAGGTGGGCGGGCTGGTGGGCGCCGCCGGTGTCGTCGGCGTGAGGGGCGTGGTCGGCCCGATGCCTCCGGGCGCGGGCACCGAGCCCGACGGGAAGGGCGGGGGCTGGAACGATCCGGGCGCGGGCCCCAGGGACGCTGGAGGGGGCTGTGGCTGCCCCGAGCTCGCGCCGCGCCCACCGCCCGAGGGGGCGGCGGTCGAGGACGCGGCGGGGGGAGTGGGCGGCACCAGGATCGACCCCGGCCCGTCGCTCGAGGTGGGACCGTGGGGAATGGGCGGCAGGTCCATGGGCCCCGACTCCTCGAGGGTGCGCTCGCGCAGCTTCTGGATCTCGAGATCCTCGTCGGCCAGCTCCTTGGCGGCGCGGTTGATCTCCTCGAGCATGCCGCGCTTGCGTCGGTAATCGATCTGCGCCTCCGGGGTCACCACGTCCTGGGAGCCGAAGCGCTCCACGAACTCGCGCCGCTCCTTGAGCTTCTTCTCGAGGACCCGGCGCAGATCGGATTGATCGGTGATCACGTAGGGCGTGAGCGCGATCAGGATGTTGGTCTTCTGCACGGTCTTGATGCTGGTCCGGAAGAAGAACCCCAGGATCGGGATGTCCCCGAGGAAGGGGATCTTGGTGACGCGCTCGACGTTGCGATCGGACATCAGGCCACCGATCACGATGGTCTGCTGATCGCGGGCCACCACGGTGGTCTTCGCGGTGCGCTTCGAGGTGGCCGGGCCGAGGCCGTTGAAGTTGGGCGACAGGATGTCCTGGATCTCCTGATCGACCTCGAGCCGGATCATGTCGTGCTCGTTCACGTGCGGGGTGAGCTTCATCTTGAGGGCCACGTCGGTGCGCTGCACCGGGGTGGCGAACCCGAGCCCGCCGAGCGCCCCCAGCCCACCGGCTGCGCTGCCCGCCACGCTCGCGCCCTGGAACGGCAGGTTCTGTCCCACGCTGATCTCGCCGTCCTCGTTGTTCATGATCAGCAAGTGCGGCGTCGACAGCACGTTGACGTCGTTGTTCTGCTGCAGCGCCCGCACCAGGACCCCGAAGGAAGGAATGTCCGAGCTCACCGAGGCGGGCAGGCCCAGGGTCTGTGCCCCGTTCGGGATCGGGGGGCCGATGATGCCGGCCGCGAGGCCGAGCAAGGTGTCCCCGCCCTGGGCCAGCAAGCCGCCCGGGGTGAGGGTCTTCGAGGCATCGAGCCCACCGAGGATCAAGCTCTGCTTGCCGAAGAGGGACACCGAGGCGGCGCCCCCGTGGAACGAGGCCCCGAGGGTGCGGGTCTTGTCGAGGGACACCTCCATGACCATGGCCTCGACGAAGATCTGCTTGCGCGGAGAGTCGAGCTTCTCGATCACCCGGCGCAGGGACTGGTAGTCCTTGAGCGACGAGAGGATGATGAGAGAGTTGGTGGGGCGATCGAAGCTGACCCGCACGTCGCCCTCGAACAGGAACTGCAGCTGGGACGACGGGGTGGCCGGAGCGCCCGGGGCGGCCGGAGCGGCGGCTCCCCGGCGCGCGCGGGTCGCGCCGCCGCCTGCCACCGCCACCCCGGTCACGGCGGACAGGGTCTGTCCGAGCTCGTCGCAGTTGGCGTTCTCGCAGTAGTAGACGTGGATGCGCGCGTCGCCGCCCTCGACCGCCACGTCGAGCTTGCGGATGAGGGAGATCAGGCGGGCATAGGCCCGCTCGCCCGCCACCACGATCAGCTGGTTCGAGCGCTCGTCGGGGATCAGCTTGGAGACGGTCATCTCGGCGGCCAGATCGGCGGCGCTGCGGCTCTTCCCGGCCGACAGCGGCGAGGGCGGGGCCCCCACCCGCTTGGCGCCGGCCTGCTCGACCTTGACGATCTCGGCCAGCTTCTGGGCCATCTCGGTGGCGGAGGTGTTCTTCATGCGGACCATCCACACCTTCTCACCCTGGGTCGGCTGATCCAGCTCGTCCACCACCTTCAGCATCCGGTCGATGCTGGAGGACAGATCGGTGATGATCAGGGCTCCCTGCGGCGGGTACACGATGATGTCGCCCTGCTCGGACTTGAGGCGCAGGAGCACCTGGGCGATCTCGTTGGGATCCGAGTTCTCGACCCGCACCAGGCGGGTGAGATAGCGATCCCCAGGGTAGGTCTCACCGTCGGAGGCCGAGAGGGGCGCGTTGCCCTTGACCTTGGGGGTCTCGATGATTCGATAGAACTTGCCGCTCTCCTGCACGGTGAGCCCGACCGAGTCGAGCGCCGCCAGGAACAGGCGATACGCCTCCTCGGGGGTGATCAGCTGCGGGGCCACGATGGTGACCTTCCGGCTGTTGCCGGGGATGGTGCCGGGCAGGAGGAACTGCTTGCAGGTGATGGAGGAGATCCAGGAGATGAGATCGCCGAGCTCGGTGTCGGGCTTCATGTTGAGCTTGACGATCCGGCGGTTGGCGGGGAACTCGTGGCAGGAGTTGTACTCGCGCTCGGCCTGGGCATCGACGATCGAGCCGGTGGCGGGGCCGCTCCCGGGCGCGGTGGTGGTGCCGGTCACCGCCCCGCCGGCGGCCGCGCCGCTCGAGATGCCGGCGCCCGAGGGGCCCGAGGCTGCGTTCCCGCCCTTCCCGGTGCGCACGCCGCTTCCGGCCCCCCGCGCGAAGGGCGCGCGCGGGACCCTGGGGCCGTCGAGGCGCTTGCCGGTCTTGGCGGGCGCGATCGGACCGGAGAGGGTCTGGGCATAGACCTTCTCGGCCCGCGCGGGCTGCGCCGAGGCCGCCAGCCCGGTGAAGGTGCCGATCGCGATCAACGCCGAGGCGAAGGATGTTGTGATGAGGGATGTCATCGGATGTTGTAGTCCTTGGTGATTTTCTGCCCGTTGCGCTCGAGCGCCACCGACAGGTGGTTCGCGGATTTGAGCTTGGTGTAGATCTCGAGGGCCTTGTCGGGGCTGGTCATGTCGAGACCGTTGATCGCATAGATCACGTCGCCATTCTGGATGCCGATCTTGGCGAAGGGACCATCGGGACGGACGCTGAAGAGGCGAAAGCCGGCCGCGCGCCCGTCGCGAACCTCGGGGACGATCCGGGCCGAGCGCGAGAGGACCGCCATGTTGCCGAGCAACGAATCGACCGTCCCGCGCTGCACCTCGTACGAATGCTCGCCGGTCTTCTTGATGCCCTTCTCCATCTCGGCCACGAAGGGATCGGCCGGCGCCGCCGCGGCGGGCGCGGGCGCGCCCGGGGGAGGCGGTACGGGCGTCTTGGCATCGAGCAGATCCAGGAACTCGGGCTTCCCGGCGTTGTCGAGGTAGACCCGGGTCTCCTGGATGTCGACGATGGTGGCCTTGCGGATCACGGAGTCGATGGCGTAGGGGCCGGCCGAGTTGCTCTCGGTGTCCCGGATGATCGCCACCGACCACTTGGGGCTGTTGGGTGGCGGCGAGAACATGATGGCCATCAGCTTGATGGGCAGGCTGGTGCGCTCGGGCTCGGGGGCGGGCGGCGTCCCCTGCTCC
>Ga0265318_10000100_pt1 | contig 80355 bp, 74 predicted proteins | sample 4821metaG_FD_192431 | JGI IMG/M metagenome (GOLD analysis project Ga0265318, IMG submission 192431) | Rhizosphere microbial communities from Carex aquatilis grown in University of Washington, Seatle, WA, United States - 4-8-21 metaG | ecosystem: Host-associated > Plants > Roots > Rhizosphere >...
TGCACCGCCGTCGAAATAGCGTCAACGCCGAGGCCGACAAGCCGCGCCGGACGCGAGGCGCGACGACGAGGCATACCCGTAGGTATGGTGAGGAGGAGCAACGAAGCGGCCGGCGCGGATCGTCGGCGGAACGTGATGCTATTTCGACGGCGGTGCACTAGGCCTCCATCCTGCCCTTGATGGCGAACAGCCCCTGGGGCCGCCGCTGGATGAAGAGGATCACAAACCCGAGCACGACGATCTTTCCGAGCACGGCGCCTGCCACCGGTTCGATCAGCTTGTTGATGATGCCCAGGCCCAGCGCGGACACGATGGCCCCCGCCAAGCGGCCCACACCGCCGAGCACGACGACCATGAACGAATCGATGATGTACGACTGCCCCAGCTCGGGGCCGACGTTGCCGAGCTGCGACAGCGCCACCCCTCCCAGCCCCGCGATGCCCGAGCCGAGTCCGAACATCCATGCGTCCAGACGCTTCGTTGGGATGCCCACGCACGCCGCCATGTTGCGATTCTGGGTGATGGCCCGGACGTTCAAGCCGAGACGGGTCTTGTAGAGGAGCACCCACACCCCGGCCGACACGGCGATGACGAAGACCACCACGCCGATGCGGTTGTAGGGCAGCACGAGGCCGTGGGCCAGCTCGACGCCGCCAGCCAGCCAGTCGGGGTTCGCCACGGCGACATTCTGGGCCCCGAAGATCAAGCGAACGGTCTGGATCAGGATCAGGCTGATGCCCCACGTGGCGAGCAAGGTCTCGAGCGGGCGGTTGTAGAGGTGGCGAATGACCACGCGTTCGAGCAGCACGCCCACGCCGAACGTGACGACGAAGGCCACCGGGACGGCGGCCGCCAGGTACCACTGAAAGGCCCCCGGAAAATGATTTTGAAAGAACGTTTGAACGGCATAGGTCGCGTAGGCGCCCAGCATCAACATCTCGCCGTGCGCCATGTTGATGACGCCAAGCAATCCGAACGTGATCGCGAGGCCCAGCGCCGCGAACAGCAACACGCTGGCCAGCGAGAAGCCGTAGATGACGCTGCCGACCGCAGTGATCATGCGGCGACGGCTCATGACCGCGTTCAGCGCCTGCTGTGCCTCCGCCCGCACGCGCGGGTCCGTTTCTTGCGGCTTCCCATCGCTGCCGATAGACAGCAGGTGCTGCAGCTCGCCGAGCATGGCGTCGTTTCCTGATTTGTGCACCACCTGCACGGCGGCGAGCCGCGCGGCGGGGTCGCTGCTTTGCAGGTCCACGCGCGCCACCGCGAGCGTCAGCACGTCGCGGACGCCCTTATCCTGCTCGCGGTCGAGCGCCCTGTGCAGCATCGCCGAGGCGTCGTCCGTCCCCGCCTTGGCCAGCTCCTCCGCGGCCGACAGGCGCACCGCCGAATCGGGAGATCCGAGCTGAAGCTGCGCGAGCACCGGGAGCGCGTCCCGCCGGATATCGTTGTCGAGCTCCACCTCGCGCGCGGGACGCGCCGAGGCTGGCGCGGGGGCGCCGGTGATGGGATCGACCAGATCGTGAGTCTTGCTGTTGAATATCCACGCCCGCCCATCCGGGCCGGCGCGAAGTCTGTCGTCACACAGCGCTTCGAGCGCCGGGATCCCTCGCGGATCCGCCAGCGTGGCCAGCTGCTTCACACTCGCCGAGATGCGCTCCCCGGAGTCGCTGGCCAGGCCCTTGACGGCCTCCTCCAGCGGATCCGCAAGCGCGGCGCTGCCCGCGCCGCCGCCCATCAGCGTACCGATGAAGGCGGCGAGCGCGAGCATTCGCATCGCGAACCGGCGTGTCGAAGCGATTGCCGGCAGCGGGTTCATTACTTGTACTTCGGCTCCGTGCAGTTTCCGCAGGCCCAGGGATACGTCCAGTCGGCCACCTTCTTCGCGCTGTCGGGAATGAAGGGGCTCCAGGCCTGCGCCCGGATGGGCCCATCGGTCTTCCAGACAACGTGGAACTGGCCGTCAGCCTTGACCTCGCCGATGAACACCGGCTTGTGCAGGTGGTGATTCTTGGCATCCATCTCGATGTCGAAGCCCGACGGCGCCTTGAAGTGCTGGTAGCCAATGGCCTGGCGGACGGCATCCACGCTCGCCGTGTGCGCCTGCTCGACGGCCTGCGCCCACATGTGGATGCCGATGTACGTGGCCTCCATGGGATCGTTGGTGACGCGCTTGTCGCCGCCCGGGAGGTTGTTCTTCTTGACGTAGGCCATCCACTTGTCGATGAACGCCTTGTTGCCGGGGTTGTCGATCGATTCGAAGTAGTTCCACGCGGCCAACTGACCCACGAGCGGCTTCGTGTCGACGCCGCGGAGCTCCTCCTCGCCGACCGAGAAGGCCACGACCGGGATATCGGTTGCCTTGATTCCCTGGTTCCCGAGCTCCTTGTAGAAGGGAACGTTCGAGTCGCCGTTGATGGTGGACACCACCGCTGTGCGCTTGCCAGCGGCGAACTTCTTCACGTCGGCGACGATCGTCTGGTAGTCGCTGTGGCCGAATGGAGTGTACTTCTCCATGATGTCTTCGTCGGCCACTCCCTTCGAGTGCAGGAAGTAGCGCAAGATCTTGTTCGTCGTACGTGGGTACACGTAGTCGGTGCCCAGCAACACCCACCGCTTGGCGTTGCCGCCCTTCTTGCTCATCAGGTACTCGACGGCGGGAATGGCCTGCTGATTCGGCGCGGCCCCGGTGTAGAAGACGTTCCACGATGACTCCTCGCCCTCGTATTGAACGGGGTAGAAGAGCAGGCCGTTCAACTCCTCGAAGACGGGAAGGACGGACTTTCGCGAGACGGACGTCCAGCAGCCGAAGGTGACGGCCACCTTCTGGTTCTGGATGAGGTCGCGGGCCTTCTCGGCGAACAGCGGCCAGTTCGAAGCGGGATCGACGACGACGGGCTCGAGCTTTCGGCCGAGGACTCCGCCAGCGTCGTTGATCTCCTCGATGGTCATCAGCGCCACGTCCTTCAGCGACGTCTCGCTGATCGCCATGGTGCCCGACAACGAGTGCAGGATGCCCACCTTGATGGGGCCCTTGTCGTCCGCTGGCGCCGGGGCAGGAGCCGCGGGAGCGGCGGGCGCGGCCGGCGCCGCGGGAGCGGCTGCCGGCTTCGGCTCGTCCTTCTCGCAACCGGCGAGCGTGGACCCTCCCAACGCCAGCAAGCCCCAGAGCGCGTATCGACGCATCATCGTGTTCCCACCGCCTCGCGCGTTGCCTCTCGTCCTCTTGTCCTGCATGCTCGTCCTAGTCTGGTGATCACTGGTATGGCCGGGCCGCGCGGACGCACGGCAATCGTGCTCCGCTCCGTCGGCACTATCGGTTCGATGGGATCACGCATTCACCGAACCGCTGTCGACTGGCAACGGAGCCGACATTACCGAGCCGACGTGAACGGCATGTTTCGCGGGCGTAAGTCTTGCGTTAATTCGACGGGCCGCGACACCCGTCCGAGTCAGACGCGAGAGCGCTGAAACGCGCGCCAGCCGCCAAATGAGGAAATGTCGACGGCCCCCACGGTGGCGTGGAACTCACACAGGAAGCCGCTGACCACCTGGCCGTCCTCGAGCTGCACTTTGCCGACTCCCAGCGGGGCGGGAATCGCGGCAACGAACGCGCCGAACGCGGCGGGGCTCATCCGCCAGACCTCCACCTCGATTGACGCGCCCACACCGTCCCCGTCGCCAATCCGAATCAAACCTGGTTTGGGAGGAACCGTGCCTGGAATCGCAAACAACCGGTAATGGGGGGCCGTCCGGCATTCCCGTACGATCGTTGCGCCCAGCGACGTGAGCTGGTGATTCAACGGCTCCCCCGACAGGTGGGCCCCGGCGACCGCGATCTCGATCGGCGGAGATGACGTCGTCGACGCCGGCGCCGGGCCGCCCTTCGGTGCCGGCAGCGGCGGCGGCAGGGCCAGCGACGTCGCGCCCACGTGAGAGGCCATGTCTCGGTGAATCCGGGTGCCGTACGCGGCGAGGCGCGCGTCACTGCCCCACGGCCCCATCAGCGTCACCCCGGCCGGTAGCCGGTCGTCGCGCAGCCCCGTCGGGACCGCGAGCGCCGCGAGGTCCAGCAGGTTCACGAACGTGGTGTACCGCCCCAGCGCCGTGTTGAGGTGCAGGGGATCCTGCTGAACAGCGTCGATGCGGGGGATCGTGGGCGCGGTCGGCATGAGGATGAAATCGACGGTTGGCCACAGCGAGGATATCTGGCGGCGCAGCAACACCAGTTGAGCCTCCGCGTCGAAGGCGGCCTGCGCCGTGCAGCGGGTGGCTCCTTCCAGGATGGTTCGGATGGGCGGCAACAGCGACTCCGGCCGCTCCGCCAGCAGGCGCCCTGCGGCTTGCAGGCGCTGGGCGACGAACGGACCGTCGTAGAGCAAGCGCCCCGTCTCGAGGAACGGCGCCAGGTCCACCTCGACGACGGCCCCGCCCAGCCCCAGGCAACACTCGACCGCCCTCTCGAACGCGACAGCCGCCCGCGCGTCTCCCAGAAAGTCTCGATCGACAGGGCGAGGAACACCAAAGCGAAACGGCTCCAGCGACGCCGGCGCGCGGGCTCCAGCCCCGAGCGCCGGGACGAAGGCCACGGAATCGGCGGTGGGGCGAGAGAACGGATCCGCCGGATTGAAACCGCGCATCAACTCGGCGACCGCGGCCGCGTCCTCGCATGTCGAAGCGAACACCGAGATACAGTCCAAGGAGCGGCACGCTGGGACCACCCCCGCCGTGCTGATGACCCCTGGGCTTGGCTTCAGTCCCACGACGTTGTTGAAGGCGGCTGGGACGCGCCCCGAGCCCGCCGTATCCGTCCCCAATGTGAACGCGACCTCTCCCAGCGCCACCGCGAGCGCAGAGCCGGAGCTGGACCCACCCGCCACGTAGTCGGCGTTGAACGCGTTTCGCGGAAGCCCAAAGGGCGATCGCACCCCGACCAATCCCGTCGCGAACTGATCGAGGTTCGTCTTGCCGATGACGAGCCCGCCCGCGGCCTCGAGCCGCTCCACGGCGAACGCCGATGCCGGCGGCGCGTAGCTGAACGCAGGGCACGCCGCCGTGGTGGGGAGGCCCGCCACGTCGATGTTGTCCTTGACCCCGAACGGGATCCCGTAAAGCGGCAGTCGCTCGCCTGCCAACCGCCGCGCCTCGAGGTTGCGCGCGGCGACCAACAGCCGCTCCTCGGAGGCGAGAGATATCCAAACGCCATCGTCACCCCGTTGGCGAACGCGGGCGAGCACGGCCCTCACCACATCGGTGGGGACAATCTCGGCCGACTCGTAGCGCCGGGCAAGGGTCCCCAGATCGAGCCCACGTTCCACGATGTCATGGTGATCGCCTGCGTGCGGGTCGGTCGTCATCGCGGACAGGATGCCGGAGGCTTGGGAGCTTCACAAGGGATCGCCGCGAACAGTCGCCCGGCTTCCGTCGATTTCCGCGCCGCTTCGTCGCCGCCACCCGCAAGTTACGAGGAATTGCGTTGTCGGAAAACTGCCGGAAACCCGCCGCATTCTAAGAACGTTCCCATGATGACACTCCCCTTTGTTCCGTTTACCAGACGTTCGTTGCTCCTCGCTGCCGTTGCCATTGCTTTGCCTGCTGCCGTCGGCTCCTCGACGGCCCGCGCCGCCGATCCGTTGACGGTCGGCTTCATCTACGTTGGTCCCAAGACCGACTATGGGTACAACCAGTCGCATGCCCAGGGCGCCGCCAGCATCGCCAAGTTGCCTGGCGTCAAGATTCGCGAAGAGGAGATGGTTCCCGAGACGGTCGCCGTGCAGAAGACCATGGAGAGCATGATCAATCTCGACGGCGCGAAGCTGCTGTTCCCGACGTCGTTTGGCTACTTCGATCCCCACATCCTGAAGATGGCCGTCAAGTACCCGAACGTGACGTTCCTTCACTGCGGTGGCCTGTACACCGAAGGGAAGCACCCCAAGAACGTCGGCAGCTACTTCGGCTACATCGACGAGGCCCAGTACGTCGCCGGCATCGTGGCCGGCATGACGACGAAGAGCAACAAGCTGGGATTCATCGCGGCGAAGCCGATTCCGCAGGTCCTCCGCAACATCAACTCCTATACCTTGGGCGCCCGGTCGGTGAATCCCAAGGTCACGACCACCGTCATCTTCACGGGGGATTGGTCGATGCCGGTGAAAGAAGCGGAGGCCACGAACAGCCTCATCGATCAGGGCATCGACGTCCTTTCGTATCACGTCGACTCGCCCAAGGTCATCGCCGAGCTTGCCGAGCGTCGTGGGGCGATGGTGACCGGCTACCATGCGAGCCAGGCGGCCCTGGCGCCGAAGGGCTACCTGACAGGCGCCGAATGGAACTGGGGCAAGGTCTACGGGGACTACATCAAGATGATCCAGGCAGGAAAGCCCTATCCGCACTTGCTGCGCGGCGGCCTCAAAGAAGGGTTCGTGAAGGTCTCGCCTTACGGCAAGCTGGTCTCCGCCGAGGCGAAGAAGAAGGCGGACGCGGCCAAGGCCAAGTTCATGGCGGGCACCATGGTCATCTACAAAGGTCCGCTCAAGGACAACACGGGCAAGGAAGTGATCGCGGCTGGCACCGAGCACAAGCAGACCGACATCGCGCTCGAGAGCATGGACTACCTGGTCGAGGGCGTGGTCGGGAAGACGCACTGACCGCGATGGCCGTCGGGGTGGACATTCATTCAGCGCAAGCCGCTCCGCCCATGCGGAGCGGCGCCGCCAAGGTCGATTCCGACGCCAAGCCGGCGATGGCAGACGCGATTCGCCGCGCGTTCGGCGCCGTCAGGGCGCCGGCCGCGGCGTTCGCGGGCACGATCGTCGTGTTCGGGCTGTTCATGGTGATCATCGGGCGAAACCCCGTCAGCATCTATCAGCAAATGTTCCGCGGATCGTTCGGGACGTGGTTCTCCTTCCAGAACACGCTGCTGCGCGCCGCGCCGCTGATGTTGACCGCCCTGGCCACCGCGCTCCCGGGGCGCCTCGGCCTGGTCGTGCTCGGCGGCGAGGGGGCGATGGTGCTGGGTGGCCTCGTGGCGGCGGTGGCGGGCCTGGCGGCCAAGAATCACGGACACGGACCGCTGGCGGTCGCCGCCTGGATGTTGATCGCGGGCGGGCTGACGGGGGGGGGCTGGATCGCGATCGCGGGCGTGCTGCGCGCCTACCGGGGCGTGAACGAGACCATCGCGTCGCTGCTGTTGAACTACATCGCGATCGCGCTGCTCAACCACTTCGTCGAGGGCGTGCTGCGTGATCCTGCCAGCCTCAACAAGCCGTCGACTACGCCCATCGGCGACGAGAACATGATCGGCAACATGCCGGGCCTCGACGTCCACTGGGGCCTGGCCTGGGGGCTTGGCGCGTGTCTGGTCGGCTGGTTCCTCATGAATCGAACGTTGTTCGGATTCTCAGCGCGCATGATCGGCGGGAACGTACGGACCGCCCTGTTGAACGGCCTGCCGGTCGCGCGGCTGATCGTCATCGCGACCTTCCTGGCCGGAGCGTGCGCGGGGCTGGCAGGCTCGCTGGAGGTCGCCGCCATCCACGGCACGGCGAACGCGTCGTTGGTGACGGGCTACGGTTACACCGGCGTCCTGGTCGCGTTCATCGCCCGCCAGAACCCGCTGGCCGTGATCCCCGTGTCGATCATCATCGGCGGCATCAGCGCCAGCGGAGGATTGCTGCAACGCGGGTTCGACCTTCCAGACGCCACCGTCAACGTCCTGCAGGGGATCTTGTTCATTTCGATCCTTCTCTCGGAGACCCTGCACGGCCGGGGCGGATCGAAGCGCAAGAAGACGGTCGGGCCCTCGGCGCCCACGGGTAACGCCCCCGCCGTGCTGGCTTCGGGGGCTGCGACAAAATGAGCGCCGGAACCACAGGAGTCGGTTTGGCCGTGTTAGGTGGGGCCATTCGCGTCAGCACCCCCTTCCTGTTCGTCAGCCTGGGTGAATGCTTGACCGAGAAGAGCGGTCGCGTGAACCTCGGCCTCGAGGGCACCTTGGTCATGGGCGCGATGAGCGGTTACGGCATCGCCTACCTGACCCACTCGCCGTGGGTGGGAATCCTCGCCGCTGGCGTGGTGGGCAGCATCCTGGGCGCGGTGCACGCGCTCCTCTGCGCCCGCCCGCGCGTCAACGACGTGGCGGTCGGCATCGCCATGATGCTCTTCGGCGTGGGCTTGGCCTTCTTCATCGGCAAGCCTTTGATCGATGCGCAGGCACCCCACCTGCCAGCGCTGTCGCTCGGCTGGTGGAGCGATTCGCCGGCGTTGAAGTCGGCGCTGCAGATCAATGCGCTGTTCGTGCTCGGGCTCGTGGCCACCGCCGCCGTGGTGGTCCTGCTCAAGCGCACGCGCTGGGGCCTCGTGCTGCGCACCGTGGGCGAGAGCGCGGATTCGGCCCGCGCGATGGGCTACGACGTGAACCGCGTCCGCCTGCTGGCCACCGTGGCGGGCGGCTTTCTGGGTGGCGTAGGAGGCTCGTTCCTGTCGCTGTATTACCCGGGGGGTTGGGGGGAAGGTCTCTCGAGCGGCCAGGGCCTGATGGCGGTGGCGCTCGTGATCTTCGCGCGCTGGGATCCCGTCCGCTGTCTGCTGGCGTCGTTGCTGTTTGGTGGCGCGAGCGCGCTCGGCCCGGCGCTCCAGTCGGTCGGCGTGACGTCTGGCTACTACCTGTTCAACGCCGCACCGTACGTGCTGACGCTGATCATCATCGTGGCCACCAGCTCCGCCGACCGGGCGCTGGCGGGCCAACCCGCCGAGCTGAGGGTCGCGCGATGATTAGCGGCGCGGGCAAGGCACGGACGATCTACCTGAACCCCTGGAGGACGTCATGAGCAAGGGCACCTTCGTTCCCGCCGAACCTTACGCCTGGCCCTGGAACGGCGCGCTTGCCCCGGACAACACGGCCCTCGTCGTCATCGACATGCAGACCGACTTCTGCGGCAAGGGCGGCTACATCGATCTGCTGGGCTACGACATCAGCTTGACGCGCGCGTGCATCGAGCCCATCAAGCGGGTGCTCGGTCGCATGCGCGCCTCGGGCTATCCAATCTTCCACACGCGCGAGGGACACCGCCCCGATCTGGCGGATCTGCCGGCGAACAAGCGATGGCGGTCCCGGCAAACCCCCGGGAACCCGGGCGTGGGCATCGGCGATCCCGGTCCCTGCGGCCGCATCCTGGTGCGCGGCGAGCCCGGCTGGGACATCATCCCGGAGCTCGCGCCGCTGCCGGGCGAGACCATCATCGACAAGCCGGGCAAGGGAACCTTCTGCGCGACCGACTTCGACCTGATCCTCCGGCAGCGCGGCATCGCCAACCTCATCCTCACCGGCATCACCACCGACGTGTGCGTCCACACGACGATGCGCGAGGGGAACGATCGCGGCTACGAGTGCCTGCTGGTCGAGGATTGTTGCGCGGCGACGGACCCGGGAAATCACGCGGCCGCGGTCAAGATGGTGAAGATGCAGAACGGCGTCTTCGGCGCCATCTCGACCTCCGGCCGCTTGATCGAGGCCTTGCCATGACGGCAGTCCCTGCCGGCGAGGTCTCGTCGCTCGCCGCGCAGGAGATTCCGCACGCTGCGGCGCCCGGCACCGCGGAGCCGATCCTGGAGGCCGTCGGCCTCACGAAGGTCTTCGGGGGCATCGCGGTGCTCGAGGACGTCTCGATGCGGCTCCCCGTGGGATCGTTCCACGCGCTGCTCGGCGAGAACGGCGCCGGCAAGAGCACCCTCGTGAAGTGCATCATGGGCTATTACCGCGCCGACGCCGGCCGGGTGCTGGTGCGCGGCGCGGAGGCGAAGATCAAGAACCCCCGCGACGCCGCCGCGCTGGGGATCGGCATGGTGTACCAGCACTTCACGCTCGTCGACAACATGACCGTGGCGGAGAACCTGGTGCTCTCGCGCCGCCAGCATCCGTTCTTCTTCGACTGGACGGCAGAGCGGCGCGACGTCTCCGCGTTCATGGAGAAGATGCCGTTCCGCCTCGACCCGAACAAGCCGGTGCGCATGCTGGCCGCGGGCGAGAAGCAGAAGCTCGAGATCCTGAAGCAGCTCTACCTCGGCAGCGCCATCGTGATTCTCGACGAGCCGACGTCGGTGCTGACGCCGGACGAGGCGGACGAGGTGCTGGGCCTGCTGCAAACGATGACCCGCAGCGGCCGCCTCACGGTGCTCATGATCAGCCACAAGTTCCGCGAGGTGACGAAGTTCGCGGACGAGGTGACCATCCTGCGGCGCGGGAAGCTGGTCGGGCAGGGCCGCGTCGGTGAGCTGTCGACGGACGAGATGGCGCGCCTGATGGTCGGTGACGAGCCGCCCAAGAGCGATCGCGTGCGCGTGGAGGTGGCCTCGAAGGGCGTGGTGCTCGACATCCGGGGGCTTCACGCCGACGACGACCTGGGCGCGCCCGCCGTGTGCAACCTGTCGCTGAACGTGCGCGGGGGCGAGATCGTCGGCATCGCCGGAGTCTCCGGCAACGGTCAGGAGGAGCTGGTCGAAGTGCTGGCCGGTCAGCGGCTCGCACGCACGGGCGAGGTTCAGGTGGGCGGCGCCGTCTTTCGGGCGCGGCGCCACGAGATGCGGTCCCAGAAGGTGCGCTGCTTGCCTGACGAGCCCCTGAAGAACGCGTGCGTTTCGGCGATGTCGGTGGCGGAGAACATCGGGTTCCGCAGCTACGATCGCCACCCCTTCGCGCGGGTGCGAGCGCTCGTCAGCCGGCGCGCGCTGCGCAAGCACGCGCGCAACATGATCCTCGAATACGGGATCCGGGCCTCCGGCCCGGACGCGCCGATCGGCAGCCTCTCGGGGGGGAATGTTCAGCGCGCCGTCCTGGCGCGCGAGCTGCACGACGACGTCGCGCTGCTCATCGCGGCGAACCCTTGCTTCGGCCTCGACTTCGCCGCGGTCGCCGAGATTCGCGGCCGCATCATGGACGCCCGCAACCGCGGCACGGCCGTGTTGCTGATCAGCGCCGACCTCGATGAGATCTTCACGCTGGCCGACCGCGTGCTGGTGATCAGCGAGGGGAAGATCGTCCACGAAGCGACCGCCGCCGAGGCGGACATCCGGGTCATCGGCCGTCACATGGCGGGCCATGCGTGAAAGCTCGCCGGACGCCGGAGGCAAGTTATGATGTCTGCATGCGTAACCGCCCCGCGTCCCCCCGAAGTCCGCTCGCGGCCAGGCCGCCGGCCCCTCGTCACGTCTTCGTCGGTGGCCTCGAGTGTGGTCAGTGAGTGGCGGTGGCGCGCCCGGACCCGCCTCGTCCTGGGTGCTGACCGATCTCCTCGCCCAGACCCTCAAGCCGGAGTTCACGTGGCGCGAGCTTCGTCCCGGTGTGGATGAGCATCGGCTCTACGGAAGCAACGACGGCGACGGACCCACGGCGTCGATTCTTCGTTACGCGCCCGGCGCCAACGTCCCGTATCATCGCCACGGTGGTCATGAGCACGTCTTCGTCCTTGCCGGATCTCAGCGCGACGAGCGCGGCACCTACCGTGCCGGGACGCTCGTCATCAATCCGCCCGGCACCCGACACGATGTCGTCAGCGACGAAGGCTGCACGGTCCTTCTCATCTGGGAGCGCCCCGTCACGTTCGTCGACCGCTGAGCAAGCGCCCGGATGGCGCGCCGAGCTGGCGGTGCGATTCTCCGCGGATGGAGCCGGGGGCGTCTGCCTGGGCGCTCGCGCGCATCGCGGCCCGCTGGTGGTGCAGCGGCCGTTCTACCCGGAAGGCCGCGATCTCCCGCACCTGTACCTGCTGCACCCGCCGGGCGGGCTGGTGGGAGGCGACCAACTGCGCGTCGAGGTGGTCGTCGACGCGAACGTCCGCGCCCTCGTCACGACGCCGGCCGCCACCAAGGTCTATCGGACCCGAGGGCCGACCGCCTCGCAGACGCAACGCCTCGTCGTAAGCGCCGGGGCCGCGCTCGAATGGCTGCCGCAGGAGACCATCCTGCACGATGGGTGCGCCGTCGACCTGACGACCGACGTCAAGCTGGCAGCGGGCGCGCGCTTCATCGGCGTCGACATCCTGTGCTTCGGCCTCCCAGCGCGCGGCGAGACATTCCTGACCGGACGCTGCCGGCAGCGGCTCGAGCTCTGGCGCGACGACCACGGCGGTGAGGCGGGCGCGCGGCCGGTCGTCATCGAGCGCGGGCGCTTCGACGCCGGCGAGGCCGTTCACGTGGCCCCCTGGGGACTGGGCGGCTCGCGCGTGCACGCGTTGATCGTCGCCTCCCCTGCCCCGCCGCCGGCCGACTTGGCGACGCTGCTGCCCCAGATGCGGGAGGTCGCCGCGCGCGTGCCGTCACAGGAACGAGCGGGCGTCACCGTCGTCGCGGACGGCGACGCGCTGGTCGGCCGCTACGTGGGGGCGAGCACCGAGCGCGCGCGCCGCTTCGTGCAGGAGATCTGGACCCTGCTGCGCCCCAGCCTGATGCGCCGCCCGGCCGTTCCTCCGCGCATCTGGGCGACGTGAGCTCGCTCCCGCATCGCCGTCGAACAAGAACGAGGACCATCCGATGGAACTGAGCCCAAGAGAGAAGGACAAGTTGCTGCTCTTCACCGCCGCGCTGCTCGCCGAACGGCGCAAGGCGCGCGGGCTGAAGCTGAACTATCCCGAGGCGGTCGCGTACATCTCGGCCGCGATCCTGGAGGGCGCGCGTGACGGGCGCACCGTCGCCGACCTGATGTCGGAGGGGACGCGGTTGCTGTCGGCCGACGACGTGATGGAGGGCATCCCCGAGCTCATCACCGAGGTGCAGGTGGAGGCGACCTTCCCGGACGGCACGAAGCTCGTCACGGTCCATCAGCCCATCCCCCCGAAGGGCATCCTGGGCATCGGCGCCGTCCAGCCCGCTCCTGGCGCGCTGACGCTGAACGAGGGTCGCGCCACGGTTCGCGTCGAGGTCGCCAACACCGGAGACCGACCCATCCAGGTGGGATCGCACTACCACTTCGCGGAGACGAACCCGGCGCTGGCGTTCGACCGCGCCCGCGCCCGCGGCTTCCGTCTCGACATCGCGGCGGGCACGGCGGTGCGGTTCGAGCCCGGGCAGACCCGCACCGTCGACCTGGTCGCGTACGCGGGCGACCGCGTGGTGCAGGGATTTCGCGGCGAGGTCATGGGCCCGCTCGACGCCGCGAGCGCCCCCACGCCCGCCGGCAGCCGAGGCGGCGCGCCATGAGCCGTTCCATCGACCGCCACGCGTACGCCGAGATGTACGGCCCGACGACAGGCGATCGCGTGCGCCTCGGCGATACGGATCTGGTCATCGAGGTCGAGCGCGATCACACGATCTACGGCGAGGAGGTGAAGTTCGGCGGCGGCAAGGTCATCCGCGACGGCATGGGCCAGAGCCAGCGCGCGGGCGCGGGCGTCGCCGACACGGTGATCACGAACGCGCTGATCCTCGACGTCACCGGGATCGTGAAGGCCGACATCGCCATCTCAGCGGGGCGAATCACGGGCATCGGCAAGGCGGGCAACCCCGACGTCCAGCCGGGGATCGACATCGTCATCGGCCCCGGGACCGAGATCATCGCCGGCGAAGGGTGCATCGCCACGGCCGGCGGGATCGATTCCCACATTCATTTCATCTCGCCGCAGCAGTGCGAGGACGCGCTGATGTCGGGCGTGACGACGATGATCGGCGGCGGGACGGGCCCGGCGGCGGGGACGAACGCCACCACGTGCACCCCCGGGATCTGGAACATCTCGCGCATGTTGCAGGCCGCGGAGGGGATCCCCATGAACCTCGGCTTCCTGGGCAAAGGCAACGCCAGCCGCCCGGAGGCCCTGGACGAACAGATCGTCGCCGGGTGCATCGGCCTCAAGCTGCACGAGGACTGGGGGACCACGCCCGCCGCCATCGACTGCTGCCTGTCGGTGGCCGAGACCCACGATGTCCAGGTCGCGATCCACACCGACACGCTCAACGAGTCCGGCTTTGTCGAGGACACGCTGGCTGCCTTTCGCGGACGCGCCATCCACACGTACCACACCGAGGGCGCGGGCGGCGGCCACGCGCCCGACATCATCAAGGCCTGTGGCGTTCCGCACGTGCTGCCCTCGTCGACGAACCCGACGCGGCCGTACACCGTCAACACCGTCGACGAGCACCTCGACATGCTGATGGTGTGCCACCACCTCGACGCGGGGATCCCCGAGGACGTGGCTTTCGCCGAGTCGCGCATCCGCCGCGAGACCATCGCCGCCGAGGACATCCTCCACGATCTCGGCGCGATCAGCATGATGTCGAGCGACTCGCAGGCCATGGGGCGCGTGGGCGAGGTCATCACGCGCACCTGGCAGACCGCGCACAAGATGAAGCAGCAACGGGGCGCGTTGCCCGCCGACGCCGCCGCCGGCGGACGCGCCGACAACTTCCGCGCCAAGCGCTACGTGGCGAAGTACACCATCAACCCGGCCATCACCCACGGCATCTCGCACGAGGTCGGGTCGATCGCGGTGGGGAAGCTGGCGGACATCGTGCTGTGGAAGCCGGCGTTCTTCGGGGCGAAGCCGGCGGTCATCATCAAGGGCGGGCTCATCGCGGCGGCGCCCATGGGCGATCCCAACGCGTCGATCCCCACGCCGCAGCCTGTGCACTACCGGCCGATGTTCGGCACGCTGGGCGGCGCGCTGGCGGCGACGAACGTGACGTTCGTGTCGGCGGCCGCGCTGGTCGCGGGCGTCGGCCAGAAGCTGGGATTGCGCCGTCACCTGAGCGCGGTCAGGAACACACGCGACGTGCGCAAGACGGATCTGCTGTTCAACGACGCGCTGCCTGTCATCGACGTGGACCCACAGACCTACGAGGTGCGCGCCGACGGACAGCTTCTGGTGTGCGAGCCGGCCACGGTCCTGCCTCTCGCGCAGAGGTACTTCCTGTTTTGAGCGCGTCGATGCCATTCGCGACGCGCGCCAGTGCAGGTGGAGCTCCATGCTGCGCCTGACGCGCGTCTTGCCGCCGCCCCGGCCCTTCCTCGCCGCGACGTCCATCGCGCCAGCCGCGGCGGAGGCGTCGGCGCCGGTGGCCGCCGGCGTCGCGGTGCTGAGCCTCGGCTTCGAGGATCGGCGGCGCAGCCGCCAGCTCGCGCGGCTCGACGACGGGCGCGAGGCGGCGCTGACGCTTCCGCGCGGGACCGTGCTGCGCGACGGAGACCGGCTGGCGGGCGAGCCGGCCGGGCAGACGGTCGTGGTCCGCGCCGCCCCAGAGACCCTGTCCGTCGCGCGCACGACGGACGCGCACTTGCTCGCGCGGGCGGCGTACCACCTCGGCAATCGTCACGTTCCGCTGCAGGTCGCGCCGGGGCGACTCGCGTATCAACACGATCACGTCCTCGACGGGCTGGTGCGGGAGCTGGGCCTGCCGGTGACGACGGAGCGCGCGCCGTTCGAGCCGGAAGCGGGCGGGTACCGCCACGACGGCTCGGGCCGCCACACGCACGGCCACGGACCCGCGCATGACCACGGCCACGACCATGATCACGACCAAGGTCCACCCCCACGACGCCTCCCATGATCCCTGACGCATCCGACGATCTCTCGAAGCGCCTGGCGCTCCTGCGGCTGTTGCAGCTCGCCAGCCCGGCGCTCCCCATCGGCGCGTTCGCCTACTCGCAGGGGCTCGAGCCGGCCGTCGCCGCCGCCATCGTGCACGACGAAGCGACGGCGTCGGCCTGGCTCACGGGGCTCCTCGAAGGGCCGCTCGCGCGCCAGGATCTGCCCGTCTTCGCCCGCATCCACCTGGCCCATGCCGCCGGGGACGACGCCAACGCTCGCCGGTGGAACGCGTTTCTACTGGCGTCGCGCCCGACGGCGGAGCTCCAGACCGAGGATAGACACCTCGGGACCTCGCTCGCGCGGGTCCTCGCGACGATGCACGTACCCGATGTGTGCCACGCCTCCGCGGCGCCGAGCGCGCGCCAGGACCGGGCGCGTTTCCCGTCCACGCTGGCGGGCGAGTTCGCCCGCGCGACGGCGCATTTCGGCATCGACGTTCGCACGGCGGCCGAGACGTTCGCCTTCACGTGGGCCGAGGCGCAGACCAGCGCCGCCGTGCGCCTGATCCCGCTCGGCCAGAGCGCGGGCGTGCGGATCCTGGCGCGCGCCGGACGCTCGATCCCCGCCGCCGTCGACGGCGCGCTCGCGCTCGATGACGACGATCTTGGGGGCGCCGCCCCTGGCCTCGCGCTGCTGTCGGCCGCTCACGAGACGCAGTACTCCCGCCTGTTCCGATCCTGATTCAGAAGGAGACACTCCATGAAAAGCACATCCTCCAGTCCTTTGCGCGTCGGTGTCGCGGGCCCCGTGGGCTCGGGGAAGACCGCCCTGGTCGACGCCCTGTGCAAGGCGCTGCGCGACCGGTTCGACATCGCCGTCGTCACGAACGACATCTACACCAAGGAGGACGCCCAGTTCTTGATCCGCAGCGGCGCGCTGCCCGAGGAGCGCATCGTGGGCGTCGAGACGGGCGGCTGCCCGCACACGGCCATCCGCGAGGACGCGTCGATCAACCTCGAGGCGATCGACGGCCTCGGCCGGCGCTTCCCCCACCTGGACGTGATCCTGGTGGAGAGCGGCGGAGACAACCTGGCGGCGACGTTCAGCCCGGAGCTCGCGGATCTCACCCTCTACGTCATCGACGTCGCGGGGGGGGACAAGATCCCCCGCAAGGGCGGCCCCGGGATCACGAAGTCCGACTTGCTGGTCATCAACAAGACCGACCTCGCCCCCCACGTCGGCGCCTCCCTGGAGGTCATGGACCGTGACGCCCGCCGGATGCGCGGCGACAAGCCGTTCGTGTTCACCAGCGTCCGCCACGGCGAAGGCCTGCAGCCCGTCGTCGACTTCGTCATCAAGCACGGCCTCCTCGGCGACGCGCCGGCCCCTTGAATCAGCCCGCGCCGTCTCCGCGCGAGATCATCTGCAGCAGCCGGCTCGCGATCACCTCGAGCGCTGGCGCGTTCTCGCCGCCCTCGGGGACGATGAGGTGGGCGTGGCGCCGGCTCGGAACCACGTGCAGATGGTGCATCGGGCGCACGCTGCCATAGTACTGCGCCTCGATCGAGTCCACGTCACGGCCCCGCTCCTTGAGGTCGCGCTTCAGGCGTCGCATCAGGCGGATGTCATCGTCGGTATCCACGAAGATGCGCAGATCGAAGACCTCGCGTAGATCCGGCACCGCGAACAGCAGGATGCCCTCCACCACCACGACGGGGCGAGGCTCCACCTGACGGCGCACCGCCCGGCGCGTGTGCGAGCCGAAGTCGTACTGAGGGCAGGACACGGCCTGCCCCGCCTTCAACGCCCGCAGGTCAGACAGCAGGAGGTCATTCTCCAGCGCCTCCGGCTCGTCGAAGTTAACCGCGCTGCGCTCCGCCGGCGTGAGGTGGCTGCGATCCCGGTAGTACCAGTCGTGCTCGATCAGCGCGGCCCGATGCGCCGGCAGAGCGTCGATGAGCTTTCGGGCGAGCGTGGTCTTGCCGCTCCCCGTGCCCCCCGCGATACCAATGATGGACGGGGGCACGAAGTTGTTCACGAATCGATGGCACCGCCCGCTCCGCCGACGCTCACGCGCGGGGAGCGAGCGGTGTCCGGAGATCTAGAAGAAGATGGCCTGCGCCCCGAGCTGAATCGAGTTGGAGCTGTAGTCCCCAAACTTAGTATGGCTGTAGTTGCCGACGAGGCGAAGCGCCGGACCCTTGATCAGGTACGCCAATCCGACGTCCAGGTCCCAAGCCTTCGAGAACCCATCGCCCTTCGGCTTTGCCCACTGGTAGCGCACGGAGGGTTGGATGTTACCAACGCCAACGGTGGGCGTGGCGTATGCCGCGAGCACGTAGAACGCGTCGCTGATGTTGATGGCGGCGGGGATGTTGATGGCGGCGGGTGTGCTGTCATTGACGCCGTAGTGGTAATAGGCCGCCTCGCCGGTGACGAAGCTGCCGCCCCCCAGCTTCTTCTCGAGCAGCACGTCGGCGTTGATGTCGGTCCAGGCCTTGTCGGGGCCGCTTCCCTTCTTCTGGTACTGCCCGCCCACGCCGATGGTGAGCAGATCCTTGTCGCCGAAGTAGCTCCCATTGCCCCAGAACCCCGGCTCCTCGTCCCACAGCGCCAGCCGCAAGCGCCCCGAGTACAGCGGGCTCGTGGTCACGTCGCCCTGATCGAAGACGCCGGCGAGGTAGGTGAGCTTGCCCCCCTGGATATCCCCCCACACCACGACACCGTTGTTTCGTCCCGACGGCCCTTCCTTCGGCGCCGCGACGATGGTGGCGAAGAAGCCTGGGTAGTTCCAGGGAATCATGAAGAACGGACCGGACGCGTTCGATCGGTCGACCGGGACCAGCAGGTGGCCGGCCCAGACATGGAGCTCGTCCTGCAAGTCGAACGAAATGATGGCGTCCATGACCGCGACGAGCGGGTTCCCGTTCCCGATCGGCTTCGCGACGCCCGAGGCGGAGTAATCCGTCATGTTGGCGTTGAGGTTCAAGGTGACGCCGACCTTCTTGTGAACCTTGCCGCCGGCGTGGAGCTCGACGTAGGCGTTGTCCAGGTGAAAGTCGTTGAGCTTCTTTGGGTCGTACGCGTTCTGAAAGATCCCGCCCACGCGCGTCCAGGCGCCGACATCGATCGGGGGAAGCGCGTCGGGTCGTGTCGCCGCCATCGTCTCGGTTGCCGTCGGCGGCTTCGGCGCGGCCTCGACCGCGGACGGTGTCGCGGGCGGCGGCACGGGAGCGGGCGGGGGCATCATCGGCGGGGGCGGCGCAGCCAGCTCGGTGCCCGGGGCGGGAGGCGGCGCGGGCGGGGGTGGCTCCTGGGCATTCGCACTGCCGGACCAGGCCAAGCTCATCGTCGACAGCATCCCCACGGCCCACGCGCCCACTGCAAGCCTCGTTCGTCTCGTATCCGTCATGCTGGTCCTAGTCTCGTGATCGCGTCGCGAAGTAGTACGGGGATAGATACACGTGCCCTTCGGGCCGCCCCCGGGCGGACGATCCCCCCGGTGGGATCACGCGTTCACCGGAGTCTCGTCAGCTCGTCGTGCGTGAGCGACCATACTTATCCGAGATGAACAACATGTTTCGCGAACGTAAGTCTTCCGTTAATTCGGTCGACCTCGGACACGACCTTGACAATGCTTTGGAGCGGACGCGTTTCGTCGCTCCCAGCGCACGGTTCATTTCTCGCGACGCGCTAGTCATTCGGCGAGGGCCTCAGGCCTCCGGCTTCGTGATTGGTGACAATGCGGGGCGCTCTCGGTCCCGCGCTTGACTCCCTCCGTTCGCTCGCTGAAATTCCGCCACCCTCATTGTCGGAAGGCGTGGAGCGAGCGGAGCGGGTGACGCGGAGGGAGGGGACCCGATGGTCTCGGCCGTCAGGGCGGGCAAGTGTCACTTGCCGATCGAGTGTGCGTCAAGCAAGTCCCCGCTCGGATGGCCTGGGCTCCCCGACAGACGGGCCCATCGGGGAGGAGTTCCGCAGCGGCAGGACCCGCGCAGCGAGCGCAACGCCGCCCCGCTTAGAACCAAGAAGCGGAGATGTGACCAATCATGAGGTCCGAGGCCTCCAGAGCGACCGTCCTCGGTCCTAACCGCGTCCGACGGCCATGTCGCGTCCCAGGGACTGAACGAGGTACGCAGGCAATGGCGCGCGAACTGCGAGCGCAGGATGGCGAACCAGAAAATACAGCGGTATCGCCGGGTCGTTGACGGCGCGCGCGACGGCCGCCACGCCCGCCTCGCCGAGGGGGATCTTCATGTAGTGGACGGCGGTGGTCGAGCCCTCGAGAACGCCTCGGGTCTCGCTCCGCGCCGGAAACACCTGGCCCGCGCACTCCAGCGCTACGGCGTTCTCCAATCCCGCGAGCTCGATGAGCCGGCGGTCGCGCGTCTCGCGGTCGGGGATCTCGATGAACATGGTGAGCGACAATTCGTCGTCCGCGGGCACCAGCTCGTTGTAGGTCTCGATCTCGTGCGCGATCCCCGACTCCGCGGTGATGCGCTCCGTCCGCAGCATCTCCTGGATCTGGAACAGCACGGTGTCGGTGTTCTCGAACAACACCGACAGCTCCGAGGTTGGCTGGAAGCGCCGCCGCTTCTTCTCCTCGATGACCCGGGCGCGAAAGTGTGGCCTGATCTGTTCGTACTCAGCCAGCTCCAGCAAGTCCCCGCGCGCGACCTTCTTCACGGCGCATCTCCTTCGAGGCCGTACGCGCGCGCCAGCGCCTCGACCGGGTGAAGGACCGTCGTCGACCTCGACGCCCCGGGCGCGGTCGTCTCCTTGCGAAGCCTCAGCGCCGACAGCGAGCAGTCGGTGACCACCAGCGCCTCTGGCGACCGGTTCACCTCGCTGACCAACTTCTGCGCGTACCTTCTCCCCATCTCGTAGTTGGCGGCCTTCATGCCCCACGTCCCATCGACGGCGGAGCACTGCTCGACCACACGCACCTCGGTGTCGGGGACCTGGGACAAGACCCGCAATCCCGGGTAGGCGATCTTCTGCGCACGCAGGTGGCACGCGGCGTGGTAGGTGACGTTCCCCAGGGGATTCTTGAAGTCCTTGTTCAGCGCCTTGCTCTTGCGCAGTCCGTCCAGAAACTCCATCAAGTCAACCGTCGCCGCCGCCACCGCGCGCGTCTCGGGGCGATCGCTGTAGACCGGCCATTCCTTCTTGATGGTGTAACCGCACGTGGGGGCCGGAACGACGATCGTCCTCCCCTGCCGCACGAGGGGCCAAAGCAGCGCCACGTTCGCCTCCACCTTCGCCCGCATGGCGACCACGTCACCGCCGTCGAGGTTGGGCATGCCGCAGCACACCTCGCCGTCGGGGCGCACCACGCGATAGCCCTGGTGCTCGAGCACCCGCACGGCAGCCTTGGGAACGCTCGTCTCGTTGTAATCGCCCGTGCAGGTCGAGAAGATGACCACCTCGCCCGCACGCCCCGCGTCGCCGGCTGGCCGATGGCGCTCCAACCACGTGGGGAAAGACTGCGCCTCGAAGCGCGGCAGCGGGAACTCCGCGGAGATGCCCGTCGTCAGCTCCTGGACCTTCCGAGCCAGCCGGTTCGCCCCCACCAGGTTGCTCACCGGCGCACGGAAGCCGCCGCCCAGCTTTCCTATGACGCCTGGCTCGCCGAGCAGTTGATCGACCAGAGGCACGCCTTCGCTCCGGGCGCGCTGAGCCTTTTCGCGCGCCATCAACCGCGGAAAGTCGACCAGCTCGGCCGCGCCCTCGTCTGCGGTGTAGGGGCACTTGATGTAGCAGAGCTTGCATTGCCAGCACAGATCGCTCGCCAAGCGGAGGTCCGCCGGCGTCGTCTTCTCGGCGCCCTCCGCCCGGTTGCTCTCGATGTCCCGATCGACCGCGGAGAGCACCGCCGGGAACGAGCCGCAGTATCCCACGCACATCCGGCACTCGTGGCAGATCTGGAACAGCCGCCGCGCCTCGGCCTCGAGATCCGAGGCGTTCCAGTACCGAGGGTCGTCTGGGCTCGCGGCAGGAGAGGCCGCAGGACGCCTGGAAATGACCGACATACGTGTCTACACGCGCCGAAGACCGGACGACTCCGACGCCGCGTTGGCGCGTGCGAGCTCTGCTCGCTCGCGCCGTCCCGCGGGGGATCTGAAGGACCCTCCCAGGGTCCTTTTCCGGTTAGCCTGCCGGCCCTCGGCGGATCGCATCTAGTCCAGCCCCTGAGCGGCCTTGGCGAAGCGGCCCGCGTGGGACTTCTCGGCCTTGGCCAGGGTCTCGAACCACTCGGCGACGTCGTCGAAGCCCTCGTCGCGGGCGACCTTCGAGAACCCCGGATACATGGTCTCGTACTCGTGCGTCTCGCCGGCCACCGCCGACTTCAGGTTCTTCAGGGTGTTCCCGATCGGGAGGCCGGTGGCGGGATCGCCCACCTGCTTCAGGTAGTCGAGGTGCCCATGCGCGTGCCCGGTCTCGCCGTCGGCGGTGTCCTTGAACAAGCCGGCGACCTCCGGGTACCCCTCGATGTCCGCGACCTTCGCGAAGTACAGGTAGCGGCGGTTCGCCTGCGACTCGCCAGCGAAGGCGTCCTTCAGGTTCTGATGGGTCTTCGTTCCGTTCAGGCTCTTCGTGCTCATGATCGATGTTCCTTTCCCTTGGGTGAATGACGGTGGGTCCGCCGCTCTGGGTGGCGGGGCCCGTGACGACCGTCTTGGTTGGTGCCGAGCCCCCGTGGCGCGGGGGAACCGGCGCAATCGAGGCAAACGCCCCGAAAGATTCTCTCTACCACGCGCACCTCGAACCCCGGCGCCGCCTTCGACCGAGCGGGCTTGGGTCGCTGCGCGGAGCGCACCGAGGTCAGGTCCGGCACGTCCCGAACCGCGCCGCACCGATCACAGACGGTGTGGCTGTGCGGGTGCATGTTGGGATCGAACCGCGCCGAGCCCGGCGTTAGCGACAGCGAGGCGCCCAGGCCGGCTGCACACAGCGACGCGAGCGTGTTGTACACCGTGGCGAAGGACATGTTCGGGAGCTGGAGACGCAGCCGGTCGAACAGCTCTTGCGCCGACGGGTGGGTCTCATCGGCCGCCACCTCGCGGACAATCGCGATCCGCTGGGGCGTCATCTTCAGCCCCGCGGCCTTCACCCGGTGTAGCAGGCGCTGAACGTGTTGCTGCCCCCCAGTCATCGCGGCGCGGGGATCAAACATGGAACGGGTATTTACTAAGAATAATTCTAAATTGCAAACCCATCCACCTCGTCACCCTGCGCGCGCGCGGTTCACCGAGAGGGGGCGGGCTTCGCCAGCGCCGCCTCGATCGCGGCCGTCAGCTGCGGGGCGGCGGGGTCGACCTTGCTGGGGAAGGCCTCGACCAACTGTCCGTCACGACCCACGAGGTATTTGTGGAAGTTCCACTTGGGCTCGCCCCCGGCCTTCCCGAGCAGCGCGTAGACCGGCGATTGCCCTTCCCCTTTCGTCTTCACCTTCTCGAACAGGGGAAACTTCACGTGAAAGCGCGTGGTGCAGAAGGTCGCGATCTCTGCCGCCGATCCGGGCTCCTGTCCGCCGAAGTCGTTGGAAGGAAAGCCGAGCACCACGAAGCCCTTGTCCTTGTACGTCTCGTAGATCTTCTCCAGACCATCGTACTGCGGGGTGTAGCCGCACGCGGAGGCCGTGTTGACCACCAAGGCCACCTCGCCCCGAAACTGGGCGAGATCCTCGGCGCGACCGTCGAGCCTTTTCACGGACAGATCATAAATCGAGGTTGGCATGGGTCGCTCTTTCTTGGAATGCGTTGTTTCGGGGCCTGCGAATGGGTGCCGGGGTGCGCCCGCCACGATGATCGTGACAAGGAGGAGCGATACCCGGAGCGCCCGGCGGCCAATGAGCACATCTCGGCATCGCCGCACCGTGTTGTGATGCCGAGCGGCCCGGCAGGTGTCAAATGAAAGCGCCCAAACCGACCAAACTTGCATGCCGCTATTTCCCAAAACCAGCGTGTTGGACGTTACGTTTTTGATCGCGCCTGGTATGATCGCAGGTGTCTAGCCTTCCCCCCCCGAGGAGACCCATGAGTCGGTTCCCCCTGATCTGCGTGGCCGTGTGTTCGTGCTTCGTCGCCACCGGATTCTACGGCTGCGATAGTCCCGAGGCGTTCCATATTTCGGGTGACGGCAGCCTGCTCATCGAGGGTTCGGGAGGGACTGGCCCGGGCGGCGAAGCTGGCGCGGGCACGGGCACCGGGGGGATGGGACCGGGGACCGGCGGGATCATCGCGACTGGCGGCTCCGCCACGGGGGGCATCACCGCGACCGGAGGGATCGGCATCGGCGGTCAGGCGATGGCGGGCGCCGGCGGCCACGGGTCCGGAGGCGCGGCCGGGGGGCATCCCACGGGCGGCTCCGGCGGCGCCGGCGGCGCCGGGGGACAGGGGTTGGGCGGCGCCGTCGGCGGCAGTAACGGCACGGCCGGCAACGGCGGGCGGGCGATGGGTGGGTCGAGCGGCGCCGGAGGGAAGATGGCAGGCACCGGCGGCGCGGGCGGCGGAGCCGGGAGGGCCGGCGCGGGCGGCATGACCGCGATGGGCGGCGCGAGCGGAATGGGCGGGGTGGTTGGTACGAGACCCTGCTCCGGCCTCTGCACTCCTGCCACGGTATTCGCCTTCATGACGGCGCCCGCGAGCTACGGCTCGCCGAATCTCGGGACCACCGCCGCTTGCTACGAGGTCTCCACGACGCAGACCATTCAAGGCGGAGGGTGCAGTAACTGCACGATCGACAATCCACCCCGCACGGTGAAGATCAACGGCGTCTCCCTCGGAAGCGGCACGTGGACCGCGCCCCTGCCGGCGAAGGTGCGGGGCGGATACTGCATCCAGGTGACCGCCGGACCGACCGTCTACGCGAGCTTCTTCACGTTCTGATCGCCTGCGGGTTCACCGGGCGGGCGCCCCGCTCCGGCCTTCCTACCACTTCGCGTTTCTGGCCAGCTCGAGCGCCCGCTCCTGATAGAACTCGCCCGCCTTCGGACCGCCGTTGCAGGTCCCGTCCGACTCGCCCGGCTTCTTGATCCACAGGAACGCGTCGCACAGCGGCTCCTTCGTGTCGGTGGTGGGCGGCGATCCCAGCGCGCGGCCCTCGGGGTTGCACCACGCGGCCTCGCTGTCACCGTCCACCTTGGGCCCACCGTTGCCGTTGCGGCTGGTGTCGAGGACGAAGTGCTTGCCGCCGAGCGCGGCGGACAGTTGCTTGCCGTACGCCATCAGCTCCGGGGTCGACTTGTAGTTCGACACGTTCAGCGAGAACCCATCGGCCTCGTCGATGCCCGCGGCTTTCAGGCGCGCCGCCATCTCTGGCACGGCGATCCAGCCCGAGTGTCCCGCGTCCAGGTAGACCCACGTGTTCGCCCACGACTCGAACGTATGGACCGCGAACTTGATGAGCTCGACGCGCTCCTTTTGATCGGCCGCGGAGAGGCACTTCGTCATCAGGGGAAGCCCATCCGGCTCCAGGACGACGGCCGCCTTGCGATCCCCAATTCCGCGCGCGAAGCCGGTGATCCATTCCTTGTACTCGGCGGCCTTGGAGGCGCCACCGGCGGAGTATTGTCCGCAGTCCCGCTTGGGAATGTTGTACGCGACGAAGAAGGGCAAGGTGCCGTTCTTCTCCAGCAGGGTCACGCGCTTCCTGACCCAGTTCTCCACGTAGGGCGTCCATTCGCCCACCCAGTCGGCGCCACCATACTGGGCGATCTTGTCCAACAGCGCTGACACTTCGGGATCGGTCTTCTTGGTGCGGAGCGCGCGCAGGTGAGCCTGGCCGTACGGATCCACCCACCACTTCGCCCCGACGAACGGGTTCTCGGTCGCCTTGTGGTGGGGCAACGTGGACTTCGCCATCGGCTCGGCCGCAGCTCCCGCCGTGCTCGCCGCCTCGGTGGCGGGCTTTTGCGCGGAGCCGCAGGACATCAGGGACAGAGAGACCGCCGCGGCGACGAAGCCGCCTACAAGACCGCGATGCATCAGAATCCTCCGTTGGCTGTCTGGGAAATGGCGTCGAGAGACGTGGGGACAGAACCCATAACACACAAGGCCCGCCTGGACGAAGCGCGGCCGCTTTCTCGATCGACGTCGCGCCGCCGTTATACTGGGGCCCGTTTACAGAAGTCCCGCGAGCTCCAAGGAGAAACAAACACCGTGAAGCACCGCCCATCCGTCACCGCCGCGCCTCCCCCATCGCCGACATGCTCGCGCCAGTTCGTCGCCCGTGTGGCGCCGGCCCTCATCTCACTGGCCCTGGTCGCCGCCGGCGGGGCCTGCGCCCAGGTCACTCAGACGCAGGGAGGTGGCTCGGGCGGTGGGCTCGGTACGGGCGCTCGCCCCGGGACGGGGACCGGCGGAAGCGGGTCGGGCGCGACGGGCGGAGGCAGTGACGCCAGCCTGCCCGATCAGGCTCCCTCCGAGAAGTTCGCCGGCGAGGTCAAGACCTGCACCGACGTCAGCTACACGTTCGCGCCGAAGATTCCGACGGTCTTCGTGGTCGTCGATCGCTCCGGCTCCGAGTTCCAGTCGGCGACCACGGGGACGTACTTCACCCTGCAGGCCTCCGTCCTGCAGGTCGTGCAGCAGTTGCAGGACCAGGTCCGCTTCGGCTTCGGCGACTTCGTCGGTGATCATGCTTCCGGCGCGTGCGCGCCCGTCTTCAACTCCGTCCCCATCGCCCTCAACAACTACGCCGCCATCCAGGCGCAGTACACGAAGGATGGTCCGCTGCAGCCTTTCGGCTCGAAGTCCGACACGCCTGCCGCGCAGGTGTTGCCCATGGTGAAGGCCGCGCTCGCGGCCGACAGCGGCGACGGCGGAAAGTACGTCTTGTTCGTGACCGACAGCGAGACGGACTTCTGCGATGACGGGAACGCCCTGTGCCCCGCGGACGCCGTGACCTACCGGATTCAGGACATGTACGCCGCCGGGATAGGCACCCTGGTGATCGGCCTGCCGACCGCCATGACGAACATCGCCACGTCCGTCCTGCAGAACTTCGCCAATGCTGGCGCGGGGCAGACGGTGGCGCTGCCCGCCGGCAGCGGCGTCACCACGCCGACGGACGTCGGTTATCAGTGCGCGGGGGTGCCGTCGTGGATGTCCCTCTTCACCGCCGCCGGCCGAACCCCGACCACGTCGATCGCCAGCTACGGCTCGCCGGCCGGCACGGCGAACGTGTTCATGCCGTCGTCCGCGTCGCAGCAGGCGCTGACCGAGCAGATCGCGGCCGCCGTCAACGGCGTGAAGAGCTGCATCTTCGACCTCGGCAACGTCAACGGCATGGCGATCAAGGTCGATCGGACCATGTTGAGCTCGGCGCACATCAAGATCATGGGGACGGATATCCCGCTCGACGACACGAACGGCTGGCGCATGAACACGGACACGCAGCTCCAGCTGAGCGGCAACGCCTGTGACCTGTGGCGCGCCCCCGCGACCACGACCATCGATTTTCAGTTCCCCTGCGAGATCTTCATCGTCGGCTGACGTTGCACGCGGCCTTCGCTACGGTCGCTTTTCGCCCGCGGGGACGCGGAACGGGAGGCGATTCGCCGCCGGTGGGAGCGGACAGGACGCGAACGCCGTGAAGGCGCAAGGGGGATTGAACGCCTTGTTGAAGTCCAGGATCACCCGGCCATCCGCCGGAAGCGGCGCGTACAGAAACCGTCCGGCGCCGTAGGTCTCGTCCCGGTTCGTGGCGTCGGCGAACAACACGAACAGCCGGCCGCCTCCCTCCTCCAGGAGCTGCAGCCGTCCGGAGACGGCTCCTACCTCGAACAGCGCGCTGCCGGGGGACAGGTATGTCTGCGGCCGGCCGTCGCTGTCCTCGAGCTCGACGGTCGCAGGCGGAACGCTCGGTTCGAAGCGCGCGACGACCCGCCAGCGCGGATCGATCTCGTAGGCGGGCACCCCGGCGAACGCCCTGCGGGTGGCGCTCTCGAGATCGCGGATCCGCAGGGCGACGTCGCCGCCGCGCTTGAGGATCCCGAGGCGGAGTGTCCCCGCCTCGATGGTGTCGGGCTGTGGCTCGGCGTCCGAACGCAGGACCAGCGAGTCGATGCGCGCACCGCGCGCGCGCGCTTCCACCCCAGGCGCCGCGTCGAAGCGGACCTGGTCGCCGGTGCGCGTGACGGTCCCCAGGTGAGGTGGCGCGTCGGGCACGTCGAGCCACACCTCCGAATCGGCCGCGGCGCCGATGCGGTAGCTGCCGCCGTCATCCAGCCAGGTCTTGGCGACCAGCGACAGCCACCCGGTGGGTGCCGTCAGTCTGGCGAGCCGGGCTTCGCGATGAGCGCGCACCTCCGCGATGACCGCGTCGGCGGAAAGAGCGGCAGGCGGGTCGCCATCCGGCCCTCCGCTGGCGCCCGCACGCGCGTCTCCGGGGGACGTCGTCACGTCCGCATGAAGTGGCATGAATAGCCGCCGGGATTCTTCACCAGATACTTCTGGTGGTAGTCCTCGGCGCTAGTGAACTCGCCGGCCTCCTCGATCTGCGTCACGACAGGGTGCTTCCAGCTGCCCGACTGATCCACGCGCGCCTTCACCTCCTCGGCGATCTTTCGCTGCTCCGGCGTGGTTGCGAAGATGGCCGAGCGGTATTGCGTGCCGCGATCATTGCCTTGTCGGTCAGGCGTCGTCGGATCGTGCATGCGGAAGAACCATCTCTCGAGGAGGTCCGCGTAGGAGAGCCGCTTCGGGTCGAACGTTATTCGCACGGACTCGGCGTGACCGGTCCTGCCGGTCTTGACGTCCTGGTAAGTCGGGGCGAGGGTCTTCCCGCCCGTGTAGCCGACCTCCGTCTCGATCACGCCCGGTATCTCTCGGAGGAGCTCCTCCATCCCCCAGAAGCACCCCCCGGCCAGCACGGCCGTCTCGAACGTGGTCTCGCAGCCGGGCGCTTGTCCTGGCGCCGGACGCGCGCAGGCGTTGTCGGAGTGGCCGGGCGTCGGAGTTGGGGCGGCAGGGGCAGGAGCGCCTGCTTTCGCTCTGGCCGGTCCGGACGCAGGGGCGGGCACGGGCGCGAATAAGGCCCGGTACGCGCCGTACCCCGCCGCCTCCAGCTTGTCCACCGGGATGAAGCGAATAGCCGCCGAGTTGATGCAGTAACGCAAGTTCGTGGGCGCCGGTCCGTCGTCGAACACGTGGCCGAGGTGGGACGAGCCCGCCTGCGATCTCACCTCGGTCCGCACCATGCCGAACTCACGATCGACCTTCTCCACCACCCGGCCCGACTCGACCGGTCGCGTGAAGCTCGGCCAGCCGGTCCCCGAATCGAATTTGTCCGTCGAGCTGAACAGCGGCTCGCCCGTCGCGACGTCGACGTACAGGCCCGGCGCATGATTGTCCCAAAACTCGTTTCGAAACGGCGGCTCTGTGCCGGCGTTTTGTGTGACCTCGTACTGCATCGGCGTCAACGCGCCACGCAGCTCAGCATCGGATGGTTTCTTGTACGTTTTCGTGGACATGACTGGCCTTTCCAGGTGGGCACGACGGGATTCCGCCGCCCGGCTGCTGTGAATCGCTGTATAGCCCAAGACCAGCGCCAGACCACCCGCGAAAAGCAGGGGCGCGGGGACACCGACGCCGAGCGGACTGAGACGTTGAGACGCCGGTCTGCCCGAAACGATTCGCGATCCCATCGACTTCAGTTTCCGCCACATGTCTGACCTACGGGGCACCAGGTGATTCGGTTACGGCGCACGCGAGCTCGATGTCGCATACGATAGGCTGACATGCGCAACCCCGCGAATCGAATGAGTGACGGCATCTCGTCCTCGCGCTGCGGCCGCTGCCGCATGGTGCGGCACGATTGCCTGTGCGCGCTGGTCCCGCGCATCGAAACCCGCACCCGCGTCGTGCTGGTCCTGCACCAGCTCGAGGATCGCAAGACCAGCAACACCGGACGCCTGGCCCACCGGTGTCTGCCGAACAGCGAGATCGTGATACGGGGCGATCCCGCCCGTGCGGGCCGGGCCCACGCCGCGCGGGTGGCCGCACGGCTGGGGGTGCCGCCCCTGCCCGCCACCGCGACTGACGCCGGCTCGGGCGACCGGGAGCTGGCGAACGCCGCGCCCCGGGACTGGACCGAGCACGGCGATCCCGTGCTGCTTTTTCCGCATCCGGACGCGCGCCCCATCGAATCGTGGCGGGACCACCCACGACCGTTGACGCTGATCGTCCCCGACGGCACCTGGCGGCAGGGCCAGCGCGTCCGTCACCGGACACCGGGGCTCGCGGCGATTCCTTGCGCCTCCATCGCGCGCCTCGCGCCTTCGAGCTACCGCCTGCGCAGGACCTACGATCCTCATCGGCTCGCCACGCTCGAGGCCATCGCCGAGGCCCTCGGCATTCTCGAGGGAGATGCCCCGCGCCAGGCCCTGCTCGCGATCTTCGACATCATGGTCGAGCGATCCCTGCGGGCGCGGGCGGGGGGCGCGAGCCCGACCTGAGCGGGCGGCGCCGCTCGTCAGGCGACGTGAATCTCGGGATCGAGGACACGCGATAGCACGGCGTCGCGCTCCGTGGGCGATGCCGCCTCGAGCCGTGAGACGAATTTCTGGAGCGCCTCGTTGGTCGCCCCGAACTCCACCCCGAAACCCTCGCGTCCATCATCGCGAACGACGCGCCCGGTGGCGTTGCAGATATCGCGCGGCAACACGACGAAATCCATCGTGATCCGTCCCTGACGACCGATGCCCGCATTCACGGTAACGAAACAACCGCCTTGCGAAATGTCTCGGATGCGCCCGCGAAGTGGATCCGCGCTTCCCGCCAGCGTCAGGGTGAGGGGCAGATCCAGGGGGAGGCGGTTGTACTGCCGGCGCTCGGCGGTGGGCATGAGTCCGGGCACTCTACTTCACAAGGCGCCCCTTGCTCAAATACAAGGCCCGGACCACCGACCCACGCCAACCTGCCCCCGCCCTGCGGGCCCCGAGAAGCACGAACGACGGGCGTGGTAAGAACAGGCTGGTGGCGCGAACCGGCACCGGGGCCCCACCACCCGACGTGTTTTCGGCCCAGCTGGCTACGCTGGCGTCCGTCGCTCCCGTGGGTGGCGACTGGCTGCACGAGATCAAGCTCGACGGTTACCGGATCGGCTGCCGGATCGAGCGCGGCACGGTTCGGCTGCTCGGGCGGCGCGGGTCGGAGTGGACCAGCAAGTTCCCAGAAATTCGAGCGGCAGCGGCACGGCTGCGCGCGGACACGGCCCTGCTCGACGGCGAGGTGACCGTGGTCGACTCGAAGGGCCAGACACACTTCCAATCCCTCCAGGAGCTGCTCGCGGGCGGGCCAAGGGGTGGCCTCGTCTACTTCGTCTTCGACCTGCTGCACCTCGACGGCAGGGACTTGACCCCACTTCCCATCGAGGAACGCAAGCGCTTGCTCGATGAGCTCTTGAAGACGGCCCCTCCCGACGCGCCCCTGCGCGGCGTCGGGCACATCGTCGGAGACGGGGCGGCGGTGCTCGAAGGCGCGCGCAAGCTGGGCCTGGAAGGAATCGTCTCGAAGCGACTCGGACAGCCCTACCGGCCGGGGCGGGGCGTGACCTGGTTGAAGATCAAGTGCGTCCACCGCCAGGAGCTCGTGATCGGAGGCTTCACGCTGCCGAAGGGGACGCGGGCGGGGATCGGTGCGCTCCTCTGCGGCCACTTCGACCCCACCGGGAAGCTCCTGTTCGCAGGCAAGGTCGGGACCGGGTTCAGCGACCGGGTCGCGCTGGATCTGCGACAGCGGCTCGCCGGCCTCGCGCAAGCGACCTGCCCCTTCACCCCGCTCCCCGAGCCAGCTTCGCGGCGTGGTGCGGGCTGGGTGAAGCCGCTGCTCGTGGCGGAGGTTAGTTTCGCGAACTGGACGGTCGACGGCCGCCTCCGGCATGCCAGCTTCCTGGGGCTCCGCCCCGACAAGGACCCGGCCGACGTGCACCGCGAGTAGCTATGGCCAAGAGCGGAACGGACCGCCGGGAAGCTGTGGTCGCCGGCGTCCAAAATTTTGCGCGTGCCACCCTGACGGGGCCAGGGCAAACTTCGCGCATGCGAAACTTTCTGCTGCACTGGTTCATCACCGCCGTGGCCTTGGGCGTGGCGGCCCGGATCGTTCCCGGAATTCACGTCGAGTCTTTGTTCGTGTTGCTGATCTCGGGGCTGGTGCTGGGCGCGATCAACGCGTTCGTGCGGCCGGTCTTGCTGGTGCTGACGCTGCCGATCACCGTGCTGACGCTAGGCTTGTTCTACCTGGTGGTGAACGGGTTGGCCTTCGCGCTGGCCGCGGCGCTCGTTCCCGGATTCACCGCAGCATCGCTCGGCTCCTCGATCGGCGGCGCGCTGGTGGTCGGGCTGGTGTCCTGGGGCCTCGGTTGGTTACTACAGCCCGCGCAGCGGGAGCTCGAACGATGAGAAAACGGTGCCCGTCGCTTCAGATTCCGAGATGCAGGACCACGCTGCCGAACACCCCGAGCTGCCAGCCCTCCGAGTGACTGCTGACCGAGCTCCCGTTGGCGACGCCGCCTCCCCCGATGAAGTAGTGATACCCACCCTCGATCTGAGCGGCGAGCCCCACCACCGGGCCGACGAACTGTTCGATCCCGAAGCGCCCCATCACGAGCAACCCCTTCGCCGAGATCTGATCCGCCGAGAGGGGAGCGTGCGCTGGCCCCGGCGTGCCGAATCCGAAGCCAGCGGCGAGGCCGGGACGGAGCACCACCCTCGCCTTGCGGGGACGTCCATGGATATCGGTCCCACCACCCACGACGGGAATCTCCAAGGTAGGCCCCAACATCGGGATGTACGAGATCGTTCCCTTACGCCCGCTGGAGTCGAAGACCTGCAGGAACCGAAGCGACAGGTCCATCACGAACAGGCGAACCCCCACCTCCGCGCCGATGCCTGGGCCCCGCGTCTGCTCGAAGAAATCGGGTGCACCGCTGGCGCTACCGCCGCCGATGGTTCCGCCAGCCAGGATCGCGCCATGGAAGTCCACGATTCGACCGTCGGCGCGCGCCACCCCTGATAGCGCTAGCAACGCGCCGACGGCGACGGCGAGCCTTGCCGTGACGCGAAGTCGAGCCTGGGTTCGTTTGGTCATGGCCGTCTGTCGCTCGAAGTAGGTTTTCAAGTGGGGTTGCCCAACAACGCCTCGACGCGTGACCTGTCGAAGCCGAGGAGCAGGCGACCACGAACATCCAGGATGGGAACGCGATCGGTGGGGATGCCCAGCTTCGCCGCCTTCTCTCCGAGCTCTCGGGCCGCGACCGGGTCGGCCTCGATGTCCTTGTCTGCGAACGGTATCTTGCGCTCCGAAAAGTATTGGCGCGCGGCGCGACAGGCGCCGCACCACGAGGTTCCATAGATCGTGACCACTGGCTTGCCTGGCGCCGACGGAAACCGGCCGGCGTCGGCCGCCGGGCCGGGACCGTGGCCCGCGCGAGGAGACGATTCACCCGGGGGAAGCTGCGCCAGCGCCGAGGTCTCGAATGCCTCCCGGGCAAGCGCGCGGGCCTCCGACTTCTGCCCCTTCAACAATTCGTTGACATCCACAGTATAAACATCCACCGCATCTGGATTTTTCGTTTGCGCCGGGTCTACCACCCTGACCATCTTGCGCGCCGTCTCGGGGATGATCTCCGGCTTGTCGGTGGTCGCGAAGGTCCCGTTCGGCTCGACGTAAGTGAACAAGTAGCGCCCGTCCTTCAACACCTGGAGACTGCCCATCGTGGACGCGGCCGGAGGAGCCGCGGGCGCGGCCCGATGGCAGGATGACAACGTCGCGAGCACCACCAAGGGTCCGACGGACGATGCGACGAGGGTTTGCAAGCCGGGCACGAGTCCCGATGGTACGCGGGGGCGCGAGAGCATGAAATCGAGTTTACCAGGCCTCCCGAGCCTCGCGACGGGCAGCGCTATTCCCTTCCGGCTTTCACGCCCGCGCTCGCTGCCTTCTTCTTCCGGTGGGACTCGTTCATGGGTGCGGATTTCGGCATCGTCAACTTCAGAACCGCTTGATCGAGCGCCTGCCCGATCGCGGTCTTGATCGCTTCCTTGAACATCGCGGTCGCCTCGCTCTCCTCGCGGCCCGCGGGAACGCCCGTCTCGGCCCCGGCGTCGCCCTCACCGCTGAACGCCAGCTTCTCGCCGGGAATGACCGTCCCGAGGACCGCCAATCCCACGGACACCGAGAGCTGGTTGTTCCGAGAGCCGGGCGCCGGCGGCTTGACCTCTTGTTTCAGCTTCACGAACCTGACGATCAGATCGAACCCATTCAGCTTCTTGCTCTTGAGGGCGGCCACCACCGCCTGCCGATCGGTTCCCACACCGAGATCGGACTGCCACCCCGCGCGCGTCGCCAGGTCGGCCTTCAGCGCCTCGGCGGCGTAGTCCCTGAGCTCGGGATTGACCGGAATGTTCGCCTCGACCTTGTGCAATTCGAAATAGTACTTGGCAGCAGCCGCCTTCGCTGGATGCGCCGCTCCCCCGAGCAGGGCGGCGACAGCCACGGCCACGCACGTCGAGTCCATGCGGGAGACCTGGCGCGAGAAACGATGGCTTCTCATAGGCTGGGGCATGGGCTTGATTGTATACTGCCGCGCGTGTCGGTCAGAACCAGTTCGCTCGTGGCGATCGGAATGCTGGCGCTGGGGGGGATCGGGGGCGTGGCCATCTTCGGCGGCACCATCGCGGCGCTGATCAGCCCGCCCGAAGCAGCGGCGCCCGGGGCCCCTGCGGCGAATCAACCGGCGGCGGGCTCGCCGGCATCGTCCGCGATCGGGGCCGGCGGCGCGGCGGCCCCGGCCTCCTCGCAAGGCAGCACCCCCGTCGGCGCCCAAAGCGGCGCGAAGGATGGCAGTTCTTGACCGGACCGCGCCCCCTAGCCTACCGTCACGTCGAGGCCCCATGATCAAGCTGACGATCACCGAAAAAGGTGGCGAGACCAACGCCCTCTCGTTCGACCAAAATGAAGTCGTCATTGGTCGGGTTCAGGGCAACGACATCGTGCTGGCGAAGGGAAACATCTCCAAGCGGCACACGAAGATCGATTCGTCCGGCGGTCGCCTGACTGTCTCCGACCTGCACAGCACCAACGGGACGTACGTCAATGGCCGCAAGATCGCCGAGCCGACGCCCGTGAAGGGCGGCGACAAGATCTTCGTGGGCGACTTCCTGATCGTCGTCGATCCGGGCGCCCCGGGGGAGTCGAGCGCGGCTCGTCGAATGCCGGGGCCACCGCCGCCACCCCCGCCTCCTCCACCGCGCGCCAGCCGTCGCGTCGGCTCCAACAAAGCGTTGACGGACGACGAGCTCGGTCTGGGAGAAGATGGCGGCGGCTCGGGTGAGCGTCCCCCGTCCACCGCGAGTGGCGCACGCCCGCTCGGCCCTCCCCCACCACCGCCCCCGCCCAGGCCCACGATGGCGATGCCATCCCTCGCGGACGACGGCGTCGACATGGGGCTCGACGAGCCACCTCCCTCCCTCGCCGACGTCGGCGCGATCGGCACCGACGACTCGCTCGGCGCGCTCGCCGGTGGGGACGACGGCCCCGACGACGCCGGCATCGGGACCGACGGAGGCTTGGATGACGTGTTCGGCTCCCGCGCCGTGGAGGACGAAGACGCCCGTGACGCCGACGCCGCGCCCACGACCGAGTTGCCCGCCAAACCATCTTCGGGTCGCTCGCGGTCGCCGCTGCGTGGGGCCGAGCCAGGAGACGACGGGGACGCAACGTTGACGCCGCCCCCGGCGGCGGGGTTGCCCGCCGCTCGCCAGGCCAAGCGGCAGGAAAGGGACGACAGGGATCAGGCCGCCGCGCCAACGGTAACGCTGGAGTCGTTGCTTGCCGACCCGACGGTGACCGCCATCGTGATCGCACCTGGTGTTCCGGTCGAGGTGGAGCGCGGTGGGAAGATGGAGGCGGTGGGGGAGATCGGCGAGCGCTATGCCGTCGCCGAAGCCGTGTGGCAGCTCGCGAGCACGGCGACGCCGCCGCCCCCCGGTGACAACCCGATCGTAGACGTCCGGCTCGGCGACGGCACGCAAATCACCGCGCTATTTCCCCCGGTGACGAGCGCTCCCGTGTGCGCGGCGCTTCGCAAGGCGGCCCTGCCGGAGATCTCGCTCGGAGATCTCTCCGGCGGCGGTGACGTGGAGAAGATCCTCAGCTCCGCCATCGCGAGCCGGCGCAACCTGCTGCTCGCTGGTGACGCCCAGGCCGTCACCGCCCTGGCGGGTGCGCTGGCTCTTGCGGTGCCTTCGGAGCGCAAGGTGGTGAGCATCGGGGCGAGCGTCAAGGCCCGCCCCGGCTGGACCGAGCTCGCTCAGGTAAACGACGTCGGGACGTTGATTCGCGCTGCGCTCGCCTTTCGTCCCCAGCACTTGGTGGTCCTCGACGGAACCGGCGCCGCGCTTCCGGAGCTGCTGCTGGCGGTGGCGCGCGGCCAGGACGGCGTCATCGCCTCGGTGGCGGCGCGCTCGGCGGCCGAAGCGCTCGGTCGTCTGCGGGCGTTCACCGTCGGCGCGGTCGGCGCCGCGGCCTTTCCCATGCTCGTCCTGACGGCGATCGACCTCGTCGTCTACGCGGCGTCGACCCCACAAGGCGTGCGCGTCCTCGAGATCGCCGAGCCAGCGCTGGAGGGGGCCGAGCTGATCCCCACCTTCGTCGCCAGGCGTCCCGAGAAGAATCGCGCGACGCAAACCCTGGACGTCGCAGGCGTGTCGATACGGCTCGCCGCGGCCATCGCGGTCGCGGGAGACGGTCTGCCTTCGCACCTGCTCCGGCAGTCGTAGCCGAACGCTTGTTCTTCGATCGATTTCGAGAAGCGCTGTCCCGCCTCCCTGACGGTCTGGTGAGGCCCGCCCCTCCGGCTTCGGCGGCGGCACTCGTCGCCGCCGAGGCGGCGCTCGGACGCTCCTTGCCCCCGGCCCTCCGTTCCTTCCTCGAGTCGTTCGACGGCGTCGATCTTTTTCATGAGGCGGTGCTGGTCGCCGGGGTCGGACCGCAAGCCCCGCTCGCGCTCGCGGCCTTGAACCGGGGCGACGCGCGCGGTGCGCTGGTGTTCGCGGAGGCGGCCGGTGGCGACCGGTTCGCGTTGCGCGATGACGGCAAGGTCCTGCGGCTTCGCGGCGAAGGCGAAGGCGACAAGAGCGCAGGGGACGAACCCGGCGGCGACGAACCCGAGCGATGGCTGGCTGGCAGCGATTTCTCGAAGTGGCTCGAAGCCCTGGTGGCTCACGAGCGCGTGCTCTACGGACCCGACGGTGAGTTCTCGCCGGATGTCTTCGAGCCTGACGGCGCCGAGATCTTGCCGCTCGTGGCCCTGCGCCAGACCGAGCGCGCGTTGCGGATCGATCCCGACGCCGCGGATCTCCACCACGAGCGCGCCATCGCGCTCCGGCGACTCGGTCGCGATGACGATGCGCGGGCAGCCTTCGAGCGAGCCGCCCGGCTCGACGCCGAGAATCCATGGACGTGGTTCGATCTGGGTCGCGCCGCGCTCGCGGCCGGCATCGCGGGCGCGCGCGAGGCGCTGGTGGCCTTCGAGAACGCCGGCCGTCTCGATCGTGGCCAGGCGGGGGCGCGATTCTGGGTGTGGGCGGCCCGCGCGGCGCAGCTCCTCGGCGCGCCCGAGCGCATGGTCGCGTGTCGGGAGGAGGCGCTCCGGCGGGTCCCCGGGCTGGGCGCCGCGCTCCGCCGCGCCTGCGAGGCGGCCGCGGAGAGCGACGACTCGGACGAGCTCGTCGAGGCGGAGGCCCTGCGCGCGGCGCTGGAGGACCCGGTCCCGGCCGGGCGCGCGCGCCTCACCGTCCTGCCGGATCGGGAGAGCGGGCGCCATCCTCATCGCGAGGAGCCCACAACGAAGAACGCAGCCCCGCAGCCGCGCGCGAGGAAGCCCAGCGCCAAACCGCGCCGCTGATTCGCGGCAGCCGTCAGAACAGCCAGCCGACGCCGGCTTTGAGGCCCGCGTACCCGATCTCGGCCCGCAGGGTGACGCCTCCGTTCAACTTGTACATCGCACCTCCTGCGACGTCCCAATAGAAGCCGCCGTACGATGGCGTGGGGTACCCGGACGGAAAGCCGGTCAACCAAACGAACTGATAGCCGAGCTCGACCTTCGGGTAGAGGGCGAAATTGCCGTTCAACCAAACGTTCCACGCCATTCCGACAGCGGGGAGAAACTCGTTGACCGCGTAGTTGTTCGTCCCGAGGAAATCGAATGACCAGCGCAGATAGTCAGCGCCGAACTCGAGTGAGAAGTTGTCACGAACGTTGGTGTTCTTCAGCAAGGGCTGGATAGCGAGCGGAATCATGAATCGGGCGCCAACCCCGATTCCCGCCGCTCCGTAGCTATAAGGAAGAATGCCCCACACACTCGGCCCCTTCAGCGCCGGCGCGCCGCCGAAGAGCGACGGTGGAGGCGGCGGGTAAGCGTAGCCAGGGCTCGGCGATGCCATCGTGGCCGTCTGCGGCGGGGGCGAGACGGGCGGAGGCGGCGCCACCGGCTCGGGCGTCGTGGCTTGCGCCACCAACGGGGCCGGCGTCGCGGCGACCTGGTTGGCCGCAGCGGGGGCCGCCGGCACGAATGCAGAGATCAAACTTAGGGCAATAGGGAAGCAAGCCATTGTCTCTCCTCGGTGAAAATCGGCCAACGAAGACCTAGTCCACAGCCGACCGCAACCTACCAGTTTTCGCGATCGACAGACAAACGTTCCTGCACCTGGCGGCATTTTCCCAATGGCCATTTTCCCACAATCCGCTTGCGACCAGCTCACGAAACGATGCTGCGCCCGGACGCCGCCTCGAAGAGGGCCGCGTCGGCCTCCGACCACTTCGAAATCGCCGGCGCCATCGCAGGTGAGGACACCTCATGGCCAGCCGCGGCGAGCACGGTCGTGGGGGCGATGTTTCCCTGCCGCCCGCGCAGCAGACCTCTCACGAGGGCGGAGGCGACCAGCTCGCCCCCCGCGGTGAAGCGCTGCTCGAAGTAGAACCATTTGTCGTCCCAGCAGACGAGGCGCGTGCGCAGCTCGAACCTGCGAAACGGCGACAACGAGCGCCGGAATCGGATCGTTTCGCTCCCCACGAGGGGCATCCAGCGCTGGCGCAGCATGTGTCGCCACACCCGCGCACGGTCGATGAAGTCCAGCCGCCCCAGATCCATCACGGTGAGGTAGCGACCGTTGTTCATGTGCAGGTTGATGTCCAGGTCGCCGGGCATGACCCGGAACGTGACCACCGATTCCGCGAGCGGATCGAGCCCGCCCCGGTGGCGGGCGGTGAGCAAGACGCGACAGAGACGTACGAGGGAGATCATGGTGCCGACCGGGCGAAGACTATCCCACCGGAAAAGCGAGCGTGCCGCGCGATCCGATCGCCGGGGCCGGGCGCTCAGCGGCGCGGCGGCAACAGCAGCTCGCCGAACGCGACCACCGGGCCCGCGTCGTCCGTACCCCGCAGCACCGCGGCCACCGCCCGGCAACCCGCGGGTACCACCACCGAGGCTCCGTCCAGCGCCTCGCCGTCACCGGACGCGTCTGCGCCCACCACCGCGAGCTCCGTTCGATGACCGCTCGCGTCCTCGCCGAACAGGCGTAGCCGTCCCCCGTGAATTCGTCCCGCCGGCGCCAGGACCGCGACGCGAACGCGCTCGCCGTCCTGGGTCAAGGCGATCTCGCCGCGGAACAGGTGGTCGATGAATCCCGCCGCGTACCCGGCGATCTCCGGCAGCAGGGCCTGCGCGGTGTCGGCGTAGACGTGGCTGTCCAGGAAGAAGCGGACGCGTCCGGGCACCCGCTCGTAGCCGAGCACGCGCCGCGTTCCGCCCCCCGCCCCGTCCGCCGCGGTGACGTACCGGCGCGCGCCGAGCTGCTTGAGCTCGAGGCGGGGCACCGTCGGCAGCTGGTAGACGAGGGAGGCGCGGGCGGCGCGCATGACATCGGCGGCGCTGGTGTCGTGATCGATGACCCCGTCCTCGGGCACGGTGCCGTCGGAGAAGAAGCGGCGCTGTGTCCGATCGGCGAGTCCCTGGCCGTCGGGCGCCGTGAAGAACGCCCGGACGTTCGGCCGATGTACGACCTCGCGCGGCCCTGGCACGCCGGCGATTCCGTAGCCCTCGGCCACGGCGTGCTCGAACGGTGAGCGGCGGTCGAAGGGGCTGCCCGAAAGCCCGCGCAGATAGGAGGCGCGGAAGTCGTTGCGCACCTGCGCTGGATTGCCCGCATCCTCGAGGATCGTGAGCGACCCGCCGAGGGCCAGCAAGGCGCGCGCGAGCGCCGAGCTGCGCTGGGCGGGATCGGGCTCGGCAATGGCGCGCTCCATCTGCGGGTAGAACGCCGCCAGCCCCACGTCGTTCTCCGGCGCCTCCAGCCACACAAGCGAGGGCTCGCCCTCGAACGATGCGGCGTCCCCGGTCGCGATGTCCCGGAGGTCGCCCCGATCCACGAACTGCCGGAGGCCGTGCAGGAAGCCGTCGGCCGCGGCATCGTCGCGCAGGCCCGACCCGGTGCTCGGATCGAAGAACAGGTTCTTGATGCGGTCTGGGGGCGTCTTCGCCAGCACGGTACCGGCCACCGTCCAGGCCAGCGCGGAGGCCACGCCGTCGGCGCTCGGGCGGTATCCGCCCGCCGGATCCAGCGCCGCGAGCCGCGCCAGCAGCGCGCGACGTTCGCCGGGCGCCAACAGCTCGGGATGCAGCGGAACGGCTTCGAACAATCCGAGCGGCCGCGCCAATCGCCGCCCGAGCACCCGGTGCAACCGCGACGCGATCGCCGCCTGCTGCGTGAGGCCCGCGTGTGTGGTCGCGGCGTCATAGGCGCGGGCCGGCCCGCCGAGCCCGGTCGCCGCGGCCAACGCCAGGCAGCGGGCCGCGCGACGAAGCCAGCCCGGTCCCCGTACCTTGGCAGCGTGACGGGGGCTCATGGTGTCTTTCCGCTCGGGGCAGCAGGCGCGGCCGCGGGAACCGCCGCCGGACCGTCCGACTCGGGCGCGCTGGGCAACGGCGCCGCCGCCGGCAGGTCCGCGAGGCGCGACTCCACCAGCTTGCCCAGCGTCAGGAGCTGGGCCGGATCCGTGCATTGGCCGCTGCCGCAGGTGAGCGAGACGACGATCCCGCGATCGCGCACGAGGAACACCAGGCCGGCGATCTCGCCGGCGCGGGCGCGAAACGACGCGTCTCCGAGCTCGTCGGTGATGTCGGCCTTGGGTAGCTCGCGCGCCAACTTTTGGTATTGCGCATCTGCGCCAGCGGCGCCGAGCCGCCACACGCGCAAGCCCACGTCGAAGCTCTCCGGCCGCTTCTGGGCCTTGAAGTGCCGGCTGTCATAGAACTCCGTGGTCGGCAGGTCGGCGAGCTTGCCCTTGTCGAAGCCCCCGACGTAGCCCGTGACGCCGCGGATCTCGTCGTCGCTCAGGAGCCCGTCCACGTCGAGCAGCGCCACCAGACGCGCGGACGGCGCCTCGCCTGGCGCGCCACCGCCGAGCTCGCCCTCGAGGTCGAGGCTCGCTTGCTGGGCCTCCCAGGCCGCCGCCTCCTGGACCTTGCTGCCGCCGCCCATGAACACCAGATGTTGCGCGTGGGCGTAGGTGGGCTGCCAGCGCTCGAGGCGCACCACGTTGCCGCGCTGACTGAAGTCCCGCCGCGCCTCGCGCCCGGGGAATCGACGGTCGCTGCGCCAGGCGACGAACCCGCGCTGATAGACGATGAGGGTGAACCGGCGAACGCGCGCGGACATACCGACGGGCAACCGATCGAGCGCCCCGATGGCGTAGCGGCCGTCGGCGCCGGTCTGTGTGACCACCTCCTGCGAGCTCGCCGGTCCCGGAACGCCGATGCCGCGCTCGAAGGCCCACGACGCCGCGACCAGCGCTCCCGCCACCGGCCGCTCGGTGTCCGCGTCGATGACCTTCCCGTCGTAGGGACCTAGGAGCTCCGCGGGTCGAACCGAATCCGGCCGCGCGGGGAACGACGGTCGCTCCACCATCGGGCCGCAGGCGGCGACGGTGAAGGCCAGCCCCCAGAGGAGGCGCGGCGCCACGGCCGCCGCCAGCCGCGGGCGCGCGTCGAGGGGCCGGTTGACCGTCGGTGTCGAACTTGTTAATCGTCGAATCAAGGTGGCGACGGATGCGGGTCGAGCGAAAACTGCCGGTTCGGGTGTCGTCGAGCGTTCGCCTGTTATCAGAGCTTCATCCTGCATGCAATCGTCCCCGAGGGCCCTCGAACGATGTGGCGTTGTAAACCGTGTGGAAAAGAAAACCCGGACGCCGCACGGACGTGCCGTCGTTGTGGGACCCGGCTGAAGGCCGATCGGTTGTCCGAGGCCGCTCATGTCGTCGGCGCCACGCCGACGCCTCCCTCCCGAAAGCGAGGGGGCGTCGTGGCCGGGCCAGTGGAGACCAGGGGCCGCCTGGTGGCGGTGTTGCCAAACGGGCAAGACGATGCCGTGTACTGGCTGGAGAGCCAACAGGTCGACCTCGGGCGCTTGCAGGGCGACATCCGGTTCGCCGATCCCCAACTTGCCCCGCGCCACGCCCGGTTGAATCTGACCCTCGGGGGCGCGATGATCACGCCACTCGATGGCAGAAACGGGGTGTACCTGCGCATTCGCTCCATCGTGGAGCTGGCCGATGGCGATCACGTCCTGCTGGGGCGACAGGTCTTGAAGTTCGAGGTGGTCCCCGAGCACGAGCGACGGCCGCGCCCGGCCGTCGAAGACGGCGTGGTGCTGTTCGGGACCCCCGCGGCGGCGGCCTGGGGACGGATGCGCCAGATGACCGCTAGCGGCGTCGGGCGGGATCTGATCCACCTTGCGCGGCCGGAGGTCACGCTGGGACGCGAGCAAGCCGACATCGTCTTCGCGGACGACGAATTCCTGTCGAGGCGACATGCCCGCGTTTCGTTGCAAGCAGGGCGGCCGATCCTGGCCGACCTGGACAGCTCGAACGGAACGTATGTTCGCTTACGGTCGCCGCAGGTATTGGTCCCGGGCGACATGATTAGACTTGGCGACCAACTCTTGCGATTCGAGCTGGGTTGAGGCGACACTAGAGCGTTCCCCCCGATCCTGGCCCCCACCTAAGTCGATGAGCGAACCAGATATTCAGATCGAGGTCTTCGGCAAGACCGATGTGGGTTTGATTCGGGAGCACAACGAGGACAATCTGCTCATCGCGGATCTGGGAGGCGGCTTCAAGGAGTCCAGCCTGGACCGGCCCGAGAAGCTGACGCTGGGGCCTCGCGGGGCGCTGTTCCTCGTCTGCGACGGGATGGGCGGCGCGGCCGCCGGTGAGGTCGCCTCGCAGATGGCCGTCGACGCCGTGTTCGATTCGCTGTGCGCCGCCGAACCGCAAGCCCACGAGCCGTTCGCGCGGAGCCTCCGCCACGCGATCGAGGTGGCGAACGATCGAATCTTCCAGCAGTCACGCGACAACCAGAGCGAGCGCGGCATGGGCACCACGTGTACCGCGGCCGCGCTCGTCGACGAGCACCTGATCGTGGCCCAGATCGGCGACTCCCGCTGTTATGTGTTCCGCAACGGAACCCTCGGCCAGGTCACGAAGGACCAGTCGCTCGCCTGGCAGCTCATCGAAGCCGGGGCCATGACCGCGGAGGACGCCAAGGCGTTCGAGCACGCGAACATCATCCTGCAGGCGCTCGGGGTGCAGGATCGCATCGACGTGGTCATGTCGCAGGTCAACCTCAAGAAGGGTGACGTGGTGGTGTTGTGCTCGGACGGCCTGCATGGCCCGGTGACGGATCAGGAGATCCGCGACATCCTCGCCGCCGAGACCGATCTGAAGAAGGCCGGCGAAGGACTGCTGCAAAAGGCCCTGGAACGAGACGGCCCCGACAACATCACCGTGATCCTCGCGCGTTTCGACGGGACAGGTCTGCAGGAGCCAACCCCGGGCGACCCGGTGGGATTCGTCGGCTACGACCCGGGGCAGGACCCCGCCTCGGGTGCGAGCGCCAGTGAGCCGAAGTCGACCATCGGTTCGACGACGGCCGTCCCTGAACATGCGCCGCGCATCGCCAGCCGAGCCAGCGCGGCCCGGGTGAGGCGATGGTCGCGCGAGCTGGCGACGGCGAGCCAGGCCCGCGGCGGGCCCCACGCCGACGCCCGCGACGATGGCCCCGTCCGCGACGGTCGTTCGGTGATCGCGTTGTTTTTCCTGGTGCTGGTCGCGGTGGCGGTGGGGAGCGTTTCGGTGCTGAAATGCGAGCGAGACGCGGCTCCACGAAGCGAAGGGGCTGGCCGTACACCATGAGGTGCATCCGATGAAATGCTCGAACTGCGGCGCCGTTATCGAGGATGGCGCGCACTTCTGCGGCGCCTGCGGAACCCGCATCGACGTCGCTCCGGCGGAACCAGCGCCGGCGCCGCCGTTCGTGTCCCTCGACGCCCCGACCATCGTCCCAGGCTCGGTCCTCGCTCCGAAGGCGCCGCCCGCGGCAGTCGCGAAGACGGCCTCCCCGGCGATCACGACGGCAAAGCCAAAGTCCCCGGCGGTGAGCAACCCTGCCTTCGAGGCGACGATGTTGGCTCCTGGTGGCCTGACCGGGGCGTCGCCAGCGCCCGCCGCGGCGGCGCCTACGGCGGCAGCCCAGTCCGCGCCCGCCCCGGTGGCGCCCCGGACCGAGCGGCGTTCGGAGAACACCGGCTCCCGCGACAACATGGTGGGACGCACGCTGAACAAGCGCTACGTCGTCGGCGACAAGGTCGGCGAAGGCGGCTTCGGTGCGGTCTTTCGGGGCAAGCAGCTCGCCACCGGCCGCGACGTGGCGCTGAAGATCCTCCACCCCTACAACCTGGGGGATCCAACCATCGTGGCACGCTTCCGCCGTGAAGCCGAGGCCTGCTCGCGGCTGCGCAATCCGCACACCGTCATCACGTTCGACTTCGACGAGACCGAGGATGGGGTGCTCTACCTGGCGATGGAGCTCCTGCACGGTGGCAGCCTGCATCACCTCGAGCGCACCGTCGGGCACCTCGAGCCCGATCGCGTGCTGCGCATCATCGATCAGGTGGCCGAAGCGCTGGGAGAGGCGCACCAGAACGGCATCGTCCACCGCGACATGAAGCCCGAGAACGTCTTCATCGAGCAGCGGGGCGAGGAAGACTACGTCAAGGTCCTCGACTTCGGCATCGCCAAGATGATGGCGGATGAGCGCGGTCAGGCGGCCCTCACCGCCGTGGGTCAGACCCTCGGCACGCTCGAGTTCATGTCGCCGGAGCAGCTGCGCGGGCAGCCGCTCGACGGACGCTCGGACATCTACGCGCTCGGCATCATGGCCTACGAGATGCTGACCGGCGAGCTGCCCTTCAAGGACGCGAAGACGCCCGTTCAGATCATCAACTTCCACATGCAGAAGCCGGCGCCCCCGCCCTCGCGCCTCAAGCCGAGCCTGCAGATCCCCGCCTACGTCGACGAGATCATCCTGAAGATGGTCGCGAAGGCGCGCGAGGATCGCCACGCCGACACCAAGGCGCTCCGCGAGCACATCGCCCGGGCCCTGAAGGGCGCCGACAAACGCGCCGACCGCTTCGAGGCCTACCGGCTCGTCGGCGTCGTCGGCGCGGCCGTGCTCATCATCAGCGCCCTCGTCTACTTCTTGAGCAGATAGGCGCGGCGGGGTCAGCGCCTGGCGGCGCCCGCCTCCACGTCAGTTCACGCCGTGAAAGAAGCGGCCGAAGCGGATGGACTTGAGCCAGGCGATGGGCTTGGCGTACCAGGCCACCTCGTCCGGCGTCCCGCGCGACCACCAGACGATGAGCGCCTTGCCCTTGATCAGCTCGTGGGCCACGGTGCCCCAGACACGCGAGTCGGACGAGTTGTCCCGGTTGTCGCCCATGACGAAGACGTTTCCCTCCGGCACCACGATGGGCCCGTAGTTCTGGGGCATGCGGTTCGGGTCCTGGAGCGCCTCGTGCTGCTTGTCCCCCAGCGTCTCGTGCCACAGCTCGCTGTCGCGCTCGTCGGGCGCGCCGTCGTCGTGATAAGGCCCCACGTGTTCGCGCGGCATCGGCTTTTCGTTGATGAACAGCTCGTTGTGGCGCAGCTCGACCTTTTCACCGGGTAGTCCCACGACACGCTTGATGTAGTCGATGCTCGGGTCCTGAGGGTACTTGAAGACGATCACGTCCCCGCGCGACGGCTGACGGAACTCGAGGATCTTCTTGTTGCTGAAGGGAACGACCAATCCGTAGGAAAACTTGGCCACGAAGATATGGTCGCCCACCTCCAGCGTCGGGATCATTGACCCAGACGGAATCTGAAACGCCTCGACCACGAAGGCGCGCAGCAAGAGCGCGATGGCGACGGCGATCCCGATCGACTCGGAATACTCTCGCAGCGTGGATTTTCGGGCGAAGGCCAGCTTGTCCTCGAGGAGCTGATCGAGGGCCGACAGCGCGCCCCGAATCCGATCCTGATCGTCGGCGCCGAGCGCGGCCTGCAGATCGGACAGCGACGCCCGGACGGCGTCGCCGACCGACTGCGGGATGCGAAAGCTCTTGCGCTTGACGATCCGCTCCGCCTCGCGAATCAAGTGCTTCGCCTCCGCTCGCAGGCGTCGCCGCGCGCTACCGTTTCGCCACCAATCCAAGACGCCGGTCGCCATCAATCGACTTTCAAAATAGCCAGGAAGGCCTCTTGGGGGATCTCCACGTTCCCAACCTGTTTCATCCGCTTCTTACCTTCCTTCTGCCGCTCCAGCAACTTACGCTTGCGGGTGATGTCGCCGCCGTAACACTTGGCGGTCACGTTCTTGCGCAGCGCCTTGACCGTGGTGCGGGCGATGACCTTCGAGCCGATGGCCGCCTGGATCGCGACCTCGTACTGCTGCTGTGGGATCAACTCCTTCATCTTGTCACACAGATCGCGGCCTTTCGGGTAGGCGTTGGCGCGGTGCACGATCAGGGACAATGAGTCGACGCGATCCCCGTTGACCATCAGATCCATCCGCACGAGGTCGGCCGTCGCGTAGCCCTTCGGCTCGTAGTCGAGCGACGCGTACCCGCGCGAGACCGACTTCAGCCGGTCGTAGAACCCGAACACCATCTCGGTGAGGGGCAGGTCGTAGCGAACGATGACCCGCCGCTGGCCCGCGTACGACAGACCCGTCTGGGTGCCGCGCTTTTCCTCGAACAGCTTCAGGATGGCGCCGACGTACTCCGGGGGCGTGTGCACCGTCGCCGCGATGATGGGCTCCTCGATGCGAGCGATCTCGCCTTCCGACGGGAACTTCGCCGGGTTGTCGAGCTCGGTGATGTTCCCGTCGTTGCGCACGACCCGAAACCGCACCGTGGGCGCCGTCGTGATGAGCTCGAGGTTGTACTCGCGCTCCAGACGCTCCTGGACGATCTCCATGTGCAAGAGCCCCAGGAAACCGCAGCGAAACCCGAAGCCGAGGGCGGCCGACGACTCGGGCTCGCGCGAGAACGAGGCGTCATTCAATCGCAGCTTGTCGAGCGCGTCGCGCAGGTCTTCGTACTTCGAAGAATCGATGGGGAAGATACCAGCGAAGACCATCGGCTTCGCCGGTTGAAAGCCCGGCAGCGGCTCGACACGGGGCGCGCCCGCCTCGGTGATGGTGTCGCCTACCCGGGCGTCCGCGACCTCCTTGATCGCCGCGGTCAGGAACCCGACCTCCCCGGGACCGAGCTCGGTCACCTCCGTGGGAAACGGCGCGAAGATCCCCAGCGAGAGGATGTCGTGCTCACGCGCCGCCGCCATCAGGCGGATCTTCTGGCGCGGCCGCAGGGTTCCGTCGATGACACGCACCAAGATCACCACGCCCCGGTAGGCGTCGTACCAGCTGTCGAGCAGCAAGACCCGCAGCGGCTTGTCCGCGGAGCCCACCGGCGGGGGCAGCTTCTTGACGATGGCGTCCAGGATCTCGTGGATGCCCACCCCCTCCTTCGCGGAGGCGAGGATGGCCTCGGAGGCGTCGATGCCGACCACCTCCTCGATCTGCCGGCGAACGTTCTCGGGATCGGCGGCGGGCAAGTCGATCTTGTTGATGACCGGGACGATGGCCAGGTTGGCGTTCACGGCCAGGTACACGTTCGCGAGCGTCTGGGCCTCGACCCCCTGCGAAGCATCGACCACCAGCACCGCGCCCTCGCAGGCCGCCAGGGAGCGCGACACCTCATAGTGAAAGTCGACATGACCGGGCGTATCGATCATGTTGAGCTCGTAGGTATTGCCGTCGTCGGCGGTGTACATCAGGCGCACCGTGGCCGCCTTGATGGTGATGCCCCGCTCACGCTCGAGGTCCATGCTGTCCATGAACTGGGCCTTCCGCTCGCGATCGGTCAGCGCGCCCGTGGCGTCGAGCAGCCGATCGGCGAGGGTCGATTTTCCGTGATCGATGTGGGCGATGATGGAAAAGTTACGGATGAGATGGATGGGCGTGGACATGAAAGGCTGCGTTCTCGTTCGGCGTCGGCGGCCAGGTGGATTCGTGAGGGGCGCGCAGCTTAGCAGCCCGTGGCGAAAGTCGCTCCACGTCGCTTGGCCGGCGGCGGGCCCGATCAGCCACGATCGTCCGCGTCGACCCCGGACACCCGATCGACCACATCCAGACTCAACTGTCCAGGCAAGTTCCGCCGCTCGCGCTCCAGAATCAGATCGATCCCCTGACGAATGAACTCGGCCACCGGCACCTTGGTCTTGTCGTGCAGCTGCTTGAGGCGCTGGCTCTGTTCGACGGTGATGTAGATGGTCGTAGAGATCTTCTGCCGAGCCATGCCTGTGACAATGCATGGCCATATGTGAATAGTCAAAGCCAGCAGGGCCCCGCGGAGGCAGCCACGCTTGGCCCTGGCAGGAGTCAGCCCAGCCTGACGATCACTTGCGAGATCAAGCGTTTGAGCCTACGGTTAGGGTCCATCATGACCAACTTGCTTGGCCCGCGAGCGCGTCAGCGCTCCACGTTCGGAAGGCTCTCGACCCTGGTGGCGGTTGTCGGTGTGGGATTGGTCCTGGGGTCCATTGGCTGCGGCAGCACGCAGAACGCAGCTCCCGTGACCCCGTCTGCCACCAGCAACGTGCCCGGCGCCCCGCCGGTCGACCGCACGCGTTGCAAGGCCGAAGGGAAACAGGTCACCACGGCGGACACGAACCAGGACGGCAAACCCGACGTCTGGAAGTACTTCGTGCCGAACGGTCAGGGGGCCGAGGTCCTGACCTGCAAGCAGGAAGACCTGAACCACGACGGCAAGGTGGACAGCATCTTCTATTACAACGAGACCGGCGCCCAGACGACCCTCGAGGAGTTCGACGTCGACTGGGACGGGCACATCGACGAGACGGTGTACTACGTCAACGGCAAGAAGGTTCGCTCCGAGTTCGACACCAACTTCGACGGCAAGCCCGACGTCTGGAACTACTACGAGGACGAGAAGCTGGTCCGCATCGAGCGCGACACCGACGGCAATGGCCGCGTCGATCAGTGGGAGTACTACGAGGGCGGCAAGCTGGATCGCATCGGCTACGACACGACCGGCGCGGGCAAGGTCGACAAGTGGGACCGAGCTCCGGAAGGCGGCGACATCGCGGCCCCCGCCGTCCCCGCGGTCGGCCCCGCCACGGTACCCACCGCCGCGGCGAGCCCACCCGCGGCGCCCGCGGCGGCGCCCGCCCCGCCCGCCAAGAAGTAAGCGCCGAGGACGGACGACGCCCGGACAGCGCCGGTCGTCCGGGCGCCTTTCAGGCGGAGCCGAGGCCGAAGCCGTCGTGCAAGGACCGCACGGCAAGCTCGGCGTACTTGCCTTCGATCACGCAGGAGATCTTGATCTCGGACGTGGAGATCAGGTGGATGTGGATGTTCTCCGCGGCCAGGATCTCGAACATCTTCAAGGCGACGCCCGCGTGCGACCGCATGCCGACGCCGACGACGGAGACCTTGGAGAGGTTCTCCTCGGTCTTGATCTGCTCCGGCGGGCAGATGTCCGCGCAATGCTTGATGAGAATGTCCTTGGCGCGCGCGAGATCGCTCGCCGGGAGGGTGAAGGTCAGGTTCGTGCGGCCGTTCTGGACATGCGCCTGAACGATCACGTCGACGACGATGCCGGCCGCCGCCAAGGGCCGCAGCACCTGCGCCTGGGTGCCCGGTTTGTCGACCACGCCGGACAGCGTCACCTTCGCCTCGTCGCGCGTGGCGGTGACACCGGAGACGACCACTGATTCCATCGATTTCTCCTCGGGAACGACCCAGGTCCCTTCGTTGTCGTTGAAGCTGGACCGCACGTGAATCGGCACCTGATACTTCATACCGAACTCGACCGAACGGATCTGCAGCACCTTGGCGCCGAGCGACGCCAGCTCCAGCATCTCCTCGTAGCTGATGCGGCTGATCTTGCGCGCCGTCCGAACCACGTTCGGATCGGCGGTGTAGACACCGTCGACGTCGGTGTAGATCTCGCACACGTCCGCCTTCAACGCGGCGGCCACGGCCACCGCCGAGGTGTCGGAGCCGCCCCGCCCGAGCGTGGTGATGTTGCCGTCCTTGTCGACGCCCTGAAACCCCGCGACGACGGCGATCTTCCCCGCCGCCACGGTCCGGCGCACCGCCTGCACGTCGATGTCCTGGATGCGGGCGCGCGCGAACGCGCTGTCGGTCAGGATGCGGACCTGGTGCCCGAGCAAGGACGTCGCCTGGCCGCCCTCGGCCTGAATGGCCAGCGCCAACAGCCCAACCGTCACCTGCTCGCCGGTCGAGGCGACCACATCGAGCTCCCGCTCGTCGGGGATCGGGGAGATCTGCTGGGCGAGCGCCAACAGGCGATTCGTCTCGCCTGACATCGCGGACACGACCACCACCACGTCGTGGCCCTGCCGCTGCGTCGCGAGCGCCCGCCGCGCTACGTTGCGAATCCGCTCCACGGTGCCGACGGAGGTGCCGCCAAATTTTTGAACGATGACCAAGGCGGCGGAAATCTGTACCAGCGGGGGCGCGCCCGTCAAGGGCACGGGCGACAAACTGGCGCGGCGCCACCACGTGACCGGGGCCCGGTGAGCCGACGCGCTGTAGACTGCCGCCATGGTCAGCGCGATCGAGGTCCACATCACGGCGCCCGACCGGGCGCAAGCGAGGGCCATGGCGCGGGCGTTGGTCGAGGAGCGGCTGGCCGCGTGCGTGAACCTAGTGGGCGGCGTTCAGTCGATCTACCGGTGGCAGGGAGCGGTCGAGGAGAGCGAGGAGGTCCTCTGTCTCGTGAAGACCCGTCGCGAGCTGCTTCCAGCGCTGACGGCGCGCGTGCGAGCGCTTCACCCCTACGACGTGCCCGAGGTCCTGGCATTCGAGGTGGCGGAGGGAAGCCCGGCCTACCTGGCGTGGCTCGAAGAGTCGACGGCGCCGCGCTGAGGTCGCCACCTTCCTCGACGGCGAGCGCGCGCCGCTCCTCGCCCATGCCGGTCGGTCGTGAGGCCTCGGACCTCCTGGACTGGCCGACCATCGTACCGCGGCGCAGCCATGCGCTAGCCCGGCCGACCGGCGTGCAGCTGCTTGATCGCCTCGCGTGCGGCCGCGGCCACGGTGGCCTCCGTGTCCTCGTGAGCGACCCGATCGAGCACGGGCAAAACGTCCACACGGCCGATCTTCGCGAGTGCGCGCGCCGATTGGGCGCGCACCGGAACATACTCGTCGTGCTGCAGGCGATCGAGCAGCGCCGGTACGGCCGCCGGGTCTCCGATGTCTCCGAGCGCGTCGACCATTTCGCGGCGGTTCTGCACCTCGGCGAGGTGGGCGATCAAGGCTGGGACCGCACGGCGGTCGCGCAGCTTGCCAAGTTGAAGGATGATGAGTCGGCACAAGAGAACGTCGCCCTGACAGTCGTCCAGCGCCTCGGCCAGGGTGGGAACGCCCGCGTGTTCGTCGCGCGCCGCCAGGGCGAGCGCGCCTCGCACTCGGAGCTTGCGTGCGCGCGCGACGTCGGAGACCAGCGTCCGCACCCGCTCGACGGCGGCGGGATCCCCGCCCCGCACCGCGCCCACCGCGGCCCAGTCGGCCACGACCTCGTCCTTATCGTTCGCGGCCAGGGCCAGCTGCGGCGTGGTCTGGTTCCGTGGCGGCAACGCCACCAGCAACTCCGCCGCCTCGCGCCGGACGGGCACGGGCTCACGGGTGGACAGCATCAGCTCCGCGAGCGCCGGCCCCGCCAGCAGGTCGCCCAGGCGTCCGCGCTCGATGGCCTTCGGGACGCGCTCGCCGTTGGGATTCGCGGCCCCCTTGGCCAGCACCGGCTCGAAGCGCACGTGGCCGTCCAGCCAGTCGTCGAGCACCCCGCGCAAGCTCGCCACCCGATCGGGGGACTCGTCGGCGCGATTTCGCCGCTCGCCCGGATCGGTGGCGAGATCGTAGTAGGCGCAGAACCCCCAGTTCAGATCGCAGATGAGCTTTTCGCGGTCTCGCACGACCATGCGCTTGTCTTCTAGCTCGGCGAACGCGGGCGGCAGGCGGGACGCGGGCGCGGGGCGCGGCGCCAACCACGGACCGAGGTCCGTACCGCGCATCCGTGCCGGAACCGGAATGTCCAGCAAGTTGAGCACGGTCGGCGCGATGTCGATGAGCTCGACGGGCTGGTCGACGTCGCGAGCCGGCAGGCCCGGGACGTTGATCAGCAGGGGCACGTGGACCTGCTCCTCGAACAATGACGATCCGTGGTAGCGGCCCCCGTGCTCGTCGAACTCCTCGCCGTGATCGGCGGCGAGGACCACGATGGTCGACGGCCGGTGGGCGCGCACGTACGCCAGCAGGCGACCGATGGCGGCGTCGGCGTACGCAATCTCGCTGTCGTAGCGGTCGAGATCGCCGGCGCCGAAGGGAAACTCGGGATGCGCCACGTACGGCTCGTGCGGCTCGAAGAAATGCACCCAGACGAAGGAACGCTTGGGCTTCTCGTCCTCGTAGTACCGCACGACCTGGTCGACGCGCTTCTCGGCCTCGAGGTATTCGAACTTGATGTACTCGAAGGCGAAGTTCGTATCTGCGTACGCCTTCAGCTTCTGGGCGTCGACGAAGAACACCGCCGGCGGGTAGAAGGCGGCGGTCCGCCACCCATGTTGCCGCAGCGGCGAGGTGATGGGATCGTGGACCTCTGCCGGCGCCAGGCGCGCCAGCGTCGGGAAATACTTCCCGGTCAACATCGACGCGACCGAGAACGACGTGTGAGGGGCTTGCGCGTAAGCGCGCGTGAAGCGCACGCTGCGCGCCGCCAGCTGGTCGATGTGCGGGGTCGTGGGGCGACGCGTGTACCCGAAAGCGCCGACGTGGTCGGCCCGGAGCGCGTCGACCGTGATCAAGAGAACGTCGGCCTCCGGGCGGCGCGGCCCCTCAGGCAGCGCCGGCAACGTGCCTTCGAGCTCGCTCCTCTGAGCGGCCACGTACGTTCGGGAGCGCAGCGAAACTGGCGACAGTCGCAGCAGCTGGGCCGTCGCGGCGGTTCGCTCCAGCGCCGCGAACCGCACGATCTGGCTGCCGTGCGCCCTGACCCCAGAGAAGACGGCGATGCAGGCGGTGACGCCGATCGCCAGCGCGTGTCGCGCGATGCGCCGGCCCGCCGGCCGAGGGGCGCCCGGCATCAGGCCCAACAGCGCAGCCAACAGCGCCGCGATCCCCGTGAGGGTCGCCAGCGAGGCGTGAAACCAGGGATAGAGGCGAGGTAGCACCAGCTGGTCGGCGACCTCGCTGGCGACGGCCACGGCGACGAGCGCCAGCACGACGGCGCCCCGGACGCGCCGGGGCGGGGGCTGGTCGCTCGCGACTCGCCCCGCGAAGGCCCTAAACGCGCGGGCCAAACCGAAGACGCTCGCGACGCCCACCAGCACCATGGCGGCGGACACCACCGAACGGCCGGCCAGGGTCGCGGCGCGCCGCCCTGAAAAAGCAGCGTAGGCGACGTGCGCGACGAAGGGGGCCGACGCCAGGGACGCGACGACCTCTGGCGCGGCGGGCCACCGTCTCGTGGCGGCGGAGATTCTCGCCACGACGACGGACGCGAATGCCACCAAGGCGCCCGCCACGACGCCCGCGAGCCCGGTCCAGCTCGCGCCAAGCAGGACGAGCACAACGCCCTTCATCGGGCTGAGACCCCCTACGCCCCGGGCCACGGACCAGAGCGTGTCGGTCGCGCCCATCACGGCGCCCGCCAGCAGCCCTGCGGAAACCCAAGGCCATGGCGGCCGGCCGAGATGGATCCCGTGTCTCCCCGGACCTCCCGGTCCCTCGGGTCCGATGCTGCCCGCCCGATCTCGCAACCCCGCCGTCGCTCGCTTGTTCATTCCTTCGCTCATCCTGCCGCGTTCATCCTGCCTCTTCGCCGAAAATCTGCGCTGCCGCCCAACGCGCGTCGACCGCGCGCCGCAGGGGCTGGTGCTCGGCCCCCTGCAGCTCCGCGTCGATGGCCAGGATCCGGGCAGCCTCGGCGCGCGCCAGCTCGAGCATCCGGCCCGTGCCCGCCAGATCAGCGAAGCGCAGGCGCGGCATCCCCGCCTGCCGGGCGCCGAACAGGTCGCCACACCCGCGCTGGTGCAAGTCTGCCTCGGCTATCACGAAGCCGTCCGTGGTCGACGCGAGCACGTCCAGCCGCGCGCGGGCCGCGGCCCGTGCGCGCGGATCGACCGCATCGTCGGCTCCGGCCTGCCCGGCCGAGCACAGCAGCAGGCAGTCGGCCGCCTCGTTCCCCCGCCCCACTCGTCCGCGCAGCTGGTGTAGCTGCGCCAGGCCAAAGCGGTCGGCCTCCTCGACGACCATCAACGCCGCCTCCGGGACATCGATCCCCACCTCGATGACCGTCGTCGCCACCAGCACGTCGAGGGTCCCGGCGCGAAACGCCCTCAACGTGCCCTCCTTGGCGCGGGCGTCCAGGTCGCCGTGAACCAGCCCCACGCGCGCTGGCGCGAGCATCCCGGCCAGCTCGCGATGGCGAGCGACCGCCGTCACCGCACCGGCGCGCTTCGAGGACTCGCGCACGGGACACACCACGAACACACGGCGTCCCGCCGCCACGACGGCCGAGATGGCTTCCTCGGCGAGTCGCCGTCCCGCCTCACCGGCGAGCACCCGCGTGCGCACGGCCTGCCGGCCCGGGGGCAGCTCGTCGAGCACGCTGAGATCGAGATCGCCGTAGAGCGTGAAGGCGAGCGTCCGCGGGATCGGCGTCGCCGTCATCACCAGCAGGTGCGGCAGGGTGCCGGTATCAGCGTCGTCGCGCTGCCGGAGGCGCGCCCGCTCCGCGACGCCGAAGCGGTGCTGTTCGTCGACGATGGCCAACCTCAGGTCGGGCAGCGCCACGCGGTCGGCCAGCAACGACTGCGTCCCCACCAGGATGGCGACGCGGCCCGCCCGCGCCAGCGCCAGCAGCGTCTCGCGCTGCGGACGCGGCGTCGAGGCCGTCAACAGCCCGACGCGAAGGCCGAGCGGCTCGGCGAACCGGCCCAGCGTGCGGGCGTGCTGCTCGGCCAGGATCTCCGTGGGCGTCATCAGCAGCGTCTGGCCCCCGGCCATGGCCACCTGCACCGCCGCCGCGAACGCCACTGCCGTCTTCCCGCTCCCGACGTCGCCAACGAGCAGGCGCTGCATTGGCCGCGACGTCGAGAGATCTCCGTGAACCTCGGCCACGACGCGCGCCTGCGCCTGCGTCAGCGGGAACGGCAACGCCGCGCGCACCTTCTCCACCACCTGATCGAGCGGCACGGCACAGGTTCGCCCCGGCTGTGACCGGGCGGCCACCTTGCGGCGCGCGAGCCCCACCTGAACGACCAGCAAGTCCTCCAGGGCCAGGCGCCGGTGCGCGTCCGATTGCCCGGCGACCAGTGCGTCGAGCAGCGCGGCGCTGGCGGTGCGTTCCGGGCAGTGGATCGTCCGCAGGGCCTCGCCGACCGCCGGCAGGCCCAGCCGGGCGCGCGTCGCGGCCGCGAGGACGTCTGGGAGGCGATCGGCATGGGCGTCCACCGCGGCCGCGACGATTCGCTCCAGCGCCCGACCGGCCACTCCGGGCACAGGAGCGTACCGGGAGCGAATGCCGAGGCCGCTGTTCTGGCTCGTGGCGCGGACCCGGCCCTCGTCCGAGGCCGCGGCCGCCGGCTCGGCCCCGCCGGCGAGTGAGGCGGTCACGTTCGCCGGGTGAAGCAACTCGGGCGCGGCCGCCCCTTCCACGAAACGGAGCGGTCCCGCCAGCGCCACCTCCCTGCCCTTCTCGTAGACCCGCGCCATCCCGCCGGGAACGCGGAACCAGCGCGCGATCACCCGTGCCCCGCCCGCCTCGAGCGTGACGGCCAGAAAGCGCCCGGGAAGCGAGCTGACCCGCGTGATCGTTCCGCGAACCAGCACCACCGCGCCCTCCTGCTTGGCGGGGAGCGCGTCGAGCGGCGTGAACGTCCGCAGGTCGTCGTAGTCGCGCGGGACGGCGGCGAGCAACTCTCCGATCGTCCCCAGGCCATGCGCGCTCAACCTCGCGGCCGTGGCAGGCCCGACGCCCGGAAGCGTGGACACGGGCAGGCTCGCGCGGTCCCTATCGCCGACGTCATCGGCGCGCGCGCGGCGCGCACGGACCGGCACGGCCTTCGCGCGGGGGGCCGCCGCCAGTTTGACCGCTCTTGCGTTGGCCCTGGCGCTCGCCGCCGTCGCCGGCGGGGGATGGTTCGCTGTCACCTCTTGTACGTGAACTTGAGCTCGTACTCGCAGATATGAAACACGTCGCCTTCGTCGATGCGCTTGTTGTCGATGCGCATACCCTTGAAGTCGATGCCGTTCGTCGAGCCGAGGTCCTTGATGAAGAAGGCGTCGTTTCGGCGGATGACGGCGGCGTGTTTGCGCGAGACGTTCCCGTCCTTGATGGGTAGATCGGAGGACTTCGAACCGCGGCCGATGATGAACTGATCCTTGTCGATCCGGTACTTCTGGTTGTCGAAGATCAGGTAGACGGTCGCCCCCGCGGTCCCCTCCTGGGCCACCGGGGGAGTGGGTACTGCCACCGCGGAAGCAGTGGCGCGACCGAAGCGAGGCGGCGCCGGGGGGAAGCGCGGCGGCAGAGGCGTGGGGCCGGAGGTCCCGGGGAGCGGGCGCACCGGGCTCGTCGGGACCGGACTCTGCGCCCGCGAGGGGGTGTCGACGTGGACCGCGGTCTCGTAGCCGGCAAGCTGGGCGTAGGACGACATCGCGTCGTTGATCAGCTCCTCGACGCTCTTGTCCTGCTCCTCCGACATTTGCTCGAACGTCTGCCACAGACGATCGCGGCAACGAAACTGGCGGATCGTCGTTCGCGCTCGCTCGTCCGCCGCCATCAGGCCTTGCTCCGCACGACGTCCGCCACACGTGTGGCCTGCTTGCCGATCGTGTCGCCCGCCGGGAATCCCTTGATCATCGTCGTGTCCTTGCCCAGTTTACCGAGCGGCACCGCGTCCGCCGCTTGACCCAAACGTTCAAGAGACATGACCGCCGTCATTCGCGCAAGCGGAAATTTGGATTCCAGGCCCCGGAGCAGCGCCGGCCGCGCGGGCGGCCCCAGCTTTTCGATCAACTTGACCAGGAGGTCCTCCACGTCCACGCGCTTGTAGGCGGCGCTGGCTGGAAACGCCTCCAGTCCCCTGACGACGCCGTCTTGCTTCGCCGCGACGAGCAGCGACTCGAACGCGTGGTAGCGAACCATCTCGTCGTGATCGGTCTCGATGATCCGCACGAGGCCCTCCGTCGCCTGGGGTCCCCCGATCGCCTCGATGACGCCGAACATCTCGTCGCGCACGGCCCGGTCGACCTTCACGTCGCCCGCCATCCGGAGGGCAACGGGGAGCACCTCGGGCTCGCGGCGCAGCTGGAGCGCGCGCGCGGCCGCCAGCGCCTCGTCGCTGCCCCCGTGTTCGGCCTTCTCCTCGAGGAACTTCACCGCGGTCGGTCCGCCGAGCGCCCCCAATGCCTTCCACAGGTCGTCCGGCACCGTGCGGGCACGACGCGCCCGCGCCACCAGCGCCGTGGCACCCGCGTCGCGCGCCGCCTCATCGCCCAGCCGCCCGAGCAACACCGCGACCGCACCGTATCCGGCGATGGGCTCGCCGAGGAGCTTGCCGAGCATGGCCCCCGCGGGCGCGCCCATCGCGAGCAGCATCTTCTCGATCGAGTGACGGCCGCCGCGGGGACGGGCCTTCCGCAAATCGTCCTCGATTCCGGGCAAGAGCGCCGTGTCGATCCTGGCCTGGTCCTCGCTGTTGGCGAGCCCGCGCAGCGAGAACAAGGCGTCCCGGTAGGTGAGCTCGTTTTCGGGCGAGGATCCTCCGTTCATGGCCGACACGTACACCGGGACCAGCGGTTTCATCAAGTCCCAGCGCTCGTTCGCCGGCATCGCGGCCAGGGTGGCCTCGACCTCGTCGGACTTGCCGATGTCCACCAGCGCCGCGGCCGCTTCGGCCCGCAACGAGGCGCCGAGCGAGCGATCGCGGAGCGTGTCGGCGAGCTTGACCGGGCCCTTTTCGGTCGTCTTCCAGAGCCGGATGTTGTCGGGCGTGGGCTTCTCGCAGCCACCCGAGGCCCCTGCCAGGCCGAGGAGCGCGAACGACAGCAAGGCCGCCGAGAGGGACCGCTTGCCGCGAGCCATTTCCGTTCGGATCCTGACGAACGCAAATCGCTCCATCGCGAAAAGGGCCACGGTCCCCGCATGTTACGCATGTGCAGATCCGAGCGTCAAGGAACCGGCAAGGAACCGGCGCGACCCGCGCCGACGGAACCGCGGGCACGGTCCGGCGCCGCGCCTGTCTCGCGAACGGAAGCCCAGCGCGACCGACGCGCGCTCTTCGTCCCCCCTGCGGTCTTCGTCGCGCGGCTCCCGCGCGTTGCCGGCATCTGCGCCTTCGGATAACGTCGCCTGCACGCATGATTTCGTCGCGGGATTCCCGCCGGGGTAATCGACGGCTGGGAAATCGCCGGCGCCCCACCGGCACCAGCGGCGTGTGGACGATGGTGATGGTGGCGGCGCTATTCGGCGGCTCGGCGCGGGCGGTTCCTCTCGACGATCCCGACATCGGAGGAATCGGCTTCTCCGGACCGACCACGGGCGACCTCGGCGCGGTTTACTGGAACCCGGCCGCCCTGGCGCTCTTGCACGGCCCCCAGCTCATGTTCGCTGCGACGGGCCACCTGGCGACGACGACGGTCTCGCGGGCGCCGTCACCCACGTCGGGCGCCGTGTCTCCCCAGGCAAGCGCCTCCGACTTCACGCATCCGTTTTCGTGGCCCCCCGGCCCGGGCGCCTTCGCGGCGATCGGCGCCGATGTCGGCGGCGATCGCTTCTCGCTCGCGTTCGCCACGTTCATGCCATTCACGGAGCGGACGACGTACGCGAACGCCGACAATCCGCTGCTCGCCACGAGGTACCACCGCATCTCGGCGGATCTGCGCAACCTCGCGCTGGTGCCCGCGCTCGCCGTCCGCTTCGCAGGGGACTTTCGCGTGGGGTTCGCGCCCGGGTTTCTGTTCTCGACCGGCCACCTGTCGTTCGACGAACCAACCTGCGGCGTGAGCGGGAACGCCGCCTGCACCAGCGAGGATCCGGCCGGCGACGCCCGCTACGACATCGCGTCGAGCTCTGGCTTCTCGTCCGCGAAGTTCGCCGTCACCCTCGGGGGGGGTCTTTACTACCGGCGGCGCTCCTGGGAGGTGGGCCTGTCGTTTTCGAGCCGACCCTTCGGGGGGCAAGGCCCCGATCCGGCCGGGATCTCCGGCGCCGACACGCAGGTGATCCGCCCGACGCGCGACGGCGGCGCACCCGTCACCTGCATGAATGGACGCGCCGACGGGCGCGGCTGCGTGTTCGCCGATCTCTCCTACAAGTTGCCGCTGACGATCATCGGGGGCCTCACCTGGCATCCGCGCCCCGGCGTCGAGGTCGCGGCCATCGCGCGGCTGTTGAGCTTCCCCGGTAACGACGTCATCGACATTCGCGTGACCGGCGCGTCGCTTGCGATGGATGGCCTCCCCCAGCACATCATCCTCTACCGCGGCTATGGGACCGTGCTCGACACCCGCGTTCGTTACGCGCAATGGTTGGGGCACCGCCTGCGCGTGGGCGGCGGCCTGCGGTTCGAAAACAGCGCTCTCCCCACCGACGCGATCAGCCCGGGCGCGGTGGACGGGGCGAAGGTCCAACCGACGGCGATGGTGCTGTTCTTTCCCTTCAAGCATGTCTCCATCGGCGCGGGCTACGGCTTCACCTACATGTTCGGTGTCAACACCAACGGCTCCGTGTTCGACCCCAACGCCGCGGCCGCCTGCGAGCAGGCGGGGGGAGATCTGACCCCTGGCTCCGTCTGCTACACCCGCCTCGCCGGGAAGGCGCGCCCTTCCGCCGCCGGCTCCTATCATAGTCACCAGCAAGATTTCAGCCTGTCGGTCACCAGCCAGTTTTGATAGACCGGCGTCGTGCGCCACCCCCGGCGATCGGCGATCTCCCCTCTGTGGCTCCTCGGCGCCCTCGCCCTCGGGCTCGCATGCGCCGCGCCTCGAAATGGCGCGCCCCCGGCGCGCGGTCCGGAGGGCATGGTGCCGGCGACCGGCAGCCGTGAGGTCGCGTCCGGCTCACTCGGGCCGCTGGCGGTTCGAAAGTGGCGCCTGCCGAACGGCCTCTACATCATCACGGTCCCCGACACGGGCGCCCGGAGCATCAGCTACGTCACCACCTACCGCGTCGGCTCCCGCGACGAGGATGCCGCGGACGGGAAGACCGGTCTTGCCCATCTTTGCGAGCATCTCTTGTTCACGGGAGCCCCGCGCGGCCAGGTCACCGCCGAGTTCGACCAGCGTCTCGAGGAAGCGGGGGGCACGAGCAACGCGATGACGTCTCATGACTTCACCTCTTACGTCGACGACATCCCGCCCCGCCTGCTCGAACGCACGGTTCATCTCGAGGCCGATCGCATGGTCAACCTCGAGCTTTCGCCCGCCGCCGTTGCGAGCGAGCGGGACATCGTCGTCGAGGAACGCCTCCAGTCGTCGCAGGACGACATCGACGGCGAGCTGGAGGAGTTGGTCTACGATCAGGCCTTCCGCAACCATCCCTACCGCTTCCCGGTGATCGGACGCATGGCGGACATCAAGGCCGTGACGAGGGACAGCGTCCACGATTTTTACAAGCGGCACTACGGTCCCTCCGAGGCGGTCGTGATCCTGGCCGGCCAGTTCGACGAGGCGGTCGCGCTACCCATGCTGGCCGCCGTCTACGGCGCGCTGCCCGCGGCCGAGGCCGGGCCAGCCCCGCCGGCGGTCAACCCCGAGCGCCCCGAGCGCGAGGTACGCTCGACCATCGAGCGGCCGGTCCCGGCGGATCGCTTCATGATGGGACTTCCGGCCCCGGGCCTCGCCGATCCGGATCGGGCCACCTACGAAGTCCTGGACGAGCTCATGACCGGGGGCCAGGCGGCGCGGCTCTACCGGGCGCTGATCGTCGACCGCGATCTCGCCTCCTCGCTGGAGGCGGAGCTGGGCCAGACCCGGGACCCGGGCCTGTGGACGATCGTCGTGCAAATGATGAAGGGCCAGCGCGCGGAGACGGCCGAGCAGGTCATCCGCCGCGAGCTCGAAGGCATCATCACCGCCCCCGTGCCCGATGCCGAGCTCGGCGCCGCGCGGAACCGCCTCGAGACGGCGTTCTGGCGCACGCTCTCGTCGAGCCAGGGGCGCGCCCAGGCCCTCGGGCAATGGGACGTCGTGACGGGGGACTTTCGAAATCTGTTGAGGCGAGGGGCCGCCTACGCGGGCGTCTCGCCAGCGGATCTCTCGCGGGTCGCGCGCGCGTACCTGGCCTCGGGCGCGCGCTCGGTGGTCATCGCGCGACCGAAGGGGACGGCTTCCCCATGAACTACCTCCGGACACGAGCCCGCGTTCGCCTCGGTCGCCGCCTGGCCGCGATTCCGCTCGCGACCCTGCTGCTCGCCTGCCCAGCGTCGGGGCGGACAGCTGCCGCGGCCCCAGGCCCCGCGACGAGCGCACCCGAGCGGCGGGCCGGCCCCGGCGGCGCCCTGATCCTCGTCGAAGCGAACCACGCGCTGCCCATCGTCCATGTGGTTGTGGCATTGCGCTCGGGAGCGAGCTGGGATCCGCACAAGAAAGAAGGCCTCGCGTACCTCGCCGCGACCGCCGCGCGCCGGGGAGCGGCAGGGCAGTCGCGCGTGCAGCTCGACGCCCACATCGACGCCCTCGGCGCCGACCTCGAGGTGGTGGTGGACCCCGACTCGACCCGCTTCGAGGGGCATGTCCTCGCCCGCTACCTCGACGAGTTCCTCGGGATCGTCGCGGACGTCGTTCTGCGGCCGGACTTTCCTGGGGCCGAGGTGACGCGCGCCCGCCGCGACGTGCTGGCCGAGATCGACGAGGACAGCACCGACGACGTGTCGCTCGGCTCCCGCTACTTCGGCCGCAACCTCTACGGCGACCATCCCTGCGGGTATCCCCCCGAGGGTACCCGCGCCAGCGTGGCGCGGCTGCGGCGGGAGGACCTGCGTGGCTTCTTCAGCCAGCACGTGGTCGGGCCGAACGTCGTCCTGGCCGCTGGCGGCGACGTCTCCGCCGACGACTTCACGGCCGCCGTCCGCCGTCACTTCGCGGCCCTGCCGACACGCCCGGCGCCCGGCCCCAACCCCCTCGCCCTGCGGGAGCCGCAGCCGCCGCGCGGCTGGCGGATCCAGATCATCGACAAGCCCGACCGTGAACAGGCTCAAATCTTTTTTGGACAGCTCGCCGTCCCGGCCACAGATCCCGACTTCGTGCCGCTGATGGTGATGGCGACCAGCTTCGGTGGTCACGGGATGAAGGCCACGATGATGGACGAGATTCGCACCAAACGGAGCCTCGCCTACGGTGCGTACATGACACTGTCCGAGCGCCTGGAGCGAGGGGCGCTGACCGGCTGGGTTCAAGCGGCGGCGGCGAAGGCGGTGCCCACGTTGAAGCTGGCGTTGAAGCTGTACGTCGCCCTGATGGAGAAGGGCCTGGAGCCGGACCGGCTGGCGTTCGCGAAGAGCTTCTTGGCGGGGACGGTCACCACCGAGATGGACGACCCCGAGCAGCGCCTCGACGCGCGCGTCACCGCCGAGATCGTGGGGTTGCCTCCTCGGTTCGTGGACGAGCTGCCGGAACGCGTGCAGGCGGTGACCGCCGCGCAGCTCGGCGCCGTGATGGGGAGGCGCCTGCACGCGCACGATCTCGCCATCACCGTCGTCGCGACCGCGGCGAAGCTGCGCCCCCTCCTCATCGAGGCAAGGATTCAACCGAGCGCCATCGACGTCATCCCCTACGATGATTTTTGACCCGGAGGGGCTGGTCGGGAGCCTTGCGGCGCCGCGAAATCCTCCGTAACGTGGCGCGATGCCGAACCAGCCGGCGAAGGCAACCATCCTCGGACGTGGACGCTACGTCGAGCTCGTCGACGTGGGCGGCTGGGAGTTCGTCCGACGGCACGCCAGCTCCGGGGTGGTCGTCATCGTCGCGACCACGCCTGACGGCGCTCTCGTGCTGGTCGAGCAGCCGCGGGCTCCGATCGGACGCCGGGCCATCGAGCTCCCGGCGGGTTTGGTCGGCGATCTCTCGGGGAGCGAGGACGAGCCCTTCGATCTGGCGGCGAGGCGCGAGCTGGAAGAGGAGACCGGGTATCGGGCGTCGCGCTGGCGGCGCCTGCTGGATGCGCCGAGCGCGCCTGGGCTGTCGTCCGAGTTCGTGACGTTCTTTCGAGCGACCGGCCTCACGCGGGTCGGCGCGGGGGGCGGCGACGAGACCGAGGACATCACCGTCCACGTCGTGCCGCTCGCCGAAGTCCCGTCCTTCCTTGCCAAGAAGGTGAGTGAGGGCGTCGCGATCGACCCCAAGATCTTCGTTGGGTTGTACTTCATCGACGGGCCTTGGCCCGGGGTCGACGGGGCGGCGCCGTGAGTGAGGTCAAGGTTCCAGCCGCCGCACCGTTCGCCGTGATCCTCGACGAGACGCAGGGCCCGTTGCCCTTCGTTCCACGGGCAGGCACCGATGGGGGGATCACGTGGGAGTACACCGTCGATCCCGCCCACTACAACCCGTACGAGCGGCTTCACGGCGGCGTGGTGATGGCGCTGATGGATTCGGCGATGGGCCAGGCCGTCGCGGCCGTCGTGCACGCCGAGGGGCGCATCAACGCCGCCGCGCAGATGAGCGTGAACTTTCTGGCGCCGGTCAAGGGCGGCCTCCTGCGCGCCCGCGCTCGGGTGATCAAGGTCGGCAAACGGCTCGCCGTCGTCGAGGCCAGCACCACCGACGAGACCGGCGCCCTCGTCGCGATCGCGACAGCCACCCATAGCCTGTTGCCCTGATCGTCAGGACGGGCGAGCGCTCAGGTCCGCCAGGGCCAGCCGCGCGCGCGCCGGGTCGTTCGTGATGATCGCGTCGACCCCCGCGGCAGCGAGGCGACGCAGGTCGTCCGGAGCATCGACCGTCCATACGTTCACCCGATAGCCGCGCGCGTGCCACCGCCGAACAGCCTCCGTCTCGCACAGGAGGTCCTGAGGATTCGCCGAGAAGGGCCGCAGCCAGGGGAGCGCCCAGGCCCGCCGCAGGTAAAGCGGTGCCTCTGCCTCGAACAAGAGCCCGGCGGGGATCTCGGGAACACGCCGCTGCCACGCCGCCACCGCGCAAGGATGGAAGGACGAGACGAGGACTCGTTCCCGCACGCCCGGGGAACCCACGACAGCCGCGACGCCATCGACCAACCGGCGGATCTCCGAGCCTGAGACACCCGACGCCTTCAACTCCACGTTCACCAGCAGCTCGTCGCCGCAAGCTTCGAGCGCCTCCTCCAGCGTCGGGATCGACGCCCCCGACGCCAGCCGCACCTGGCGAATCGCCGCCAGGCTGAGCGACGCGATGCGGTCGGGGCGCCCTCCGAGTCGGCCCAGATCGTCGTCGTGGAAGACCACCACCTCGCCCGTCGCACAGCGAAGCACGTCGAGCTCGACACCGTCGGCGCCATCGCTGGCGGCGCGTCGAAACGCTTCGAGCGAGTTCTCCGGACACTGGGCGCTCGCTCCTCGGTGGCCAATCAGGCGCGGCGCGCGCGGGGTCGGCCGCGCCCACAGCGACCCGTCACTGAACGCGCGACGAACGGAGGAGCGCGTCACCGAAACGTCATTGCGTCGTCACGACCGACGAGCTGTCGGCGCACATTCCGGTGGTTGGCAAGATGATGGCAGCCTGGGCGACACCACCGAGCGCGACGACGCCGCTCAGGCATGCCGCCGACGCCGGCTGCATCGGGCACCCGTTCAGACATTTCTTGACGGTGTTGTCGCAACCGGCGGTCTTCCACTGGTCGACGATGGTCTTGAGCACGCTCTCGTTGGCCACCCAGGTGTTGCAGCCCCCGAGGCAGGTCAAGGTCGCCGGGTACGCGATCGTGCAAGGATTCACGAGCGAGTTCAGGTAACAGGCCTTCGCGTGACCGTTGACCTCGGTGTCATATTGGGTGGCGAGCGACGCGCACGACGCCCCGGAAACGCCGCCGGTCCCCGGCGAGCCCCCGTTCGCGACCACGCCCCCGCTGCCGAGCATTCCGCCCACCCCCACGCCGCCCGTGCCGCGAAGGCCTCCGGTGCCTGGGCTTCCGGGAGCGCCCGCCGTCGCCGCCCCGCCGCGGCCCCCGACGCCGCCGCCGGTACCCTGTGCGCCCGCCGTCCCAGTCTTTCCGCCGCCCGCGCTGGGCTTCCCACCCGCCCCGCCGGTCCCCGGATGGCCTCCGATGGAGGTGATGCCGCCGCCACCCGTCAGGCCACCGGGCCCGGCGGCGCCCCCGCTCGCGGACCCGCCGTGTCCCGCTGCGCCTCCTGGGTCCGATCCGCCGGAGGCGACGATTTCGCCGCCGGCCCCGCCCGCGCTGGCCTCCCCACCCGTCCCGCCCGTATCGGTTCCGTCGCTGCCCGCGACCGCTGCCCCACCCATGCCGGGCACGCCGCCAGAGCCTGGAAGGGGATCCCCTCCAAAAGGCTTCCCCCCGCCTCCACCGCAAGACGCGACCCAAGCCAAAGCTCCCAGGATCAAGATCGGAACATAAGGTTTATCAGTAAGGACCATGACCACGATCATGCTTCATTTCGGCGCCTGGGGAAAGATCTGGAGGCGGGCGACACCGTGCGGCCGGGACGAGCTCTGCGTCGACGCCCGATGAACGAATCATAGGTTATCAGGCGACGGTGAACTAAACTCCCGACATGTCTCGGTCAAATGCGAGGCGAGTCGCGCCTCCCCGCCGCCTCATCTTCCAACACGCCCCACCCGCGCGCGCGGGCGTCCTCGTCGCGGTCACGCTCGCAGCCTCATGCGCCCACCATCGCGGCCTCGTGCCCGACGGTCCGTCCCAGCGGCTGCAGGCGGACGCCGCGCGGGTCGGCGTGGTCCAATACGAGGACGACCTGGTCGAGGGACGCCTCGTCCTCCAGGCGCTCCCGCTCGATTCGAGCGCGCGCGGCCCGTTGCGCGGTAAGCTGGTCTCCTACCTGCTCGGGCCGATGGCGAGCCTCTCCCCGGATCGGCTGCGTCAGGAGGCCACCGAGCTCGGCAACACTGACGTGTTCGATCGCATCTACGATTCTCTGCGCGATGCCGCCAACCTGTTCGAGCCGGCCGACCTGTGGGCCACGCCTGCGATGATTGCGCCCGCGGAGCGAGAATTGCTGGGCGCTGCCGCGCGTCTCGTGCTGGGCCTGTTTGGTCCGCGGGGGGCGGAGGCGCAGACCGCGCTGGCGCTCGCCGTGCTGGCAACGACCGATCCCGGCAACCGGGAGTGGACCGAGCGGCTCGACCGACTACTCGCGTGGATGGACGAGGCGGGCGCGACCGGCGACGGCGGGGGGCGTCGCAGCCTGACGGCGGTCGATCTGCTGCAGACGGTCCTCGCCGACTGGCCCACCCCAGCTGTCGCTGATCGGCTCGCCGCCCTGCTGTCGGATCGGCGGCAGAAGTTCGCGTCGATTCTCGGCAAGCCGCTGCCGGGCGGCGACGACGCCCGGCGGGCGCTCGGGGACCTCCTCATCGCCCAGGGCGACGAGATGCAACGGGCGGTGCCCAACGTCGCGGCGACCTATCTGCGCTGTGGCCGGCTCGACCGCGCCGCCGCCGCGATCGCGCCGCTCGCTGGAAAGCCCGGAGACGAGCCGGACCTGCGTGCGATGATCGTCGCGGCCCAGGCCGCTTCGGCCGGGCCGGAGCCGGTGCTGCGTCTGGCTCGGCGCTTCCTTCCTCGGGTCGACCCGCTGGGCGGCACTGCCGTGGACAATCCAGACCTGGCCGTCGCGTACCGGGTGTTGCAGGTCGGCCTGGCGCGGACGCCCGACGACGTCGAGACCCTGCTGTTGTCGGCGGAGCTGGCGAAGCTGGTGTCGGCGCCCTTCCTGGCCATCCGCGAGCTCGAGGAGGCCCAGCAAGTGCTCGAGCGAAGCGGCAAGGCGAGCAACGACCTGATGGCGCGCATTTCGAGCGAGCTCCTCGATCTCTATTTCCTGCGCCTGCGACTCGCCCTCGATCCCGAGCGGTCGGCGCCGCCGGCCGCGGAGCAAGCCGAGCGCCTGCGGCAGCAGACCTCCGATGCGCGGCGGCGGTTTCAAGGCGCCGAGCTCCATGTCTCGGACGGTCAAATCGACTTCGAGCTGGGGCGGAGTTACGTGAACGCAGGCCTCCTCGATCGCGCCGAGCCGCTGCTCCAGCGCGCCCGGGGCGAAGAGACCGACGACAAGGCGGACGTCACGGCCGACCTGGCGGGGTTGTTCATGAAGCGCGGTCACCCGGAGGAGGCGAGCAAGCTGTTGCAGGAGAGCCTCGACGCGCTTCAGGCGAAGCACGGCGGGCGCGAGACGATCGGGGGCGTCGAGGGGGAATCGCGGCTGGAGCGACTGCTGGGCGACGCCCTCGACCTCGGCGGCGATCGCAACGGCGCGGAGCGCGCCTGGAGGACCGCCGCAGCCGGGTGGGAGCGGCTGATGCTCGAGCACCTTCACCGCAAGAACTTTGCCCGCTCGGCGGAGGCCACCTTCGAGATCGGTCGCATCTTGTATGTCCTCGGGCGCCACTCCGACGGGATTCAGAAGTTCGAGGAGGCGATAGAACAGGACAGCGATCGCGACCAGTCGTACATCGATGCGGTCGCGTTTCTGGTGCAGAACGGGGAGATGGACGCCGCGATCAACATCTACCGTCGCGCGTTGTCCCGCCCCGATCGCAACGTCTCCGAGTACGTCAAGGTCTACTCCTCGCTCTGGATCTTCGATCTCAGTCGCCGGGCGAACAAGGTGCCCGACGCGACGGCCGAGGCGTTCTTGCGGACGATGGATCTGCGCCATCCAGAGATTCGGCCCCAGCGCGGGGCGGCCTGGTACAGACTTCTGTGCGCGTTCGAGATCGGGCGGATGGACTACGCGCAGCTGCTGGCGAAGGCCGACACGGCCGGGAAGCGCGCCGAGGTGTATTTCTACCGGGCCATGCAGCTGCTCGGAGACGGCAAACCCGACGACGCCCACGACCTGTGGCGAAAGGTCATCGACACCCAGATGATCTCGTTCTTCGAGTTCGAGATGGCGTCTCGCTACCTGCGGGCGGGGGCGCCCACGGCCCCCCCCGACGAGAGCCGCCCCGCGACCCAGACGATTTGAGGCCTGACGGACGCGGCCCCATGTGCTAGACACGGGCCTCGCAACAATCGGGTGCCGTGGCCAAGTGGTAAGGCAAGGGTCTGCAAAACCCTCATTCCCCGGTTCAAATCCGGGCGGCACCTCACAGCGTGGACAACCACCCGCCACCCGCCGACCGCTTTGCCGTCAAGCGGGCGGCGAATCGCTCTAGTGCACCGCCGTCGAAATAGCGTCAACGCCGAGGCCGACAAGCCGTACCGGACGCGAGGCGCGACGACGAGGCATACCCGCAGGTATGGTGAGGAGGAAGCAACGAAGCGGCCGGGGCGGATCGTCGGCCGAACGTGATGCTATTTCGACGGCGGTGCACTAGGCCTGCAGCTCCCAGCGTTTGATCAGGGTGGCGGGATCACCGCCGTAGGCCTCGTGGTCGTCGAGCATGTCGTCGGCGGGCGCGCGCCCCGCCTCGGCGCGGGCGGTCACCGCATCGAGCAAGGTAGCGTCCGCCGCGCCTGCGGGAAGTCGCGAAAGGCCGCGACGGGCGATCGCCACCAGGTCCTTCGCCAACTCGGTCATGGGCCGGCCCATGAACTTTCCCCTCAGCCCCGCCCGAGGAACCTCCCGCCGCAATGCCTCGCGCTCGCTGAGGGATGCCCGCTTGACGAGGGCCCACGCCGCGTGGCGCGCCTCCGCGTCCTCGAGCAGACCGCGCCACAGGGCCGCCAGGCCCTCGGCCATCGGCATCGGACCGGCGTCGGCCCCGCGGACCTCGATGTAGCGCTTCAGCCGGACCTCCGGAAAGAGCGTCGACAGATGCGTCTCCCAGTCCCCCATCGTGGCCCGTTCTCGTTCCCATCCCTCCCGGAGGAAGCGCCGGAAGGTCATCCCTCCGACCGGGTGATAGGCACCCCGGCGAATCACGAAGAACATGGGCACGTCGAGCGCCCACTCCGCATAGTCACGAAAGCCGAACCGCTCTGCGAAGACGAAGGGCAGCAGGCCGCATCTGGCCTCGTCGGTATCGAGCCAGATGGCCGCCCGAAAGCTGCAATAGCCGTTCGGACGGCCCTCGCTGATGGGCGAGGCCGCATAGAGGGCCGTCACGATCGACGTCACCCCGGCCGCCGTCCGAATCTTCTCCACCGCCGTCTGTTCACTGTCGAAATCGACGTTGGCCTGGACCGTCGCCGTTCGCTTCATCATGTCGATGCCGAGCCCTCCCCGCGTGGGGAGAAATTCGCGCATGACGCCGTAGCGGCGCTTGGGAAGCCACGGAATCTCGTCCAACGTGCCCCACGGGCGCAAGCCCACGCCGATGAACGTCAGCCCCAGGTCGCGGGCCACCGGCGCGGCCGCCCGCACGTGCCGCGCCAGCGAGTCGCGACAGGCCGCCGCGGTCGCCAACGCCGGCCCGGAGAACTCGAACTGTCCTCCCGGCTCGACCGTGATGCTCTCATGCTCCCGCGTCAGGCCCAACAAGTGCCCGTCCTCTCGGATGCCCCGGAAACCACCCGTCTCCAGACGCCTGAGCAGCTCCTCGATCCCGTTGGTTCCGGCGAAGGCGGCTGGCCGGCCGTCGGAATAGACGGCGATCTTCTCCTGCTCCACCCCGATCCGCCACTCCGCGACCGGCTTGGCGCCTCCCGCGAAGTACGCGACCAGGTCGTCTGTCGAGCCGATCGGCGTGAGGTCAGGTCCGAGGAGAGCGGTCATGGTGGATCCCGGGGGACGGGGGGCGTGAAAGCTAGCACCCTCGCGAGGGTCGTCAATCGTTCGTGTGCCGGCGAGCCCGGCCACGAACGCGCGGGCTCATCGACACCGGGCCCTGGGCCGTCTGACCGCGCACCGGTGTTTTCTCGTGGGATTCGCAGGGTCCCCGTCTTGGCGGAAAGCCGCTAACGCGTATACTTTCGCCTTTGCCCTTGCCTCACGTCCACCGCCTGCTCCCAGCCACATCCTCGCCCCCAAGACTCGTCGGAAGGCCGATGGCCAAGCTCTCGCAACTGCTTCTCCACGACCCCGATCCCAACGGGCTCGAAACACTCACGTACGTGTTTCAAAAAAACGGCTGCGTGGTCACCGCGACCAGCGACGGCAGCAAGCTTGTCGACCTCGTCCAGATGCTGAGCCCGGGATCGCCGCTGGTGTTGGTGGCGCTTCGCGATCCGGAGCAGGTGGGCCTCGACCTGATTCGCGAAATCACCGGCAACCCCCGCACGCGGAACCTGGCGTGCGTCGCGATCGGTCCGGCGAGACTTCGCGGCGCCGCGCTCCAGGTCGGCGCCTTCGGGCTGCTGTCCTCACCCGTCTTCGTGCGTGACGTCCTCGACGCCTCGAAGCTGGTCGCGGCGGCGACGCTGCCGGGAAGCCGACCCTCGCCCGACACCGAGATCTCCCTCAAGCTGAGCGAGATCGGCGGGATCTATTTCCTGATCCGCGCGCTGGCCGCCACGGGCCGCTCCGCCGCCGTCGAGGTGCAACGCGGGCAGCGCCGGGGCGAGCTGCGCTTCATCGACGGCGACCTCTCGTCGGTGCAGGTCGGCGCGCTGTCCGGCCTGTCGGCGCTCCATCAGGCGCTCTTGTGGGACGAGGCGGAGCTCCGGTTGAAATTTCGAAACGTCGTTCGCCGCGGCGGCCAGCTCTCGCTGAAGAACGAAGAGCTCATCGAAGAGTGCGATCGCTTCCTGCGCGACTTCGCGCACGAGGTGAAGGATCTCGGTGTCGCACGGACGATCTACCGGCCCGGGCGTATCTCGGTGCAGCCGACCGCGGCGCTGCCGAGCGAGGTCGTGCCCCTCCTGCGCCTCTTCGACGGCACCCGGGAGCTCGGGCAGATCATCGACGAGAGCCCGTTTCGTGTGTTCGACACGCTCAGGATCGTCAGGCAGTTCGTCACGGCGGAGGCCATTCGTGCCGACAGCGTGCCCGCTGTCTCCTTTGATGGCACGGTGGCGATGGCTCCGGCGGCGCTCGCGGATTGGTTCCAGCAAACGACGCCGGCCTCGTCGATCGATCATGCCGGCCCTGCTGGTGAGGCGTCCCGTGCGCGTCCTTCACCGACCGCGGGGACGTCGCGTCCGTCGTCTCCGTTCATCTCCGTGGTGACGGGAGGTGACAGGCCCCAGGCGACCGGCGGTGACGGGCGCCCACCCACCCAGCTGCAGGCCGAGGAGAACCAAGCGAAGAGGACGCTCACCCGGCGCGACTACCCCATCAAGCCGGCCCCCCCGACCGTCGCGGTCGTCCCCGGGGGCCCGCGGGACGCTCAGGCCGGCGGGCCTCGCGCCGCCGGATCGCCGCTGTCTGGCGTCGCGCGCGGCGAGATTCAGACGACCGCCGCGCCGCTTCGCAAGATTGAGAGAGCGACGAAGCCCAGCAACCCGTCGGTTCTGGTCGAGTTGGGACCACCGGCGGCAAAGCGCTCGCCGACCGCGGCGCGGGCCGGCGCGCTGCCCTCGGTGGTGGTCGAGCCGATGACACCGCCGCCCGTCGTGACCGCCCCGCCGCCGTCCTTGGTCAGCGCTCCACCGCCCGTCATCATCTTGCCACCACGGCCCGTCGTCATCACGACGCCGCCGCCCGTCGCGGCCCCTCCGGCGCCTGTCGTCGCGACGCCACCGCCCGAGACGCCGACCCCGCGGCCCGAAGTCATCACGCCGCCACCGCCGGTGACCGTCCCGCCGGTGGTCGCCCCGCTGACGGCCGCCCGACTAATCCCCGCGGTGTCCCTGCCTGCCCCGGTGCCGCCCCCGGTGACGAGCTCGGCGGCGCCGATTCTCGCTGAGCCCGCGCACCGCGCCCGAACCCCGTCGAGCAGCTTCAACGCCGTGGAGGCCGACTTCTTCGATCGAGAGGCTGATCTCTACAAGCGCGAATCCGCGGAGACCTTTGACGATCTCGACGGCGGCCACCGGCCCCCGGGTTCGTCGCGAAAGCCCTGAGGCCGCTTTTGCCGACTAGCTCCGCCCGCGCCAGACCAGGTCGACGTGGCCGAACGGACCGGCGAGGCGCAGCGTCAGCGATCCGGACCGCTCGCCCACGAAACCGTCGTCGTGTTCGCTCGGCCGATTGAACCGGATGGCGTACGTCTTCGTGAACGGGGTCTTCGCGGGATAAAACTCCCGTTCGAACAAGTCAGGCAAGCGCTCGAACGTCAGCTCGTCCGGGGCCAGGGCGTGGCCCGCGCCGTCGAGCAGGGAGACACGCCAAGGAGAATTCTTCTTCTCGATGTCGTTCCATGGATAGCTGCTGCTCTGCGCGGTCACCAAGAAGTCGTAGCTCGCGGCGGAGGCTTCACGTTGCGTCTGGCGCAGGCGCTCGCGTTCGCCGTCCTCGAGCGCGTAGGCCTCCGCGTAGTGTGCGACGAAGGCCTCCCGAAATTCCTCGCTCTTGTAGGTCGCCCACACTTCGAGGGCGGTGTCGACATCGTGCAAGACCTTGTCGTGTCGGGTCCAGCGTTCGTAGACGTCCGGGTAGTCGGCCCCGTGGTAGATGCGCCCCACCGGCGCGAAGTCGACGATCACCGGCGCCTTCGGAAGGCACCCGCCTCCGACCGCGATGCCGAGGATGGCGATCGCCGCCGCCCCCATGGAGGCCATCGGGCGCGGGGGACGCCGTCGCGGCCACGGCCCCTCCCTCATCACGCAAAATCCCGTTTTCGAAACAGCGTGACCAGCGGCGCCTCGCGCTCCAAGGCCTCTCTGCCGCCCTCTTCGCGATCGACGAGGCCGATGATCAGCTTCACCTCGAGACCGAACGCGCGCGCCCGCTCGATCGCCTTCAGGGCCGAGCCTCCGGTCGTCACCACGTCCTCCACGATGGCCACCGGCATGCCCGGCCGGAGCGACTTGACGCCCTCAATCCATTGCGCCGTACCATGCCCCTTGGCCTCCTTGCGAACATAGAACGCGGCGAGTGGCCGCCCGGCGACGTAGCTGAGCGTGGAAGCGGCCGACGCCAGCGGATCTGCACCCATCGTCAGGCCACCTATCGCCTCGATCGTGGGAGCGCGCTCGCGGATCACCGAAACGAACAGCGAGCCAGCCAGGAAATGTCCCTCGGCGGTCAGCACCGCCTGCTTGCAGTCGATGTAAAAGTCGCTCTTCCTGCCGGACGCCAGCGTCACCTCCCGGCGTTCGTAGGACAGGCGCGCCAGAAGCTCCAGCAGCCGCCCACGCTTCAACTCGAACAGCTCGTCACCCAGGGTTTCAACCATTCTGGGTGACGTTTCTACCATCTCGGCAAGCAGCCGAGGCCCAGTTTGATGATTATCCCCCTCGCCCACTCGGGCGCCCCGGCGCCAGGCGTCCTCAGAGCCCGTTCAAGATGTCGTCGTTGATGTCCCGCTTGCCGGGATCCTTGTACTTCGTGGGCTTCGCGCCACCGTTCGGCGAGGCGTCGCCCTTCTTGCGACCCTTGCCCACGCGCTGCTCGGCGTCGGCCTGCTTCGCCTCGGCGTCCGCGCGGATCTTCGCGCGCTCGGCGTCGCTCTTGGCCAGCCTCATCTTGTCGTCCATCTCACGCTTGATGGCGGCCAGCTGAGTCACGAACGCCGCCTCCCGCTCCTTCGCTCTCTCCTCGGCTACCTTTCGCTCCTGCGCCGCGACCTCACGTTCGTGGGCCGCCGCCGCCTGCTCGGCCTGACGTTGCGTGTTCATCCGGTAGAGCAGCACTCCGCCTATCAGCGCCACGCCGGCCACCGCGGCGACGACCGCCTTCACCGGAGAGCGATGGTGCGAACGAGATTGAATCTCGAGCCGCATTCGCTCTTCCTGTAGCTTGAGCTCCCCTTCGACCCGGGCGCGACGCTCGGCCTCTTGCAGGCGGAGCTGCTCCTCGCGCACCCGATTCACCTTGTCTTCTTCGAGGCGGCGGACCTTCTCTTCCTCGGCCAGGCGACGCGCATCTTCTTGCTCGCGCGCCTGACGGACAGCGGCCTCTTTGGCGGCGCGTTCAGCGTCGATCCGCGCCCGCGCCTCCTCTTGCTCGCGCTTGACGCGAGCGTCCTCCATGCCTCGTAGCTCTTTGAGAGCTATCAAAACCGAGTTTTCGCGACGTTCCGAGGCCTGGTCACTCAATTGATGTTTCTCCGCTTGGATGATCTTCTTAGCACGAGAACCGTCGGTAGTCGCGTTGGCGCGTGCGAGCTTTGCTCGCGCGCGCCGTCCCGCGGGGGCTCCAAAAGGACCCTCCAGAGGTCCTTTCTCGGGTTGGTCATTTCATCTTCTTCAACAGGTCGTCGATCGGGTCGGACTTGGGCCCCTTGCCGCCGCCCTTGTTTCCCGACGAGTCCTTGCCCGCGACCTTGCCGCCCGTGAGCTTGCCGTTCTTGTCTCCATGACTCCCGTGGCCCGCGTGGCTCCGGTGTGCGTGGGGGGCCGACTTTCCTGCCACCTTGGCGCTCGCGTCTACCCCGCCCCCCTCTTGGGCCGCGGCGGCCTTGGCGGCGGCGGCCGCAGCCTCCGCGGCGTGTTTGTCCGCCAGCTCGGCTTCCTTCGCTGCCTTGGCCGCAGCGGCCGCGGCGGCCACCTTCGCCTCCGCGTCGGCCTTGACGCGCGCCAGAGCCTCCTGCTTCGCGAGGTGGGTCTGCACCTCCAGGGTGCGGCGATGCATGATGATCGCGCCCAAGCCCACAATCGAAAGCAGCAAGACGACTGCCGAGATCCATGCCGCCCGCACCGCCCAATGCGGCTTGTCTCCGGGGAGCTCGAACTTTGGCAGTACGACGGGATCACTCATTTTCGATCGTTCCTCCGGCCTTCTGGGGCGTCCGATCCGATTGACGGGCAACGTCTTGGTTTCCGATGCCCGGACCGCGCGAACGACGACTCCGACCCTCGCCGGACGTCGGCGCCCCCGCAACGGTCCTCCGGAAATCCACGTGCAAGGCCGGGCATTGTAGCGCGGTTCGCGCTCCCGAGCTATCGTCCGCGCGCATGTCCGGCTACGTCGACCTCCATGCCCACTACCTCGCCGGCATCGACGACGGCGCCGCGGACATCGAGACCACGCGCAAGATGGTGGCGGCGGTGGTGGAGCTGGGATTCTCCCGCCTCTATGCGACACCGCACCAGAGGGAGGGTCTTTACCTACCCTCCCCCGAAGCAATCGACGCGGCTTATCGGCAGATGACCGACGCTGTCCAGGGGATGACGGGCGTCGACGTCGAGGTCCGCCTGGGCGCAGAGAACTTCTGGGACGGTACGTTCTTGGGTCGCGTGCAGGCTGCAAAGATCCCGAGCTATGACAGCGGTCCGGCCTTCTTGTTCGAGGTGCCTCCGCCGCTCATGCCCCCCGGAATCGAGACCACCCTCTTCGACCTCCGCCTCGGCGGAAAGCTCCCGGTGATGGCGCATCCTGAGCGGTACCACGCCATCCAGGCGCAGCTGGAGCGGGCCGAGGCGCTCGGCCAGACGGCGGCCCTGGTGGTGGATCTGGCGGCGCTCGACGGGGCGCACGGGCGCGCCGAGATGAAGACCGCGCGCGAGCTTCTGGCGCATGGGTTGGCCCACGCCGCGGCGACCGACATTCACGGCCTCGATGACCTTCCTCGCATCGCCGCCGGAATCGGCTGGATCCGCAAGCACCTCGGCGCGGATACTCTTCGCACCTTGCTCGAGGACAACCCGCGCCGAATCATCGCCGGCGATCTCCCCGAAACAGGACGATGACGCCACCGTTCGGATCGCCACGGTGAAGCTGCCCGTCAAGATTGCCGCGTCGCTGCTGGTGATGGGCGTGTGCATCGCGTACGCCGTCCATGGCGTCGATCGTGCGCAAGTGGCGGCCGAGCTTCGGCGCCTGACGCTCGGCGCGGTGCTGGTGTACTTCGCGACGCTCGCGCTGACGCATACCTTTCGGACGTCGCGCTGGGGATTTCTCCTGCGCCCCTTGGGCGTCTCGATCCCGTTTCGGCGCCTGTTGCCGATCTCCTCGGTAGGGTTCATGGCAATCCTGGTGCTGCCGTTGCGGCTCGGCGAGTTCGTTCGCCCATACTATCTGGCGCGCGGGGAGCGGGTGCGCATGAGCGCCGCGCTGGGCACGGTCGCCGTCGAGCGAATCATCGACGGGCTGTGCATCTCGATCCTCTTCTTCGGCTCATACCTGGTGTCGGCCGGGGACGGGTTTCCCCGCGAGCTCCGCGTGGCCGCCTGGTTGTCGTTGTGCGGATTCGTCGCGCTCACGGCGTTCCTGGCGCTCGCCCTCGTCCGCACCGAGGCGGCCATCGTCCTCCTCCTGAAGGGCACCCTGATATCCACCTTCGCGCCGACGCGGGCCCCGCACATCGCCGACAAGATTCGTTCCCTGATCTCCGGGTTTCGGGTGCTCGGCGACGGCAAGAACTTGATGCTGTTCCTGCTTCACACCGTCGCGTACTGGGGATGTAACGGGCTCGGAATGTGGATCCTGGCCCGCCAGATGGGCCTGCCCATCTCGATCGGCGCAGCGTTCGCGACGATGGCGTTCACGGGCGTCGTGCTCACCCTTCCGAACGCCCCAGGGTTGGTCGGGCAGTTCCACGCGGGCATCAAGATGGCCTTGCTGGCCTACCTTCCGGCCGCGATGGTCAACACCAAGGGGTTCGCATACGCGGTCGTGCTGCACGGCCTGCAGACGCTGTGGTACGTCGCCACGGGCGTGATCGCGCTGCCATTTTGCAATGGTAACAACGAGTCACTGGGCGACGTCCTGCGCCACTCGAAGAGCGCCGCGGAAGACGCGGAGGCGCAATGGGCCAAGTGAGGGCGACGCCGCGCCGGCTCGCCGCCCTCGTCGGCGCCTTCGCCATCACCGCCGGCGCTGGTCGCCCGGCGGAGGGCCGCTCCGCGCTGTCGCTGCCGTATGCGGCCGGCGACGTGTGGGCAGCGGCCGTCCGGTTTCTGCGGGTGGACCGCCAGCTGACCATCCGCGAAAAGGACGAGAAGGCCGGGTACGTGCTGTTCGACTTCTCGGAGGCGGGCCGAACCTACCGAGCATCGCTCGAGCTCGTGTCCTTGACGGATGACGACGGTCGCCTCTCCACCGAGGCTCAGCTGTCGTTGCCCGAGCTTCCGAGGCGATACGAGGCGGTCCTTCTCGATCAGCTGGCTGCGAAGGTTCGCCAGGAGCGGGGAGCGCCCCTACCCCCGAGGCGCCACACACCTGCCGCCGACACCCCCAAGGACAAGGACACCGCCCGGTCGCAGCAGGACCCCGACGGCGGTCTTCCCCGGGCCCCGACGCTCCCGGCCCCGTGAGGCTCCCGCGGCGGCATCGGCCAGAAGGCATCGGCATCGGGACGATCCGCCGCCGAGCGACCAGATTATTTCTGCTCGGGTCCCAACTCCACGAGGACCGCTCCCTCCTCGACGGACGCACCTTCCTTGGCCAGGATGGCGACGACGGTCCCGGCGGCGGGCGCCTCCACCGGCATCTCCATCTTCATCGACTCGAGGATGACCAGGGTCTGGCCCTCCGAGACCGCGTCGCCGACGGCTACTTCGATCTTCCACACGGTCCCGGTGATGTGCGCGCGCACGCTTGTCGCCATGACAAACCCTAGCGCGGCTTCGCGGCTCGCGGAAGGGGCGCTGCCGGCTTGGCCGCCACCGGGCGCAACGCCTGTCGGGCGCGCGCATGGAAGGCGACCTGTTCGGCGGAGTAGCCGTGGGCAACCCCCACCGGACATCGCCCGCGCGCGCCGCAGGCATCGCCACACGAGACCTCGACGACAACACCGCGCTCGTCGGCAGAGGAAGCAGGGCGCGGGTGGACCGCACAGCCGCGGACACAAGGGCGATCGCAGCCGGCGCACCACGCGTCGAGCGGGGGCACCGCCGACATCGCGAGCGACGTCACGACGAGCGCGCGGTACGCCCACCAGGGCCCGTACTTCGGATGAACCTGGATCCCGAGCGGGCCCGGCGCCGGCAGGCCCGCCGCCTCGCCCAGCCGCTGGAAAGGAAGCGGCGCCAAACCGCCTCCGAAAGGATACAGCAGCCGGTAACGAACGCGTGCGAGCTTTGCTCGCTCGCGCCCTTCCGCGGGGAATTCAAAGGACCCTCCGAGGGTCCTTTGAATAGTCGACCCGAGGATTTCCGCGACCGCATTGGTGACGCGCTCCCGGGTGAAGTCATCGAGGGGATCTGGCGCCGCGTCGCTCGGCGCCCGCCGGGCGGCCGCTGTTTGAAAGTGGCCGAAGAACGTCGGGCCCCCGTCGCCGATCAACACCGCGCCGCGCGCTCCAGACAGCAACTGGCCGAGCCGAGGCGCACCCCGCGCGACGGCGACCTCGTCGAATCCGGCTGCCGAGAGCGGCAGGAACACGTGGAGTCCCTCGACGGCGAGGCGGTCGCGTAGCGCGCGAAGGACATCCTCCGCCCGTCGGTCGTCCGTCTCCACCTTCAAGTCCCCATGGCTGCCAGGCCCTCCGGGGCCGCGCACCTCACCGCAGGTTGAACGGATACGGCGTGCTCAGACCATCCGACGGGGGGAAGGAAGCCGACTTCACGGCAGCCTCGACGCAGCCTCCTGTCGGTGTTCCGGCGAACTTTCCCGTCACCGCGGCCGACGACACCCTGCCGCTCTTGCTGATGACCACGTTGACCATCGCCATGCCCGGAACCTTGAACTGCGAGTAGCAGGCGGCGACCTTGCCCTTGACGCCGTTCATTCCGGCCACCACCGCGCTCTTGGCCAGCGGGCCACCGCCGCCGCCTGAATCGCTGTTGCCACCACCCCGCTTTGCAGACCCGTCGTCCTCGGTGGCACGTGCCCGGCGATTCCGGTTGGACAAGGCCCCCTCGAGCAGGTCATCCAACGAGCCCTTCTGCGGTTTCGGCTTTTCGGGCTCGGCGGCGGCGGCCGGCGCGCCAGAGGCTCCAGCACTCTCGCCCCGAGAATCCCCCGCGGCCCCCTTCCCAGGGAAGCCGCCACCTTTCTTCATGCCCTTGAGGTGATGACCGCCCAACTTGCCAGCGCCCTTGTCGTGACCTGCCTCGTCGCCCGCGGCTTCGCCCCCTACGCGCTCCCGTGGAGGAAGGTCGCCTTCGGCCACGGCGGTCTTCGCCGCCGCCGGAAGGGGCGCGGGCGCAGGCGCAGGCGCCGGGGCGGCGGGAGCCGGCGCCGGGGGTGCCGCGGCCTCTTCCACCAAGGGCTTGCGCAGAATGCTGAACGCCGCCGCACCGAGAGCGATCACGACGACGACCACCAGTCCAATCAGGACATAAAGCCATTTGGGCGGGCCACTCGCCGTGGGAATCGGGAAGAGCACCGGTGCCGCCGACGAGAACGCCCCGTACGAGGGCAACTCGTCGGCCGCGGCGCGAGAATCTCCTCCAAACATCAGCGGGCCTGTCGATGCCGAGGGCGCCTTCAAGGTGGACGCGGCCATCGCCCGGATGTCGATCAACCCCGAGCCTTCGGTGTTCTGGGTGCCCGTGGTCTTGCCGGGTGCAGGCGCCGCCAGGGACTGTAGATTGGACAGGGAGAACAGCACCGAGTTCTCGCTCCGCTGGCCGGTGAGGTTCTCGACCCGTCCGCCGTCGTGGCGACCGGCTCCGGCCGTGCCGTTGGCCCCGCGAGACTTCGCGCGACCGGAGTCACCCTGCGCCGCGACTGGCGCCATACCAAACAGATCCGCGCTCTCGTTCCCGCGGGCCGGCGTACCGATGGGCAGCGAAAACGCATCCTCCTCGGGGGCGGCGGCCATGGCGGGCGCCGACGTGCGCATTCGCCCCGACGACGACCTCGTCGAGGCGCGGACCTCATGCGCGACTCCGCCGCCGGCGGAGCCGAAGAAGGCGGGCTGTTCCTCGCTCGTTTCTGGTGCCGCTTCGTGCAACCCGGACTTCGCGGATGGTGCCGGAGCGCTCTCCGGGAACAGCTCACTCCCGAGCGGCGCCGCCGCGCCCAAGTCAGCGAACTCGGGCACATCGAGCAAGCGAAGCCAGTCGGAGAAGCCCTCCTTCCAAACGTAGTTCTCCGAGGAGATCTCACCCCTGGTCAAGCGCGCGCGGACCTCGACGTCGGTCAGGGGACCGACCTGATCACCCTCGACGACGAGGTGCCAGACGGCGTCGCTCGCGACCTCCGCGGGCGCGGGCGCATCACCTGTTCCCCGCACGACGATGATGTGGCTGCACTTCTTGCAGCGGATCTTGAAAACCTTGCCCCGGACTTTGTCGTCCGAGATGGAGTATTTCGTGGAACAAGAATCGCAAACGATCTTCATATCCGCCTCGTTACGT